>ULPT01050180.1_pt1 | contig 64714 bp, 52 predicted proteins | sample 1953751 | NCBI WGS metagenome assembly ULPT01 (sample SAMEA4835636, study PRJEB28245) | human gut metagenome | biome: gut microbiome; material: fecal sample | place: Denmark | collected 2008 | reverse complement strand
AAAACTATACGCCAACGGCGGGTTCGACGTGGAGCATAAGATAGACCCGGATTTGTTCACGGACTCCTGCACGGCTTTAAACGAGGCTGTGGACAGGGCGGTCAAGCTGTCCGTCAAATGGGGGAAGCCGGACAAGGGGTTCATACGGGAGCTGAAGCGCAACAACGCCGTGTTCGCCGCCTTCAAGGCGCACAGGGAGCAGAACGACTTGGCGGGATTGCTGGTGGACGATGACGGCAACGCACGCAGCTTCGACAGTTTCCGCCGGGCGGCCGCACCGGTCATAGGCGAATACAACGTCAACTGGTTGCAGACGGAGTACGCGACCGCCGTGAGGGTCGCACGCACCGCCGTGCGCTTCAAGCAGTACGAGAAGGACGGCGACCTCTATCCGAATGCGGAGTGGCTGCCGAGCCGCGCGGCGGAACCGAGGATGTCGCACCGGAAGTATTACCATACCGTCAGGAGGCTGACCGACCCGTGGTGGGAGACGCATTACCCGGGCTGCGTGTGGGGATGCCAGTGCGACATGCGCAACACCGACAAGCCCATCACCCACATCGGGGACAATCCTGCCGCACCCGGGGCGGAACCGACCACCGTCCCTCCGTCCGAAGAGGCGGGGGTAAGGTCGCCGGGGTTGAGCCGCAACCCGGCACGGTCGGGCGAGCTGTTCAGCCGTGACCACCCTTATTTCACATCCGCTTATCCGGGTGCGGAAAAGGCGGTGGAGGGGTTTGTGGAAAAGAAAGAAAACGAATATAAGCCTGACCCGGATTATGGGAAACGGCTAATGGTAAGCACCAAGGCTGATCAAACTGAGGTGAGAGAGAACGTTAGAGCGGCAAAGGCTATTCTTGACACGTATCCTGATACGAATATCAAGATAAGGGAGCATGTCAGAGCATACGGCGTTAAGAATCCGGAGTATGAAATTGACGATTTGATAGCAGATAGAAAAGGTGTAATGTCAGAAAAAGGTATTTCTGATGGATTCTCGAAAGCAATCAAACAAGGGTGCAAAGCCGTAATTATTGACTTCGACATGCACATGTCTAATCGTGAAATAAAGTATAGAGAGGTTGCTAAGAGATTGATATGGAGATACGATGACTTTGAAAGCAAACGAATCGTAGGATGTTATATCATAAAGAATAAAAAGGCTATATATTTAGAAAAGCATCAATTGGATAAAAATATACTTGTGGATTTATTGAAAAAATTAGAGCCATGATAAACCATGGCTCATACGCAAGGCTGCACGGCTTGAAGTTATCGCGCCTTTTCGGCCCTTCCTTGCGTTACAAAGATAAGCATATCTATTTAAATAACAAATAAACAGCGTTGAAAAAGTGGATAAAAAATAAACAACCCTTAAATCTACGGCTGGAATTGCAATCCAGCATAAGATATAAGAGTTGTTCCGTCACTAATCTTCACTCGTTTGCTGCAAAAATAACAACAATCTTTCAATAAAACAAAAAATTAAACGAAAATGAACGACGACATCGAGAAGATACTGAAGCGGAAAATCAAGGAGGTGGAGAGGTGGGTGCGTGACGACCTTCCCCGGCAGGCGGGCAAGACGGCTGTGGACCATTTCCGGGAGAACTTCGTGCGTGAAGGCTTCATGGACGGGGGCGTCAAGAAGTGGAAGGAGGTGAAACGCCGCATGCCGTCGAGCGGATGGTACGGATTCGAATACAAGGGGGAAAGGCGCAACTCTTACACCTTTGCCCGGAACAAAAAGACGGGCAAGACCCGCAAGGCGAAGAGCCAGAAGAGGCTCAACTTCTCCAAAGCCGCCACCGTCCGCAAAATCCTGAACGGGCGCACGCACGAGCTGCAGGACAGCATCCGGTACAACGTGGTGCCGCAGGGCGTGGAAATCCTCTCGGACAAGCCTTATGCGGAGGTGCAACAACGGGGGCGACATCCGCGTGTTCGGCAGGCGGACGGCAAAACTGCCCGCACGCCCCTTTATCGGGCATTCGCAGGAGCTGGATGCGAAAATAGAGGACATCATAGAGAAAGGGATGGCGGCGATATTGAAGGGGTGACACCCGTAAAGGAGTCACGGTTCGCCTATGTGCTCCACGATGACGCCGACCTGCTTGGGGGTCAGCAGCCGCTGCCCGGGGACATACCCCGCCTCTTCCAACGCTTCCGACAGCCGGTCGGTACGCATCCATGAGCGGAGGCGGTGGCTGGCGGATTGGGGAGTGGAACCGGGGAAATAGCAGGTGGCAAGTTCTTGTAGTCCGTACACACGGACGGTAAATTTTTCCATGTCATGTTTTTTAGCAAAGGTAAGCATTAAAAAGGGAGCATACCACCTTTTCCGGAAAAGGTAGTATGCTTTTCACAAAAAGGTGGTATGCTCTTCGGGGAAAGGCCGTCAGCCCTTGTTTTCACCTTCCTTCCCCTCCTCCTTATGGAGCTGCTCGAAGGTGCTGTTCACACGGGTCGTCTGCAACATCTTCCCGGGCGTGATTTGGTTTCCTTTTCTTATTCTTCAGGATACATTGAATGGTATGCATCTTCAAGGAACTCAGCGTTCTTTGTATGGTTAATCCATACGTTCAATACGCCCTGGAGTTCCAATAAACCTAAAGGTTCGTTGTTTGATCCTAATGGAACGTTAGGAGTATAACCATTGTGAGCAAAGTATTCAAACCATGAATTGTCTTCGCTTTCTGGATCAGAAGCATCCCAATATTCGCTACCTTGTCCAGCCATATCGTTGTGAGCATGGTCACCGGCAATTGACATCAAGCAATGCAAATAGATATTACCAGAAGTCTTGCCATCAGCTACCATTCTTGCATGTACATCGTGTTTGTATGTGCCCGGAGCGTCAACTGTACCTACATAATAGTTAGGATTAAGCTTCTTCAAAGCTTGTTCCAACTGAGAGTAACGAACGTTTGCTTTGAATGTATCATAGCTATCCGGATTACCGTGACCCATGAAAGCTACAATATTATTTGCAACTTCGTCTTTGCAAACTGCGTGCAACTGCTTTGCAACCTCATCAACATCGTTGCCTTCGCCTTCATAAGTATTCAAAAGCGGCATACCGAAAAAGATTGCCTCATTCTCATTCAATCTCTTCAAATAAGCATCATCCAAATGAGCATTTGCAATGTAACCGTTATTCATGAATTTCTTGACACATGCAACTACATTAGCAAACTCTTCACCCGGAATAACTTGCAATGACTGAACATAAATCTTGCCGTACTGTGCAGCACCGATAGCGTGCAACAGATAACGAGGTTCGTAGTAGTCACGAGATTCACCGTTTTCACCTGCGCTGGCACGGTTGATACAGATATCAGAAGAGAAACAGAAATAAACGTCCGCATTAGGGAATGCCTTTTCATAAGCAGCCTTTGTTGCATCAAATGCAGCAAAAGAGTTACTCCAAGTTGAACCAAATGCAACCAACAGCACGGCTTCGTCTTTGCCAGACTTTGCTTTTTGTTCGGCTACTGCTTTGTCATTAACACTGTACTCGGAAACGATGTTCATTTCCTCATTGTTGTCATCATCACTACATGATGAGAACACTGATGTTGCAGCTGCTGCAAGCATCAGGATGAAAGATTTAATCTTCATTTTCGTTGTTGTTTTTTGAAGTTTTACGATTATATACCTTTAGTTTATTTCCTTGATTGAAACGTATGATGAAATTGGCGAACACGGTTGTGCCCGGAGAGTTTGTGCCCAAATGATACGGATGCATCGTACGGTCCACAAAATTGAAGATATTATCCACTCCCAATTCCACACGGTAAGACATCTTCTGGCTTGCCCCTAAATCATGAGTTGTATTCAATCTCCACAATTGATAAGGTTTGCCATTGCCATTGTTCTCGTAATAACGTTTGCTGCTGCCTCGTGTGCTTAGGTTCACTCCCATACGATACTTTGGAGAAAAGCGGTGTAAATAAGCAGCAGACGCACTCCATCTGTGATGAGCCATACCATCAATCACCACCTCTTTCAGCCGGTCATGGTCAGCATCATACAGGTGCGCCTTAGTATCCAAACAACTATATGAACCATTCAAAGTAAGATCGCTGAACACTTTATACGAAGCATTCACATCGACACCCCACGTCTTGGCATCTTCCATGTTTTTATACATTCGAGCCTGGACTTTGCCACTTCCGTCACCTAAATACGCCACTTGTACATCTGCTGGAATCTCCTCGACAGGAACATTCACCAAAGCAATCATATTGTCAAGCTGGTTGTAATATCCGGTTACGGACAGAGTCAAACGTCTGCCCCGATACTCGCCCGAAGCACTCCAATAATTACTTGTTTGCGGTTTGAGGTTAACGTTACCCATATTAAAGAATGTACTGCTACCCATTACATGAAGATAACGATAGTGCATCTCTTTTACAGTCGGTGTTTTGAAACCTTGGCTCCAACCCATTCGTAAACGGAAGTCGCCCAAGGAGAACATGGAGCTTACTTTCGGTGTGACTCTTACTCCAAAAGCCTCGTTACCGACAAGGCGCACACCTACTGTAATATTCAACCATTTCAAATAATCAAACTCATCCTGTGCATACGCTGCCATTGTCCAGTCGTCAGCCGATCCGTTATCCGTTCTCAAAGGAGCATGCAAATAGTCATAACGATACTCCAATCCGCTGTTCAACGTGTTATTATAAGGAAGATGGAAAATGCTTTTGGCCTGAGCCATGAGACGCTGTTGGTCGCTTTGCAAATTCTTTTGTCCTGGATAAAATGGCACAGAATACCATTCTCCATTCATATCTCCATACTTTTCACCAACCAATTTCATGTACTCATACGTGCGTGCCGTATACTTATAATAGTAGTCATGCATATTCCAGTCCACATCAACTGTAAGCACATCCTTTTTCTCTTCATTGATATTCCACTTGCCGCCCATCGAAGCACTTGCGTTGCGGTACATTAAGTCGTAAGTGTACACATCACAACTGGCGTATTTCCCGTCTCTTGGGCGGAACAATGTCTTGGTATAATAGGAACCATCGGCATAGAGTTCCAAATTCTTCGATGGAGTATAAAGCAGACGTTCCGCAATCTGCCAGTTTGTAAATTCGTTTGCCGTTTTGGTTCGCGTGTCCTCCAAAACTTTGCCTTCAGCAAATTGCCTTGGCGTGTTCTGCCATCCATCATTATGTTGAAGCTGGAAATTGGTATAACTGGTAACTTTTCCAAATCCAATGTTGACTCCATTATGCTGGCGCAAGTCGTTATGCGAACCATAGCGGGTGGCGTTTTCCAACTGCAAACCTTCTTTTGCCCTCTTTTTCGTGATGATGTTGATAACACCCGCAATCGCATCGCTACCATACAAAGCAGACTGCGCACCTTTCACAATCTCAATACGGTCTATGTTGTGCGGGTCAATGAGCCCAAGGTCGTTTTCTCCTCCCACATCACCATGGATACGTTTGCCATCAATAAGAATAAGGATATAATTGTTACCAAGTCCGTTTAGTTGCATTTGACCGCCCATGTCTCCTTGGCTAAAGACAATCGAAGCTGTCAACCCACTTAGAATATCTTCAATAGAGCTGCCGCCATAGCTGTCAAGTACCTTTCTCGAAATCACTTCCGTCTGTACAGGTGCATTTTTGAGTAAACGCTCCGTACCAGTACCTGTCACTACTACCTCTTTCAAGACAACCTCTTTGTCGAGATGCTGTCCGTTGTTATGTTTTTCCTGCGCAACTGTGTACAAAGGAGTAATACACAAGGCGCAAATAAAGCCTGCATAAATAAAATGTCCTAATTGCATAATAAGTTGATGACTTTTCTCCTGAAAGTTTATTATCACTTAATTAGACATGGCAGGTCTTCTGGCTTCCTTCCGAGCTAAGCCTTCCCAACACAATCGTGCCAGTGGCTATATCGTTAGCTCAACAATCGGGTTACAGCTGCAGGAACAGCTCAGGTCTTTCACCTGATTCCCTCACACATGACAAACGTCATGTTACCAAATCCGGTGCAAAGGTAATATTATTTTAAATAAAATGTCCTATCCTCTCCTTTTTAACCTTTTATTTTATCTCTTTTTGATATAGCCTATCATATAAGGCTCACAGTCAAAGGCCATAAGCTCTTTGAGCATATTCTGAAAAAACTTACTTTTGCAGCTGGATTAAAAACGAGAATATGGATAACAAACATTATATAATTGTCTTATCACTTCTTTTCTTAATGATGACAATCAAATGGGAAGCGGTTAACGGACAACGTCCTTTCTTTTCATTCCTGCCCGGAGAAGAGGTTCCGGCAGAATACCTAAAAGAACATGGGCACGATGCTTTTTTCCATTCAGACCCCATTCCCGACTCAATCTTCTGTTTCATCGAGGGGAAAAGCTTCCAACCCGGATGCACGACACCAAGGGAATCGTTACGTTATCTACGCTGCCTGCATTATGACTTGGATGGAAAAGCACGAGTAGGAGAAATGATTGCCAACATGCTGATTGCGGATGACCTGATTGAGATATTCAGTGAATTGTTCGTGCATCATTACCCTATTGAAAAGATGAGACTGGTTGACAACTGGGACGCTGACGATGAACGGGCTATGCGTGACAACAACTCCTCGGCATTCAATTTCCGTTTCGTTTCGCATACAAAAAGAGTTTCCAAACATGGCGTAGGAATGGCGGTGGACATCAATCCCCTTTACAATCCATATTACAAAAGGTTAGCAGACGGAAGAGAAATCATTGAACCGGCAACGGGCAAGGCTTATTTAGACCGGGCGAAAGTGTTCCCTTACAAAATAACCAAAGGCGACTTATGCCATAAACTCTTCATCCAACATGGATTTACATGGGGCGGGGAATGGAGAAGTTGCAAGGATTATCAACACTTTGAACGATGACTCCCCAGTACTCCTACAAACGGACACTAATGCCCTCCGGACGGAATACAATCGTTTACGATTATGACAAACCACCTTTCCAATTCTTATTACGCGGATGATGTTCCAATATCTCTTTCCGCAAATATTCGCGGTCGATATGCATATAGATTTCAGTCGTCGTTATCTTTTCATGTCCCAACATCTCCTGAATGGCTCTTAAGTTGGCTCCTCCTTCCAAAAGATGGGTGGCAAAAGAGTGACGGAACGTATGCGGACTGATAACCTTTCGTATGCCAGCGAGCTCCGCTTGCTTTTTGACAATATAAAACACCATTACCCGTGTCATCTTCGCCCCTCTCCTATTCAGGAAAAGAATATCTTCCGACCCTCTTTTTACCACTAACTCGCCTCTGCACTCCATATAATTCCGGATTTCATGCAATGCAGTCTGGGAAATCGGCACCAACCGCTGCTTGGATCCTTTCCCCTCTACGCGGATGAATTCCTCATCCGGATAAATGTCCGAAATACGAAGAGATATTAATTCGGACACACGCAAACCGCAACTATACAACACTTCCAACATCGCCCGGTTGCGCTGCCCCTCGCCGGTCGAAACATCGATTGTCTCCAAGATGCGGTCAATCTCCTCCACTGAAAGGACCTCGGGAAGGCGGATTCCTATTTTCGGAGATTCCAACAATTCAGTCGGGTCTTGTTCGATATATTCATCCAACAACAAGAAGCCGAAAAAGGAACGGATTCCTGAAATAATTCGGGCAACTGAACGCGGATCTGCGCCAATATCCCACAATTGAGCCAAAAAATGTTCCAAATCCTCGTAAGTGACATGCAGAATGTCTAACTTTTCAGAATTTACATAAGCTATCAACTTTTGCAAATCACGCAAATATGCCTCAACCGTATTCGGAGAAAACGACTTTTCTATCTTCAGGTAGGTAACATACCGCCTTAATAACATATCATTCAAGGATTCCATAACATTATTCCATTTGTATAAGAAAAAGAAACTTTTTATCTTTGCAAGATAGAATTCTTTGCTTCGATGCAAAGGTAATAAACAGCAAATAAAAATGAAGAAGATATTAATCATTAACGGTCCGAATTTGAATCTGCTGGGCAAACGTGAGCCTACAATATACGGCAGTACCTCTTTCGAAGACTTCCTTCAAGTTTTGCGAGAAAAACATCCTCGGTGTGATATTGCTTACTACCAAAGCAACATAGAGGGAGAATTGATAAACAAAATACATGAAGTCGGATTTGATTACGATGGTATCATCCTGAATGCAGGCGCATACACTCATACTTCCATCGCCCTGCATGATGCAATCAAAGCCATTACGACTCCCGTCATTGAAGTTCATATTTCCAATGTACATGCCCGGGAATCATTCCGCCATGTGTCCATGATTTCGGCAGCTTGCAAAGGTGTCATTATCGGATTTGGATTAAACTCATATCGATTAGCTTTGGAATCGTTCCTGTTTTAATTACTAAAAGAGCCGAAGCGAACTGGAATCCTCGGTCTTTTCGCAATCGGATTAGACCAATATATTCGAATATTCATAAAATAACAGATATATGTTAAAGCATACCAAGATAGTTGCAACCATTTCAGACCAGCGTTGTGATGTGGATTTTATCAAGTCTTTATATGAAGCAGGCATGAATGTTGTCCGCTTGAACACAGCGCACATGACGGAGGAAGGACTTTCCCTTGTGGTAAACAATGTACGTGCCGTAAGCAATCGTATTGGGATATTGATGGACACGAAAGGACCGGAAGTCAGAACGACGGTCAATGTGAACAAAGAACCCATCGCTTTCAAAACAGGAGATAGGGTAAAGATTTCCGGTAATCCGTCGCAGGAAACGACCCGTGAACATATTTATGTTTCCTACTCACGCTTTGTCCACGACCTTTCTATTGGCAGCGACATTTTAATTGACGACGGAGACTTGGAGTTCAAAGTTATCGAAAAGAATGATGACTACCTGCTCTGTGAAGCACAGAATGAAGCGACTTTAGGGAACCGTAAAAGTGTCAATGTCCCCGGCGTACGAATCAACTTGCCTTCATTGACAGAAAAGGACCGCAAGAATATCCATTGGGCAATCGAGAACGACTTGGATTTCATTGCCCACTCATTCGTCCGCAGCAAGCAAGATGTAATGGACATACAACATATTTTAGATGAATATAGTAGCCCTATCAAAATCATCGCAAAGATCGAGAACCAAGAAGGTGTGGATAAGATTGATGAAATCTTGGAAGCAGCTTATGGTATCATGATTGCCCGCGGCGATTTAGGTATTGAAGTTCCAGCAGAAAAGATTCCGGGAATCCAACGTGTCTTGATTCGCAAATGCGTGGAAGTGAAGAAACCGGTTATCGTGGCTACACAGATGTTACATTCGATGATTAACAATCCTCGCCCAACTCGTGCCGAAGTAACCGACATCGCCAATGCTATCTATTATCGAACAGATGCATTGATGCTGAGTGGCGAGACAGCATACGGCAAATATCCTTTGGAAGCGGTACAAACCATGACAAAAGTGGCGAGAGAAGCTGAAAAGACAAAATTGGCAGCCAATGACATACGCGTTCCTATTGAAGGAAACGACTTGGATGTCACCTCATTCTTGGCTAAACAAGCGGTAAAATCTTCCGTCAAGTTGCATGTCAAAGCTATCATTACAGACAGCTACACCGGAAGGACTGCCCGTTACTTGGCTGCGTTCAGAGGCACATCTACCGTATTTGCCATCTGTTACAACGAACGCGTCATGCGAATGTTGGCTCTTTCGTATGGGGTTTGGGCTGTTCCCCAGCCTTGGAACGATAGCCGCCGTGAATATTTTTACGATGCATTGACACAGTTAATCAATAGCGGACGTATCACGCGCGATGACATGGTTGCTTATTTGAGCGGAAGCTTTGGAGAAGGCGGAGGTACTTCATTCCTTGAAATCAATAATGTCGGGAAAGTGTTGGATTCCAGCAAAGATTATGCTTTACCTACATTTAAAGAAGAAAGCAAATAAGAAATATGGAGATAGCAAACCTGGCAGACTATATCCTATCCCACTCGGATGAAGAAGGGGAATTGTTGGCGGCATTGAACAGAGATGCCAATGTCAACCTTCTTCATCCTCGTATGTTGTCCGGACATCTCCAAGGAAGAATTCTGAAGATGTTCTGCCGGATGATGCGTCCGAAAAGGATTTTGGAAATAGGCACTTATACAGCCTATGCCACTTTATGCTTGGCGGAGGGGATTGATAAGGATGCAGTCGTACACACCATTGAAATCAATGACGAAATGGAAGACTTCATCATGAAATACTTGGACAAATCTCCCCTGAAATCCAAAATCAAGCTCTATTTTGGCGATGCAATGGACATCATCCCTCAATTAAACGAAACATTTGACATGGTTTTCATCGATGCCAATAAGCGTATTTACTCCGAGTATTATGATTTAGTGTTCCCAATGGTTCGTCCAGGCGGATTGATTTTGGCAGACAATACTCTTTGGGACGGGAAAGTTATCGAAGACCATGTTCCTTCTGCCGACAAGCAGACATGGGGAATCCTCGATTTCAATGAAAAGATAAAGGAAGACAACCGGGTGGAAAAAGTTATTTTACCTTTAAGGGATGGTTTGACAATGATTTGGAAAAAAGAAAATTAGAATATATGGAAAGTACAAGATTAAACAAAATAGGACGATTGATTCAAAAGGAACTGAGTGACATTTTCTTGAAACAAACAAAGGCAATGCCGGGTGTTTTAATTTCTGTTAGTGTTGTCAGGGTCAGTTCCGACTTAAGTGTGGCTAAAGCTTACCTGAGCATCTTCCCATCTCAACGTTCGGAAGAGTTGTTGGAGGCAATACGTGCCAATACAAAAGCGATTCGATTCGATTTGGGACAACGCGTGCATTTGCAATTGCGCAAAATACCTGAACTCTCTTTCTTTATCGATGACTCATTGGATTACATCGAACATATTGACAACTTGTTGAAACAATAAAAGAAATTGAACTTCCCGTTTTACATAGCTCGCAGGTATCTATTCTCGAAGAAGTCGCACAATGCGATTAATGTGATATCATTGATATCGGTTTGTGGTGTCGTTGTAGCAACAATTGCATTGGTATGTGCTTTGTCCGTTTACAACGGCTTTAACGATTTGGTATCTTCATTATTCAGCCATTTCGACCCGGAGCTAAAGATAACGGCAAAATATGGGAAAGTATTTGACCCGGAATGTCCGGAGATACGACAAATCAAAGAGCTGCCGGATATCGCCGTCTCTTCTGCCACTTTGCAAGATAATGCGCTTATCCGATACAAAAGTAGGCAAGAGATTGGTGTTGTCAAAGGGGTTGATGGGAACTTCTCCCAATTGGTCGATATAGATTCAGTCTTGATAGACGGCAAATTTGTTTTATCAGACGAGATTGCCAATTATGCGACTTTGGGAATCGGGTTAGCATCTCATTTAGGTATAAACGCAGGGTTCGTCTCTCCCATAGAGATTTATGTTCCGAAAAGGGACCAAAAGGTCAATATGGCAAATCCCGCCTCGTCTTTTAATTTAGAATACACGTTCATCACTGCCGTTTTCAGGATAAACCAGCAAGTATATGACGATTACTACATGATTGTCCCGCTACAAACGGCACGGAAATTGCTAAACTACGACCAAGAGGTTTCATCCTTGGAACTGAGATTAAAAGAGGGAGCGGCATTGTCGTCTGTTGAAAAGAAGATAAAGAAGATTGCTGGTGACAAGTTTGAAGTCAAAAACCGGTACGAACAGCAAGAGGCTTCTTTCAAAATGATGCAGGTGGAGAAATGGGCCACTTTCCTTATCTTATGTTTTGTATTGGCAATTGCCTTGTTCAACATCGTCGGTTCGCTATCGATGCTAATGATTGAAAAGAAAGAGGATGTGAAAACGCTACGTAACATGGGAGCCAACGAATCCCAAATACGAAGGATATTCCTCTTTGAAGGATGGATGATTTCCGGATTCGGTGCCGTCATAGGTATCATAGGAGGCATTGTCCTTTGTCTTTTGCAACAAGAATTTGGACTTATCCAACTGGGCGACGCAGGAAGCAGCTTCATCATAGATGCTTATCCGGTACATATTCTATTTAGCGATGTCCTTGCGGTATTCATTACGGTTGTTGCCATCGGATTCCTTGCCGCTTGGTATCCTGTCCGGTATTTAGGAAAGAAATGGCTTTCATCCGGAGAAAACCCTTCCTGACTGGATTGCATATTCATTTACAACTTAAAATAAAAGTACTATGGAAATAAAAGATTTTTGCACAGGTGTTCAGCACATAGGAATACCGACAAATGACATAGAAGAAACGATTCGTTTTTATGAACAATTAGGCTTTATGCTTACTTTGAAAACGAAGAATGGAGAAAAGACGGTTGCTTTCTTGCAAATGCACAATTTGGTCATCGAAACCTACGAGAACCATGCTGCAACCATGCAAATTGGCGCAATAGACCACATTGCCATTGACGTAAAGAACATTGATGCTTTGTTTGAAGAGGTCAAAGCCAAATCGTTCCACTTAATAGACCAAAAGGTCAACACTCTCCCTTTCTGGGAAAATGGAATCAAGTATTTCAACATATTAGGACCCAACAAAGAGAAGATTGAATTCTGTGAAATTCTGTAATCTACTCATCACACAAACAATCGTAAAATTACAGACTGCAAACAACAATTCTATCTATTTGGGGCTATATTTGACCTGTTATCAAACACTGATGTGTTTACGAGGACAAACAATAGGCTAATCACGAACAGATAACGTCTCATTCTTAGGGAAGTCACAAAGAAACAGAAGGAAATCATGGCTCTTACGGTAAATCCAATGAAGGATCAGTTGCACTGTTTCCTCCTAATATAAATAAAGCGGTTGAGAATCGTATGATTCTCAACCGCTTTTGGCACCCAGACCCGGTACAAGCCATAGAAATAATAGGAAAATAAAAGAATTTATTTTCCTTATTATCAGTTATTTGCATATTTCCTATTTTCTCCATTTTTGCCCTATTTTGCCCATTTTCTGTTATTCAGTACACTTTGAAATCTCATTTTCTTTTGTACCTTTGCAATATCGGAAAACAAAAGAAAATCAACTATTTAGTGTAATTACCCGGTTACGGTACCTAAATCGGGATAAAACCTCTAAACAATGGCAAAGTTAGAAAATAAAACGAAAGAGAACCCCAAGTTGGAGCAAAATATCCCATGAATGAGTGTAGCATTAAACCGGAACTCATCACCAAAGAAATGATGGAACAGTTTGTAGCTTATCAGCAATCCCGAAGCGTTGGCGAAGGTGCTAAAAGCATTTACCAGCGTTTCAAGAAAATTATTCGCTATGCAATAGAGCATGATGTAATGTTGAAAGACCCGTGCGGTGGATAAGAACACGTTGCAGGCACAAGCCGCACACGCTGTAAACCTTGCACTTACTTCCCGTAACTGGCTTATGGGGTGCTATATCGTAGAGTTTGAGCAGAACGGAGAAGACCGTGCCGCATACGGTGAACAACTGTTGAAAAAGCTGGAACAACGGCTGAAAACAAAAGGTCTGAATGAACGTAGATTCCGTGAATTTAGGCGGCTGTACCTTGTTTATCCCCAACTGAAAGAACAAGTATTACACTACATCATAGCAGGAAATGAAATTCGGCACACGCTGTCCGCCGAATTCACGGAACCAATTCGGCACTCAGTGTGTGCCGAATTACAAACATCAGAAATACAATATAATAAGTGGAGTATTCCTGCTGAAAGGTTGTTCAATAAATTACCTTATTCTCACTTAAAGTTCATATCCAAAATCGAAAATCCGACAAAGCGTGCTTTCTATGAAATGGAAGCAATACGTGGCTGTTGGTCTGCAAGAGAACTGGAACGGCAAATATCATCTTTGTATTATGAACGTAGCGAACTCTCCAAAACAAAGAAGCCCTCTCCGCTTTAGTCCAGCAACAAGCAACCCTATTGCAACCTAAAGATGTTATCAATACCCCTGTTACTTTAGAGTTCTTAGGATTGAATGAACGAGCCTTAGTAACAGAAAACGACTTGGAGCAATCCATTCTCGACAACCTGCAACGCTTCCTGCTGGAAATGGGGCATGGATTCTGCTTTGAAGCCCGACAAAAACGTATTTTGATAGACGAAGATTATTTCTTTGCCGACCTTGTGTTCTATCACCGCATCTTGAAGTGTCACGTTATTGTGGAATTGAAGATAGACAAGTTCCGCCATGAGTATGCTTCGCAATTGAATATGTATCTGAACTATTTCAAGGCGGAAGTGATGCAGCCGGATGATAATCCGCCTATCGGTATTCTGCTTTGCACAGAAAAGGGAGATACATTGGTTAAGTATGCCACTGCCGGATTAGACCCGAACATCTTCGTACAGAAGTACATGATAGAACTTCCAAGCGAGGAAGAAATAAAGGAGTTCATTGCTTCCTCAAATTACTAACCTATCATAAAAAGTAATACTGGCGAAAAGAAGAATACTGTTTTTCTTTTCGCCAGCAACATATAATCCGCCGACAAAAAATAGGTTTAGTCCGTTTTGGATATATAAACAAAGGTATGAACTAAACTTGTAAATGTACTGATTTTTACTTGAGTATTAAAAGTTAATTTATTCAAATACAGGAAGAATAAATTATTTAATACGCTATTCTATTACTCATTTACATTATATTTGGATGTTGTTTATATAATTGGTTGAATGAAATATTTTCTATCCATATTATTTATATTTTCTCTCAATCTTGTCAGCCCACTTTTAGCCAAAGACAAGAATTCGGCAGATATGTCTGCTTTATTAGAGAATAAAATATGGAAAGTGCAACTTCCCAAAGACAAACACTATGCTATGGAAATGGAATTCCGCAGCGCTGGATGGAAACAGACCTTTCTATATGATGAAAAACAAACTGAAATATGCGATTCTTACTCTTTGCATGGAGATACAATAAAATCTTTTCAAAAGAATTACATTATTCAAGAACTGACAGATAGTACGTTGGTTCTCCAATATCTGCCGGAAAGTTTGACAATCGGAGTTACACCTGTCAGATGTACAACAGATAACAGTGTTCAAGGACAAAGGCAGAACGAAGAACGCTTGGATAGTATTTGGTGTAAAGAGGATATTTGGAATAAAGGTGTTGCTAAAATAACCGGAGAACCAATTAAAGATTTATCCACGATAGAACCTCCCCGATGGGCGGTATGGGATTACGATTTGACAAAATACTATGTTTCCCAAATGAAATACCCAGAAGAGTTGCTAAAAAAGAATGTGGCAGGTTATTCCGTAGTGATGTTTGCTCTTGACACATTAGGGCTACCACGCAGGAATACCATTTTGACGACCATCCATGAAGATTTTGACAAAGAGGTCATCAGACTGACCAAAGAACTTCCACACTGCCTGCCTTGCAGGAACAAAAACGGCAAACGAATGGAGTGTCTTTATACGGTATATGTCCCTTTCCTGCCCCAACATTATAGGGATAGGGTAAAGGCGGACAGCGTTAGGGAAGAAGAATTGAAACAAAGTTTTGTGGAATGGGAAGCTGTGTCTTATTTTGAAAAAGCAAATCCGTATGCAATTACCGACTACATTAATGAACGCCTAACATACGATTCCAATCTATTAAACGGTAAAAAAGAAATCAAAGGGATTTATACGATACGCATTGATTCTTACGGTGAAATAATAAAGGTAGAGACCTTACGAGGTTGTGGCATACAAGAATGGGACAACCAAGTATTGCAAATCATAAAAGGTATGCCACGGTGGACTCCTACCATCAATTTTCATGGTAAAGGTGAATATCGGAACTCTGTTTGGACTGTACCTGTTTTATTCAAGAATGATAGTCCAACAAAAAATGAAGTTAATAACTATAATTGGCTTATCAAAACTCTAAGCAAATCATGTAAGTATCCACCTAAATTACAGAAAAAGAATCGAGAAGGAATGGTCTATGTTACATATAAATTAGATGGTAACGGATATATTACCAACCCCCAAGTTATTTCGTGTAACAACCGAAAATTCAAAAGAGCTGCACTAAATGCATTCAATGCTGTAACGGGTATTTCTATAACTTTACCAGCCCCAAAGGACACTCTTGTTTTTCAATTTAAATTGGATAGACCGACAACTCCTATCAACCCTCATACTGATGTTTTGATAATCGGCTACAGTTCTTGTGACACTCCAATTCTGATGCGATATGACGCCACACTGACTGCCCATACCACAGAGCCTTATTTGGAGGTGGGTGTTCCGGTCTGTTATCTGAATGAACGGGGCGATACCATTGTGCCATACGGCAAGTACAGATACTGTCAAACAGATACTATCAAAAAAATAGGTTTTGTTTATGAGAACAAGCCAAAGGACGCTCGAATAATCTGCATCAATGATGCGGGCAAAGAACTTTTCTATGTATTCAAATATGATAATGGTCCCGACTACATACAAGAAGGGCTTTTCCGTATAATGAACGAGGATGGATTGGTAGGTTTTGCCGATTCATTGGGTAATGTAATAATTGAACCTCAATTTAAGTTTGCCTACCCATTTAAAGGAGGAAAAACCAAAGCAACTTTAAAAGGTGAACGAAAGGTAGTTCCTGAATCAGACGGAGAAAAACATTATTGGGAAAGCGAAACTTGGTTTTATATAGATAAGAAAAACAGGCGTTTAATTGATTAAAAACAAATAAATACCTAACCATCATGAAAACAAAACTATTTTTATCCGCTATTGTCTTCTTTATGGTTCTAACTGCGCAAGCGCAAGAAGTTAATGAACACTACATTGAAGTGACAGGTACATCGGAAATAGAAATCATGCCGGACAAAATTCACTACATCATTGAAATTCGTGAATACTTCGAGGAAGAATTTGATGGAAAGTCTAAGCCCGAAGAGTATCACACCAAAGTGCCATTGTCACAAATAGAACAAGGATTGCGAAAGAAACTTTCCGAAGTAGGTATTACGCAAGATGTAATCCGTACACAAGAGATTGGCGATTATTGGCGAAAGCAAGGACAGGATTTTTTAATATCCAAGCAATTTGATATTACACTGACTGATTTCAAACAGATAGATGAAATAATCAAGCACATAGATACGAAAGGCATTAATACGATGCGCATCGGTGAATTGGAAAATAAAGATATGTTGGCATATCACCAAAAAGGAAAGATAGAAGCACTAAAAGCTGCACAGCGAAAAGCTACTTATTTGGTTGAAGCCTTGGGTAAAAGATTAGGCAATGTCATACGCATTGTGGAAAAAGATAGCGGTAATGCTTTTCCGATAGCGCAAAGCAACGTCCTATCATCGAATGTTGCTTCATTCGACAATTTCCGTACCATTAAAAAGGACTATTCCATGCTGGTGCGTTTTGAAATTGTTGATTAGTAAGCTAAGCACAAAATTACATATCAAAAACGAAATAGCCGGAGTAAGAAAGTTTTCATTTCATCACTCCAGCTGTAACTATTCAGCGGTAGAAAGAATGGTCTGATTCGGTCTTATTTCTTTGTAGGATTTTCTTGAAAATTATCTAAAATAGAGCCATATCCTCTTGCGTATTTCAGATATTTTTCGTACCTTTATGCTCTATGAAATAGCAAGTTGCGGATATATCAAAAGTGCTGCTGAACATGGCAGAAGAAATGCGATTGATGCGTGAAGCAATCAATCAGCAGCATGCTGAGATTACGAAATTGAACCGTAACGTCGAGTCCTTGAATCATCAACTCCGTAAAAAGAACGAGGAGATAGCCAAGTTGAAAAATCGTTTATCCAAACACGAGGACCCCGATAAGAACTCTGGCAACAGCAGTACGCCTCCTAGCAAGGAACGCATGAAGGATGAGATTGTCAGAAGAACGAAAACACTTCGCAAACCCAGTGGCAAGAAACCTGGCGGGCAGGAGGGGCATAAAGGACATAAACTTTCTTGTATTGACACTCCGGACGAAGTTATTGATGACGTTCCGAACTACTGCACTAATTGCGGCGAGTCCTTGGCTGATGCCGAGCGTATACTCGATTATGTGACCCAAAAGGTTTCCATTCCGGAGCTGAAGCCTGTTGTCAAAGAGATACGCCATTACGTTATGGTATGCAAGAATTGTGGAGAACGCATTCGTACAGCTCCAAGGCATCGTTCAAACGATGTTGGTGTATGATGCAAGCGTAAAGTCGCTTGTAGTGTATCTCAGTGTTGTGCAATTTCTTCCTTATGGCCGCATTACCAATTTCTTGCATGATGTCCTCGGTCTGTCTCCAAGCGAAGGGTCATTGGTCAATTGGGTTAATGAGGCAAAAAGAAACGCGCAGCCAATTGTTGACAAGATAAAGGAATACATCATGTCATCAAATGTTGTCGGCTTCGACGAAAGTGGCTGCTATTGCAACAAGCGACTTGACTGGGCATGGATAGCACAGACGGTTTATTACACTTTACTATTCCGCGCTAATGGTAGAAGTTCCAAGGTATTGACCGAACAATTCGGAGATAGCTTGGAGCGTATGACCGCTGTAACAGACCGCCATAGTGCATACTTCGCATTACATTTTCTTAACCATCAGATTTGCCTTGCGCACCTACTCAGAGAGTTACAGTATCTATCTGAACTAGACACTGATCAGAAATGGTCTGAGCAAGTCGCCAACTTGTTCCGTGAGGCCATCCATGAGAGAAATACCAATCCTACAGACATCATCAGCAAAGCTTCATGGTTGGACAAATTGGATAGTTTACTCAAACTAAATGTCAGCAAACTTGGCAAGAAGTTCGATACCTTTAAAAAAGGATTGATAAAATGTCGTGACTACATTTTCAATTTCCTGGAAGACCCAATGATTCCATCTGACAACAACGCTAGCGAACGAGGTATACGCAAGTTAAAAATCAAGTTGAAAAACTCATGTACATTCCGTTCTGATTTTGGAGCTGATGCATTTCTTGAACTTCATTCAGTAGTTGAGACTGCCAAGAAACACAACCAAACACCTTTTAATGCAATTCAAGCCTTATTTGAGGTTTGACGATTCGTCATGCACCTACCGCTGAATAGTTACAAAAGAATGCATAAGAGTTAAGAAATTATAAAGATGAAAGGATGAAAAACACAAAAGCACACTCTATTCTTGTTTTTGTCGCTCAGTACACATTTAGTACGCCTTACAGAAAGGAAAAACCCTGATAATCAGTCGATTATCAGGGTTTATTAGTACCCAGACCCGGGGTCGAACCGGGATGGAAGTGAATCCACTGGTGTTTGAGACCAGCGCGTCTACCGATTCCGCCATCTGGGCATTTGCTACTACGTTTGTTTCTCAAATGCGTTGCAAAGGTAGGTATTTTTTCTAAATATCCAAACATAATCGAGGAAAAAGTGAAAAAATTATCTGATTACAATAAAAAAAGAGAAATATTTGAGCTGGATAATAAAATCAAAGATTATTTCGTTAGTTTTGTAGTGATAATTAATTTTTAAGTCTATAAAACTATGACAAACAATTATTGTGTTATAATGGGAGGAGGAATTGGCAGCAGATTTTGGCCATTCAGTCGTGAAACTTATCCAAAGCAATTTCTTGATTTCTTTGGGACAGGACGTTCTCTACTTCAAATGACCTATGATCGTTTTTCAAAGATTATACCTCAAGAGAATATATATATAGTTTCAAATGAATTGTATTTTGACTTAGTCAAGGAACAATTACCTCAACTCAATGAGAAGCAGATTCTGTTGGAACCTGCGCGCCGTAACACAGCTCCTTGTATTGCTTATGCGACTTATCATATTCAAGCCATCAATCCAAAGGCGAATATCGTAGTAGCTCCAAGCGACCACCTGATTATCCATGAAGATCTTTTCATAGAAAGCATAAAGAAAGGTTTACTATTTGTCGAAGAGCACGACGATGCTTTATTGACAATGGGAGTCCGTCCGAGCAGACCTGAAACCGGATACGGCTACATACAAGGCTTAGAGGCTGAAGATAACGAATTCACGAAGGTTAAGACATTTACAGAGAAACCAGATTATGATTTGGCTAAGATATTCTTTGAAAGTGGTGAATTTTTCTGGAACTCCGGTATTTTTTTATGGAACGTGAAAGCAATCCAAGCGGCCCTTCATAAATATATGCCAGACATTTCTGCCCGCTTTGACTTAGGTTCTCCTATTTTCAATACGTCAGAGGAGAAACTATTCATCCATCAAAACTTCCCTTATTGTCCCAATATCTCTATCGACTACGGTGTCATGGAAAAAGCAGACAATGTTTATATGTTATGCGTCGATTTCGGATGGGCGGATTTAGGCACTTGGGGGACTCTTTATGACATGGGAGAAAAAGATGCAGATGCCAACGTAAAGCTCACGGACAGAACCATGCTTTACGAAAGCAAAGGCAATATTGTCGCAGTAGAAGATCCGGAAAGATTGGTAGTTGTACAAGGAATTGACAATTGCATCATCGCAGAGTCCGGGAATGTTCTCATGATATGTAAAAGAGAAGAAGAGCAACGCATAAAACAATTTGTCGCAGACGCACAGCTAATGCACGGCAAAGAATACAATTAATAAAAAGATGAACCGAATGAGAGGGCAATCACTTCCTCCACATTCGGTTCAGTTTTTTATTCATTCATTGAAATCAGGTATTTGGAAAATCCTGAAGATTCAATGTATTTGAAACCGGTAGAATCACCGGAACAAATCAGGAAATATTCTATCTCTGGTAATTTCTGTTTCAATGTTTCCGCACCTTGCGAACCTAACACCATGCAAGCGGTGGCACAAGCATCCGCCAACATCGCAGTCGGAGCAATAATCGTTGCACTCAGCACGTCACGCTGAACAGGACAACCTTCACGAGGGTCAATTGTATGTGCATACTTTTTCTCATCTTTCACATAATAATTACGGTAGTTACCGGATGTTGCCATGCCGCGCCTTCCATTATTCTTTGCAGTTTCCGGGGTCTGCCCTTCCGGCCATAGGCGAATCGTAGCTGTCAGGTCTTGACTCACACCACTATTGTCATCCGTCGGACGAGTAATTCCTAATTTCCAATATTCTCCCCGCTGGTTCACTCCTTTCGTCACGATTTCACCACCGAACTCGACCATATAGTTTGCAATCCCTTTGCTATCAAACAGATCTGCTATCATATCGCACACCGTTCCATCAGCCAAAGAGGAACAATTCATAATAAGACGAGGGTCATCTTTAGTCACCTTGCCTTGTTCCAAATGGATTTTTTGATAGCCGATAAACTGTCTTACGCTATCAATATGTTCAGGCGTGACACTGTCCTTTTTACTAAAGCCAAATCCCCAAAGATTAATCAACGGAGCGCATGTAATGTCATAAGCTCCATCGGTAAAGGCGGATATCAACATAGCAGTACGGAACAATGAACGGAACGTAGAATCTTCTATTTCTGTCAATTGGTTACGATTAATCTGCGAAACGACAGAAGTGGAGTCGAAAGCATTAAACAGATAGTAGAAACGTTCCAGCTCCTTTTGTATCTCTCCATCCAAAGGCTTGTCATACTCATATTTGATATGATAAGGTGTATGCAACTGCCCGGTATAAACATAATACTCTTTCGGTGCGTTGGTACAAGCCGTCATACACAACAAGAGTAAACAAAAAGAGAAAAGAAAATGAGAATAGCTCTTCATATCAAAACTCGGATGTAAAATGGAACTTAATATCAGGGAAATCTTGCTGAGCCATCATCAATACATAGCCGGAATCAGCCAAATAGACATCACGGCCATCTTTGTCTACCGCCATATATTGCGCCTTCCTCTTCTTGAAATTGTCCAACATGGCAGCATTGTCGCTCTCTATCCAGCAAGCTTTATATAAATGCAATGGTTCCCAGCGACATTGTGCACCATATTCATGCAACAAACGATACTGGATTACTTCAAACTGCAATTGTCCTACTGTTCCAATGATCTTCCTTCCATTAAACTGGTTAACAAACAACTGCGCTACGCCTTCGTCCATCAATTGCTCGATACCTTTGTTCAACTGCTTCGCTTTCATTGGGTCAGCATTCTCAATATACTTAAACATCTCCGGAGAGAAACTTGGTAATCCCTTGAAGTGCAACTCCTCTCCTGCCGTCAAGGTGTCACCAATCTTAAAGTTTCCCGTATCGGGTAAACCTACAATATCTCCTGCATAAGCTTCGTCCACAACCTCTTTTTTCTGAGCCATAAAAGCAGTAGGACTACTAAAACGCATCATTTTACCGAAGCGGACATGCTTGTAATTCACATTTCTTTCAAACTTGCCAGAACAAATCTTCACGAAAGCAATACAACTGCGATGATTTGGATCCATATTGGCATGTATCTTAAAGATAAAACCCGTAAAACCATCTTCTTCTGGGTCAACTACACGTTCCACCGCCTGGACAGGACGTGGAGACGGGGCAATCTGGATAAAACAATCCAACAACTCCTTCACACCGAAGTTATTCAAAGCAGAGCCAAAGAATACTGGCGCAATATCTCCAGACAAATAGGTTTCAACATCAAATTCCGGGTAAACGCCTTCCACCAACTCCAAATCTGCACGCAATTTCTCCGCCTGGGCTTCATCAATATAATTCTCCAGTTCAGGGCTGTTGATATCTTTAAACTCTACATTCTCGGTAACATACTGCTTGCTCGGAGTATACAAGTTCAGTTTCTTTTCGAAAATATTATATACGCCACGGAAACGCTGTCCCATATCAATCGGCCAACTAAGCGGACGCACATGGATATGCAACTCCTCTTCTATTTCGTCCAACAAATCGAATGGGTCTTTACCGTCACGATCCAGCTTGTTGATAAAGACAATTACAGGAGTCTTGCGCATACGGCAAACCTCCATCAGTTTACGAGTTTGAGCTTCGACACCTTTGGCAATGTCAATGACAATGATGACACTATCCACAGCCGTCAAGGTACGGAAAGTATCTTCGGCAAAGTCTTGGTGACCCGGCGTATCCAAAATATTAATCTTATGGTCTGCATAATCGAAAGCCATCACAGAAGTAGCGACAGAAATACCACGCTGCTTCTCAATTTCCATCCAGTCCGAGGTGGCCGTTTTCTTTATCTTGTTCGATTTGACCGCTCCTGCCACATGGATAGCTCCACCAAAAAGCAATAACTTCTCAGTCAATGTAGTTTTACCGGCATCCGGGTGACTGATGATTGCAAACGTTCTTCTTTTTTTAATTTCAGCTGAGTATTGACCCATTTATATATCTTTGTTTATGTAATTATTCCATCTTCTTCCATCTGTCCAAACAAAGCGCCAAGCTCTCTTCCCAATGAGGGATTTCCAAACGATAGACAGATTTAATTCTTTTTTTGTTCAAAACACTATAATGAGGACGAGCCGCCTTGGTCGGATATTCAGTAGATTCTATCGGGAAAACTTCAGCAAATAATCCCGCCAATTTCATAATCTTGGAAGCAAAATCATACCAACTGCATACTCCTTCATTTGTGTAGTGGAAAATGCCGGGGACAAACAATCCTTTAATGGACTGATCCAAAATGGCTAATAAGGCAGAAGCCAAATCATAAGCATAAGTAGGCGTGCCTATTTGGTCGAAAACGACTGACAGACGGGAACGCTCCGCTCCTAATCTCAACATCGTTTTCATGAAATTATTCCCATATTCGGAATAAAGCCAAGCTGTCCGGACAATAATAGAAGTTTGCGGGCAAAGCCGCAACAACTCCTCTTCTCCTTGCCGCTTCGTTTTCCCATAAACGGAAACCGGGGAAACCGCATCTTCCTCTTTGTAAGGAATGTAAGAGTGACCGTTAAAGACATAATCGGTAGATACGTGGAATACTTTAGCTCCAACAGCCAAAGCCGCCTCCGCAATATTCCTCACCGCAAAACGATTGATTAACTCGCACTTTTCTTTCTCGTCCTCAGCGCGTTCCACGGCTGTGTAAGCAGCACAATTTATAATGTAGCCAACATGGTTTGCTTTTACAAATGACAACAAAGCGTCCTTGTCGCAAATGTCCAAGGTATCAATATCTGTAAATAAGAAACGGCAATTGCCATGCAGTCCCGCTTGCGAACGAAGGGACAAACCTAATTGTCCATTACTGCCCGTAACTAATATTGTATTCATCACTTAATCCTCCAACTCAAGTTCCCCGCTCATATCGGCCCGGTATTTCTCAGCCAACATAGCCAAAAAAGATGAAATTTGTCTGATTGCCTCCATTGTTTCAGAGGAAACCTCTTTCCCCTGCATTCGCAGCATAAGATATCCATACAAAGCCGTAAAGCAAGTTTCAATTTCCGGCACCTCCGTACCTCCAGATTTTGCTCTCAATTGAACGATATACGGCAATGTCTTATAATAAGTTGCACCATAGACCATCTCTTTCGGAGACTTTAGCAAGCGAAGATGCAAATCCGTCAAAGAGATGATGACATTTTTGTTAAGTTGGATATGACCCGATTCCATGACTCCTTCACTACGCATCATATCAATCAACTCTTCATACCAAACTGCAATCTTCTCTTTTACCTCATCAGGTTGCTGGTAACGAGAAACTACATGCTGCCGGATTTGCTCCATATCAAAATGGTTCGCCCTTATCAAATCTTCCACCTGCCACATATAAAGCAAGTATTCGCAAATATTTTCCTTACGTTTTTGTTGTGCTATAATCATTTGGACAAGGATAATGTAAAATCAGATATCGCCTGATAAAAATCAACATCTTTAACTCCCAATTGCCGGCAAGTCAAACGAGCGGCATTCACATTCACCAAGAAGTATTTGTTCAACACTTTCACCGGATAATCTCCATATCGGGTCAATAAACATGTTTCCCCATCGCGCTGCTCTACCGGATGCTCTTCAAAAGGAATGGCAGTAATATCACTCCGAATCTCTTCTACCAATTCGGTGATATTAGGATCGCCACCAAAATAAATCAATTTGCCTTCTCTCTCTATGGAAGTAGAGAAGTAACGATATGTATTCATGAAAGCCTCTGGTGATTTATGGTCATGCGATACATTCCACTTCAAATTGGTCATCACGGCAATATGCGGACGATAAAATTCCAACTGCGAACGTTTCTCCAAAACAGAAGTGATATGTTCATCTCCCTCAATCAATGCGATTCGTGATTCAAAACTAAAATGCAAATGTTTATCCAACAAAGCCACGTCACTGGTTGTTGCATAATCGAACGATAAATTCTGTTTCCGCAGCGCTGCGACAATCATCGACAAGATGGCTTTTCGTCCCCTACTGCCTGTCACCACCACACGGATTTTCGTCCGGGTTCTTTGGTAGATAAACTCAGGAATAGAAAGCACTAACAAGCCCAACTCTTTTGCCTGCAACAATTCCGGATTATCTTCCGTCACCATACTGCCCAAGACTACCGAGTGAGTTTCTTTCGTCAACTTTTCAGGGAACCACCCCTCTCCGAAGAATTCAATGCCTTTTTCATCCAAAACAGCTTGCATTTCTTCAGGAACATGTTCTCCGGACACACTAACCTCATACCCTCTGTCACGGATTGCCACAGCGAGTTCATAAATAAGAGGATCGGATATAGAAATTAAATGAATCTTACGCATCATTTGTACTTTAGCTCTGCAAAATTATAAAAAGTATCTGACAAGACGCTTGTCGAACAGATATAAAAAGAGCGTGTATCAAAATTATTATTTTGATGCTGCCTCTTAAGGTGCATCAGAATTAGTAAAATACTAAGGTAATGGTTGACCATGTTTTTTAGTTTGCATCCAACATTTTTGTTTCTCACTCAGGTGAGAAGTATTTCTCACTTATATGAGAAGTGTTTCTCACCTATATGAGAAATGCTCTCACTAATGTGAGAAGTAACTGAGATAAGAGGTCTATAGAAATTCATGAATCATACGCATCATTTGTTGTCGAACAGGCATAAAAAAAGAAGGACTCTTTAAAAAGAGTCCTTCCTTATATGATAGTTGAAATCTACTTCAATTATTTAACCAAAGAAGCGAAATCGGCATTTGCTGCAAATTTAGCAAATTCCAAATCTTTAGCAGCTTCCTTAGCCATTGAGCTATCTTTAGCAATAGCAGTTTTCAAGTTGCTTACTACGCCGTTAGCATCGTTTGTGCGAGCAGCAACGATAGCCTTCAAATAAGAAGTTGTAGCGTCTGGGTTAGGAACAGCATTCAAAGTCTGAGAAGCCTTGCTATAATCTTTAGTCAAAATCTGAGCCAATGCAGCATTATTAGATTTAACACTACCGAAAGAGTTAGCAGCTTTTGCCCATTCACCTTGTTTCAAATAAAGAACGCCCAAAGCTTCGCCCAATTCTGCAACGCCAGAAGCGCTACCGAACAACTGCTGTGCTTTTGCTTGGTCACCCTTAGTCAAAGCAATCAAACCTAAGTTCATATTTGATTCAGGATTGTTCTTAACAGAATTAGCTTTGTTGAACATTTGTTCAGCCTTAGCCAAATCACCAGCACGGAATGCCATCATACCAACGTTGTTCCAAGTACGATAATCGTTTGGATAAAGTTCAGAAGCCTTATTGTAGATACGAGTCTTTTCTGCGTTGTCGTTAGTCAAAGTAGCAGCATAAAGGATTTCTTCGATGTTCAAAGCTTTCGGATCATTCTTAGCCAAAGCAGTGATTTCGTCATCTGACTTACCGATGATTTCGATGTTTGCAACCAAACGAGAACGACGCAATTGAGGCAAGATTTCTTCTGCCAAAGTGCTGAATACAGAAGAGATGTTCTTGATTTCGTTTTCACGCTGTTCTGGGTCTGAATACATAGACAATACGCGCAAAACCAAATCTTTGTCCTGAATGTTAGACTTAGAAACCAATTCTTGGAATCCTTCCCAGTCCTGAGCAGTATATTTAGCGTCAACAGGAACATCAACTTTCATCTTCTTCAATTCCTTAGCCAAATATTTGTCAGTGTTCTTTTCACGTCTTTCAGCCAAACCTGTGTTCAATTTAACACCACCATCAGGAGAAGCATAAGCTTGGATTTCGATTGCTACGTTCTGGTTAGGAGCTTCGTCTGCATTCTTAACCAAATCCTTCCAATCAGAAACTTCGCTCTTCTTCAACTCTTTTGAACGAAGTTCAGCCTGTTGAATCAAGAACATGATGCTTGCATCGTGAGCTTCTTTGATGATACGCTGGAATTTGTCAGCTGCGATAGCTGCGTTTGCAGTAGCAGCATCAGCCAATTCAGAAGTAGCGATAACACCTTCGCCAATCTTCACATCCGGCAATTTAACAGTCTTGTTTTTAATCTTTGCATCAAAAGTAAGATACAATTCAGATTTTTTCATCTCTGGTTTGTAAGCAAAAGAAGACTTCATAGTCACATTTGCCCCTTCTTTGAAAGGAACAACTTGGTTGTTGCCTTTTACTTTTTCACCTTGATAGGTATAAGCTGTACCCCAAGCTTCACCACCAGCATAACGCAACACCGGAGTTACTGTCACAACAGCTTTCTTGTTAAACCATTTTGCCGGGATTGTAGCATTAATAGTTACAGGAACTTGACCGCCAATAGCTTCAAGAGGCTGAGGCTCTGCTTTGATGTACTCTTCTGTAAGCGGTTTCAACTTGTTAGAACAAGAAGAAAAAGCCAGAATCGCTGCCAACATTAAAAATGGCAATAAAAACTTTCTGTTCATAATTTTACTGTAAGTTTAAATGTTATAATGATTATATTACTTTCTCACCATTACCTTTCATTATCAATTTGCAAAACTATACTTTATTTTCTTTCATTTGTCAAAATGTGGAATAAAAAAATCCCGATTAATACTTATTAATAAAAACAAAACATTTTTTTCGCAACTATTAAGAGCTTTAGAGTGCCTAAAATGAATCTTGTGATAAATATCTATTACCGTATGCCAGACCATATTTAACTTCCTCATCTAATGTATATCAATAAATATTATTACCTTTGCAAGGTTATCAACAGTTCGGCCAAGTTATCAACAAATCGAACAATGTTTCAAAACAAACTACATCATTTCGGCATTTAATGTTTAGTTTTGCATCGTGAAACAAAAGGATTAAACAAATTATGGGAAAGATTATCGCTTTAGCTAATCAAAAAGGCGGCGTAGGAAAGACTACGACTACTATTAATTTGGCGGCATCATTAGCAACGCTTGAAAAGAAAGTTTTGGTAGTTGACGCAGATCCCCAAGCGAACGCTTCATCCGGATTGGGCATTGATATTCGAAATGTAAAGTTGTCGATTTATGAATGTTTGGTAAATGGGAATGAAGCAAATGGCGCAATCATCCAGACAGAGCTGGATCGGTTAGACATCATTCCTTCACATATTGACTTGGTTGGTGCTGAAATCGAGATGTTGAACATGGATAGCCGCGAACAAATCTTAAAGCAGCTTTTGGCTCCGCTAAAAAAGGTGTATGACTACATCCTCATCGATTGTTCTCCTTCTTTGGGACTGATTACTGTCAATGCACTGACAGCTGCGGATTCTGTCATTATCCCTGTGCAATGTGAATACTTTGCCCTTGAAGGCATCAGCAAACTGTTGAATACAATAAAGATTATCAAGTCCAAGTTGAACCCCTCGTTAGAGATTGAAGGTTTTTTGCTGACGATGTACGATTCTCGTTTGCGTTTGGCAAATCAAATATACGAAGAGGTCAAACGCCCGTTCCAGAACTTGGTATTCAATACGGTTATCCAGCGTAATGTCAAGCTCAGCGAAGCTTCAAGCTACGGGAAACCTGTTATTTTATACGACGCTGATTCTAAAGGCTCGCTTAACTACATGCAGTTGGCACAAGAGCTGATAGAGAAGAATAGCGCACAATAATTATTAATGTTTAGACAGTCATGGTAATGAAAAGATCGGCTTTGGGCCGTGGTTTGGACGCTTTGATTACAATGGATGATTTGAAGACCGGTGGTTCTTCATCCATTAATGAGATTGAGTTGAGCAAAATTCAACCCAATCCGGAACAACCTCGCTCCGTTTTTGAGCAGGAAGCGCTCGACGAGTTGGCAGCCTCAATTCGCACATTGGGTGTTATCCAACCTATCACATTGAAAGAGATTGAATCGGACAAATACATGATTATTTCCGGGGAGAGACGTTACAGGGCGTCCCTTGCTGCCGGACTGACTTCCATTCCTGCTTACATCCGCACAGCTGAAGACGACAATGTCGTTGAAATGGCTTTGATTGAAAATATTCAGAGAGAGGATTTAAATTCAATCGAAATCGCATTAGCTTACCAGAAATTAATAGATAACTACGGGCTGACCCAAGAGAAGCTGAGTGAGCGCATAGGAAAGAAAAGAACGACAATAGCCAACTACTTGCGTCTTTTGAAATTACCGGCAGAGATTCAAGTCGGGCTAAAGGACAAACGCATCGACATGGGACATGCCAGAGCTTTGATTCCCGTAGATGACCCGGAAGTCCAATTGGCTCTTTACGAACAAATCATCCAGGATGGATTGTCTGTACGCCAAGTTGAAGAGATGGTTCGCTCAATTGCGAATGGACAGCAGACGGTGAAAAAGAAAACGGAAGCAAAAGAGGCTCCTTCTGAAGAATTCGACCTGTTAAAAGAACAGCTCTCCAATTTTTTCCAGACGAAAGTCCAATTGGTCTGCAACAAAAAGGGAAAAGGAAAGATTACCATTCCTTTTGCCTCGGAAGAGGAATTAGAAAAGCTAATCAGCCTTTTGGATAATATAAAATGATATACCGGCTTCTTTATATATATATAGGAATATTGTTCTTCTCCTTGAATGGCATTGCCCAAACGGATAACCGGCAATTAATAACTGTCGATTCAGACTCAATTGAGGCAAAGACGGATTCAACGGTCAAGGTTGTCATGCATAAAGCGGACTCATTGCCGTTCCCTGAAAAAGTAAAATTACAATTCAAGCCAAATCCCAAGAAGGCAGTCCTTATGGCTGTCGTTCCCGGATTGGGGCAAATATACAATCGGAAATATTGGAAGCTGCCGATAGTATACGGAGGATTGATGGGTTGTTTCTACGCAGTTACCTGGAATAACCGGAACTATCAGGACTATTCGACTGCCTACAAGGACATCATAGAAGATGCCGAAGCTCCCAACAGACCGGTTGAGGAGTATAACAAAAGCTGGCAAGATTTCATCCCGGCTGGAGCTGATCCGGAATATTACCTGAAGAATACAAGTTTCCAAACAGCTCTGAAAAACAGAAAAGATTACTACCGCCGCTATCGCGACTTAAGTATATTCATCACAATCAGTGTTTACGCCCTGTCAATCATTGATGCGTACGTGGATGCTCAATTGTTTGACTTTGATATTTCACCGGATTTGTCGATGCATTGGGAGCCAACGGTTTCTCCTCAGACTGCCTACAGTTCCCGCATGTACGGATTGAATTGCAGCTTTAAATTTTAAAGGACAAGAAAGATGAAACAGTTTTCCTTTTGGGTATTTTTATTTAGTATCTGCTTAGCATTGCCATTGAAGGCTCAGAACGATTTGTCATTCGAGAACGACTCCATCCAGGAAGAAATTATCGGGTTAATACCGGAAAGCCTCGATTCGGACATTGACAGCCTGCTCCGCTCTTGGCATGTACAATATTTTACCAAAAAGGAAGATTATTGCCATGACGACAGTGAAAATGTATTTTTCCCTGATTCTGTATATGCCGACAGATTAGCAAGATTGCCTCGTATCATCCCGATGCCTTACAACAAAATAGTCAGGGATTGCATTGATTTATATACAGAAAGAAGAAGAGGATTGGTGCGTTACATGCTTGGCATGGCAGATTTCTATTTTCCCATTATCGAAAAGGTTTTGGATAAATATCAACTTCCTTTGGAGTTGAAATATTTAGCAGTGGTCGAAAGTGCCCTTAATCCTGTGGCGATGTCAAGAGTTGGGGCTTGCGGTTTATGGCAATTCATGCTTACTACCGGCAAAATGTATGACATGACGATAAATAGTTTGGTGGACGACCGACTTGACCCAGTTAAAGCTACGGATGCTGCTTGCCGCTATTTCATTGACATGTATGCCATTTATAAAGATTGGAACTTAGTCATGGCTTCATACAATTGCGGTCCAGGCAATGTCAACAAGGCAATCAAACGTTCTGGCGGAAAGACGAACTTTTGGGAAATATTCCCATATTTGCCCAAAGAGACCCGTTCGTATGTTCCGCTCTTCATCGCTGCCAATTATGTCATGAATTATTACTGCGACCACAACCTTTGCCCTTTATCCACCAATCTTCCGATGGCTACAGACACTTTGCACATCCATAAAATGCTCCATTTGCAACAAGTTGCCGAAGTGTTGAATGTTGACATTGCTCAGCTCCGGGCATTAAATCCCCAATACAGGCGCGACATTGTCCCGGGAAATAGCAAAGAAGCTTCCATCTTGAAATTACCGGCAGCAGACACTTATTCATTTGTGGATAAGGAAAAGGATATTTATGCTTATAAAGCACAAGAATTCCTGCCCGGATACATGATGACACTGAATGGCGGAGCATCTTCGTCTGCTTCCAACCGGGAACAAGTCACGCATGTTGTCCTAAAGGATGAGAACATCTATTCTATTGCCAACCGTTACGGTGTGACACCAAGCGACATCAAAAAGTGGAACAAACTTTCCTCTTATCGCCTGCAAAGGGGAAGAAGGTTGAAACTGTTTGTTGACAACGGTGGAGTCATGCTCTCTTCCAAAAAGACTCAAAATAACACCAACACATCCACAGCCTCTGCCCCAACATCCAAACAGGCGAATGATAAATTCATCTCCTACAAAGTCCGCTCGGGAGAATCACTTTATTCCATTGCGTCAAAATACCCCGGCACGACGGCTCAAGACATCAAAAAAGCGAACAATTTGCCTAACACTAAAATCCTCCCCGGACAAGTTATCAAGATTCCTGTCGGATAACAGATAAATTTCTGTCGAAAAACGTTCCTATTAACAAAAGTTTCCTACATTTGTGCGTAGACAATAAAGCAGGAGATAATGCAATGGACGACACTAAAGATAAACAGGAATCTACAGAACAGCTTCCGACAGTAGATTTATCTACTTTGTCACCCGATGAGCGCATGATTCAAGAAGGGTTTAATGATTTATTAAAAGATTATTTGAATTCGAACCATCGCCGGAAGGTAGAACGTATTACGAAAGCATTCAATTTTGCGAAGCAAGCTCATGATGGTGTAAAAAGACGCTCCGGCGAACCTTATATAATGCATCCGATTGCGGTTGCCAAAATCGTATGCAGTGAAATGGGACTTGGCTCAACCTCCATTTGCTCGGCTTTACTGCATGATGTCGTGGAAGATACAGAATATACGGTCGAAGATATCCGAAATATGTTTGGCGACAAAATCGCTCAAATCGTAGACGGGTTGACCAAAATCTCAGGCGGTATATTTGGAGAACAGACCTCTGCCCAAGCAGAGAATTTCCGCAAGTTGCTGCTAACAATGAGCGATGATATCCGTGTCATCCTGATTAAGATGGCGGACAGGCTTCATAACATGCGGACATTAGGCTCCATGCTTCCTGCCAAACAGTTCAAAATCGCAGGCGAAACTCTCTATTTGTATGCACCATTAGCCCATCGTTTAGGTTTATTCGCCATCAAAACAGAATTGGAAGATTTAAGTTTCAAGTATGAGCATCCAAATGAGTTTGAAATGATTTCCAAGAAATTGGAAGAAACGGCTCCGGTACGAGAACAACTCTTCCAGCATTTTGCCGTTCCGGTTGATGCGAAGTTAAAAGAGATGGGGCTTAATTATGAAATGAAAACAAGGGTAAAATCCGTCTTTTCAATATGGAACAAGATGGAAACCAAGAAAGTGCCCTTTGAAGATATTTACGACATCTATGCCGTCCGCATCATTTTCGACCCACTGCCAAATGTTGACGAAAAGAATCTTTGTTGGGACATCTACTCGGCTATTACCGATGTTTACAGGATTCGGCCAGACCGAATTCGTGATTGGGTGAGCAGACCGAAAGCAAATGGTTACCAAGCCCTGCACTTGACTGTGATGGGACCTGACGGACAATGGGTAGAAATCCAAATACGCAGCCGCCGCATGGATGAAATCGCAGAAAAAGGATTTGCCGCTCATTGGAAGTACAAAGAGAATCATGTAGAGGAAGATACGGAATTGGACAAATGGCTGCAGACCATTACAGAGATATTGGAGAATCCGGATCCGAATGCTTTGGACTTCTTGGATACAATCAAACTGAATCTTTTCTCTTCCGAGATATTTGTGTTTACACCGAAAGGTGATATAAAGACTTTGCCTCAAGGCGCAACTGCCCTTGACTTCGCCTATGCTCTTCACTCTAATGTGGGTAACAAATGTATCGGTGCAAAAGTCAACCATAAGTTAGTTCCTTTAAGCCACAAACTATCGAGTGGAGACCAAGTTGAGGTTTTGACTTCTCGTTCCCAAAACCCGCAACCGGAATGGCTTAACTTTGTCACGACGGCACGGGCTCGTTCCAAAATTTCAGCAGTCATCCGTAAAGCAAAGAAAGAGGCAATTAAAAATGGCGAGACCATGGTTCTAGAGGCTTTCCAACGGGCAAAAGAGGATCCTTCCGCACAGAACCAGGATAAACTTGCTATGTTCTTCGGCTTCAACAAACGAGACGACTTGTATTATTCGGTAGAAAAAGGGGAAGTGGTTATACCTGAGAATATCCATAAGATTATCAAAGGGAAGAATGACAATCCGCTTTTCAAATATGTAAAGCAAGCTCTCCGCATGGCTACTAAATTGGCAGAAGAGAAGCCGGAAGTGGCAGAAACAGAAACAAAGAAACCTGTATTTGACAAGAAAAAGCCTTATCTGCTTCGTGAATCCGAGCTGAACAAAAGTTATGTCCTTGCCGAATGCTGCAAACCTATTCCGGGAGATGAGTCGCTGGGCTTCATCAATGATGACGGGAAAGTGATAGTACACAAACGTTCATGTCCTATGGCAACACGCTTGAAGAGCAGTTTTGGAGAAAGAATTTTAAACACTGTTTGGAGCAGCCACCAAAACGCCTCTTTTGAAGCGATGTTGGAGGTGAAAGGTTTGGATGCCGTCGGTGTATTGAATGATATTACTAAAATAATCTCCGACGAATTCAATGTAGACATAACCCGATTATTAATCGAGGCAAAAGATGGAGTCTTTGCCGGACGCATCAAACTGAAGGTTCATGACGTAGAAGATATCCAAAAACTGTGTGTCCGCCTGACCGAAATAAATAACATCAAATCTGTCACACGAGTTGCCGACTAAAGACAGATATAAGCATAAGAAAGGCGGTGTGTCAAAGCTGTTTTGACACACCGCCTTTCTATTTCATCTTACTATATTCAACTCATTGGCAAAGCATTGAAGAATTGGTTGTAGACAAATCCAACGTATCCATAATCACCTGCCGAATCGTCTCCGCCTTGCTATTTCCCCTTTTCTTAGAAAGGCAAATCATCTGTCGGATCAGACGGAGCCATACTTGGGGAAGCTGTCGGCATTCCTGAAGGAACCATATCGTCCGGGGTGACAGAAACAGGACCAGCGGCTGTAGCTGTCGGGCGCTCTACTTTCCACGCATTGATAGATGTGTACCAACGACCTTGGTATTCACGGCTGTCAATATCAAATGAGACTGTCAACTCTTCACCCGGTTGAATAGCGGCTTGAGCGATTCTATCCGCACCAAACAACTGGAAACATATTTTCTTAGGATATTGATCATGGGTCTCTAAAACATATTCTTGCTTCTTCCATTCGTTTCCGGCTTTGCTTACTCCTCCTTGTAGAGGTAAAACTGCAATTATTTTCCCTGTAACTTCCATATTATTTACTCTTAATGTTTGATTTTCTAAATAATGGACGAAATTACTGTTTTTTATTGGTAAACCGCTGTTTTCGTTCTTGTTTTTTACAAAATAATTCCATCAACGCGATTCTAACTGGTCGAAAGCCTGCTTTAAATCAAGGAGTTCTTTCTTTATTTGCTGGAGTTTATTCATCAATTCTGCCTGTTTGACCACACCTTCCTTATTCTCTTTCAACCTTTTCTTCGCTCCTGCCAATGTCAATTTCTGGTCTTTCAGCAAATAATGGACAACTCGTACAGCATCAATATCTTCCTCTTTATAAAAGCGTGTGCCTTTATCATTCTTACGAGGGTTGATGATATTAAATTCTTTCTCCCAAAAGCGGAGCGTCGAATCCTTCAAGTCAAACATCTCTGCCACCTCGCCGATGGAGTAAAATAACTTTTGAGCCTTTTCCGTTCTCTCTTCCATCTTCTTGCATTGTTAATCCATAACCTGGCCATGATTATCGGCAATCTGTATCATTCGATCATACTCTTCCGGCGTCAAATCCATATAATAATACTTGGATGGATTATCGTGTTTCCCGCGAACAATCACCTCATAATGCAAATGCGGGCCGGTTGATTTACCCGTATTTCCCACTTGTCCTATCACTTCTCCTCGCTTCACCTTTTGTCCAACTCTCACTTTATACTTGCTGAGATGTCCATATAAAGTTTGGAAACCATAACCATGATTGATAACGATACAATTGCCATAACCCTGTTTCCAAGCAGCCATTGTAATCTTCCCGTCTCCGGTCGCATAAACGTCCGTCCCTATCTTGGCAGAAAAGTCCATACCGGAATGGAAACGGGGCGTTCTGTAAATCGGGTCGATACGCAAACCATATCCGGATGCCGTCTGCTTCAAGTCCTTATTCGATATCGGCTGGATGGCTGGAATACACTGGTTACGCTCGTTTTGGTTCTGCCCCATTTTTATCAACTCTTCCAATGAATTGGATTGGATATATAATTGTTTGCGGAGCATGTCCATCTTTTGGGTTGTAGAAACCACCAATTCGGAATTGGACGCTTCCATCAGCTGTTTATAGCGGTTTGTCCCACCATAACCCGATTTACGGACAGATTCTGGAATGGATTCCGCTTGGAACATCGCCCTGTACAAATTCTCGTCACGTTGCTGAATGTCATCCAATATTTCCATGGCGTTGTTCAGACGCAAATCAAGCACTTCATATTGGGTTTGCAACAATCGGTTCTCCTTCCTCAACTGAGATTCCATCGGAGAATCAACAATATATATCATGACAAAAAAGGTGGCAATGCCGAAAGCCACACCTGTACTCAAATGGCGTAAAAGGGAGAAAATCCGATCCTTGGTTGAAGGATAAACACGTTCATAATCGAGCGTTTTTGGATTATATCTATAGTATGTTTTTCTACTTTTAAAAAGTTTCATTGAATATTTTGATGTTTGGATAGCTGCAAAAATAATAATTTACTGTACTTTTGCAAATTGTTTTTCAGAATATTAACGAGAACTATATATTTATATTATGTTGACAGCAAAAGAAATCCGAGAATCATTCAAAGCGTATTTCGCTTCCAAAGGGCACACGATTGTTCCATCTGCCCCAATGGTGTTGAAGGGTGACCCAACATTGATGTTTACAAATGCAGGTATGAATCAATGGAAAGACATCATCCTTGGAACTTGCGAACCGGAACCTCGCCGGCGCGCCGATTCTCAAAAATGTCTTCGTGTCAGTGGCAAGCATAACGATTTGGAGGAAGTAGGCCACGACACCTACCACCACACCATGTTCGAGATGTTAGGAAACTGGAGCTTTGGTGATTATTTCAAAGAAGGTGCCATTGATATGGCATGGGAATATTTGGTAAATGTTTTGCATTTAGACCCGGCAGACCTTTACGTCACCGTATTCGAAGGTTCTGCTGAAGAAAAATTGGAACGTGACAACGAAGCAGCCGGATATTGGTTGAAGCATGTTCCTTCCGACCACATAATCAATGGAAACAAACACGACAACTTCTGGGAAATGGGCGACACTGGACCTTGCGGACCTTGCTCTGAAATTCATTTGGATTCCCGTTCACCAGAAGAAAAAGCAAAAATTCCTGGTCGTGAATTGGTAAACAAAGACGACCCACAGGTTATTGAAATATGGAACTTGGTGTTCATGCAGTACAATCGTAAAGCCGATGGTTCTTTGGAAAAATTGTCAATGAACGTAATCGACACAGGTATGGGATTTGAACGCTTGGTTCGTGCTTTGCAAGGAAAACATTCCAACTACGATACCGACGTTTTCCAGCCAATCATCCGAGTTATCTCCAACATGTGCGGCAAAGAGTATGGGAAGGAAGAAAATGTGGATGTTGCGATGCGCGTGATTGCAGACCACTTGCGTGCAGTTGCATTCTCTATCGCTGATGGCCAGTTGCCTTCTAACGCAAAAGCGGGTTATGTGATTCGCCGAATCTTACGCCGTGCCGTTCGTTATGGATACACTTTCTTAGACTTTAAAGAGGCATTCATCTACAAATTGTTACCTGTATTAATCGAGACAATGGGTGATGCTTATCCTGAATTAGAAGCTCAAAAGACATTAATCGAACGTGTTATCCAGGAAGAAGAGAATTCTTTCTTGCGCACATTGGAAACCGGCATCCGTTTGCTGGAAAAGAAGATGGAAGAGACCAAGAACAGCGGAAGCAAGACTTTAAGCGGAGTGGACGCTTTCATCCTTTATGACACATACGGTTTCCCATTGGACTTGACAGAGCTTATTTTGCGTGAAAACGGCATGGAAGCAAATATTGAAGAGTTCAACGTGGAAATGCAGAAACAAAAAGAGCGTGCCCGCCATGCTGCTGCTGTTGAAACCGGAGACTGGATTAGCATCAAAGAGGGAGAGACTGAATTCGTAGGATATGACTTCTTCGAATGCGATGCAGAAATCTTACGTTACCGCCAAATCAAGCAGAAGAACAAGACGCAATACCAAGTTGTCTTGGACAAATCTCCTTTCTACGCAGAAATGGGTGGTCAGGTAGGTGATTCCGGATGGTTGATTAATGGCAATGAAAAGATTGCGGTTATCGACACAAAGCGTGAAAACAACTTACCCATCCATATCATCGAGAAACTGCCTCAAGATATAACAGCAGACTTTACGGCTAAAATTGATGCAAAGAAGAGAATACAGAGCGAATGCAACCACTCGGCTACCCACTTGTTGCACGAATCATTGCGCGAAGTGTTAGGAAGCCACGTTGAGCAGAAAGGTTCTTATGTTTCTCCGGATGTATTGCGTTTCGACTTCTCCCACTTCCAAAAGGTGACAGACGAAGAAATCCGAAAAGTGGAACAATTGGTTAGTGAAAAGATCCGTGCTGATTACAAGCTGGAAGAACATCGCAACATGCCGATTGACGAAGCGAAGAAATTAGGAGCCATGGCTCTCTTCGGCGAGAAATACGGAGACAAAGTTCGTGTCGTCAAATATGGCAACTCTATTGAATTATGCGGTGGTACACATATTCCTTCAACCGGTATGATTGGTTCTTTGCGCATCATTTCAGAAAGCTCCGTGGCTGCTGGCGTCCGCCGTATCGAAGCAGTAACTGCAGAGAAAGCAGAGAACTACACATTCATGTTGCAAGACACCTTGAAAGAGCTACGGGCACTGTTCAACAACGTTCCAAACTTGGCTCAAACCATCCGCAAATCCATTGAAGAGAATGCGGAATTAAAGAAGCAAGTAAGCGAATATATCAAAGAGAAAGTACAGACTTTGAAGAAAGAGCTGATTGCGAAAGCTGTTGTCCGCAACGGTGTAAAACTGATTGTCTTCAAAGGCGAAGCAAGTGTGGATGCCATCAAAGACCTTGCTTTCCAAATCAAGGGAGAAGCGCAGTCGGAAGAGAAAGTATTCTTTGTCGCAGGAATCAAAGATGGTGCAAAATGTGCATTGATGGTCTCTATCTCCGATTCATTGGTTAAAGAAGGATTGAACGCCGGCAAATTGGTTAAAGACGCTTCCAAATTAATCCAAGGCGGTGGCGGCGGACAACCTCATTTCGCTACAGCTGGAGGTAAGAATGCTGACGGTATCGACGCGGCAGTAGACGCTATTCTGAAAGCAGCGGAATTGGTTTAATCCAGACAATTACAGATTACCTATAAAATTATTACATAACTGAGGGCAAGAGAAACAATCTATCATCTCTTGCCCTCTTTTTATAATAATAAAAACTTGTGAATTTTTTCTTTCCTAAACAGTTGTCACTTAGATTAGAATATCGTACTTTTGCGAAAATAAAGCAGACATTTGGCTATCGATGGATAAACCAACAGGTTGTATACAGGGCTATCTTGCTTGTAGCAGTATCGTAACAGTGTTGTCATACAAAGCTTCCGGCAGATAGACTTAATATATATATCTTTGCATACATTTTTAACTAAACATTTATCAATATGCTTAAACGATTACACAGTTTGTTTTTACTGAGCTTGTTCAGTATTTTGTGTACGCTTTCCGCCGTTGCCCAAATCACGACGGCAAGTATGAGTGGTAAAGTTGTATCGAATGGAGAGACCGTTATTGGTGCTACTATTGTCGCACTGCACGAACCTTCCGGTACGACTTATGGAACTGTCACGAATATGGACGGTAGATTCGACCTCCAAGGTATGCGTACGGGCGGTCCCTACAAAGTAACAGTTTCATACGTTGGTTACAAATCTTCTGTTTACACGGGAGTACAGCTCCAATTAGGTGAGACATACAGTTTGGATGTCGAGCTGAAAGAGTCTTCTGAAGCATTGGACGAAGTGGTTGTCACAGCTACTCGCTCTAAATTCAGCAACGAAAAGACAGGTGCAACAACCAACATTTCTTCTTCCCAAATTACACAGTTGCCGACTGTTAACCGTAGCATCTCGGATATCGCTCGTCTTTCTCCGTATGCTTCTGGCATGAGTATGGCTGGTGGTGACGGTCGTTCTACCAACTTCACCATTGACGGTGCCAATTTCAACAACAACTTCGGTTTGAGTTCTAACTTGCCTGGTGGTGGTAATCCTATCTCTATGGATGCTATCGAAGAAGTCCAAGTAGTAATTGCTCCGTTTGACGTTCGTCAGACCAACTTCATCGGTGGTGGTATCAATGCCATTACCAAATCTGGTACAAACACATTCAAAGGTACTGCTTACTCTTATTATCGTAACCAAGACATGCGTGGTAACCGCATCAACGGTGAGGATTTAGGTGCACGCGCAGACGAATCAAAAACCACCTACGGTTTCACTTTGGGTGGTCCGATTATCAAGAATAAATTGTTCTTCTTTGCCAACTTCGAACATGAAAAGACTCCTGGCGAAGTGGTTAAATACCGTGCTCGTGGAGCAGGTGAAGAAGATGGCGGTTTGATTTCCCGTACTTATGCTTCAGACTTGGAAAAGGTTTCTAAACATTTGAAAGAGAAATACGGCTACGATACAGGTTCTTATACAAACTTCCCGGCAGACGAGAAGAACACGAAGTTATTGGCTCGTATCGACTGGAATATTACTGACCAGCACCGTTTGAGCTTGCGCTACAACAATACGAAGAACACAGCTTGGCAGGCTCCGAACGGCAACTCTTCCGATACTGGCTACCGCTTGTATGGTACTTACCGCGTAGGTCCTCAGTCTATGTCATACGCTAATTCATTGTATTCAATGGATAACAAAGTCCAGTCTTGGGCTGCTGATTTGAATAGCCGTTTCAGCGACAAGATTTCAAACCAGTTACTGTTCACTTATACAAATATCGAGGATATGCGTGGAAGTAACTCTTCTCCATTCCCATTCATCGATATCATGTACACTGACGAGAACGGTGTTAACCAATTGGAACCGTACATCAGTGCAGGTTATGAATTGTTTACTTGGAACAATGGTGTTAAGAACAAAATTGCCAACATCACTGACAACTTCACTTGGTTTGCTGGTAGCCACAAAGTAACTGCCGGTTTGAGCTATGAACATCAGTTTGCGAACAACGCTTATATGCGTAATGGTACAGGTTATTACCGTTATGCAAGTGTGGATGATTTCTTGAACAACCGTACTCCGGAATCATTTGCTATCACTTACGGTTTCAACGGAAACAAGAACCCGAACGCACAGGTTACATTCAACCAGTTTGGTTTCTACGCTCAAGATGAGTGGAACATCACTAAGCAATTCAAATTGACATACGGTGTTCGTATGGACTATTTGGCTTTCGACAATGGTGATTTGGAACGCAACAACGCTATCTATGAATTGGATTTCGGTGGCAAGCACATTGATACCGGCAAATGGCCGGATAGCCGCTTGCAGGTTTCTCCTCGTTTAGGTTTCAACTGGGACGTATTCGGAGATAAGACTTTGAAGGTCCGTGGAGGTTCTGGTATCTTCACTGGTCGTCTGCCTTTAGTATTCTTCACGAATATGCCGACTAACGCCAACATGGTTCAGAACTCTGTACAGTTCAAGACTTCTTATACTAATGGCGTGCCAACTGGACACGATTCTCGTTTGGATAAGTTGAATGGTGGTATGATTACAAACGTAGACGACATGATTTCTCAATTAGGTTTGCCTACAACAAATGAAAAGCATACTGCTGGTTCTAAGATTTCTGGCGTAGCTAACGACTTCAAGATGCCGCAGATTTGGAAATCTTCTATCGCGGTTGATTACCAATTGCCAGTTTCATTCCCGATGTCTGTTACAGGTGAATTCATCTACAACAAGAACATCAATGCTGTAACAATTACCAACATCAACATCAAAGATCCTTCTTCATGGGAACGTTTCAACGGTGCTGACAACCGTCTGATTTATCCGTCTCACACCGTAGTTGACGCTAAAGGCAAAAAGAAAACTATCAACGACTATCAATATGTACAAGGCAAGAATGCTGTAGTTTTGGATAACACTTCTAAAGGTTATGGTTATACTGCCAACATCACCTTGAATGCTCAGCCAATCGAGACTTTGAACTTGATGATGGCTTATACTCATACAGAATCCAAAGAAGTTTCTGGTATGCCGGGTAGCGACCCTGTTTCTACTTGGACAGGTATCAATGCAATCGACGGACCGAACTTCGTAGAATGCCAACGCTCACAATATGTTGTTCCTGACAAATTGATCGGTTCTATTAACTGGTACATTCCTTTCACTCATAAAGGTTTGCTTCGCGGAACTCATTTGAGTTTGTTCTACCGTGGTTATTCTCCATACGGATATAGCTATATGTATACAAACGACATCAACGGCGACAGCAACAGCAATGATTTGATGTACATCCCGAGAAACGATAACGAAATCAAGTTCAAGACAGAAGCTGACCGTGTTGCTTTCTGGAACTATGTAGACCAGGATAGCTACTTGAAGAACCATAAAGGCCAATACGCAGAAGCTTATTGCGCACGTGCTCCTTGGGTTCACCAGTTCGACTTCCGTTGGAGCGAAGACTTCGAATTCAAAGTTGGTAACACTAAACATTGCATCCAATTGAGCTTGGATATCATGAATATCGGCAACATGCTGAACTCTAAGTGGGGTGTGGCTAAACGTAACTACTTGAACGATACAAGCAGCAACCGTATCTTGAAATATGAAGGTATGGACGAAAGCAGAAACCCAATCTTCTCAATGGCTAAGAGTAATGGAGAGTATGTTTCTAAATCATACGACTATTACAAAAACTATAACCAGTGCTGGAGCATGCAGTTTGGTATTAAGTACATTTTCAACTAAGCACAAAGTAAGAACTTAGCTTCATAATCTTTAAGGGGCTGTGTCAAAATAACCATTTTGATGCAGCCCCTTTAAGTTGTGTCATCCTCAGCGCCTTGCATTTTGCAATTATGACACACCACCTTTTTTGTATCTTCATATCCGCAATTTATATACATCTTGCCGACATTTATATACTTATCATATCAAAATATTTCGGAAATTTGCAGTAGAAAAACAATTGAAAAAGAGAATTATGGTTTTAGAGAGAATTAAAGGTCCGGCAGATGTCAAACATCTGTCTCCTGAAGAAATGAAAACTTTGGCTGCAGAGATGAGAAATGCATTGTTGCATAAAGTAAGCACCCGGGGCGGGCATTTTGGTCCGAACTTCGGAATGGTGGAAGCAACCATTGCGCTCCATTATGTATTCAACTCTCCTGAAGATAAGATTGTGTTTGATGTCTCCCATCAAAGTTATCCGCACAAAATGCTGACAGGACGTGTCGATGCCTTTTTGTATCCGGAAAAGTACAACCAAGTTTCTGGATATTCCGAGCCGACCGAAAGCGAACATGACCATTTCGTGATTGGACACACATCCACTTCTATCAGCTTGGCAAGCGGATTGGTGAAAGGGCGTGACTTGTTAGGAGGAAAAGAGAATGTAATTGCTGTGATTGGCGACGGCTCGCTCAGCGGTGGAGAGGCATTCGAAGGATTGGATTTTGCCGGGGAAGTGGGCACGAACTTTATCATCATTGCCAACGACAACCAAATGTCCATTGCCGAGAACCACGGAGGATTGTACAAGAGCCTGCAAGAATTGCGGGAGAGCAACGGAACCTCTTCCAACAACTACTTCAAGTCTTTGGGATTGGATTATATGTATGTAGCGGAAGGGAATGATACCGGACAGTTAATCCAAGCATTCTCTAAAGTGAAAGATATCGACCATCCGATTGTCGTGCACATCAATACTTTAAAGGGAAAAGGATATAAACCGGCAGAAGAGCATAAAGAAAACTTCCACTGGACGAGACCTTTCGACATGGCAACGGGAAAGCCTTTGAAGGAGATGGAAGGAGAAGATTATGGGGAGATGACTGCCCTTCATTTGCTGGAGAAGATGAAAGAGGAGAAAGGTTTGGTGGGAATCACAGCAGGGACACCGGCCGTAATGGGCTTTACGCAAGACCGCAGAGAAGCTGCCGGGAAACAATTTGTCGATGTCGGCATTGCGGAAGAGCAAGCGGTGGCAATGGCTTCGGGTATTGCCAAAGCGGGTGCACGTCCGGTATTCGGAGTCTACAGCACTTTCATCCAACGTGCTTATGACCAGCTTTCGCAGGACTTATGTATCAACAACAATCCAGCCACAATCCTTGTGTTCTGGGGATCATTGTGTGCGATGAACGATGTGACGCACCTTTGCTTCTTCGATATTCCATTGCTTTGCAACATTCCGAACTTGGTCTATTTGGCTCCGACAACAGCCGAGGAGTATTTTGCCATGATGGATTGGAGTATTCGCCAAGATGCTCACCCGGTTGCCATACGTGTTCCGGTTGCTTACGGAGTAAAACACACTTCCGAAAGTGTCGATACGGACTACAGCGACTTGAACCATTACCAAGTAACACATAAAGGAAGCAAAGTCGCCATTTTAGGCTTAGGATCATTCTATTGGTTGGGCGAAGAGGTTCGACAAGGGTTGGCTGGAAAAGGCATCAATGCCACGTTAATCAATCCTCGCTATATCACGGGAACAGACGATGCCTTGTTGGAAGAGTTGAAACAAGAGCACGAAGTAGTTATCACATTGGAAGATGGTGTGTTGGATGGCGGTTATGGAGAAAAGATTACCCGCTTCTACGGTGCTTCTCCTATGAAAGTATTGAACTTCGGAGGCAAGAAAGAGTTTGTGGACAGATTCAAGCCTTCTGAACTTTTGAAGAAGAATCATCTAACCAAAGAACAGATTGTGGAGGATGTCTTGAACGTCCTATAAACAAAAGGCGGCGTGTCATAATTGCAAAGGGGCTGCGTCAAGCAATTGTTTTGATGCAGCCCATCAAAGTATATCGGAATTAGTATAACCAATGCACTATTTCCCTGTTTTTGTTGCATAATAGCGTAAAAGTCTATACTTTTACAGCATTGTATAACGAATTATTCACTTATAAAAAGACCTTCTATGAAAAAGACTGTTTTCTTTACATGGGCATCAATCCTTTTGCTCTGCCTGACTTCCTGTTCCGAGGAATCCGTATTGGAAGAACCGGAAATTAAGAATCCTGTTGTTACTGTCAAATTCAAATTGGCTCTGCGCCAAGAAATATCATCGTTTCAAAAGACAAAGAATATGCCGGGGAATCTGCCAGCCGGTCCGACTACGAAAGTCGATGGAAACGTAACTCCTTCCAATCCTTCTGAAGAAGAGCAAGCGACTCCGACCTCAGACATCTCCTTTGTCGAGTATGCGTTGTACAAGAATGACGACAACTCTTTCGTAAAACATACACGGGCTGCCTTGACTGCCAACAAGGACGGCTCTTACACGACTGATTTGCAAGACGGGATCAAGCCGGGAACCTATAAAGTCTGCTTTATCGCACACGGAATCGGAGCAGCCACTTTCGATGAATCGACTGGAATGATGACTTTCCCGAAGATAGAGGACACATTCTGGGGAAACGACGAGTTGGAAGTGACAGCGGAAGAGAAAGAGAAAACAACTACGGTTGAACTGACAAGAGCCATTGCCGGAATCGAATTCAAAGCCACGGACGCCGTTCCTTCCAATATCTACCAATTCACCATTGCTTCCAGCGGCTTTTATAACACTTTGTCGATTTTGGATGGAAGCGTAGGCAGTAATTTGATAGAAGTCCCTTACTCCTATCTGTTCAAAAGCGAAGATTATGCAGCAGACAAACGAATCAACCATATCATCTATACTTTCGCACCGGAGAGCGGAGAGGCACAAATCAACGAAATGTCCATTGCTGCTAAAGAGAAAGAGGGTTTGATTATCCGGCAAAAGCAAATCAACAACATTCCGATTTACCGCAACCGGATCACACGTTACACGGGGACTCTTTATACTCCGAATATCACGGACACACAATTCAACCTCACAATCAACAAAGAGTGGGGAGAATATGTGGAGAAAGACTTGGATACATTATAATTAATCCATTCACAAAATATCGGATTTAACATTATAATATGCAGCATTCAGGGCTGTCCCAACATCTTTATGATATATCTTTGTATTATAATGGGAAGATTATCATGAAGAGTTTATTTGTAAAAGGGAAAATGGGACAAATCCTGAATGCTGCGTGCGTTAGTGCGTTAGCCATGTTAGGTTTTGGAAGTTGCGACAACGTGGGCGTGGACATGTACGGCACGCCTCATGCCGACTATTCTATCAAAGGAGCCGTGGAGACAAAAGAGGGAAAGCCAATCCAAGGAATAAAAGTTTCCGTGACATGCGAAACCGATACTTTGGGAACAGCCCTCAGCGATGAGAAGGGGGCATTCGCCATCCAAAAAGAGGCTTTCCCGTTCAACAAACTGAAAGTTGCCGCGGAAGATATCGACGGAGAAGAGAATGGAGCTTACAAAGACACAAGCATAAACATAGAACTCACCCAAAAGGATTTCAAAGGCGGGGACAAGAGCTGGTTCAACGGGAAAGTGGAGAAAGAGGTAACAATCCAAATGGAAGAGAAGAGCCATGAGTAAGAAAATCGGATTGCGCAAGCGCATCGGATTGGAATTGTACCGGAGAATACACCAAGAGCGGGTAAAAACACACGAACTCCGGACGCTCTTTTGGGAATGTACGCTGCGGTGCAACGTGGCTTGCCGCCATTGCGGAAGTGATTGCCGCGTTTCATCCCTCCATCCGGACATGCCGATGGAGGATTTCCTTCGTGTCATCGATTCCATCCGTCCGCAAGTAAATCCCCACCGGGTTTTGGTTATCTTCACAGGAGGCGAAGCGTTGGTTCGTCCGGACATCGAGCGGTGCGGCATGGAGCTTTACCAAAGAGGTTTCCCTTGGGGCATTGTCTCCAACGGATTGTATCTGGACCGCCAGCGTTTGGACGGATTGTTGAAATCCGGATTGCATACGGCAACCATCAGTTTGGATGGTTTTGAAGAGGCTCATAATTGGTTGCGCCGTCATCCGCAAAGTTATGCCAAAGCCGTAGAAGCCATACGGATGTTGAGCGAGGAGAAAGAGATTGTTTGGGATGTGGTAACCTGCGTAAACGGGAAGAACATTGACGAATTGGGAGAGTTCAAGGAGTTCTTGATTGCAAATGGCGTAAAGAGATGGCGCTTGTTCACTATCTTTCCGATGGGACGTGCTGCCCAAATGCCAGAATTGCAACTAAACAATGAGCAGTTTACCCGGACTTTGGATTTCATTCGTGACACCAGAAAAGAGGGACGCATCCATGCCAGTTACGGTTGCGAAGGCTTTTTAGGCGGTTATGAGCATGAAGTGCGGGACAATTTCTATGAATGCAATGCGGGAATCGACTCCGCTTCCGTTTTAATCGACGGTTCCATTTCCGGTTGCCCAAGCATACGAGCCAACTTCCACCAAGGAAATATCTATCAAGACGATTTTATGGATGTTTGGAACAACCGTTTCCAACCTTACCGCGACCGCACGTGGGCAAAAGAGGGAATTTGCAAAGATTGTTCACTTTTCCGTTACTGCGAAGGGAACGGAATGCACCAACACGACGACAACGGCAAATTGTTGGTTTGCCACTATCGGCGAATCTTGCCATGAAGGAGAAAAATATAAAAGCAACGGCAAATTTAGCTTTTCACCTAGGTGATAAGTGCTTTTCAGCTAAATGATAAGTGCTTATCACTTGGGTGATAAATGCTTTTCACCTAGGTGAAAAACAAAAAAGCTTGATTAAAAACTGGAAAACAGGGTTCTATATGGCTATTCGATTTGACCGGTCTCGACATACGTTTGGCGAAAAGACGAAAAAAGCCTGTCGGACACGAAGCGGAAACTTCCATCCAACAGGCTTTCTTATTATATAAGTCAATTGTCACTTCTCGCGTATGAAAATATTGATCGGAGTTCCGGAGAAATTCCAGTTATCGCGAATCTTATTCTCCAAGAAACGCTTATAAGGATCCTTTATCCACTGGGGCAGATTACAGAAGAAAGCGAAGCTTGGAATGCTGACTGCCGGCAATTGGGTAATATATTTGATCTTGATATATTTGCCCTTCCATGCTGGCGGCGGATAATTCTCGATAATCGGCAACATGGTTTCGTTCAGCTTGGCAGTAGAAATCCTGCGCTGGCGGTTCTCATACACCTGCTGGACTGTTTCAAGCACTTTGAAGATACGCTGTTTCGTCATGGCAGAGATGAACAATATCGGGAAATCGGTAAACGGAGCCAAACGTTCACGGATCGCATTCGTGAAGGTCGTGATGACTTTCTGGCTCTTCTCTTCCACCAAATCCCATTTGTTCACACACACCACCAATCCCTTCTTGTTCTTCTGGATCAATGAGAAGATATTCAAGTCTTGGCTCTCAATGCCACGAGTCGCATCAATCATCAAGACACAGACATCCGAATTCTCTATCGCACGAATGGAACGGATGACGGAATAATATTCCAAATCCTCGTTAACCTTTCCTTTCTTGCGAATACCGGCAGTATCCACCAAATAGAAGTTCAGCCCGAATTTGTTGTACTTCGTATAAATAGAATCACGGGTTGTCCCGGCAATATCCGTCACAATGTTACGTTCCTCGTTGATAAAAGCATTCACCAACGAAGACTTTCCTGCGTTAGGACGACCGACAATGGCAATACGGGGAAGGTCTTCCTCCGCCTCCATCGGTTTCTCTTCCGGCATCACTTCCAAAACCTTATCCAACAAATCACCGGTGCAAGAACCGTTGATGGCTGAAATACAGATGGGATCTCCCAATCCCAGGGAATAGAACTCAGCCGAGTCGTTGTGCAGCTCAAAGTTATCTGCCTTGTTAGCCACCACCAACACCGGTTTGCGCGAACGTCTCAAGATATTCGCCACATCCATGTCCAAATCGGTCAAGCCGTTCAGTACATCCACGACAAACAAGATGACATCCGCCTCGTCGATGGCTATTTTCACCTGTTTGTTGATTTCCCCTTCAAAAATATCTTCCGAATTGACTACCCATCCACCGGTATCTACCAGCGAGAACTCTTTGGTAAGCCACTGCACCTTGCCGTATTGGCGGTCGCGTGTCGTACCCGCTTCCTCGTTGACGATTGCCTGTCTCGACTGCGTCAAACGGTTGAAAAGAGTGGATTTCCCGACATTCGGTCTTCCTACTATTGCTACAAGATTTGCCATATTCTACTATATTCCGTATGCGTTTTAATTACTCCAAGCGGTAACCGAAAGCACGGAGCATCTTATCCCGGTTACGCCAGTCTTTTTCTACCTTGACAAACATTTCAAGGAACACTTTCTTCCCAAAGAAACGCTCAATGTCTTTACGTGCCATCGCTCCGACCTTTTTCAATGCTTGTCCTCCATGCCCGATGATGATTCCTTTCTGGGAATCGCGTTCACAAATAATAAGGGCTTTGATATGGATTAAATCATCTTCCTCCTTAAACATCTCAACGACCACTTCGACCGCGTACGGTATTTCCTTTTGGTAGTACAGAAGTATCTTCTCACGAATGATTTCTGTCACAAAGAAACGAGCGGGCTTGTCCGTTAACGCATCTTTTTCAAAATAAGGTGGAGATTCGGGCATCAGCTCCTCCACCCGCTGTTTTACATAATTGACATTGAAATTGGAGAGTGCCGCTATCGGAATGATTTCCGCTTGCGGAAGAATCCCGCTCCATTCCTGCACCAAAGCCTCGAGCTTTGCCTGGTCGGTCTGGTCAATCTTGTTAATCAGCAACAAGATCGGGCACTTCTCTTTCTTGACCTGCTGCAAGAACTCTTCATTCTTGTCAATGGTCTCTATCACATCTGTCACATAGATGAGCACGTCGGCATCATCCAAAGCAGATTCAGAAAAGTTCAGCATAGATTCTTGCAGCTTATAATTAGGCCGCAAGACTCCTGGTGTGTCTGAATAGACTATTTGCATATCGTCGGTATTCACGATTCCCATGATACGGTGGCGGGTGGTTTGCGCTTTTGATGTGATAATCGAGATGCGTTCGCCCACCAAGCGGTTCATCAAGGTTGATTTACCGACATTGGGATTGCCGACGATATTGACAAATCCAGATTTATGCTTCTTTTCCATCATATCCCCATTTTAAATATACAGAACCCCAAGTGAAGCCGGCTCCGAATGCTGCCAAAATCAGGTTGTCTCCCTTTTTCAGCTGCTTTTCCCATTCCCATAAACACAAAGGAATAGTTCCTGCACTCGTATTGCCATACTTTTGGATGTTCACCATCACCTTTTCCATCGGAACGCCAAGGCGCTTTGCCGTTGCGTCAATGATACGCAAATTGGCTTGGTGAGGGACAATCCAAGAAATATCATCGTGGGTCAAATGATTGCGTTCAGCTATTTCAGCAGCCACGTCCGCCATGGAAGTAACGGCATATTTAAACACCGTGCGTCCGTCTTGGTAGACGAAGTGCTCACGTCTGTCCACTGTTTCATGCGTAGAAGGATAAGCAGAACCTCCCGCTTTCATAATCAAATGAGGGAAGCCAACACCATCGGTACGCAAGATTGTATCCATCACGCCTATCTCTTCCGTCGTCGGTTCCAACAACACGGCACCGCAGCCGTCGCCAAACAACGGGCAAGTCGTACGGTCGGTATAATCGGTAACGGATGTCATTTTATCTCCAGCCACGACAATCACCTTCTTGTAGCGGCCCGTGCGGATATAGTTTGCCCCGGTCTCAAGCGCGTACAAGAAACCTGCGCAAGCTCCCTGCATATCAAAAGTACAGGCATTCTTGCAACCCGTATGATAAGCAATGATGGAAGAAGTCATTGGGAAATGATAATCGGGCGTGGTAGAAGCTATCATAATGACCTCTATCTCTTCCGGGTTGACTTTCGTCTTTTCCAGCAATTGCTTAACGGCTTGAATGCCCATATAAGAAGTGCCCCGTCCTTCGCCTTTCAGAATTCTACGTTCTTTGATGCCAACGCGGGTCATGATCCATTCATCGGTAGTATCTACCATCTTGCAAAGCTCATCGTTTGTCAAGACATCTTCCGGAACAAATCCACCTATTCCGGTGATAACTGCATTTATCTTTTCCATTACTTCTGAATAATATAAATTAAAAAAAGCCCTAAAAAATCTGATTTTTAGGGCTATTTCTTTCGTTTATCCAACTATTGTTGAGATAAACTTACACAGCAGCTTCTTTTACAATTGCTAACTTACCTCTGTAATAGCCACACTCGCCGCAAACTGTGTGATAAACATGCCATGCACCGCAGTTCGGGCAAATAGCCATTGTTGGAGCTACAGCCTTGTCGTGAGTTCTTCTCTTGGCTGTTCTTGTCTTACCTTGTCTTCTTTTAGGATGTGCCATTTTTAATTTATTTTAATTGTTATCATTCTCAAATAATCCTTTCAAAGCGTCCCATCGGGGGTCTGTCGCCCCGCCCGGCTCTGAAAAGCCCATATCGTCCATGTCGTCCAACTCTTCTTCATCGTCTTTGCTTCTCGCACGATGTTGCTTGAACTTTGCCGCCATGGCTTTGTTGCATTTCCCCGGAGCATGGACATGCTTCATCGGGATTGCCAATGCGATGAACTCATACAGGAACCATGCGATGTTCAATGTCCCGTCATCTTCCGGTATAATCAATACCTCATCGCTCTCTTCTGCGTATTCGCTGCCGAACTTGACTATCAAACGGTTGTCCGTTTCTATGGGTTGCTCCATATCGTCAAGGCAACGATCGCAAGGAACCATCACCACGCCTTCGGAATGGAAGTCCAGTTCGGACGACATCGAAGAGCGTTTCAAGGTCAAATGCACTTGCACTTTCCCTTTTTGGACTTGATCCCCGTCAATATCCACAAAGAACTTATTCTCCAACAAGTAATCAAATTCGTATACTCCTGGAGTGAGATTCTTCAAATCTATTTTATATAATTCAAATTTTCCCAAAGCCTAATTGTGTAAAAACTGTGCAAAGGTACGAAAATTCTTAATAGAAAAGCAATACGTATATTGTTATTTTTTATTATAAAGCGTTTTTCTCTCGTCAATTCCTCCTTTTTCACCCTTTATGGCGGTTCAACTCTATCCGGAAAGTCGTTCCTTTGCCTATTTCTGAATTTTTAACGTATATTTTCCCGCCGTGGTAAGATTCAATGATCCGCTTCACCAAGGACAAGCCCAAACCCCAGCCTCTTTTCTTCGTAGTGTAACCGGGGTTGAACACGGTCTTGAACTTCGACTTGAGGATTCCTTTGCCTGTATCGCTGACATCTATGTAAACTTTCTTCGCTTTCTCTTCGATATGGAAACGGATATCTCCTTGTCCTCCCATCGCATCCACTGCATTCTTGCACAAGTTCTCCACGACCCAGGCAAAGAGCGAGTCGTTCATCAGCACCATCACCGGCTCTTCGGGTGCTTCGACCGTTATCTTCACTTTGGAAGATATTCGTGTCTCCATGTAATTGAGGGCGGCACGGATGGAATCACAGATATCCAACGGGACAGGCTCCGGCTGCGAACCAATCTTCGAGAAGCGGTCGGCTATCGTTTCCAGCCGTTTGACATCCTTTTCCATCTCTTCCAACAGCGAAGGATCCACCTCTTTCATCTTCAGGTATTCGACCCAGGCAATCAGGGAAGAGATGGGCGTACCCAATTGATGGGCAGTCTCTTTCGACAAGCCGACCCACACTTTGTTCTGCTCTGCCCGCTTGGTGCTGGTCAATGCCAAAAAGGCAATCAAGATGAATACCGCCATGACGCTCAACTGCGCATAAGGATAAATCAGCAGCCGCTTCAAATTGATGGAGTCATCGTAATAGAGATATTGGAACGTGCCGTCTTCCATGTCAATCGGAATGGGCTGGTTCTTTTTCTTCAGCTCCTGCGCCTTTTGATACAAGAATTCTTCCACATTCTTCTCCGGCAGCTCGATATTCTTATAGTTCATCACGCTGTCCTGTTCGTTGCAAAGCATAACCGGGATGGAAGTGTTGCCTTGTATGATTTGGAGTATCAATTTCATGTTCAAACTCGGGTCTTCGCTGGTCACGACACGGGTCGCCTCCGCCCACACTTCAATCTTCTGCCTCTCTTCGCGGGCAAGGTCTTTAATCAGCAAGTCGGAGACAAAGACGGAAGCGATGGCTATCACGACTGCTCCGATAATGAATACATATTTCAACCGCTGACGGGAATCGTATATACTGTTCATTCGTTTCTATTTTGCTTTCTCTATATAATATATATGTATAGAATAACGGAAAGAGTCACATTTTAGTATAAAAGCACACTTTTTTAATCGGCAGCCCGTTTGTGTTTACATAAAATAACATATATACCCCCCGATTTATCATTCGTTAAGTATTTATTTCCTAAAAACCGTATACTTTTGCGGCACTGAATTAAGCAAAAAAGAAATTGAAATTATTAGGTACAGAATGACGCTCAAACTAATGAAAAGAAAGGACATAACAAGGGTCGGATTGGCTATTTTATTGTTATTATTCCCTCTTTCTAAAACGGAAGCACAACATTCCTCGCCATATATTACAATTAAGAATAATTTGCTTTATGATATTTTGTTAATTCCGAACCTCGGTGCGGACATTTATGTCGGCAAGAACTGGTCGGTGTCTGCCAACTGGATGTATGCTTGGTGGCACAATGACAACCGGCACCGTTATTGGCGGGTTTATGGCGGCGATGCCGGCATCAGGTATTGGTTCGGGACAAAAGCCCATGCCAAACCACTGACCGGACACCATGTCGGATTGTATGGACAAATGCTGACATACGACTTCGAATGGGGGAAGCGGGGATATTTGGGAGACAAATGGAGTTACGGCGTCGGATTGGAATATGGTTATTCCATGCCTTTGTCTGAACGGTTCAACTTGGACTTTTCCATAGGAGCTGGTTATTTGGGCGGGCAATACAAGGAATATCTCCCGATGGACGGTCATTATGTTTGGCAGTCCACTAAAAACAGGAGATGGTTCGGACCGACCAAAGCGGAGGTTTCCATTGTCTGGCTGTTAGGGAAAGAGAACAAGAACAAAAAGAGGTGACGAGGATGGTAGGACGAAACAAAATAGGGATTTTGATTTGTTTGGCAATCGCATGGGTTTTGTTGTCTGCCTGCGAACACAAGGAGTTGTGTTACGACCACCCCCATTTCTCAACCATCCGGGTCGATTTCGACTGGAGCCAGATTGACAAAGAGGAGATTCCGGAAGGTATGCGGGTCGTTTTCTACCCGACCGATGGTGGCGACAGCTGGATTTTCGACTTCCCCGAAGGGAAAGGACAAACAATCGAGCTTCCACAAAAGGAATACCAGGCAGTTTGCTACAACTACGATACGAGGGGAATCGATTGGACCGGGCAGGATAGTTACCGGGAACTGACAGCGGAGACCAGGAAAGTTGCTTCTCCGGATTCTATCGCAATGCGTGCGGTGTCTGGATTCCTTTGCAGCTCTGCCCTGGACTCAGTGGTACTAAAAGAGCAGCCGAACGGTTCGGAGACGGTTGTCCTCTTTCAGCCACGACGGAATGTTTGCCGCTACACCTACGAGATTCGCGGTCTCAAGGAGTTATCGAGGGTGGCAGCTTTGCGGGCTGGCTTGTCCGACATGGGAGGTTCTTTGAACTTGGCAGCGGATTCGATTCCGGAGGACCTTTCCGAGACGGTTTTGTTCGGAGGAGAGGTAAAAGACAGCTTGATTGTCGGGAAGTTCTACACGTTCGGGTGGTCGCAGAAAGGGGAAACGGATCATAACCAGTTCCGGTTATATGTAAAGAGTACAGCCGGAAAGATGTATAAATTAGATGCTGATGTCACGGAGCAAATCCGGAAAGTTCCCTTAAAAGGGCATATCGGAGATGTACATCTGATCATCTATTTAGACTTCAGTATTCCGAACGACCCGAACGGGGATACGCAAAGCGGGTTTGAGGTTAACGTAGACGAATGGGAAGACATTTACATTGATATAATTGTATAAATAAAAACAAGAACATAATTAACAATTAATTTAAGCTATTTATTTCATGAAAAAGAATTTATTTATGACCGCTGCAGCGATTGCAGCTTTACTAACCGGCTGTTCAACCGATGAGGAAATTGCAAACATCGAGACCTCAGCAAAAAACGCCATCGGATTCAACATCGTTTCTAACGGAGCGGAGACTAAGGCAACAATATACGGTAATGGCTCTACAAATTTCGACTTTGATGTGTTTGCTTTCAATTCCACCACTGGAGCTTTATTTATGGGGAATCAATCAAATGAATACTCTCACGATGGAGTAGATATCATCTACAACAATGAGAACAAGGAATGGGATTATAAAAATCTTGCCGATCTTGCTTACTGGCCTACAAACCGTTTGGATTTTTATGCAGTAAGTCCGGCAACCTTTGATTCGAATCTGTCTACTAATCTTACTTGGTTAATTCACTCAGACGAGCAAAAAATATCATACTCCACTATTGATGAATTTAATAACAAAGAGAACAGCAAGAACCTTGATGTTATGTATGCTGTAGCAAAAAATCAGGCAAAAGGCACCAATAGTGGAATTGTGAAACTAAACTTCAAACATACACTATCACAAGTCTTGTTTAGAGCTTTAGTACAAGATAAATCCATGGAAGTTACGATAAAAGAGATGAAGGTCCATAACTTTGTTCATGGAGGAACCTTTACTATCCCGGAAGGAGAACCGGCTCAATCAAATTGGAGCGGAACAACACCTTGGGTAGGAGCTTATACAGTAAAGAAAGCAGGAACAGACATTACAGTTTCTACTACAGATGAAAAAGAACCGATATGGATTTCATCAGTAACTGATCCCATGCTGTTCATTCCTCAACAATTAACAGCTTGGTCAACAACTCCAGAAAATGCTGTTCCAAAAGATACTGGAAACGACAATGGACAGAGCTATCTTGAAATAGAAATGAAATTAACCCAAAACAGACAATATCTGATTGGTTCAGAAGGTGAATACAAAAAGATATATGTACCTTTCACTAACGTCGATACTAATAATGTTACAGGCTGGGAACCGGGCAAACGCTATATCTACACGCTGAAATTCGGCGGTGGATATGATGATCAAGGTAAACCCATCTTGACTCCGATCAAATTTAATGCGGAAGTAACAAATTGGTCAGATGCTTCAGGATACAATGTTCAGGTAAAATAATCCTTCATAGAATAGAAAGACTCATCTTATAGAAACCGGATAGCTGTTTTAAAGGACAGCTATCCGGTTTAACCTATCTACATGAACATATTTGTTCCAAATTATCAAAACAACCATTAATAGATTATTTAATCAATGAAAAAAGGATTATTAGGAGCAGTTGCCACAACCGCTCTTATATGGGTTAGCTGTTCTTCGGATGAAGAAATGGAGAACATCGAAACTGCTGCCCGGAATACCATTGGTTTTAATGTGGCAGCAAACAGCATGGAGACTAAAGCTTCACCGATTTTTGATGATTCATACTTAAAAAAAACGACTTAGATGTGTTTGCCTACTACTCCGAAAGCGGAGCGTTGTATCTGGGAAATGAAGCAGGGAACGATGGGATAGACATCGTTTACAAAGGTTCAAAATGGGATTACAATAATTCCCTCGACAGGGTTTACTGGCCTACAAGAAAGCTGAACTTTTATGCCATCTGCCCCGCAATGATAGCAGAAGCAAATCGTGACAACTGCTATTGGCTAATTCCCGGACTTAAAAATAGCGACGGTACCAATAAAATCTTTTGTCGTTTGGTGGATGAATACAATCCCAAAAGAGAGGCAAACGAGAAGACATTCAACTATGACCTGATGTATGCGGCAGCCTTTAATTATGACAAGAACACGAACGATTCGAAAGTCAAACTCACTTTCAAGCATGCGCTGACACAAGTCATTTTCAAAGCCTTAACAACCAAAAGCACCATGAAAGGCTATATCCGGTCTCTAAGAATAAAGAATCTCAAAAACTGCGGCACTTTCACAATCCCGACAGAACTGACAGAAGAAAACGCACATTATGCACGGAATCCAAAATCTGCGGATTGGACGTTAGAGGACTCTTATGACTCTTTCTCTGATTGTATTGAGAAAGAAATCCAAATACACGATAGAGGTTCCGAACCAGCTCGTTTGTCCAATATATACAAACCTCTGTTCGTGCTACCTCAAAATTCAGAAGCTTGGTCAACCACACCAATCCATCCGGTCTCTATCGCAGAGGCGGATAAAAACCATGAAACCTATTTGGAGATATCCATGAAGCTGATTGACGATGGGAAGTATCTGTTTGGTTCCGAAACGGAATACGAAACCGTATATCTTCCGTTCAACACCATTCATATAGACAGCAACCACCATAAAGAAGGCTGGCAACCGGGCTATCGCTACGTTTACAGAATATACTTCGGTGGCGGCTATGATGCCGATGGCAAACTTATCCGGAAAAGTCCGACGGTCGAAGCAACCGTTGAAGAGTGGCAAGACGAACAAGCTACCGATTGACAATAGCATAATATATCACCCAAACAATGGTTGTTCTTTCAAATATTTTCCCTAACTTTCAGCCGTTTTAAGGAAATCCCTTATCGACTATACCAAATTGTTAATTAAAATTTATTCCACATGAGAAAAGTATTGTTGTTAAGTTGCTGTTTGGGTCTCTCGTTGGCAACGTGGGCACAAAAGCAAATGCAATTGACCTCTCCGGACGGCCGCATCCAAGCGACAGTCGAGATTGGAGAGAAACTAACCTACCAAGTAAGTTTGGATGGCAAAGAAGTATTGGCACCTTCTCCCCTTTCCATGACTTTGAGCAACGGAGAAGTCTGGGGAGACAATGCCAAATTGGCAAAGAGCAGCCGGGAAAGCTCCAACACCTCCATTCCTTCCCCGTTCTACAAGAGAAGTGAAGTGGTTGACAACTACAACCAGCTGACACTCTCCTTCAAGAAACAATGGAAAGTGCAATTCCGTGCCTACAACGACGGTATTGCTTATCGTTTCGTGAATGACCGAAAGCAACCGTTCACCGTCCAGAAAGAGGAAGTTGCTTACAAGTTCTCTTCGGACGTAAACACCATGATTGCCTATTCCAACCGAGGCAAAGACGGGGATTTCGATTCCCAATACATGAACTCCTTTGAGAATACATACGTTACCACGAAATTGTCCCAACAGAACAAAGGCAGGTTGATGATTCTCCCGGCAGTCGCCACGACCGACAACGGCACCCGTGTCCTCATCTCCGAAGTAAACTTGGAAAGCTATCCGGGCATGTTCCTGACCAACAAAGAGAACCCGAACGAATTGACAGGCATCATGGCACGCTATCCGAAGAAATCGGAACAAGGCGGACATAATATGTTGCAATTCATTGTAACGGAACGGGAAGATTACATTGCCAAAGTAAACGGACCGAGAAACTTCCCTTGGCGTTTGGCAGTCATTACCAACTCCGACGCTGAATTGGCCAACTCCGATATCACATACCGCTTGGCTGATCCGTCACGTTTGACCGACATCTCTTGGATCAAACCGGGCAAAGTGGCTTGGGACTGGTGGAACGATTGGAATTTGGAAGGAGTTGACTTCCGCACAGGAGTAAACGATGCAACCTATAAGTTCTATATCGACTTCGCATCCAAACACGGCATTGAATATGTCATCTTGGACGAAGGCTGGGCTGTAAACAAGAAAGCCGACATGATGCAAATCGTACCGGAAATCCACATGAAGGAGTTGGTTGATTATGCAAAAGGCAAAGGAGTAGGCATTATTCTTTGGGCTGGCTATCATGCGTTTAACCGTGACATGGACAATATATGCAAATATTACTCCGAAATGGGCGTGAAGGGATTCAAAGTGGACTTCATGGATCGTGACGACCAAGAGATGGTTGACTTCAACAATCGTGCAGCTGCGACTTGTGCGAAGTATAAAATGATGCTTGACCTCCACGGAATGTACAAACCTTCCGGAATGAACCGCACTTATCCGAATGTGATCAACTTTGAAGGCGTCCATGGTTTGGAAAACATGAAGTGGTCTCCGAACACCGTTGACCAAATGCAGTACGATGCGATGATTCCATTCATCCGCCAAGTTGCCGGTCCGATGGATTATACACAAGGAGCGATGCGCAATGCAAGCCAACGTAACTACTATCCAAGCAACAGCGAACCGATGAGCCAAGGCACACGTTGCCACCAATTGGCACTGTATGTCGTATTGGAATCGCCTATCAATATGTTGTGCGACGCACCGACAAACTATATGCGTGAGCCGGAATCATTGGATTATATCGCCAACATCCCGACCGTTTGGGAAGAATCCATCATCTTGGACGGAAAGATTGGTGAATATATCGTGACTGCCCGCCGCCACGGTGATACTTGGTACATCGGCGGATTGACTAATTGGACAGCACGCGACTTAACAGTCGATTTGACTCCGTTGAAAGTAGCAGGAAAGAAGGCAGTCTTGTTCAAAGATGGTGTCAATGCCGACCGAAAAGCAAGTGACTACAAGAAAGAGACCGTTACCCTGAATGAGAAGTTCCAAATCCATTTGGCTCCGGGCGGCGGCTTCAGCATGAAAGTAGAGAAGTAAACTGTCATGAGTTGTCATTAAAACAGGGTTTAAATGGCGTTTAAACACCATTTAAACCCTGTTTTAACGTACGCTGTCCTATCAGCACAATCCTACCTCTTTAGAAAAAGGTAGTAAGCTTTTTGGAAAAAGGTAGTATGCTTTTTGGGAAAAGCTCGTAACCTTTCCTTTTATTAATTTGTCGCCACAACGATTAATTCTTCTTCAACGTATATTCCTTAATGCCCAGTTTCTCATAAGAAGAGAGCAAAGCTTTGTCGTCATCGGAGATAACCAAAAGTTTATCGTTTTCCTTCAAGAGAGTATTTCCCTTCGGAATGAAATAACGAGCGTTCCGCTTCACCATTACGACCAACGTGTGATCCGGCAAATCCAATTCCATCAAACAATTTCCATGCGCCAACACATTCTGGGTGACATCAATCTCACTCATCGCACTACGGATATCATCTCCCAAGTCGATACCGAACGCATCTTGCGCCTCCGGTTTGTCCACCAATCCCAACTTCTGAGCCGCATAAGTGACGGTCGTTCCTTGAATAATCAGGGAAAGGATGGTGATGAAAAAGACAATATTAAAGAAGAGATGGGCATGTTCGATGCCGGCAATCAAAGGATAAGTGGCAAAGATAATCGGCACTGCGCCACGCAAGCCCACCCAAGAGATATATAACTTCGCACGGAAGGAGAAGTTCTTATAAGGAAGCAGTGACAAGAACACGCTAACCGGACGAGCCACAAGAATCATAAAGATACCGATTCCCAAGCCAATATGGGTAACCGGGAGCAATTCGTGAGGATTGACCAAGAGACCCAACGTGAGGAACATCACGATTTGCCAAAGCCAAGTGAAACCATCAAAGAAGGTAGCGATGCTTCGCTTATGCACGATGCGGGAATTACCAAACACCAAACCGGCAATATAAACCGCCAAATAACCATTCCCTTTGCACAAAGTCACGACCGAGAAGATGAAGAATGAGAACGCCAATATCAAGATGGGATAAAGCGACCCGTTGGAGATATTGATTTTGTTCACCACCCAAACCGTCATCTTTCCTAAAAGATAACCGCCGAGCGCACCTATCACCAACTGAAGCACTAACATCAGAATCGCCTGCGGAATGCTCATTCCTCCTGACTGGATGAAAGTAATCAAGATAATCGTCAACAAATATGCCATCGGGTCATTACTACCACTCTCCAACTCCAACGTCGGGCGCAGGTTCTCCTTCAGGTAAACATTCTTGCTTCGTAATATTGAAAAGACGGAAGCTGAGTCGGTTGACGACATGACCGCAGCCAACAACAGGGATTCCGGGAAGCTCAAAGAAGAGAAGTGATTGGATAAATGGCAGATTAAGTAGATAAAGCCGCCCGTCACAAAGGTAGTCGCCAAAACACCGAAAGTGGCAAGGACAACACCTTGCGAGGCAATGGGTTTGATTTCGGCAATCTTTGTGTCCATACCACCGGAGAACAGAATGATACTTAGAGCCAATGTACCGATAAACTGTGCTATTTGAGGGCTGTTGAACTGTATTCCTAATCCGTCACTGCCAAACAACATTCCCACACCAAGGAATAACAACAAAGACGGCAATCCGAAACGAAACCCAGCCTTTCCCGCCAATACACTAAAAATCAAAATAACCGATCCAACTAATAAGAATAATTCTGTTCCTTCCATAAATACGTTCGTTTATTACTAAAAACCTCACCAAGCGATTAATTGTTCGCTGTTTTTCCGCTACGAAGATAAGAAAAAAAGTGGAATTTCAGTGTTTTTTGTCCATGAGCACCGCAAAATTTCTTGCTATTTGATCTTGAAGAAGGGGCAAAGGACAATCCAATGCTTGCGATATGTGTTGGTAAACCGCCATAATGTCCAAAGAGGAGTCATCCGTTTCAGCGAACAAACGCTCTTTCCATGCGGCAAGGACAGCTCCCGTTTGGAAATGTTCCCCGAAGGAAAGGTAAAAACCTTCCCTCAGCAACTGCCTCGCCAAAGCCTCTTTTCCCCGGAATCCATGCACCAACCAAGGTTCGGATGGACGCATTCGGCGATGTATCTCGACAAGTTCCTGCCAAGCCTTCACACAATGGACGACCAATGGCTTTTGCAACTCTTCGGAACAGGCGACCTGCTCCTCGAACAACGTCATCTGCAGCGGAAGCGGAGCCTCTGCCAATTTATCCAATCCCGCTTCGCCAATCATACGCACCTCCTCACAGGCGGCTCTTTCCCAAAGCTGCCTCAATTGTTCTTTCCCGTCACCATAAATATACCAAGGATGAATGCCAATTGAACAGCATTTTAACGGGACTTGAAGGCCTTTTCCGCATATCTCGTTATAGCAGATAATATCAGAAGAAGCGTTTGCACTTCCGTCTGAGAATTTATGCGTATGGATGTCGATGTATTGCATAACTTTATTTGTCTGAGTCGTACAAATTTAGTAATATTGCAGTGCATATAAAAAGGAACAAATGATAAAAACAACTAAATTAAAGAGAGACATGAGACACAAATGGAAATACTTCGGCATCTTTGCCGCATCCGTATTATTAACCTTGTCAGACGCCTACGCCCAAATGGCGTGGGTGAAAAACGGCAAGCCTGTTTCCCGCATCTTGGTGGCGAATCCCGATTCTGCCAACCATCAAGCCGCCCTGTTGCTACAAGATTTCATCGAGCGAATCAGCGGAGCTTCCCTGCCTATCCTTGAATCGGCACAAGGCAAGAAAGGAGACATCCTGATTGGGAAAGGCGACACCTCCGGTTTGACGGAAGATGGATTCCGCCTCAAGACAGATAATCAGACATTGGAGATAAGCAGCGGAGGTGACAAAGGTGCTATTTACGGAGTTGTCACCCTGTTGGAAGATTATCTTGGCGTCGAGTGCTACACTTCCCATGTTTATAACTTCCAGAAAAGAAAGGACATTGTCATTCCGGAAATAAACCGATTCGAGAATCCCTCTTTCCGTTATAGACAAACACAGAGCTACGCCATCCAAGAAGACCCGGTCTACAAGATGTGGTTCCGATTGGAAGAGCCGAAAGAGGTGTTTGCCGGCAACTTGTGGGTACACACATTCGACAAAATCCTCCCGGCTTCCGAATTCGGGGAAAGCCATCCGGAATACTATTCCTATATCAATGGGGAACGCCGCCCGGGCTCAGCCAGCCAATGGTGCATGACCAATCCGGAATTGTTTGAGATTGTCGCCCACCGGGTAGATTCCATCTTCAAGGCCAATCCGGACATGAAGATGATTTCCATCAGCCAGAATGACGGGCATCACTCCTATTGTACTTGTCCGGAGTGCAAAGCATTGGACGAACAAGAGGGAGGAACACCCAGCGGCAGCCTGATTCATTTCCTGAACAAGTTGGCGACCCGCTTCCCGGACAAAGAGTTCTCGACCTTGGCTTATCTGTTCACCATGCATCCGCCCAAGCATGTCAAGCCGCTTCCGAACGTGAACATCATGTTATGCGACATCGACTGCCGCCGGGAGGTTCCTTTGACCGACAATGCTTCGGGGCAAGAGTTCATGGAGGCGATGGAAGGCTGGTCAAAGATTAGCAATAACATCTTTGTTTGGGATTACGGCATCGACTTCGACTGTTATCTCTCGCCATTCCCCAACTTTCCCATCCTCCAAAAGAACATGAAATTGTTCAAGGACCACCATGCGACCATGCACTTCTCCCAAATCGCCGGGTCGAAGTTCGGGACATTCACGGAAATGCGCGCTTACATCGTCAGCAAACTGTTGTGGAACGTGGACTTGGATGTGGATGAGTTGATGAAACACTTCATGAACGGATATTATGGAGCAGCTGCTCCCTATCTTTACCAATATGAGAAGTTGTTGGAAGGAGGACTTTTGGCAAGCCGGCAACCGTTATGGATATTCGACTCTCCTGTTTCACACAAAGACGGGATGTTCAACGCCAACTGCCTGAAACGATACAATGAATTATTCGACAAGGCGGAAGAGGCAGTCGCCGACAACCCGGAGTTGTTGGATCGTGTCCGCACCGAACGCCTTTCCTTGCAGTTTACAGAGTTGGAAATGTCACGTGCCACGAAAGGAGCCAATTTGGAGAAGGTCAAAAAGGACTTAGCCCTTTTCAAAGAATGTGTCAACTACTTTGGCGTGACCTCTTGGAATGAACGCCTCAACACGCCATTGGACTATTGCAACTTGTACGAGAAACGCTTCTTGCCGAAGGCAGAAAAGAACTTGGCGGAAGAGGGAACCATCATTTGGATAGAAGGACCGACCGGCAATTATGCCGCACAAGGCGCAGAGAGATTGACCGACGGTTTGTATGGCGGAACCTCTTTCACGGAAAGCTGGGTCGGCTGGGAAGGAAAGAGTGCTTCATTCATCATTGATTTAGGCAAAGAGGCAGATATCCATACAATTGAAACCGATTTCTTACACCAACTTGGGCAATGGGTGTTCCTTCCTAAAAAGGTCAGCTATTCTACATCGGCAGACAACGAACAATACACGACCTTCGGCACAACGGAAATCGCCGAAGACCGTTCCATCGAAGTGAAGTTTAGCCAAGCAAGGAGCGACAAGCCCGAAGGCATAAAAGCACGTTATGTCAAAGTGGACGTGGACGGAATCAACATCTGTCCGCCTTGGCATCCCGGTGTAGGGAACAAAGCGTGGTTCTTTATGGACGAAGTACGAGTATTCTAATTAGAGTAAAAAAACATCTGCCAGCAGCAGAACAAAATAAAAGAAATTATGGAAGTTATTTTTCGGATACAATATGGCACGAACTGGGGAGAAGATGTTTGCATCCTTTTCTCAGACGGGCAATTCCTCCCTCTGCATACGCAAGACGGCAAGAAGTGGAGCGGAACATTAACCCTTGCACCGACTCCGAATCCTCTCTCCTACCGGTACGTTATCCGGAAAGGGGAACAATATATACGCAAAGAGTGGGACGGAGTCAAAAGGAACTTGAGACTGAACAGAGGATATTCCCGCATC
>ULPT01022603.1_pt1 | contig 65174 bp, 50 predicted proteins | sample 1953751 | NCBI WGS metagenome assembly ULPT01 (sample SAMEA4835636, study PRJEB28245) | human gut metagenome | biome: gut microbiome; material: fecal sample | place: Denmark | collected 2008 | reverse complement strand
CACGGTGCAAAGGTAAAGTTCGTTTTGTCTTATAGTTTTTCGTTGTTTCGTACTCGCGTTAATAATGGTTAATCCAACCGGTGGCGGCGTATGTTTTCGTAGCCGTAGGTGATACCGAAATAGTCCACCAGTATGTCGCGAAGGGTGGTGGATTTGTAGTTCTTGTAGTCGATATTCCCGATGAGAGACTGGTGGTGCAGTTCCTCCATAAGGGTGGTTACCGTCCCCTCCGACGCCCTTCTGAGCAACTCGAAGACCCGCTCGCAGCGTCCCTCGCGGATAGCCGTATCGGTAAACAATGGGAACTCCGACGCCCGCCGGTTGCAGGCTGTCTTCTTCTGCGCACGCAGTATTCGGGCACACTCGCGCATGCTGACGCGCGGCAACTCGTGTATGATACGGCATACCACTCCCACAATGCGTATATTGCTCCCCGGTGAGAGCAAGATAGGGCGGAAATCGGGGTTGCCCGGCACCAACCAGCGGTCGCCGTTCTCGTCCTCGTAATAGACCTTGACCGTATTGCCCCCGTCGATGGAGGCGATGACAAAGTCGCCGTTGTCGGCGCACTCGGTGTAGCGCACAAGCAGTTTGTCGCCCTCCTGGAGGTCGAAATCGCGCATCGACTGCCCGCGCACCGGCACCACGAAGGATATATCGTCGGCAAAAGTCTTGGGGATGGCGATGGTCTCGCTTGTGTCATCGCCCGCGTCTATGGGTACGCCGGCACGCACCCCGTTGGGGAAATAGAGTACGTTCACCCATTCGACCAACTCTCCGCCGCCCGCCGTGAGCAGGGTACCGGTATCAATATGTATAGTGTTTTGCAGCATGGAAGATTTGTGTGGTGTTTGCAGCATGGAACCGCAAAGGTACTGCTATTTTCGCAGATACACAAGTGTGTTCGTGCATAAGTTTTTTGGAGGTTGGAAGTTGGAGGTTAGAGGTTAGAGGTTGTTTGAGTTATTCAAGTTATTCAAGTTGGGAGCGCAAAAGTAGGCAAGTTTAAGTCGGGTTCAAGTTGTAAGTTTAAAAGCCCTAAAAAAATCCGCTCCGTTTGCACACGTCAATTATTTTTCGTACCTTTACACCCAAATTTGTATAACGTGTTTTGTATGCTTGTGGCAAAGCAAAAAAGCATACGGTTATTGACCTCTTCGTAGGTTGCGGCGGTCTCTCGCTCGGCTTGTATCAGGCCGAAAGGTAAGTTTTTGCCATAGATAAACAATAAGAAATTACAAAACGTTCTTGCATTTCACAATGAAAGAGAATCAAAATATAGAATTCAAGCAATCGTGGCGGGATGAATACCTGCAATATATCTGCGGCTTTGCGAATGCACAAGGCGGTACGTTGTATATTGGTATTGATGACGACGGTAATGTGCGTGGAATAGATAATGCGAGTAAATTATTGGAGAATCTGCCTAACCAAATCAACCAAACAATGGGGTTATTGGCTGAAGTGAATATACATACGGAAAATGACAAAGAATATGTGTCCGTTCATGTGGATTCGGCAGATCAACCTGTTTCCTATCACGGCAAATTCTATTACCGTTCCGGTTCTACGTTGCAGGAAATGAATGGTATCAACTTGAAACATTTTATCCTAAAGAAAGCGGACCTGTCTTATGAAGCATTGCCTAATGATCAGGCGACCATTGAAGATATTGATAGAGAATCCATTGATTATTTTATTTATTGCGGTGCACAGGTTGGGCGTATCTCCGCTGAGGCCTTAAAGAGTTCCACAGAAGATATATTGCAGAATCTTGACTTGCTGACCAAAGACGGCAAACTGACTCATGCAGCCGTTTTGCTGTTTGGTAAGAATCCGCAACGATTCTACAAATCCGCTTATTTCCGCTTGGGGCGTTTCGGAAAGAGTCCGTCAGATTTGATTTTTCAAGACGAGGTGTATAGCAATATCTTCCGAATGACCAACCGTGTCATTGAACTATTGCGCAGTAAGTACTTGAAGACACCTATTCGTTATGAGGGAATGCAACGCATTGAGGAACTGGAAATTCCGGAACCTGCTATGCGTGAATTACTCTATAATGCGATGATTCACCGTGATTATATGGGTGACGAAACGACGATGAAGATCTATGATGATCATATTTGGCTGTGGAATGCGGGTGAGTTGCCGGAAGGTTACAACACGGAGACTTTGCAACATGATCACCGCTCGCTACCTCATAACAAACTGATAGCAAGTGTTTTCTATAAGGCAGGCTTTATTGAACATTGGGGGCGAGGATTTGATAAGGTCAAGTTAGCGTTCACAGTCGCTGATATACCATTTCCGAAGATAGAGAACGAGTTTTGGGGCGTCTCTGTTATTATTCAGCGCAAGGCGGAACAAGAAAGGCCGAATGTTGGTGTGCCAGATGTCGCTGATTTTGATATAACCGATAGGCAAAGAAAGATTTTGAAATTGGTAGAAGAAGCCCCTTCCGTTACAGCAGCGGAATTGGCAAAGATATTGAAAGTCAATCCTCGAACCATACAAAGAGACTTTGCTAAATTATTTGAAAAAGGTATACTTGTTCGGGAAGGTAGTGATAAGTCCGGAGGGCGTAATATCAAAATGTCGTAGTAAATGTCGTAGTAAATGTCGTAGTAAATGTCGTAGTAAAATGACCAACCAACAAAGTATGTCGTGGTTATTCTGCTGTGTATGCAAATTCCGCTCCGTTTGCACACGTCAATTATTTTTCGTACCTTTACACCCAAATTTGTATAACGGGGTTTGTGTGCTTATGGCAAAGCAAGAATATACAAAATCTCGGTACATATTGTAGTTGATAAATATGAGTTTAAGAGCAACCCAAACAAATAATTCTCAGTTCAAAGCCATAGACTTTTTCTGTGGCGGAGGTGGTATGACCTGCGGTCTCCGCCAGTCAGGTATCGATGTCATCGCTGGCGTGGATTTTGACAAGAATGCCCAATCCGAGCGAATGAAGAAGCATTTCGAAGGGTTATTGATTCTTTGTAGCAGAAATGGTTTATAGTTGTATCTTTTTACGAACAAAATAGCATGACGTTGACTCTTGAAAATATAGGATGTGCAAAGGATAATATGAAAAGTTCTATCCATAATTGGTATAAATTTACCGCAGGGTTCTCTTATAAATTTGTAGAGGAAATATTAAAAGATTTTCCGATAGATACAATTGTTTACGAACCTTTTGCAGGATGTGGAACTACTTTAGTGTCTGCGCAAAAATGTGGTTACCATGCTATCGGAAACGAGGGGCAAGAGTTAATGTATGACATCTGTCAAGCTAAATTAAATTGGTCTGTCGAACAATCAAAAGTAGAAGAACATCTTGAACAAATAGAACGTGTTCTTGATGGTCAGATTCAAACATATAACATATCACAAGAAAATGCCTTATTACAAGAATTGTATGACAGTTATAATTTAAAGGTGTTATGTCTAATCCGAAATTACATCCTACAACTTACCGATAAGACATATCAACTATTTTTCAAATTGGCATTAAGTAATGTGTTACATAAGACAGCTATTTACCCTATTGCAGTCCCATATATATCCCGAAATAAGCGCTTAATGAATAATGGGAAACCATATGAAAAATTCAGGACTATTTGTTTGAATATGATCAATGATATCAATATCCAACCCAAATTATATCCACAAGCAATTATCTATCAGCACGATTCGAGAAAAATAAATAATAGTATAGCTGCAAATTCATGTTCATTATGCATAACGTCTCCTCCATATCTAAATAATCTTGATTATGGAGAGGTATCAAAAGTACATACGCATTTCTGGGGTATAACTCAATCATGGAATGATATTACCCAAAAAGTGCGTTCACAACTTGTTACAGGTGCAACTACACACTACAAAGATGCAGAGTTTAAGTTGGACGATTTCCTGCTCACAGATTTTGCTGTGCATAATGAAAACATAATTCCAGATTTGATTCGAATGTATTCTGAGATAAAGAAGAATGCAGAAGAAAGGGCTGGCAAAAAAAGTTTTCATATTCTAATGATGCATTATTTTGATGATATGTACCATGTGTTGTTGGAAATGCGACGAGTTTTATGCTCTAACTCAAAAGCATATCTCATTTTAGGAGATTCGGCTCCTTATGGAGTTTATGTGTCAACGACACAGATATTAGGAGAAATAGCACTTTCTGTTGGATTTAATGAATATGCAATATATAAAATTCGCTCGCGAGGAACCAAATGGAAATCTCTCAGTAATAGACATAATATTGAACTTTCTGAAAATATATTAGTTCTACAATGAATAGTCTTTTTGAAAATATTAGACAATTTAATCAGATAGAATTTACCCCTACTATCGCTCCTGATAAAGCATGGGGTTATTTTAATTTGTATTATCTTCGGGAAATTAAAGACATATATTTAATATACTCAAAATATCCAGTTATTGACAATATACAAACACTCAAAAACATTTGTGATAGAGAAAACATCATTTCAGAAAATGGTAAAAAATGGAGTTATAGAAATCTGTTAGAAATTGTCAATGCTTTACATAAACTGGAGTTGTTAGATGCTACGAATCACGTTATAGATTCGAGTTTATTCAAATCACCCTTAAATACTCCTTTGTTACCAGAGGACAAGCATGTTTTTACTCAATTATATTTTAAGTATATAAGATTTGTGGATTTTCATTCGTTATTCACTTATATTACACCTAATGTTAAATGCCTATTCTCCTATAAAGAACAGAGTAGATTTTTCAATAGGTTTATTGTTAATGTCGACAAGGAAGAAACGGGTTGTGTGGTATCTGTTGGGAAGGACGCATCAGAAATATCACGATTTTGGGATGTGTATTTGAAATGGGGAGAAGAATTAAATATACTACACAAATATCCATTAAAATTATTTGGATTGTCCTATCCAACATTATGCAAGGATTTGTCACTAACTTATTTCCATAATAATATGCCTTCTACATTCTCAATTTCTGATTATATTGAGAATGATTTTTCATCCGATTACATATACCTTCCACAATTATATTGGGAAATTATATTAGAGTATGGATACTCTATAAAAGACATTAACAAAAGACTCCTTGAAGAATATAGTAATAATCATATGAAATTTCAGTTACAGAGTACATCTGCTATATTTGTAACAGCCATAGAAGCAAAAATTCTTCCTAAGATTGAAGATAAATATATGTCACACCTTTTAAAAATTAAATAAAATGAAACGAGCATCCGATTTAGATTCATTACTCGCAAATTTAAGCTGTGAGGGGCAGTTAAAGGAAAAATTTGGTCTACATTACAATCCTTTTCCTCGTTCAGGGATAGCTATTATTGACGACTCTGATAAAGTATTAGGTATGTTAGCACCACTCCATAAAGATGTCAGTAGGAAGATTGTGGACTATATAACAGATATTATTAACCCAGACTCTATCAAAAAAAACAATGGAGATTACCTTAGCCTTATTATAAGAGGGGATTATGGAACGGGTAAGACTCAAACCCTGATGTATATTAAGTACTTATTAAAATCAATTACAGTAGAAGGAATTCGCCCATACGTTATATATATAGATAATCCAGGACAAAAATTGCCAGAACTTATTGGAAGTATTGTGGAACAAATAGGAGTAGAAAATTTTAGAAGATATCTCTGGAACATATTTATGGAATATTTGAAAGGGAATGGAGATGTATTCTTAGAAAAAAGTTCTGAGGAAATTCATACTATGGTAAATTCCATAAAAGAGGACTTAATGAGCGTCATTATTCCAAAAGAACAAACACTGTTTGATAATCAGACATACATAGGAGAAGATATATTTGATAAGCAATATCTTAATTATAAAGTACTACTTGACGCACTACTTAAGATAAGCAAAACTGGTCAGAAAAAAGAAATAGTAAAAAAAATAAAGGAACATATGATAAAATGCTATACTGGTTTCTTTAAATCAAGTGTAGTTGCTGATTATTTTTATGATATTGTTTCTGATAATCTCGGTATTAATAAATCTTGGGATATAATTACTTCTGGTTCATCTGCAGACTTAAATAAAAGAGAAGTATACATATTAAAAGCAATAGTTAATATTGTAAAAAAGGAGATGGGATATACTTCTTTTATAATCCTAGTAGATGAATTTGAAGAAATAACTACAGAACGCCTTAAATCGACCGATATTGATAATTATTTACGGAATTTGAGATCTTTAATCGATAGAGAAAAAAATTGGTGTTCCGTATTTGCAATGACAGGATTGGCACTAGAAAACATAAAGACATTCTCTCCCCCACTTGCGGCTCGTATTGATGACAGAATTGTAGATTTGCAACGTCTTGATGTAGATAGTTGTGTAACTTTAATTAGCAATTACCTATTACTTGCACGAGATAATAATGAATATGATATAAGCCCTTTTACTGTTCATGCAATTGAAACATTGTTAAACACTAAAGATAAACAACTATCCGGATCTCCAAGATTTGTTGTTAAGGCATGCTATATGTTGTTACAACGAGCAGCGGAAGAATTGGATAAAGATGCCAAAATAGACGAAAATTTTGTGCATAAACATATGGAAGGACTTTTGAAACAATAGAAATAGAGTATGGAATACATTGATCCCCAATTTAAAATTCCGATATACTTAGATACTAATGTTTTGGTAGATTATATTGATAATACATATCCTTTGCTGAATGAAAGTATCAGGTTCCTTCAGACATGCCCTTTTGTAGAACTACGCTCTTCACACTACGTGAAATTTGAGTTTGTAGAGGTGAGAAAAATCATCTTGTTTTTTATGAAAGTACGTGGAACCCCTCCTAGTAGAAGTGAACGATATAATATTAAACAAACATGGACATTGAGTGGACATGACTATTCTGAGTATTGTGATGATATAGAATCACAGGTTATGAAAGAATTAAGGATTATTTCTGAGGATCTCAATATTGTCTTTGATGATCATGTATTGCATGAAAAGTTAATTGTTCCTACTTCGGAATTGGTACTACGTACAAAATTATCACGAGAAGACAGTTTAGTGTTAACCTCGTCAGTTACACCTCAAAAAGATCAATATCTGAATTATGTGGTTATTTTGACCTTAGATAAACAATTTTACACAACTGCATGTACAATAAAATCTAATATTATTAAGTTATTTTCTCATCCTCAAGCCGGAGTTCCACAAATAATGAATGCTCACAATATACAATGTAAGAGCGGGGGAACTGTAATTGACTTAACAAAAAAAGGTGGTAACAGTAAGGAACAAGTCCATTACATTTGGAGAAGTGTTATATTAGAATTGATTAAAGATAAAAATAAGGATAATTTTACCGGGTATACTTATCATTTTGGAAAGAGCGGTAATTCCGCCAAATGTGTCTATTTTAAACTATCTCCAGAACAGAATACATTAAAGGAATCTAATAGTGTGTGCATCATACCTCCTTCATTGACTACTCAAGTTATCATAAGTGTGTCTAAAAATGGTTTTTACTGGAATAATGGTAAAATTATTGATATGCTTCCGTATAAACTGGACGATAATAAATTATCGTTTATGCCTATAAATATAACTTCTGAACAATTAGAAATGATTAGGCAAAAAGGTTGTATGGTTTTTTATTTTGATGATTAGAACTATATTATGTATTTATGTATAATGATATGATTCATCTTAAAATCGGTGACTATTCGGACAATGGTCAGATAACCATCATTGACGAAGACAAACTGTGTTATCTGGTACGCTCAACAAACAGAGGTGCAAGCGGATTGCGTACAATATCCAAGGCTCTATTGAAAGAGTTTGTTGATTTTGTACAAGTACATCCCGAAGTCTCTCCTCGTGATTGTAGAGACGCATTAAGCGGGGGGAGTGAAATAGATAAATACGAATACGGCTACGATTCCACGTTGCTGATGATGGCGAAAATGATACTCGGTATAGAAAACGTAAATCACTCCATATCAGCAGCAAAGCCATTGGAAGCAAACACCACTTATCTCCCCTATCTGACAGCATTGCGGACAAAACCATTTATGTTGTTGGCGGGTATTTCAGGAACGGGCAAAAGTCGTATCGTGCGCAAGTTGGCACAAGCCACCAACCCGAAAACGTATGCAAATGAAGATGACCGTTGGAAAGATAACCGACCGGAGAATTTCGAGTTAATCCAAGTCAAACCCAATTGGCACAACTCAATGGATGTAGTAGGGTATATGTCCAACATCCCTGTGCCGCATTATGTGTTTACCGACTTTGTGCGTTTCATAGTCAAAGCATGGCAACACAAGGACACACCGTATTTCCTCTGTCTGGACGAAATGAACCTTGCTCCAGTGGAGGAATACTTTGCAGAGTTCCTAAGTGCCATTGAATCGCGTGCCTTGGACGAAAAAGACGAGTATATAACCGACCCGATTATTGCCCCGTTCAAAGAGTTTGCTCAAGATGTGCGCGAAGATATGCTCAGACAGTTGCTCGGTGAAGCACATCATACAGCAGCCAACCCGTTGGTGGTACAGTTCACAGAGAAAGGTCTGACGCTGCCGCCTAACCTTATGGTAATGGGTACGGTGAATATGGACGAGACTACTTTCTCTTTCTCTCGCAAGGTGCTTGACCGCGCCATGTCCATAGAGATGAACGAAGTCAATTACGATGATTTCAAAGAGGGAAAAACGGAACTGATGCCGTTGCTAACGGAGCAGAATGAGTTGCTGGTACACCGTCCGCAGAAAGCATGCGAGGTGCAAAACAAGATAGATGGTGACCGTGTCATCAATTACCTGAAAGCCGTGAATGCATTGTTAGAAGGCACACCGTTCAAACTCGGTTACCGTGCCGCCAACGAGGCAATGTTATATGTGTCTGCGTGTCAGGATTTTGCCGGAGATGATTTCTGTATCGAAAAAGCACTTGATGAGTTCACACTGATGAAGATCCTGTCACGTATAGAAGGTGATGACAGCCGTCTGTCTGTGGATGAGCGTGACGAGCGTCTGCTGGCAGCAGGTATAGACAGCAACGCCATAGAAGATGGCGAGCAGAGCCTTAACCTGCTCAACTGCCTGCGTGCCATTGTGAAGAAACATATCGGTCAGAACACAGAGACCGAAAAGAAAATCAACCGTATGTACCACACGCTGATGCGTGAGCATTTCGTTTCGTATTGGGGGTAAGCGTGTATGGCAACCGGCAGCGTGAATATCTTCGAGGTGGCGAATGACGATGTGCGCATACGTTTCTCCTGTTTGGCATCGGCCGGGCGTATCAGTCGTGCAATGAAGAACATGCGCATAGGGGAAGGCGACATCCGTCTGCAGGCAGAGTTCCGATCGTCTCAGCCGGACGTGCGTTTTTTCTTTGACGGCAAAGAGGAGCGGTGCTCTGTAACACGCGAGGCGGTATTTTTTGAGAACACATCTTATCCGGCGCTGATAAAGGCTCAAGAGGGCGTGAGTCGCATGAGTCTCCGTTTCTCCAACTCGCCTATTGAACGCAGTCTGAGTGCGGACGGACAGTTGCTATACGGTGCAGTCAGTTTCGGCAACCAGGTTGGCAAAGTGGACATCTGCCTTGCCTATGACAAAAACGGACGGCATCAGTCCTTGCGTTTCACGACAGAGGTGCTGAGTTACAAGATGGACTACCGCACAGATATGAAGCGAATCATCCGCGACATCGAGGAAGAATATAGTATGCTTTCGTTCGCATTTATGCGCGAGACCTACCTCAATTTCCGCACGCAGCAAGGTCCGTCCACCGACCTGATATGGTGGCAGATATTCCGTATATGCTACCGAGATATTCTTCACGCCTGCCATCAGATAATACATGCTCCTCGGCATAGGCTGCATCCGGAGGTGCGCTACGAACGGGCGGAGAGACTGTGCCTGCTCACACCTGATATAGAGAACGAATACAACCGTTTTTGCTACGAGCCCAATCATCTGTACCGCACAACGGAATTGTGCCATACGAATGATACGGTAGAGAACCGTTTTCTCAAGTTTGTGATGAACGAACTGCTCAACCGGTTTCAGACCGTGAGCCTGCATATACGCAACACATCGCAATCGGCATGTTTGGAAAAAGAACTGCAGGAGATGGAAAAGAACCTGCAACGGATTGTACAGCATCCGTTTTTCCGCAATATAGGACAGTTCCGCGGTTTCGTACAGGATTCGCTGGTAATGAAACGTGCCAATGGTTACCGCACCATTTATCAAAAATGGATTGAACTATTGTGCGGGTATGAATTGGAAGAAGGTATCAACCAATTGGAGACAAAAGATATTTCCGCGCTTTACGAGATATGGTGTTTCCTCAAAGTGAAAAACATTGTGGAAGATATCCTTGGCGAGAAAGCGGAAGCACGCTATTATGGTCGCAAACTGACACCGAAGTTTGTGCGCGACCTGAGTTGGGGTACGCAATCGGAAGTAACTTTTGTGCGTACGGAGGACGGTGTGGAACTGGCATCCGTCATGTACAACGCACCTGTTAACGATGGTAACAAACAGGCAGAATCGGCTGTTCGCGGCACTACTACCTTCACTACCACACAGAGACCGGACATTGTACTGCGGTTGACCAAGCGGCAAAAAGACATCCAATATACCTTCCTTTTCGATGCCAAATACAGGATTGCAGACAGCAAACAAGATGGTCAGGACGTACCTCCGGTAGATGCCATCGACCAGATGCACCGCTACCGCGATGCCATTTATTATGTGGATCAGACAAATGGCAAACCCAAACGCGAAGTTATCGGAGGCTATGTGTTATTCCCTGGCAACTATACCAAAGAGGAGTATGTACGGTCATACTATCATCAATCGGCAGAGAAAGTGGGTATCGGCGCTTTCCCGTTGCGACCGACAAGTGATTTGCTGGTTTCTCCTAATGACAGCGAACAGGCTTTGCGCGAACAGATAGCGGTTTGGTTGCAGAGCAAACGGATGCTGTCAAATCTGTACAAAAAGGCTATTCCTCAGCACGGTTTGGCATACCGCAATCCGGATGATGTCATATTGGTCAACTATGCACCTGCCGCAAAACTGGCGAAGATGAAAGAGACAGGATTGTGTTATCTGCGGACAGGCGAGGAGCAGGGTGCTATTGTGATGACGCAGGATGCTGTAAGTGCACGGTATGTAATGTTGCACAATGGCAGAAACGGCACATTGTACAAAATCAAAGGCAAAGGACCGCGTTTCTGGGCAAGAGCCGATTTGGAGGAGAAAGGTTTTGAGCATTTAGGGCATGAGTATTACTTGGTCTATGAATTGGATATTTCCAAGTCCGCCGAGTTTGATAATCTTCCCGCCCTCAACCGTGGTCCCCAAACCACGAAACCGGATTTTATGACATGGGAAGAATTGATGGACTGGAAAAATAAGTAATTAAGAAAAGATAACATAATATGGAATATTCTGATTTCAAGAAACTCATTGATAGTCTGCGAATGCGGGGTAAGGAAACAGGATGGATTGAATTCAAACAAAATTTTCATTCGAAAGAGGAAATCGGCGAACGTATTTCCGCTTTATCTATATAGTGCATACCTTTGCAATATGCCTTATGGCTACATCGTGTTTGGAGTCCACAACGAAACACTACAAGTTGTTGGTACAGATTTATATGCAACCTGTAAGAAAGTCGGAAATGAGGAATTGGAAGCATGGTTGGCGCAACGTCTTAATCCAACCAAGAGTGGATTTTGAAATTATAGATGATTTTGATTATGAGGACAAAGGACATCTCTGCATCTTCAAAATACCGGCTACCGTTAATCGCCCTGTTGCTTTCTCCAACGAAGAATATGTTCAATCGGCTCAACAACACGTAAATTGAGAGACTTTCCACAAAAAGAAGCAAAGATATGGAAAGGTGCCCAGAAGCCTTTGGATACAATCAAAATCAAAGAAAAACTTTCCGAAGATCAGATATTCACTTTGTTAAGTTATGAGACCTATTTTGATATGATGAATCTTCCTTTGCCTTCCAACAGAAACGGAATCATTGACAGGTTTCTTTCGGAAAAGATTATTTTACAAGACGAATTAGGATTCAGCATTACCAAACTCGGAGCACTCTTGTTTGCCAAACGGCTTTCAGACTTTGATATGCTCCGTAGAAAACAAGTTAGGGTTATAACTAATAAAGGGAAAAGCAAAATAGAGACTATCAGGGAACAGGCTTTTGATATGAGATATGCTGTTTGTTTTCAAAATATGGTCACCTATATAAACAGCCAGTTACCATCCAATGAAGAAATAGGACAAGCGCTACGGACAAAAGTTACTATGTATCTGGAAATAGCCATCCGAGAAATCGTAGCCAACATGATTGTGCATCAGGATTTTTCGGAGCAAGGCTTTCCTATGGTGGAAATCTATTCTGACCGTATAGATATTTCCAACCCGGGACAACCAATTATCAGCGTTGAAAGGTTTATAGATGAATATAATTCCCGTAATCCTGCTTTAGCGGATATGTTACGCAGATTAGGAATTTGCGAGGAATTAGGCAGTGGAATGGACAAAGCGGTAACAGCCATTGAAATGTATCAATTGTCTCCTTTGCGGTTTCAAGTTCAAGAAACAAGAACTACCGTTACTCTGTTTGTTTGCCTACCGTAAATATGCAGATATGAACAAAGAAAAACGAATATTGGCTTGTTACCAGCATGCATGTTTGAAATACGTAACGAGTGACAAGATGACCAATCAAACATTGCGCGGCCGTATGGGCATAGAAAAACAGAACTACCCAATGGTATCAAGGCTTATAAAAGATACTATCGAAAGTGGTAAAATAAAGGAAGAAAAGACAGAAAATCCCAATCGGAGAAATAAAGGCTATATCCCATATTGGGCATAATTTCATGTAACTATCATGTAACTATCATGTAACACATGGACGTATTCATTCCATTATTAACAACCATAAACCGCTATTTATAAGCGCGTTAGACGAAATGTTGTTCATGTAACTATCATATAACTGAAGTGTAATTTGTATCACAATTTTTGATTATGCCCGACATTCTGACACCTCAACAACGCCACCGCTGTATGTCGCATATTCGCAGCAGGGGTACAAAGCCCGAAATGACGGTGCGGAAATGGCTGTGGGCACACGGATACAGGTACCGGCTGAATGTCAAGAGTGTGCCTGGCAAGCCGGATATCGTGATGCGCAAGTACAGAACGGCGATATTCGTCAATGGCTGTTTCTGGCACGGACACGAGGGGTGCAGGCTGTTTGTACTGCCGAAAACAAACACGGCGTTCTGGCAGGCAAAGATTGACCGTAATCGTGAACGGGACCGGCGGAACGAAGAAATGCTCCGCGCCAACGGCTGGCAAGTGATTACGTTGTGGGCGTGCAACCTGACCAAAAACCGACTCGAACCCACTATGCAGCAAGTTGCCGTCGCGCTGAACCATAACTTGTTAATGATAATGGGACACCATGTCTGCCGTTCCTGAAATAGGACGTCATCCATTGCCCTCGTTTCAGGCGAATGTATTCCTCTTCCCGCGCCTACTCATTACCGTTCAGCCCCCAAGCAGTATACCAACGAATGTTTGCTATGTTATCTACATCCCGGTCCTTGCCACACAACGGGATTGATAAGAATCTAAGGCCGCGCTCCAATTCATAGCACTATTATTTCGCTTTTTATCCCATTGGGATATGTATAGTATCGATGGGATTCCTGTATTTTATCCCTAATTTTCTCTAAATTGTTACATATTATTGCCTATATGACAAGGTAATATCGGATTTTGCTATAAAAATGTATTCAAAAATGCACATCTTATGCCAAAATATCGCCACGTATGTTGTGTTTTTGCCGTACTTTTGCAGCGGGTTTTCCAAGATACCATCATAAACACACGTTTGTCCATCTAAACACACGTTTGTCCTGCTAGTACCAATTTTTACTATTATATGAAACATTTTCTACTCTCTGTGGCTCTTGTCGGCTGTGTAGTTCTTCCTGCTCAAGCCGATTTGACCGAGGACTTCAACTCCGCCAAAGGCAGTTGGACAACGGAAACCCAAGTAACTCTACCAAGTGGCAAATGGACTTTCGGCGGAGGCGCACAAACCAATACCAGCAGCAGCGTTGCGGCTATCAAGTTCAATGCCAATGGGGCGTATATGATTTCGCCTGCTGTGGATAGTGTGAAATCTCTTTCTTTTTCTTATCGCGCCGGCGGCAGCAACAAACGCATCGCTATCGCTTACCAGATAGGTGCCAGCGATTGGCAAGCCGTTGATACACTGCTGATTAAGAGTTCGGCGTCGGCTATGTCATCCTATTCCAAAACGATAGGTTTGGATAGTGCTAAGCAGGTCCGCATTCGTCTTATCGGTCTGCAAAGCAATAGTTATGTGGACGATTTCAAGATGGTGCAAGCCCAAGCGGGCGGCAATACCGGCGGTGGCGGTGGTACGGTTGTCCCCGCAGACCCGGAGCCCGACTTTACCCGCCCGACTTTCGTAGCCACTCGCAACACCTATTATATATCGCCCGCAGGCAACGATGAGACGGGCGATGGCTCGTTTGCAAAACCGTGGTATAATCTCGGCAAGGCAGTGAGTGTAGCCCAAGCAGGCGATGTGATATTCTGTCGAGGCGGCAGATACAAGATGTCGTGGCGCGGAACAGACTCCAAACTGACTATTCGCCTGAAGCAATCGGGGACGGCAGAGCAACCTATCGTGATTTCTTCTTACGAAGCCGAGGCACCAATCTTCGACTTTGAGCAGCAACTCCTTGATTGCAACCGCAGTCCGAAGAATGTGGGCGACCGCGGTATTCACCTGACGGGCGACCATTGGATATTGTTTGGTCTGCACATTATGCACGCAGCCGACAATGCTATCAAATTGGAAGGCTCCTACAACCGCGTGGAGCGTTGCGAGTTCTGCTACAACCTCGATACGGGTATCCAGTTGGGCTTTGGACATAAGTTCTCCGACTCAGGCTATGGCAGCGAGAACGATGGTACCCATTGCGCCTACAACGACATCATCGACTGCGATTCGCACCACAACTGCGACTTCGATATGAATTATGGTTCGGATGCCGACGGTTTTGCCTGCAAGATGCACAACGGCAAAGGTAACCGGTTTATCCGCTGCCGTGCGTGGCGCAACTCGGATGATGCGTGGGACTTATACGAAACCGACTATGATGTGGTGTTGGTGGAGTGCTGGGCATGGATGTCGGGCATAGCCTCTGACCATACGTGGGTGAAAGAGTACTTGGACGGCAGCGCCTCGTTCTCCGGCAACGGCAATGGTATCAAACTCGGCGGCAATGGTTCGGGCGGAAGCAGCAAAGGAATTCACTACGCCTACAACTGCGTGGCATTCGGTTGTAACAAATCGGGGTCTGTCAAAGGTTTCGACTGCAACAGTCACAAAGGAGGGCATGTGCTGGTTAATTGTTTGGCATTCGACAATGGGTACGACTATATGTTTGAGTCCGGCGGAAGCAGTGCCAATACGCACTTTGTCAACAATGTATGCTTTGGCAGACAAGAGATATGCGTGGGCGATGACGACCACAATGCCATCGTCAACCTGCCTACTAAGAATGCGTGGAAGAACAACCTCGTGCGCGATTTCAGCCGCGATGACTATCAGAGTATCAGCGAAGAGGACGCTATGGCTCCACGACGTGGCGATGGCTCTATGCCTGCACGCTTTGCACGCCTCAAGCCGGAAAGCAAACTGATAGACGCAGGTATGGTGCCGGATGTACAATATACACAAAAACTGGCAGATGTCTATGCCGTCTATCCGTTCTTGCAACAAAAAATCTATGGTGCGGCTCGCGACCTCGGTCCCTACGAACTGCCTGTAGGAGAGGAAGTTAGCACCGCCGTGCAGCAGATTATCTCACCCGATAGGAATGGCGGACTCCAAGTGCTGCAAGGCAATTCCGCCGACGAGGTGATTTTGCGCTACAGTGTCCCCGCCGATGCCAATGTTGAATTGTCAGTCTATGCCCTCAACGGACAATGCTATGGCACGATGTCGCTCGGAGCCGCCACCAACGGGGTGTTGTACTACCGGCCGCTATCTACCGCCTCGTTGCCGTCGGGTATGTATGTAGCCCTCCTTCGTGCGGATAACTATACTGCTAAAGTCAAACTGATTGTACGGTGAAAAAAGATGTGTGATTGATTTTGCAGACACGGAACGGAAACTCTATTTCTGTTTCGTGTCTTTTTTATGCCCAATCGTTTTGAGTGGGAGATTTTGTTGTCTTTGGCGTTGTGTAAGTGGGGAGGAAAATAACTGTTTTTGCATTTTTAACGGGCAAAACTTGCCGATATCGGCAAAAAGTGGTATCTTTGTAGCCGAATTTGAAAATATATTTGCCGTTACGGGGCATTGTAAGTCATGGAATATATATCAGTTATTCAGTTTGCCGAAAAGTATGGCATTAGCGAGCGTACTGCACGTAATTATTGCGCGACAGGGAAGATTGATGGTGCTTTTCTGACAGGCAAGACATGGAATATCCCTGCGGCTGCTGACCTGCCACGGAGAGGAAAGAAACAACTATCTCCGCTCCTTGTGCGTTTGCGCGAAGAAAAGGAATCCAAACTAAAAGGCGGTATATATCATCGTACGCAGATTGATTTGACATACAACTCCAACCATATCGAAGGCAGCCGGCTGACCAAGGAACAAACGCGGTATATCTTCGAGACCAACACACTCGGTATCACCACGGAGGACACGTCTGTGGACGATATTATGGAGACGGTGAACCATTTCCGTTGTATCGATTATGTCATCGACCACGCTACGGACAAGATTACCGAGGCGCATATCAAAGCCTTGCATGCCATCCTCAAGACAAACACATCAGAAAGCCGCAAACCATGGTTCGCCGTGGGGGACTACAAACGCCTTGCCAACGAGGTAGGCGAACAAGAGACCGTTGCGCCCAAAGAGGTTCATCGCCATATAAAAGTTCTGCTGTCGGACTACAACGCACTCAAACAAGTTACGTTCGACGATATTTTGGATTTCCATGTGCGTTTCGAGCGTATCCATCCATTCCAAGACGGCAATGGCCGCGTGGGGCGTTTGCTGCTTTTCTGGCAATGTCTGCAAAACGCGCAAGTGCCGTTTATCATCACCGATAAACTGCGTTTGTATTACTACCGAGGTCTTCAGCATTGGGGCAATACAAACGGTTATCTCCGCGACACTTGTCTCACCGCGCAGGACAACTACAAAGCCCTGCTGGATTATTTTGAGATACGCTACTAAAATGCATGCCCAATCGTTTTGAGTGTTGTATTTTTCCTTTGTGGGGTGTGCGAAAACGGTATGAAAACCAAGTTAGAACTGCTTAAGGTCCGCTCAAGCACCGCTAAACGAGAAATAGAACATCTGAATCCACCGAGTACGGCGATTGGATAAACAAGAGAGTAGCGATGAGGTCGTTACTCTTTCTTTTTTGTTGAAGCGTGGTCGGGCGTATCACAGGCGGCGGAACTCGGCGAGGGTGATGGCGGTGGCGATGGAGACGTTGAGGCTCTCGGAGGTGGCGACGCCGGCGGGGAAAGAGGGGATGAGCAATGGGTGGGTGATGAGCGGGCGCACCGCTTCGGAGATACCATTGCCCTCGTTGCCCATCACGATGACACCACGCGACTTGTCGGCGATAGCTCCCTGCTCGTAGATGTTCCGCCCATTGAGCAACGTGCCATAGACAGGCATTGTTTCGCGTGCGCGAGTCAGAAAAGGTACCAAATCCACATAATGCACTTGTACGCGTGCCAAAGCACCCATTGTGGCTTGCACCACTTTGGCGTTGAAACAGTCGGCAGTGTCGCGCGAACAATAGATGTCGCGAACGCCAAACCAGTCGCAAGTGCGAATGATTGTCCCCAGATTGCCGGGGTCTTGTATGGAATCCAAAGCAAGACTCAGGCTGTGTGTATCTATCTGATTATCTGTGTTTTCTGGCATAGCGAACACCCCTATCAAGCCTTGCGGGGTGCGCAAAGACGACATCTGCGCAATCTCGGTTTCGGTGGCATTGTCCTCGGAGAACAGATATTCCAAGCGGAAGCGTTTTTGCAGTTCCTCGATACATTTATGCCCCTCGGCGACAAACAAACCTAATTGGTCGCGGAATTTCTTTTGCTGCAAACTACGGACCATTTTGATTTGCGCCTTGGAGACATGTGCCACAGGGTGCGTCGGATTTTTATGTGTCAGATTATTAAGAGAATACATACACTCACTTTGAAAATTGTGCAAAGGTAAGTAATTATTTGGAGATATGCAATTTTTTATGTAACTTTGCGGGCTAATAGTATCATGGCGAAGTCTGTACTACATAGAATCGGGTGTATATTGGCAGTGTTGGGCTGTCTGTTGTTTTCGGCGTGCAGTACGACCAAGTTCGTGCCGGAGGGGAAATACCTGCTCAACAGGGCACATATCAAGGTGAAAGATACCAAGGATGTTACGTCGTCTGACCTGAATGATTACCTTCGTCAGAAGCAAAACACGGAGATTCTCGGTTTCTGGAAATTGCAGTTGGATATCTACAACACCGCGCCCGCAGATACCACCACCAAAGGGAATAAGTGGCTGGCGAAGAACGCGCACAAGGTGGGGGAAGCACCGGTTATATACGACGAGGACCTGACGCGCGTGTCGATGGAGCAGTTGGGGCAGACCATGCGCAACAAGGGCTATTTCAACGCCGTGGTGGATACACAGAAGGTCTATAAAAAGAAGAAAGTGAACCTCACCTACATCATTACAGCCAATGAACCGTACACCATTCGCAAGTATAATGTAGATATTGACCGCCCCGAAGTACGGGCGATAGCCACCAATAGCAACTGTCTGATTAAGAACGGAATGCAGTTCTCAGCCGATGTCCTCGACCGGGAGCGGCAGCGTATTGCCACCAAAATGCACAACGAGGGGTATTTCTATTTCGATAAGTCGATGTTGGAGTATGTGGCAGACAGCAGTTACAACTGTCTCGGGGTGGACGTGGATATACAGTTATCGAAGTATATCAGTCAGTTACCCGATTCGGTAACCAAGCGGCTCTACGCCAAATATACGATTCGTCAGGTCTATTTCCATATCGACTACGACCCGTCGCGTCTGCCTGCTGATGTCGAACTGCATATCGAGCAGGATAAGGAGGGAAACGAGTATTCGTATATCGGCGAGCGTTTCTTGCGTCCGAATGTATTGCGCCGGAATTGTCGTATCAAGGCGGGCGAGCGATACAGCGAGCGTCGGTTGGAGCGGACTTATTCGCTGCTGAATAGTCTTGCACCGGTAAAATATGTGGATATTTCGTTCGACCCTGTGGGCGAGAACCAATTGGATTGCCATATCACCGTCTCGCGCGGCAAACTGAACAGTGTGTCTGCGGAGTTGGAGGGAACTTATTCGGCGGGCGACTGGGGTATCGCGGCGGGTGTGGGCTACATCAACAAGAATATCTTCCGCGGCGCGGAGCAGTTGTCGCTCAACGGCCGTGCCAGTTACGAATGGCGCCAGAACGGCGGTCGCGCCATAGAGGGCAAAGCCGAGGCGGGACTCACTTTCCCGACGGGCGTGCGTATCAATATCGCCTACAACTACCAGCAACGCCCCGACGAATACACGCGCACCATTGCCAATGCGGGGCTATACTACACTATCCCCCGCAAACCGCACGGACGGTGGACTCATCGCTTTAATCTGATAGATATCAGTTATATATACTTGCCGTGGATGTCCGACCGCTTCAAGACCGATTTCATCGACAAGGCGTCGGTACTCAAATCCAGTTACGAAGACCATTTTATCCTCGATTGGAGTTATTCCGGCACCTATACCAACTATCGCAAGAGTGCGCCCAACCGTAGTTATATCAATTTCAACTACTATCTCGAGACGGCGGGAAATGTGCTTTACGGTATCGCCAAAGCCGCCAAACTGACTACCAACGAGGCGGGAGCATACACGATGTGGCATATCCCGTTTGCGCAATATGCCAAGGCGGATGTCAATTTCACTTTCCATCAGGTTATCGCGCCCAAACACCATATAGTGTACCATGCGGGCTTGGGGGTGGCGGTGCCTTATCTGAACGCCACCGTGTTGCCTTTTGAGAAACGCTATTTCTCCGGCGGGGCGAATAGTGTGCGCGGTTGGCAAGCACGCACGCTCGGTCCGGGAGGATTCCGAGGCAAGGGCGGAGGAATGGTATATGACTTGCAGGCGGGAGACATCAGGCTCGACCTGAACATCGAATATCGTTGGAAGGTATGGACGTATATCGAGTTGGCTGCATTTGTGGACGCCGGTAATATCTGGACGATTCGGGACTATGAGCAACAGCCGTATGGCTTGTTCAAATGGGATGAGTTCTACAAGCAGATAGCCCTCTCGTATGGTCTCGGAGTGCGTTTAGACTTCAGTATCCTGATACTGCGTCTGGATTTGGGCGTCAAACTACACGACCCGAGTCGCCTGTATGGAGACTTGGCGGGTACACAATGGCGCACTGCCCCCAACGGACTGAGTTGGAAAGACGATATGACCTTGCACTTCGCAATCGGCTATCCGTTTTAGAAATGGATAAGTTGATAAGTTGATGAGTTGATAAGTTGATAAGGATTTTAGCGGGTCTGTCGCAATGCGATGTCAGGTGGATGTCAGGTGGATATCAGGTGGTTATTATTTGTAGCAGATGTTGAAACCCTATTATATACAAGGTGTGGTAGAAGCCGGTTGCGATGAAGCAGGGCGAGGACCGTTGGCAGGAAGTGTGTTCGCTGCTGCGGTCGTATTAGACCCCGATAGGATTATGCAAGTGGATGAATTGCAGAGGCTTAACGACTCGAAACAACTCACCGAGAAAGAACGATATGCCCTGCGCCCCGTCATAGAACAAGAGGCTAAAGCGTGGGCGGTGGCAGAGGTTACGGCGGAGGAAATAGACCGAATCAACATCCTCAATGCCTCCATCTTGGGTATGCAACGTGCGCTTAACTTGCTGACTATCATGCCCGAACACATCATCGTGGACGGCAACCGATGGAAACCCTACATCCCCGAAGGAGGTCTGTTGGAAGTTCCGGCACAGACGGTGGTGAAAGGAGATGGCAAATATATGTCGATAGCGGCGGCGAGTATCTTGGCGAAGACCTACCGCGATGATTATATGCTCCGTCTGGCAGAGGAATATCCGCAGTACGGGTGGGCAGACAACAAAGGATACCCCACGCGGGCACACTATCAGGCAATTGCGCAGTATGGAATCACACCCTACCACCGCAAGACCTTTCGGCTCTACAAAGGGCTGACACAAAACAACACTGACACAACCAACAAAACATAAAAACAACAACAATATGCAAAATTTTACAGTTCGCAACGAGAGGGAACAACAACCTCGGAAAAAACATGGTTGCTTATGGACCATCTGTATTTTTATACTCCTGTATATAGGTATGTGCGCGTGGATGGGATATATGATGGGCGGAATGTTCTCCACTCCCGCCACCAAGTTGGAGGCAAACTCGGTGTATAAACTGAAACTGAGCGGGACCCTCGTAGAGCAGGGACAGGAGGATAATCCGTTTGCGGCTCTGCTGAATTATAATCCCTACTACAACCAGGACGAGACCGTCGGTCTGGACAACCTGCTGGACAATATCCGCCTTGCCAAAAACGACGACCGTATTTTGGGTATCTATTTAGACGGTGGTTCGCTGTCGATGGCACCGGCGAGTGCAAAGACCCTGCGTGATGCGTTGCTCGATTTCAAGACCTCGGGCAAATGGATTATCGCCTATGCCTCCAACTACGGACAGACCAACTACTATGTGGCATCGGTGGCAGACAAGATATATCTCAACCCTACGGCATCGATTGATTGGAATGGACTTTCGGCGCAAAAGATGTACTACACCCGCTTGATGGACAAACTTGGTATCGAAATGCAAATCCTCAAAGTGGGGACGTTCAAGTCGGCGGTAGAACCCTATTTCCGTACATCGATGTCCGATGCCGACCGCTTGCAAACACAACAGTACCTCACCGGTATCTGGGACGAGATGAAAACCGCCGTATCGGAGAGTCGCCATATCGGCGTGGAGCAGTTAGACCAATATGCCGACCTCTATATGGGCTTGCAACCTGCCGAAAAGTATGTGGCTACGGGTATGGTGGATACGCTCCTCTACGTGCAGGATATGGATAGTGTGTTACGCCTATATTCCGGAACCAAGGACTATAACTTGCTTTCTACCAATAGTTTGACACTTGTAGAGCGTACGCCGTCGAAAGCCAAAAACAAAGTGGCGGTGGTATATGCCGAGGGCGAAATCACCGACAACAGCGGTAATGGTATCGTGGGGACGGATATGGTAAAAACGTTCAAGAAAATTGCCAAAGACGACGATGTCAAGGCAGTGGTATTGCGCGTGAACAGCCCGGGCGGTAGTGCCGACGCCAGTGAACAGATTTGGCACGCCATACAGACACTCAAGCAGAAAGGGCTGCCGGTGGTGGTTTCGATGGGAGACTATGCCGCTTCGGGAGGCTATTATATCTCGTGCGGTGCCGACTATATCTTTGCCGAACCGACTACGCTCACCGGTTCTATCGGTATCTTCGGTACGGTGCCTAATATGAGTAAGATTTTGGATAAGGCAGGACTGGACATCGATGGTGTCGGCACCAACGCGCACTCCGACTTGCAGACCAATATGGTCTATAAGGGTATGAACCCGGACGAGTTCCGTATGATGCAAACCATGGTGGAACGCGGTTACGACCTCTTCACCCGCCGTTGCGCAGACGGGCGCGGTATGACGCAAGACGCTATCAAACAGATTGGCGAAGGACGTGTATGGCTTGGCAAAGACGCGCTGAAGATTGGGCTTGTGGACTCGCTGGGCAATATCGATAATGCTATAGAGAAAGCCGTTGAATTGGCAGATTTGGATATGTATAGCCTTGCGTACTATCCCGAGAAAACTGACCCGATGGAGGAACTGCTCTCTATGTTCGACAACACCACCGACGAGGAACGTCTCCTGATGAAAGTGCGTGAGTTCTGTTCCAAACCGCGCGTGATGGCATTGATGCCGGAAGTGAAGATACAATAACCTAATAGATTCGCTGACCATGAGACCGCTTGACTTGTTAACTATCCCCCTCAGTTGGTGCTACGCCTTTGGTGTAGGCGTGCGCCACCTGCTCTACGATGAGCATATTTTGCCCTCGCATACCGTGAGTGTCCCCACCATCTGTGTGGGAAACCTTGCGGTAGGCGGAACAGGCAAGACTCCGCATGTGGAATATCTCTTGCGTCTGCTCTCGCACCATTACAAGGTAGCGGTACTCTCGCGCGGGTATAAGCGCAAGACACACGGTTTTGTCATAGCAGATGCCTTCTCCAACGCCTCTACCATCGGCGACGAGGCAATGCAGATACACTCTAAGTTTCCTGATATTCCCATCGCTGTCTGCGAGGACAGGGTCAAAGGGGTCAGACTTCTGCAAAAGCAGATAGAAGGATTGCAAGTGGTTATTTTGGACGACGCCTATCAGCACCGCAGTATCCGTTGCGGCTATTATATCCTCCTCACGCCCTGCAACCAACTCTATATCGACGACCATTTGTTGCCGCGGGGACGCCTTCGAGACCTGAAAACGCAGGCGCAGAAAGCCAATATGGTGGTTGTTACCAAATGTCCCGATGAGATGCGGCCTGTCGACCAGCGTGTTATCAGCAATCGTTTAGGGTTGGCTACTTTTCAGCAACTATGTTTTTCCCATATCCGTTATGGCAAGATAGCAGCATCGGGGCGACCGTTGGTGGTAACAGGAATTGCGCAGAATGCCTATCTTATGGAGCATATCCGCCGCCAATTCCCCAAGGCGGAACTGATGGCGTTCTCCGACCACCACGCTTTCACACCGGCGGATATAAAGCGTATAGAGAAGCGTGCGCAACACTTTGATTTTGTGCTGACTACCGAGAAAGACTATCAGCGTTTTCTCCTCACGCCGCTCCCAGAACGCTTGGGCGACCGCTTGCAGACCATACCCATCGAGGTGGATTTGCGCGACCAGCAGTCCGACTTTGAACAGGCTATTCTCGCTTATGTCCGCAATGCCCTGCGGAAGTAAATATGAATAAGGAGTAAGGAGTAAGGAATAAGGAGTAAAGATAATTATGAATGTTACCGGTATCCACAGAGAAAACTTGTATCGCTATCGTAAAAGCATATAATTCTTAATTTTTTATTCCTAATTCAAAGTGAGGAGGATAGCCTATCCTATAACCATCCTATAACGATCCTATAACAAATCGAGCAAACGTTCCTAATAGATAAAATTAACAATGGTTTATTAATGGTTACTTATATATTCAACAGAATTAACGATTAATGATACGCTAATTAACGTTCACATACACACATGCACTTTCTAAAACTCATACGCCGTTTTGTCCCGCCTTACAAGGGCGAGATGGCACTTAATATCTTTTTCAACCTCCTTTCTACTATCCTTTCGCTGTTCTCTTTCGCGGCGATCATCCCGGTGCTTCAGATACTTTTCGGATTGAGCGAGACTACGGCGCAGCCGATAGATATGTCCACGGTTACTTCGCTAAGCGGTTGGTTGTCAGCCGTTAAGAATAATCTCTATTTTTGGATGGAGAGTCAGATCGCCGTGCATGGCGGTGGGTATATGTTGTTTGTATTGGGGGTATTCTTGGTGGTGATGACCGGCTTCAAGTGTTTCACGGCGTGGATGGCGAATTTCTATATGGTTCCTATCCGCACAGGTGTGTTGCGCGACCTGCGTAAGTCTCTTTACGACAAGGTGGTAAGTCTCCCTATCGGCTATTTCACAGAGGAGCGAAAGGGCGATGTCATGTCCCGTATGACCAACGATGTCAACGAGGTGGAGGCAAGTATTATGGCGGCGTTGGATGTGCTTTTCAAGGACCCGATAATGCTCCTTATCTATCTCATCACACTCTTCTGTATATCGTGGCAACTGACGCTTTTCGTCTTGGTGTTGTTGCCCGTGGCGGGATTGCTCATCGGGCGTATCGGAAGGTCGCTCAAGCGGGCCTCGCAGCGTGGGCAGGAGCAGAATGCGGAGATACTCACACAGATAGACGAGACACTCGGCGGACTGCGCGTGGTCAAAGCCTTCAACGCCGAGGACAAACTCAAGCAGCGTTTCCTTAATCTGATTAACGATACCCGGCGCACGTTCAACCGTATCAACCGCCGCTACTATCTTGCGCACCCCGTCAGCGAGTTCCTCGGTACGGCTTTGGTGGCGGTTATTTTATGGTTCGGCGGAATGTTGATTCTTTCCGACCATAGCACCATCGATGCCGCTACGTTCATCTACTATTTAGTCATCTTCTATTCTATCATCAATCCTGCCAAAGACCTTAGCAAGGCGGGGTATGGTGTGCGCAAAGGTATGGCTTCCTTGGAACGTATCGACAAGATACTCAATACCCAATCCAATATTGTGGAGCAGACCGACCCGAAACCATTGCATGCCTTCTGCGACCGGATAGAGTACCGCGATGTTTGTTTCTCCTATAGGGAGGATGTGCCTGTTCTACGCCATATCAATCTCTCTATCCGCAAAGGGCAGATGGTGGCTTTGGTGGGGCAGTCCGGTAGTGGTAAAACCACGCTGGCTGACCTCCTCCCGCGCTTCTACGACCCTGTATCCGGCACTATCACTATCGATGGCACCGATATACGCGATGTCAGTACCTACGACCTGCGTGCGCTGATGGGGAACGTCAATCAAGAGGCAATCTTGTTCAACGACACCTTCTATAATAATATCACGTTTGGCGTGGATACCACCCAACCTGCCCCCAACGGACAGACATGGCAGCAGGCGGTGGAGGCAGCGGCGCGTATAGCCAATGCACACGAGTTCATTATGGCTACTCCTCAGGGGTATGCCACACTGATAGGCGACCGTGGTTCACGACTCAGCGGAGGGCAACGCCAACGCATATCTATTGCCCGCGCTATCCTCAAGAACCCGCCTATCCTTATTCTCGACGAAGCCACTTCGGCACTCGATACCGAGAGCGAAAAGGCAGTGCAACAGGCGTTGGAACATCTGATGAAAGACCGTACCACGCTGGTTGTCGCACACCGCCTTTCTACCATTCGCAACGCCGACCTTATATGTGTTATGCACGAGGGTGAGATAGTAGAGCAAGGACGCCACGATGACCTTCTCGCCCTGAATGGTTACTACCGCCGCCTCGTGGATATGCAAAACGGACGATAGGTATTGTAGGATATACAAAAGAGAGGCTACTTGACTTTGTGTCGGGTAGCCTCTCTCTTTATAGTATAATAGTATATATATTGAACCTTTATCGCATAATCTTGATGGTTCCGCGAGTAGTCTGTACGATATACATACCTCTCGGCAAATCCATCGTATAGACATTCTCATTGGTGGTAGCCACTTTGCGCCCCTGTATATCGTAGATATTTACCCATTCGCCTGCCTGATATACCTCCTCAATACCCATCGGTTGAACAGCCGTAACGCATACTACATAGTGTCGCACATTGATATAGTCGCTTACGGTATAGACTATCGGTACCAGATTGCTGTTGCTGAAATCCACGCTGCCGTTTTCGTCTGCCTGTTTGCACAGCACGTGCGTAGTGGCATCGCTCAGTTTGATAGAGGGGGTTAGTGAGTCCAATGCGGTGCCTTCGGGCATCACCAAACTAATGCTGTCCTTATCTTGATAGATAGTGGCGGCATTGCCGTCGATGGTAAACGACTGTATCTCCAACTTGGGCAGACCGATGGTGGCAGTGGTGTTGAGCAGGTAATCCACACATGCGTCTATCAGTTTCTTTCCCTCTCCGGTCAGGCGTTTGCTGCTTTGGATAGAGAGTGGGAAGCAGATATATTTCTTGCCCCCGCGCAGCGAAGCGGGCACCTCGTGCAGGAAAGTCTCCTCCTTGCCGTCTGCGGTATATTCTTCGCCGCGGGTGGCAGCGGTGGCCAAGCAGAGTGTACCCTGATAGTCCACCGCCGCAGGCATTAGTCCCTTGCCTACCACAGAATCAATCACTTGAATCGCATCACCTTGTTTTTTGCCCATTGCCTTGATAATAGGGTGGGTGGGCTGTACTACACGTATGGATTTATTGTTGATACTGCCGTTGTCGGGGTCGCCCCAATCGAGACGGCTTTCCGAGTAGGAGAACGACTTCATATTCAGCACGGGCATACTGATTTGGTTACCGCGTGCCAATGCCATAATTTCCCCGTTGTTGGCATCTACATCTTCCGAGATAAGCACCCACTTATATTTGGCATATTGGTCTGCACTGCGCAGTTTGCTTTGTGCCTTGCGGGGGACCATATTTTTCCCTTTGCTCTTTAAGTACAAATATACGCCGTCTTTCTCATAAGCACCTGTGTTTTTGTAGAGATAGAGTACAGGGTTGTTGCCGGGGTCAAAAGTGGTAACGGTTAGTTTGCCCGTAATACTATTGCCACCTAATACACTGATAGTGAACGAATATACGCCCGCTGCGGTAGGTGTGCCGCTGATAGTGTACGTGCCATTGCTTCCGCTTCCCGTTATCCCTGTCGGCGTACCGTTGGTCCATGTGAGAGTGATATCTTTGTCGCTCAATGCGTAGTAGCGGAATGTAAATCCGTCAATGGCTTCGTTGGTAAATCCGTCCTGTATAGTGTCGGAGGTGGCTTCAATCTTTGAGGTGATAGTCAGTTTACCGCTGAGCGAGTTGGTTACTTGGTTGCTTTGGTTGTATGCCACCACCTTATACATATATGTTCCGACAGGGCAGTTGGCAGTTCCGCTCAGGGTCAGCGTGTCGCCTATACCGTCGCTGTTGCCTTTGTTGAGACTGATACCGGTGGCACTCGCCCCCTCCCATTCCAAGACGGTCTTGCCCTTGCTGTTGTACTTGGTATAGTAGGTTATGGGCGCAATCGCGCGTGTCTGCAACACATTCTGTGTAGAGTCATTACCCTTCACCCAACTGACACGCGGCTCATCTGCCACCCGCAACGAGAAACCATACAGTTCATTATTGCTGCCTCCAATGCCCACTATCTTGATCAAATGTTCTCCTGTTGTGATATTGAAACGGCGGACAGTAGCCGATGAGGCAAGTGTCATCGGTTGCTTAATACCATCTATATATACTTCAAAACATCTGCCTTTGCTTGCGTCCGTATTGTTATCTTTTCCAAAGAAAGCGAACTGATCAAATCCCGAAATATGCAAAGCAATGGTATTGTTGTTTTTTAATTTGAACATTGATCCTTTTCCTGCGCTATATTCTTCTTGTTTTGGACAGGTGTAATTGCTCGCATCGGTACTTTCTGCTTTGAGCCAGCCATCCGGCATTTTGCATGAGGTCGTGGTTTTGTTAGTGGCAATACCGGCTACTTTCTGTGAAGGAGCAATATCAATAGTGATATTTTTATCTGCGTCTTTTCCCGGATAATACACCTCAAACTCCCGTCCGTCGAAGATACTGAGCGTCCCTCCGTAACCGCCAGCAATCTTCTCGGCTTCATAGATACCGGGCGTGTGAGTGGTGAGGTCGGAAGACGGCACTTTCACGTTGAAAGTAATCGTGTAAGTCTGTGTACTGCCGTCCTCAGCAGTTACTACCACTGTGGCTTTGTCGGTCAGCGACGCGGCTTGCGTAATCTTGATAGTTGCTTTGCTGTCGTTTGCTGTAGCACCCACTTGCGGCACGGCACTTCCGCTCTCTGCGTCCACCGTGTAGTTGTACACGCCTGCTTGCAGTGTAATCGCTTTGCCGCCTACGGTCAGCGTCTTCAGCGTGGCGTCGCTCGATTTCGGTTGCTCCACTTGCAGTGTAACGGTGTAGGTGGCAGTCTTGCCCGACGCGGAAGTTACAGTGTATTGTACAGGATTGGTGAAGTCTTGCGCCCCTTGCGGAGTATAGGAATCGATGTTGTTGCCACTTACGGTCGGAGTAAGCTTGGTCAGACTTGTGCCAATCAGCAGTGTGGCAGCAATAGTTTTGTTTGCTTGGTCAATAGTGGCTTGTACGCCTGCTACTACAAATGATGTAATAACAGGTTCATCGGCTGCGGCTTGGCTGAATTGTATCGTATAGGTTTTCTTCGTGGTCCCGTCCTCGGCAGTAACCAATACCGAAGCCTTGCCCGTTGCCGACGTGGCTTGTGTGGTGTTCAGCGTGGCTTTGCTGTCATTAGCGGTGGCTGTTACATTCGGCACACCCGAATAGTTGGCGGGCAGCGTAACACTATAGCCCAATGTCTTTGCATCAAAATTCGGCACACTCGTCCCATCATATTTCAACTCCTTCAGCGTCGCATCATCAGACTTTTGCGCAGGCGTAGAACCTGTATAACTACCATTAGTCAAAACTATAGTGAAAGCACTAATTTTCATTTCTGTTTTATTATCTTTGAAATGAAGATAATACTTTCCGTCTTTAAGTGTTAGGTCTGTAGCAGAAAAAGTATATGAACGTGGTCCTTCTTTAGACAAATCCGTTCCTTCTTTAGACCATAATCTTTGTTGCGAACTGCCTTCTTGTCCGTTGATAAATAGTTGTAACCATCTGCTCTTTGAATTACTATACACTTCCAATGTGATAGTTCCCGCTGCATTCTGTGGAACGGGGAGATACAAAGAACTATTGTTATTGCATGAAAGTCCCGAACTTGTAACTTTTAACTTATCTTTTGCGCCTGCTATGTAGATAATGCCGTTATCTTCTGTTTCTCCGTTAATTTTACTCTCGGACTTAGCTACACTGTACGTCCACTTGCTTTGTGTTGCAGTAAGTGTTCGTGCTGTATATTTTCCATTAGTCGTTTGCCCGTATGTGGTTACATTCGCACATACGCTGATAAATAAAACAGACAGAACTTTTTTGAATATGTTTTTCATATTTCGATAGTATTAATTCATGATATTATTTCACGCTACAAAAATACTGCTTTTTTCGCATACATATGTACATATAGTGTGCTTTTTTGTGGAATTTTTGCTACTAACCACACTAAAGGCGGACAAATACGCATTGCCCGCCTTAATTGTTATCGTCTCTATCGGTTAATATGCCCAGCCTTGGGATTTCATTACGACGGTGCTGTCGCCTTGTGCAACGATGAGGTAGCACTCCGCATCGGCGTGGGTGTTAATCATCTGCATTCCGTCCGTTTCACCCAATACCATACAGGCGGTGGCAAGTGCATCGGCACGCATACATGAAGACGCTACCACGGTGGCACTCAGTAGGTTGTGTTGCACAGGGTGGCCGGTACGCGGGTCGATAGTATGACTGCGGCGTTGTCCGCCCTCGTAGTAGAAATTGCGATAGTTGCCCGATGTTGCCATACAGATGTCGCTTGTCTGCAGTACCTCCTCCATCTCTTGCGACTGCCCCGCAGGGTCGTCTTGTGGTTTGGTGATGCCAATGCGCCAAGGTTGACCTTGTTTATTTACGCCCTTAGCCACCACTTCGCCGCCTATGTCCACAAGGTAGTTTTGGCAGCCTTTGTCGGTCAGCAGAGCGGCAATCATATCGCATGCCTGCCCTTTGGCTACCGCACTTGCGTCCAGCATAGTACGCGGGTCGTTTTTGACGACATGGTGCGCTGTGAGGTGTATTTTGTCAAACCCCACCAGAGGCAAAAGGCTGTCTATCTTTTCTTGCGTAACCAGCTCACGGTTCTTAAAACCAAACCCCCACAGGTTGACCAACGGTGCCACTGTAATATCAAATGCCCCGTTGCTCTCCTGATATACCCGCGTAGCCTCTTGCCACATCTGCTCAAAATAGGCATCAGTGACGGTGTCTCTGTTTTGATTGATATGGCTGATAACCGAATGGGGATTGAACATACTGAGCGAGTTGTCAAATGCTTCAAAGGCAGACAGAATATCGCTTTGCAGGTTATCGCCGGCTTCGTACTGCACATTATAATAAGTACCAAATACTTTGCCCCTGTCGGCAAAGTATTTGGTTTCCTTGTGCCGCATTGGCACAATCAACAGCAGTATTACTGCGGGAATGATGCACAACGCCGCCGCTATGGTGCGTTTCTTATCCATACAAACTAATTAGGATTGATGAAGTATGAATTGAATATGTAGGAGTTTGCTCCTATTACCCCCCCTTGAAAGAGGGGAAGGGGAGGTCTTGGGTCTTAGAACCATAGTCCGACACCGATACAGCCGTTGAGGCGTTGCAGGTAAAGTTTGTCGTCGCCGGCAGCGGGGATAAACACGTTTCCTTTGGTGATTTTGTAGGTGTTGATACTACCTTGTGCGAAGACGGAAATCTCACAGAGGTCGCCGATAGAGAACGGCTTTTCAATACGTCCGCTCACGTTGTTGACTGCAACCCCGCCTTCGTAGCCGGTGTAGGTACTCTTCCATGGTGTCATTCCGACTTGCAAACCGAGAGTGATGTCGAAAGGCAGTGTAAAATCGTAGCCTACTTCGATATACGAAGAATAAGCACGTTTCAGATCTCCTTCTTCAGTCTCATAGCAGTCGGCACCGGCAACCATCGTGTACCAATTAGCATATAGACCGATGTTTGTCAAATCGCCAAGGTTGTAACCGATCATCACTTCCGTTTGGCTGCTATTCTCGCTGGCGACATCGAGGTTTTTGTTCCAGTTGAAGAAGTTGGTGCCGTCGCAATAGTAATAATGCGTTGCGCCGAGAGTCAAGCCGTAGAACGTAAACGTAGCCTCGATGTCCACTTCAGGGACAAAGTAGGTGTTCGGGTTTTTATCTTCGCTCTCGGTAAGACCTTTCTTAAATTTCCAGTCACTGGCTCCCACGCTTGCCCATGCACCGATACGGAAAGCGGTATGCTCGCTATCCCAGCCGACAAGTACCTCGGGTTGGAGGCTCAGACCTCCATTGTACTGACCACGCCATAAGTACGCACTGGTGAGTTCGGCTCCTGCCTCATACGCAAACGACACTTTTTGTGCCATTACAGCGGTAGTCATTACCACCGCCAACAGACTAACTAATACCTTTTTCATTTTGTTTATAAATTAGTTGATTGATGATTATGCTTGTATTGCCACGACACGCCTAACGTCAGGTTGGCATTTATACGCTGCTGCCATGGATTGCGCACTTCCCAGCGCACGTTGTCTTTGGTCATCCGCCATGGGTTGAGCATGATCTCGCCCGCTAATGAGAAACAACACTGTTTCACTTGCCATTGCTTGCTCATGGCCACATCAATGTTTACCACAGCAAAGTCGCCTTTGAAGCCTGTGTAAAGGCTCTTCCACGGCGTCATACCTACGGCTGTGGAGATACCTATATCATGTGGCAGCGCAAAGGTGTATTTCAGTTCCAGGTAACTCGACCACGCCCGTTGCAGATTGCCTTCGCTGTCCAAATATCCGTCCCGTCCTGCAAGACGTGTGCACCATAATATACTCAACGGCAGACGGCTGCTCACGGTGTATCTCGCCCGCAGTTCGCTCGTATTGCCTGCTTGTCCGGGTGCGGCGTTGCTGTAGTTGAAGAATGGTGTGCCGTCGAAATAGTGCATGTGTAGCCAATAGAGTTGCAGTCCCCAACGGTCTAAACCGAGCGTAATATCCACTTCCGGATTAAAGCCCGAGAATGCCCAATTGGTTGCCCCTACGTTCCACCACATATCAACAAAGAGTCCCTCGTAGTTCATTCGTGCCGAGGCTTGTAGCCCCAATCCACCTACGTACTGTCCGCGCCAGATATAGTTTGCAACTATGTTTGCATCCGCGCTCAGCGTCAATCCGATGCGTTTGGGATAATCATCTAACCAACGCTTTTGTGGAGATGTTGCATCCTGTGTCGTTAATTCATCCGCCGGGAGCATATTTTCCATCAATCGTTCCGTTGCCCGAGTGTTGGCAACGAAAAAAGGCATCACTCCGACGCATAGCGTCAGAGCAAATGCCCTCCATTTATTCAGTATGGCTTTTGCCACCTCCGTCAGAGACCTTGCTTTGCAGCCCACGCAATGCGGAGTGCTACCTCCAGGATGCGTGTATCTGTCAACTCTACAATACCGCCCTCGGGACCGGGCTCGATATGGTAACCGTTAGCATTACCCTCGCCATTGAAATACGAGCGAACAGAATCTGCAGAGACACCTAACTCGTTTGCAATGGCATCCATACTGCCGTGTGGCAGACTATCCTTTACTTCACGAAGACGATTAAATGTAGTACGAATCATAATTATGTGTTTTTATAGGTTAGTTAATGTTGTTACACCATAATAAATATGACGATGCATTATGCATTACACATTCCGCATTGTTTAACGGCTGCAAAGGTACAGAAAAGAAATGATATATCAAAATAAATGCTCTAAAATTGCAGAAAAAAAGAACCCCGCAAGGTTCTTCTTTTCAATAAGGTGTTTTGCAACATATTTTGTCGATATATTCAGTCTTTTTATTTTTCTTCCAGTATGGCGATGTTGCCGAAGAAATTGACAATCCGTACCGCTGCTATTGTGTTTGCAAAGGTACAAAAAATATGGTAGATATGCAAATGGTGTAATGGACATAGCACATTCTCTGCTGAACAACCCACGAACAACTCGCGAACAACCCGATGTCGTTATACGGAAGTAGTTGCAATAGCAAGGGGAGTTCCTTTATACTCCCCCTTGTGTGCGATAATGGCAGGAAACGTGATAATAACTTGGCACAACCCAGGTAAAAAAAAGAACGCTATTGCGTATATCATGAAAAAGCAGTAATTTTGCACGATTATACAAAGAAAAATTTTAACGATACACGATATGGCAACACAAGAAGAAACATTCAAAAAGATTGTCGCCCACTGTAAGGAGTACGGTTTCGTATTCCCGAGTAGCGATATCTACGATGGACTTGCAGCCGTTTATGACTACGGACAGAACGGTGTAGAACTGAAAAACAATATCAAGAAATACTGGTGGGATTCGATGACGCTGCTGCACGAGAACATCGTGGGTATTGATGCCGCCATCTTTATGCACCCGACCGTATGGAAGGCTTCGGGACACGTGGACGCCTTTAATGACCCGCTAATTGACAACCGTGATTCGAAGAAACGCTACCGCGCCGATGTGCTGATAGAAGACCAGATTGCCAAATATGACGAGAAAATAGAAAAAGAGTTGGAGAAGGCTCGTAAACGCTTTGGCGAGAATTTCGACGAGGAACTCTATAAGCAGACCAATGAGCGCGTAAAAGAGCATATTGAGAAGCGCAATGCCCTGCATGAGCGTTATAGCAAGGCCATGAATGATAACGACTTGGCTGAACTGAAACAAATCATTCTCGACGAAGAGATCGTTTGTCCGATTAGTGGTACACGCAATTGGACGGATGTACGTCAGTTTAATCTGATGTTCCAAACCGAGATGGGTTCGACCTCCGATGCGGCTATGAAGATTTATCTCCGTCCTGAGACCGCACAGGGTATTTTTGTCAATTTCCTCAATGTGCAAAAGACGGGTCGTATGAAGATACCTTTTGGTATCGCACAGATTGGCAAGGCATTCCGCAATGAGATTGTTGCCCGCCAGTTTGTCTTCCGTATGCGCGAGTTTGAGCAGATGGAGATGCAGTTCTTTGTCCGCCCCGGCACAGAGATGGAGTGGTTCAAACATTGGAAAGAGTTCCGCTTGAAATGGCACAAAGCCCTCGGTTTGGGCGACGAGAAATACCGTTTTCACGACCACGAGAAACTGGCGCACTATGCCAATGCGGCTACCGACATTGAATTCCTGATGCCGTTCGGTTTTAAGGAAGTGGAGGGTATTCACAGCCGTACCAACTTTGACCTCAGTCAGCATGCGAAATTCAGCGGTAAGAAGATGGAGTATTTCGACCCCGAACTGAACCAGAGTTACACTCCGTATGTTATCGAGACCTCGATAGGTGTGGACCGTATGTTCCTCAGCGTGATGTGCTCGGCTTACAAGGAGGAGCAGTTGGAGGGTGGCGATACCCGCGTGGTGCTGAATCTGCCGCCTGTGCTGGCACCGGTGAAAGCCTGCGTTATGCCACTGGTACGCAAGGACGGGCTACCCGAGAAAGCACGGGAGATAGTGGATATGCTCAAGTTCGATTTCCATACCAACTACGATGAGAAAGACTCTATCGGCAAACGTTACCGCCGTCAGGACGCTATCGGTACACCGTTCTGTACCACAGTAGATCATGACACACTGACCGACAACTGCGTAACAGTTCGTTATCGCGATACAATGCAGCAGGAACGTGTGAATATCAATGACTTGCATGCCCTTATCGCTAAAGCCGTTGACCCGAAAGTGCTCTATCGCAAGATAATGGAGAAATAAACTCCCGAATAGATGATACAAAAAGAGGTTGCCCGAATTGGAGCAACCTCTTTTTGTATGCTATGCTTTTAGAGCGACAATGGTTTGCACTTTTCTTGCAAGAAAGCCGCATCTTTGTCATTCAAGCGTGGTGCTATTTCTTTGTATACACGCGCATGATAGGCATTGAGCCATTCGATCTCGGCTGGTGTCATCAGAGACATCTCGATGAGCGAGGTGTCGTAGTAGCAGAGGGTCAGCGTCTCAAAGGCCAGGAACTCATCATCGGTGGTTGCCGCCGCCTTTCGCTCGGCAGGAATGACGGTGATAAGGTTCTCAATACGGATTCCCCATTGGTTGGTGCGATAGATACCCGGTTCGTCAGATACAATCTGTCCGACCTCCAATTGGGTCGGGTTGTTGTCGGTACGTACGTTCTGCGGTCCCTCGTGACAACCGAGGAAATGCCCTACGCCATGCCCAGTACCATGTCCGAAAGTGATACCGTTTGCCCACATATATTGCTTGGCCAATGCGTCTAACTGATTCCCGCGTGTACCGCGCGGGAAACGTGTGGTTTGCAGAGCGATATGTCCTTTGAGAGTATAGGTGTAGTCGAGTTTTGCCTGTTCGGGTATCTCGCCGCCGAGCCATATGGTACGTGTGATGTCGGTTGTGCCGTCAAGGTATTGCCCTCCCGAGTCCAGAAGTAACATTCCCTCGGGACGTACTATGGCGCAGTGGTCTGCTGTGGCGGCGTAATGTACGATAGCCCCATTGCCGTTGTAACCTGCAATCGTACCAAATGATTCCTCTACAAAGTGCTGTCCCATAGCACGATACTCATGCAGTTTCTCCATTAGCGACCATTCGGTTTGCGTTTTTCCTTCAGCAAATGCTTCCTCTTCGAGCCAACGGAAGAAACGGGTCAGTGCCACGGCGTCCTCACGCATAGCAATACGCTCCCCCTCTATCTCCACTGCATTTTTCTTGCTCTTGGCTACAAGAATAGGTGACTGTGCATTCACTTTTTGGCATGTTGCGGGGATTGATTCATAGAGTGCTTCATTTACTTTTGCACCATCGTATAGTACGATACCTTTCAGTTGTGCAATATAGGCAAACACATCTTCATAGCCTTGCACATCAATATGTTCGCGTTGTAAGTAGTCAGCCGCTTGGGTATTTACTTTATGAGCGTCCACAAATAGCGTGCAACGGTTCTGCTCTAATACCACGTAACTGATAACCACGGGATTATATTCTACATCCGTACCACGGATATTGAGCAACCATGCTATCTCGTCAAGGGCGGAAATAATCATCGCATCGGCTTTTTTCTTTGCCATTGCCTGACGAATACGCGCCAGTTTGCATTGTACCGACTCGCCTGCGTACTTCTCCTCGTACTCGTAGAGCGGATTCTGCGGAATAGCGGGACGATCATCTACCCATAGCGGACGGATTAGATCAATGGACTTAGTAGTCAGCCCTGCTTCTTCTAACTCGCTACGTAATGCTGCAAAGGCGTTCACACTATACATCTCCGGATTCAGTCCTATTGTTCCTTGCACGTTCTCGCAGAGCCACTCCGCAATGGTCGGGCAGTCGATATCCGACTCACGCATCAGTTCCACTGACGAACCGGCTAACTCGATATTGGCCTGCAGGTAGTAGCGCGAATCAGTCCAAAGAAACGCTTTATCCATAGTAACCAACACTGTACCTGTCTCCCCCTTGAAACCTGACAACCATGTGATTTCCGTCCAATGCTCCGCCATATATTCCGAGGCGTGCGGGTCTGTACCGGGTACGATATACGCACTCAACTGTTGTTCGCGCATCAATTTGCGCAGAGTAGCCAATTTCTCTAAAATAGTCATATCTTTAATTCTCAATTATTTAGTCAATTCTTCTACTGCCCGTTTGGTGATTTCGTCATCGCGCTCAAAAAGCGGGAAGAAACCTTCATCGCCGAGGATATTACGCACGATATAGGCATTCACCAATCGGGTTAGTGGTTGACGCGATTTGCGTATATCCGTTTCATCGGGTTCGATGCCTTTTTCTTGGCAGTATTTTACAAACTCCGGCAGCCAGTCGGCGTCATTCAAGTGCTTTTCCAATGTCTGCCAATCTTTATACTTGATCAGTTCTTTGCGGTGTTGGTTGGTATATTGGTATGCAAACTGATAGGTGTATGCACGATTGACCACCTTATTGAAGTATGGACTATATTGTGTAGTGTCGCGTCCTACAAATACATCGGGCATAATACCCCCTCCTCCGTGTACGATACGCCCTTGCTTGGTATGGTACACAGTGGTGTCTGTGTAATGAATACTATCTGCATTGTAAAACTCTCCATTCTCGAAGCGATCGAGCAGTTCTTTCTCATAATCTATCTGATCGCCGAGCGTGTAGGGCTTTTGTATGCACCGACCCGATGGGGTATAGTAGCGTGCCACGGTCAAGCGAATCGCACTGCCGTCCGAGAAAGGCATCTGCTGTTGCACCAATCCTTTTCCAAACGAGCGGCGTCCGACAATCACGGCACGATCGTTGTCCTGCATAGCCCCCGAGAAAATCTCGCTTGCCGATGCCGAGAAATCATCAATCAACACGGCGAGCGGCACGTTTTTGAAACGCCCGATGCCGTTGGCTTTGGCCTCATAGCGCGGGTAGGCACGCCCTTCGGCATAAACGATCATCTCCCCTGCATCAAGAAACTCGTTGGCCATACGAATAGCCTGGTCCATAAAACCGCCCGAGTTCTCACGCAGATCCACAATATATGCCGTTGCTCCCTGTGCTTTCAGCGATGCCAATGCAGAGATAAACTCGTTGTACGTGTTTTCGCCGAACTTGTTCACACGCACAAAACCAATCTTTTCACCCTTCTTTGCGGGGATAATAAACTTTGCGTCCACCGATGTTACGGGTATATCACCGCGGGTGATGGTATAGTGTAGCAGGTCGGATTCGCCGCTGCGTTTTACGCCAATCTTCACTTTCGTGCCTTTCTCCCCGCGAAGCGTATGCATTACACGCTCGTTGTTGATTTTCTTACCCACAAACAGCGAGTCGTCCACCGTGATAATCTTGTCGCCTGCCAGCACACCGATACCCTCGCTCGGACCGCCAGCCACTACGGCTACGATGTTAATTGTATCGTTTTGTATGGTAAACTGCACACCGATACCAGAGAACGAAGACGACAACTCCGAATTGACCATCTCAAGGTCTTTCTTGGGAATATATGCCGAGTGCGGGTCAAGTTTCTGCACAATATCTTGCATCACCTCATCGGTGATAGAATCAATATCCAACTCGTCCACGTATGCTGTCTGCATCAGTTGCATTAATTGGTCAATCTTCGATGACGGCTGCTGATAGAACTGTCCGTTTTGGAATACGAAACGCTGTGCATTCACCTTGTTGCTTACAGCATCACCTATCAAGAACCCCGCCAACAGGCATACCACTGCCACTGTCGGGAAAATATATTTTTTTACATTATTCATAATCCTTTGATTTTTATTGGACTAATTAGCCTAATTGGGCTTGTTCGCCTTCTTCTTTTAGATAGCACACCTCTATCCCCGCCCGTTGCAGCAGGTCTATACCATCCATTATGCGATATTCTTCGCCATATACCACGCGTTTGATACCTGCTTGAATAATCAATTTGGAGCACTCCATACAGGGTGAGGCGGTAACATACAGCGTAGCCCCTTCGCTACTATTGTTGCTGCGTGCTACTTTGGTAATAGCATTTGCCTCGGCGTGCAGTACGTAGGGTTTGGATACGTTATTTTCGTCCTCGCAGTTGTTCTCGAAACCGCTTGGTGTACCATTGTATCCGTCGGATATAATCATCTGATTTTTTACTAATAATGCACCCACTTGGCGGCGCTTGCAGTAACTATTTTCGGCCCACGTGCGTGCCATGCGCATATACAGATGGTCTCGTTTCGTCTGTTTGTCCATAGTTGTAATATATTTCGCCTATCGTTATACAAATCCCGTGCCAGTCTGCCAATCTGACTTAGAGGTCTAACCATACCGGTTCACTATCTCATCCATAATGTGAAATACTTCGTCTCGTGTTTCCGCACGGAGCAAGGCGATACGGGTCTGCTTGAAGTCAGGGAGTCCCTTGAAAACGGGCGAAGCGGCAAAATGGCGGCGACTATGGACAATCCCTTTGCGCTCATCGCCTATCCAATCGATACTGCGAAGTACATGCTCTTTTAATATCCCGACACACCACGCCATCTTGCGTCGGGGAAGCAGTTCGCCGGTCTCTAAATAGTGTTTCATATCCTCGAATATCCATGGGCAGCCAAACGTGGCGCGTCCCACCATTATTGCGTCCACACCATAGCGGTCGAAACATTCTTTGGCTCGTTCGGGTGTGCTAACGTCGCCGTTACCGATAATCGGGATATGCATGCGCGGATTATTCTTCACCGCCCCAATCAGCGTCCAATCGGCATCGCCTCTGTACATCTGACTGCGTGTCCGTCCGTGAATGGCGAGTTCGGCAATGCCGCAGTCTTGCAATGCTTCCGCTAAATCTACAATAATACGATGGTCATCGTCCCAACCAAGTCGGGTTTTGACGGTAACGGGTGTATGCACTGCGTTGACTACAGAGCGGGTGATATTCAGTAATTTAGGAATGTCTTGTAGCAGTCCCGCACCGGCACCTTTGCCCGCTACTTTCTTTACGGGGCAACCAAAATTGATGTCGATAAAATCCGGTTTTGCCTGCTCTACGATTTGTGCGGCATCTGCCATAGGCCCCGGCTCGCGTCCGTATATCTGGATGGCTACAGGGCGTTCATCATCGCTGATTTGCAATTTGCGTGTCGTGGATGCCACATCGCGCACTAATGCATCGGCATTGACAAACTCGGTATAGACCCTGTCTGCTCCGAACCGTTTGCAGAGTAGTCGGAATGCAGGGTCGGTAACATCCTCCATCGGAGCAAGATATAGTTGCATATTTTATTGTTGATGTGTTGATCGGTTTATGTGTTGATACGTGGTTTAGCGGGTTAATCAGGTTGAATCAAGTTTAACCTATTAAACTCCTAAACCTATTCAACACCGCATAAACCTATAAACTCCTAAACTACTTATGAATACTCGGATACGTAATTCTATGATGGTTCATTGAAACAAGTCTGTTTTTGAACACGTGGCGTATATCTTCCACGTCCTTGAACGACAGCGGGGTCTCCGAGAACTGCCCGTCTGCTACTTGCTGGTCTATCATCTGATCCACTGCCTGCCCGATAGTTTCTTCGGTGAATGTGTTCAAACTGCGTGAGCGTGCTTCTACAGCATCTGCCATCATCAGTATGGCGCCCTCTCTCGTACTCGGTTTTGGACCCGGGTATTGGAATGGTGTTTTATCCACTTTCTCGTTGGGGTGGGCATTCACGTATGTATTGTAAAAATAACGTGTCAGCGAGGTGCCGTGGTGCGTGGCGATAAAGTTGATTATTACCTCCGGTAAGTGGTGTTTGCGTGCCAAAGTTACGCCGTCTGACACGTGCGCAATCACAATCTTTGCGGCTTCGGTCGGTTCCATTGTCGAGAGCGGGTTAGGACCACTCTGTTGGTTTTCCGTGAAATAGTAGGGATTAGTCAGTTTTCCTATGTCGTGGTACAATGCGCCCGTTCGCACTAATAGTGCATTGGCTCCGATGGCTTTTGCCGCCTCTGTTGCCAGGTTTGACACCTGCATCGAGTGTTGGAACGTACCGGGGGCTTTCTCGGCAAGCGTGTGGAGCAGGTCGGAGTTTATATCGGTCAGTTCCACCAGCGTAATCGACGAGATGAAACGGAATAGTTTCTCAAATAGGTAAATCAGTCCGTACGAACCGATAATCAGTAGGGCATTCACAAAAAAATAAACATATATCATCGGGTCGATGGCATGATAGTCGCCCGACGTGGCAAATGCAAAAGCGGTGTATGCCAGGGTCTGCGTGAGAAATATCCAGCCTGCCGTCTGTGCCAACTGCGCACGGCGTGTCATATCGCTCAGGCTGGACACTGCCACCATGCCTACTGTTATCTGGATAAAAAAGAACTCTACAGGTGCGGGAACTGCCAACGACACTATCAGCACGGTGGTAAAATGCAGAAACAATCCCGTGCGGGCATCAAAGAACACACGTGTCAAAATCGGCACCCACGCAAAGGGTATCAAGTAGATGCTCAAACTTGTATAGCGCAGCGTCAGACACGATAGGGCAATCACTATTGCCGACTCCAAGCAGAAGAATAATACCGTGGAAGTACTTTGAATATATGAGCGGCGGAATACATATAAGTAAATGATAAACAGAGCAATAAATAGGCAAATCATTATGCTCTCGCCCACGATGGAGAGAATGCGCTGGTGCTGACTGACACTCTCGTCCTCGTATGCACGGCGCAGCGATTCCAATATCTGATAGTCCTGTTCAGTTACAATCTCGCCTCGGTCGATAATCTTTTCCCCCGTTTGTATCACTCCCTGCGTTGGTGCAATCGAGGATAGCAGTTTGTCGCGCATCGTGTTGGTCAGAGCCGTATCTTGTACTAAGTTGGGCTTGACATCGTTGTATGCCTCCCCCAGGTGTTCGCGTGCCTTCCCGGGGGTATAAACTTGCGATAGGGGATACACTCTTGATGTGCGGTTTTGTATGACCGAGATGCGGCTGTAACCGTTATTCTTGAGTGCCTCCATATCCTGGAGCGATACGATTAATGGAGATTGTACTATGCCGTCTTTATAACGGAAACAAGGTGCAAAACCGGACAGCAGTTGTGATTGTTCCTGTTTTTGTTGCTTGTCCGTTTTGTAAATAGGGAAATCAAACTCTGCGGTAATCAGTTCGTATGCCCACGGCTTGCCTACCTCGAAATGGTAGCGGAAAGAAGTGTTATATCGCGGAAAAAGTAGCACCGTCAGTACGGCCAATGCCACAAAAGCGAGGATACGAAACATATCCTTCGGAAGCGCATGTGAAGTAAAATGTATTTTTTTCATAGCACAAAGTGAGTTTGGTAAATATAAACTAAATCTACCTGTTTCGCCTGCAAAGATAGCCTTTTTCTGCTGAATATGCAAATTTAGCACCCATTTCTTTTCGCCGCAGCGTCCCTGAAGCACCTTTGTATTAATTAAATCTAATATAGACAAATATATATAGGAGAACAATAACTCAACGAGGCAAATAACTTTACAGAGCAGCGATGTGCGTATCCGCAAAACAGTGTATGTATCCCTATACGTGGGGAGTATATGGGTAGTATCAGGGTAGCATTAAAGTATTGAGAAAGTATTCATATGTATCGGTTATGTATCGGTTATGTATCGGTTATCCTACACGCAGGTCGTGAGGAGACAGGGGCAAATAGAAAAACTTCAGTAAGGGATAGGCAAGGGATGAGCAAGGGATAGAGATGGCACAAAAGAGGTATATACAAACTGAACCGACAACTTAAATTAAATAACGTCTGTTTGACATAAGATACTTATGATGAATAGTTTCCCTCCGCCTCCTACAAGGAGAATAAGTAATTAAGAGAACCTTTTTCGGAATAATGTCAACCTACCCGACAACCAAGTCAAGCTTATACGTATTTTAACCAAACTAACGTAATATAGTCAACCCGAAAACGTACAAAGCACTGTTTTGGTAATAGTGGTGCTAACGTATTCTTTTCCCTTGGCATGGAATTTGTTGTGCAATCTGCTTGGTGCCGACTTCCTCTACCATAGAGTTGAGCCTCAAAATTCAAGAGATAGTTCCTCTTATATATAGAGATGTGTATATTGGCATTGTGCGAAAATGACCCCGCCTGAATAGTGGTCGTCAACTTGTGCAATAATAATGTATGCAGTTAATCAATAAATTTAAGGAGTATATTCCTTACTACAAGCGTAATCTCAAGGTCGCTGTGCCTGTAATGTTTACTCAGATAGGCGGAGCATTAGTAGGATTGTTTGATACAATGATGGTGGGGCATTATGCCACCGTCGATTTGGCAGCGGTCAGTTTCTCCAACGCCATCTTTTTTACCATTATGGTCTTTGCTTCCGGCTCCCTTATGGGGCTTACACCGCTTATCGGATTGCAGGACGGAGAATTGTCGCAGCATCCGGACAAAGCCAATTCTATTCGCGCAAAGATGGCATCACTCCTGCAAAACGGATTGTATTTCACTCTGATTATTAGCATGGTTACTACAGTCCTTTTGGCTCTGTGTATTCCGTTTCTTGACCGCTTCGGACAAGATCCGGAAGTCATAGAGGTGGCACGCCCGTACTATATCCTTATTGTCATCTCGCTCTTTCCTTATCTATTGTTTTGCTTGCAAAAACAATTTCTTGAAGGGTTGGGCAATACTATTGTGGCCATGGTTATTGTGTTGGCTATGAACGCCCTTAATGTACTGCTCAACTGGGTCTTTATCTATGGGCATTGGGGTGCACCCGCTATGGGGGCGGTCGGCGCAGGTATTGCTACTCTCGTCTCCCGTATAGGCATGCCTGTTTGTCTCTTTGTTGCCATTATGCTTCATCGCCATTGGCGTGACTATATCCGACTATTCTCTCGGCATCTTTCTTCTTGGCGTGAGGTGTGCCATATCGCTCGTATAGGTTTCCCTGTCGGCGGGCAGACATTCTTTGAGACCGTTACATTTACCCTTGCAGTGGTTGCTATCGGTTGGATTAGCAAAGAGGCGGTGGCTGCACACCAGATAGCCTCACAAATATCCAATCTTACATTTATGTTGGCGGTTGGTATCGGGGCGGGTACCACTATTCGTGTTTCTCACCAATTGGGTAAGGGTGATTTGCCTGCCGTACGTATGGCAAGCAACGCCAGTATTCATCTTGTTATTCTGATGAACACCATCGGGGCGGCTTTGATGATTGGCTTGCGTCATTATATCCCTTATCTATTCACCGAAGACCAAGAGGTCATTACCATTGCTTCGCAACTGCTTGTGTTTGCGGGTTTGTACCAGTATTCCGACGGGCTGCAGGCGGTAGGAGCATCAATGTTGCGTGGTATCACCGATGTGAAAGTTCCTATGGTGATAGCATTTATATCATATATTATTATCGGTTTGCTCATTGGTTATGTATGTGCATTCCCGCTTGGTATGGGTGCTGCCGGTATATGGATTGGGTTTATCGTCGGACTCACTTTCGCTGCTGTTCTTTTCCATACCCGCTTCAACCGTTTGTATAAACGTATGGCTTCACAATGCCGTTCATAATTCATAATCGTTTATGAAGTCTTTTCTCGATCGTAATGCCCTTTGGCTCTCTATGCTGCTTGGCGTGATAGGCTACCCGCTGTTTCGCTATCTGACCCCGTTGCTGCCGCCTATGATATTTTTGATGTTGTTCTTTACGTTTTGTAAAATCGATCCGCTTGATTTGCGCCTCCGCCGTTGGCATTGGGGCGTTTTGGCGGTGCAACTCATTTTGTCCGTCGGAATCTACTATGCTGTCGTATATATCTGTAATGCATTACAAGTCGAGCCTATGCAGGCATCTGTTTTGGCGCAGGGGCTGATGATGTGTATCATTATGCCTACCGCTACCGCTGCCCCTATTATTGCGGGTAAGTTGGGCGGGTCTATTCAAAACCTCACTTCTTTTACGCTGCTGAGCAATTTTGCTACGGCTATTGTAGTACCTGTTTTCTTTCCTATCGTGAATGCAGAAGTGGGTATGACTTTCTGGACCGCATCATGGCTGATTCTTCGTCGGGTAGCCCCATTGTTGCTCGGACCTTTCTTCGCCGCTTGGTTGCTGCGTATAGGTTACAATACCTATCAGCAGCATCATGGTTCGGATAAGACTTTCGTGCTTTCGCATATATGGTCTTCTATACCGTTTTATCTTTGGGCGGGTACGCTGATAATCCTTATGGCGGATATTACTCATACACTCGTTACGCAGCACTATGACTATCAAACGGTTGTATGGTTGTGTGTCGGCTCGCTGTTGGCTTGCCTGCTGCAGTTCTATCTGGGTAAACAAATCGGTTTCCGTTTTCCTGCTGCCACTATCGGCGAGGAGAACCATGACGAAGAGATCAATCCTGCTGCTACGCCACACGATATGCCGTCTGTCAGTCGTGTTACGGCGGGGCAAGCCTTCGGACAGAAGAATACTACTCTTGGTGTTTGGATGGCGCAAACATATCTCAACCCATTGGCGGCTATCGGACCGGCAGCATATATCGTCTGGCAAAATATATTCAACAGCCTGCAACTACTCTATATTGGCAAAAAGAAACATAAATGAACATTATGAAGAATTATCGTCTGTTCACTTTAGTTGTATTCATTACCCATTACGTATTATGTATAGCAAATACACCGGCTTTTCCTACCGCTGAGGGGTATGGAAAGTATGCTACCGGCGGGCGTGGCGGTAATGTGTATTACGTTACCCGTCTCGACGACTGCTCCGATGACAACCTTGTGGAGGGAACGCTGCGTTGGGCATTGCGCAGTGGCGATGATACGCCTCGGACGGTACTTTTTCAGGTCTGTGGCACTATCTATCTGAATACCAAACTCAAACTCGCACACCCGAATATCACCATTGCCGGACAAACTGCCCCGGGAGGTGGCATTTGCATCGCGGGCGCGAACATATATATATGTAAGCCAAACATCATCATACGCCATATCCGCTTCCGTGCAGGCGACATCCCCAACACCAACTATCCCTGTTTGGATGTGGAGAATACACGCAATGTGCTTCTTGATCACTGCTCTTTCACATGGTCTATGGAGGAGTGCCTCACACTCTACGATTGTGATTCCACTACGGTGCAATGGTCGATTATCGGTGAAGGACTCTACAATTCGAAACACCACAAAGGGCAGCGTTCCTATGCCACGCAGTGGGGAGGAGAGCATGCCACTATGCACCATTGTCTTATTACGAATTGTGTCAGTCGTACCCCGCGTTTCAATGGCGTGCGGGATGAAGCGGACCTTGCACACGGCAAACGCAATCACGATGCACAGGTGGACAACGAGTTCGTCAATAATGTGATTTTCAATTGGGGCAAGAGAAATTCTCTCTATGGCGGCGAGAACGACACCACCAAAAATCACGACGCTGATGGCAATCCCACAGGCTACAACCATGTGTATATGGTGAATAACTATTTCCGTTGCGGACCGACCACCTTGGCTGCCAAACTCTCACAACGCTATTTTGTGCAGGGTAGTTGCAAGTCTGATTATGGACGTTGGTTGCTCTCCGGCAATCGCTTTGAATTATCCAATCCGTACAATGCGCCCACATCTTGCTGGCGGGATTCGGTGTTGGAATTGGTCAATAATGATAACCTGTATGGCTACACCGACAACAATCCGAATCGTGCGTTTAATCTTGATGGCGCCACTGCTGACGAAGCACACTACAATCGTTATATTCTTTCCGTTCCCACTATCACCAGTGGTATCATCGCCGAAGATACGCAGGTGGCTTATCATGCTGTTTCGACGGGTGCGGGGGCTTCTCTGCCACGCTATGACGAGCAGGACCTGCGCATGTTGGGTGAGGCGGCAGGCACCGTCAATCCTCAGTTCGCAGGCGCAACCAAGCCTCAATGGTTGGGTATCATTGATTCGCAACATGATATTCGTTTCTCGCGCATGGATTGTTTCTATGTGGGCGATTCCGTCGTTACGGGATATCCGTTCTTGGATGCTCTGGAGGGCGATTCGTTGGCACTCGATTCCGATCTTGACGGACTGCCTGATGAGTATGAACTGGAGATAGGACTCAATCCGAATAACCCTGCCGATGCGGCACAACTGACCGACTCAGGATATTCTGCATTGGAGGTGTATCTTAATGGCGTGGCAGATGGGACGATTGACAAATCGCGCTATGAACATATTCCCTACATCTCGAAGCAGCCCTTTCTTCCCGAGAGTATGGGCATTCCCTACATCGGTCATACTTCTGTCCATGCCACTTATGACCTTTTGGGTCACCCTATTGCAGAACCCCAACCGGCTATTCCTTATATAAGAGAAGGGAGTAAGTATGTCTTTATTCCCTGATCCAGGTTATCCTATACCGCTTATAGAATAGAAAAGAGAGAAGAACGCTTTATATTGTATAAAAAACCGCTTTTTCACCCATTTGTGTTGTACGTGTTGTATATTTTGTGTACCTTTGCACGGTGTTTTGGTGCACAAACCTTAAATAAAAAAATACAATATGCAAAAACAAAATGTTGTAGTGCGCTTTTGTGGCGACTCGGGCGACGGTATGCAACTCACGGGGACAATGTTCTCCTCGTTGAGTGCGGTTCTCGGTAATGAGATTTCCACCTTGCCTGACTTCCCCGCGGAGATTCGCGCCCCGCAAGGTACACTGGGTGGTGTATCTGGTTTCCAAGTCAATTTGGGTTATGGCGTTCATACGCCGGGTGATAAAGCGGATGTCATCGTCGCAATGAATGCTGCGGCATTGAAAGTCTGCACGTTAGGTTCCAAGTTCAATCAACCCGGAGCCGTGTACAACGAGGCAGATTCTATGTACGGCAAGCACGCTGTGGTGTTGGTTGATATGGACGCCTTCACCGACAAAGACCTTGAAAAAGCCTTGTACAAAACGGATAATCCGTTCACGGAATTGGCTATTCCGGATTCTGTACAGGTGGTGCCGGTTAATCTGACAACCCTGACCAAAGAGTCCCTCAAAGACTCAGGTATGGACAACAAGTCGATTCTCAAATCGCGTAATATGTTCGCACTTGGCGTAGTTTGTTGGCTCTTCGACAGACCTATCGACAAGGCAATTCATTTCCTCGAAGGTAAGTTCAAAAAGAAACCTGCTCTTATCGCACCGAACACCAAAGTGCTGGTGGATGGTTTCAACTACGGTCAAAACCTCGCACTTTCTATCTCACAGATACATATGGTGGAACCTGCTGACGCGAAACCGGCGGAGCCTGGTACTTACACCTCTATTGCCGGTAACAAAGCAACGGCATGGGGTCTGATTGCTGCCGCACAACGTTGTGGCAAGCGTCTCTTCCTTGGTTCGTATCCTATCACTCCTGCTACCGACATCATGCACGAGTTGGCAGGACGCAAGGATATGGGCGTTATGGTGGTACAGGCAGAGGATGAAATTGCCGGTGTATGTACGGCTGTCGGTGCTGCTTTCGCAGGAGACTTGGCTTGTACTTCCACTTCCGGACCCGGTCTCTCCCTCAAATCGGAGGCGATAGGTCTGGCTGTTATGGCTGAACTTCCATTGGTTGTAATTGACGTACAGCGTGGTGGCCCTTCTACAGGTCTGCCTACCAAAACCGAGCAAACCGACCTCTTGCAGGCTGTGTACGGACGTAACGGCGAGTGCCCCGCAGTGGTTATCGCAGCGTCATCCAGTGCCAACTGTTTCAATTTTGCCTATGAGGCTTGCCGTATCGCATTGGAGAATATGACCCCCGTCATTCTGCTCACCGATACGTATCTTGCTAATGGTACTGCCCTCTGGCGTATTCCGAAGTTGGCAGAACTGCCCGAGATTCACCCGCAAGGCGTTCCTGAAGACCTCAAAGGGCATTACAACCCCGCACTTCGCGACGAGCGCAGTGTACGCTATTGGGCTACCCCCGGTATGGAGGGCTACGAGCACCGTAACATCGGTCTGGAGCGTGATGCCAAACGTGGTACTATCTCTACCAACCCTGAGAATCACGAGATTATGGTGCATGCACGTCAAGCCAAAGTAAATCAGGTGGCAAATAGTATTCCTCTGCTCGAAGTGCAGGGTAACACACAGAGTGATACCTTGTTGGTAGGTTGGGGTAGTACTGAGGGACACCTCCGTGTGGCTGCACGCGAACTCAATTGTGCCCTCGCACATTTCAACTACATCAACCCTCTGCCACTCAATACCGCTGAAGTCTTGCGTGCCTATAAGAAGGTGGTGGTTTGCGAACTCAATAGCGGGCAATTTGCTACCCTGCTCAGGTCGCACGTACAGGACGTTAACTTCCTGCAATACAATGAGATAATGGGACAACCCTTTGCGGTTGAACGTATTGTTGAACATGTAAAAACACTGCAATAATGGACGCTTCTCAATTTAAATCCGACCAATATGTACGTTTCTGCCCGGGCTGTGGAGACCACGCTATCTGTGCTGCTCTCCAAAAGGCTATGGCGCAAATAGGTGTACCGACTTATGACACGGTGGTCATCTCGGGTATCGGTTGCTCAAGTCGTATGCCGCACTACCTCAATACCTATGGTTTCAATACTATCCATGGGCGTGGCGGTGCTGTCGCTACGGGTGTCAAGACGTCTCACCCCGAACTCACCGTTTGGCAGATGACCGGCGACGGAGACTGTCTCGCTATCGGTGGTAACCATTTTATTCACGAAATCCGACGTAATGTGGATTTGAATATCTGCCTCTTCAACAATCGTATCTACGGACTGACTAAGGGACAGTATTCGCCTACATCGCCTAAGGGATTCGTTTCTAAATCCAGTCCTTTCGGTACAGTTGAACGTCCTTTCGTACCTGCAGAACTCGTTTTCGGCGCACGTGGCACATTCTTCGCACGTACTCTGGATGTGGATATGCCCACCACTGTCGATTGCATGGTTCGCGCACAGCAACACAAGGGCGCATCGGTTATCGAGTGCTTGGTAAACTGCGTTATCTTCAACAATGGCACCCACTCGTGGATTGCTGACCGTGAAACACGCGCCGACCGTTCTATCGTGCTGCGCCACGGTGAGAAGATGATTTTCGGTAAGGACAACGATAAAGGTCTCGCTCTCGACTACTCGCAAGGACTTATTCCGCGCCTGATTGTCGTTCCGGCTGATGACGCACGTGTACTCGTTCACGACGCACACGAGCAAGACCCCACTATCCACCGTATGTTGGCATTGATGGGTCAGCAGCAGTATATGGAAGTAGGTATAGACCCCGCTACCAACGACCTACCTATCGCATTGGGCGTTATCCGCGATGTGGAGGCAGAGACCTACGACCAAGCCGTCAACAACCAGATTAACGAGGTACGCGGTCGCAGCAAAGCACAAACTTTCGACCAACTCACTGCCACCCTCGAACAGTGGGAGATGTAATTGGCAGAAAGCGGTTTGCTAAAATACCAATGGGAACCCCCAACCGGCTACTCCCAAACTGCAACCCCATAAACTGGTAACCCCAAAGAAAGAATCTGCCCATAAGGCACTCTCTACAAGCAGACCACTTGATTTTGTCAAGTGGTCTGCTGCTTTTTATCCTTTTGTCTGTCCGCTTTTTTATAGTGTCCATCCATCGACTATTACGCGTGAGGTGCAACGTAATTCCAACCGTGATAATCAGTATGTTTTCACTATTGCCCAACGAAAATGCGAGAGCCGCAAACACAGTACTTTAGGCAATCACCGCAAAGATGAGACGTTGTGGTGGCGTGTGGAACAGATGATAAAGGATGAGGATTGGTCGCCCCGCCAGATAAGCGGCGTGCTTGCTAAAGAGGGTATTCACATATGCGCCTAAACCATTTATAATCACATCCATGCGGATACGAAAGGAGAATTGGCGAAGCATATGCCACACGAACTGCGTTATCGCCGCAAAGAGAAGAAACAGTATGTGACCAAAGCCATCAATATCCCTAATAGGACAAGCATTCACGACTGCCCCAAAGAAGCCAACGGCAAACGTTTTGGCGATTGGGATATGGATTTGATTGTAGATAGCCAACAGCATGTGATATTGACGTTGGTGGAACGTAGTACCAATATGCTGCTGATGCAACGCATACCGACGGGCAAAAAATCGGAACCTATTGCCAAAGCTGTGGCAAAGCAACTGTTTCCCTATCGCAGAACCGTCAAAACCATCACCACGAAGCGCTACGATAGCAGTAAGTCCTATCCCCTAGTAGTGTTCTGCCATGGTTTCCTCGGCAACTGGCAGCTCTATAGTGGTATTTGGAGAGACTTGGACAACTGTATCGTCCTCAGCATCGGAACCGATAACCTAAGTGGCATTTTCCGTGATAAGGACATTAAGGGAATCTTCACCAAGCAAATCCCATTCCTGGAGTTGTTGGGCTATAAGATTGATAGCAGTCAGATGCACTTGATAGGACTGAGCAACGGATATAGTGCTTGCTGTGTGGCCTATAATGGTTATGGGAATAAGTTCCGTAGCATCACGGCAATTTCGACCGGATCGTTCTATACCGGTGCAGGAAAGAGAACTTGCCAGATCAATCTGCTGGGCGGTGATGATTGCTGCGGATTCCCAGTTACAGCCAAACGGTATCAGGAACTCGGTATGGATGCCGCTTGCTATTGCGAACCGACCGATAATCACTTCTTTGCGGTCAACCACAGGAAGCAGATGATCAACTTTCTCAACGAGCGTCTGAATTGCACAGTTAAATAATACATATACCCGTCGGCGGAATTAAGTTAGTGCGTATTTGATTCTTCTGATGGGTTTGTTGTTGATAAAATTCACATATTGCAAAATGGCCTGCGCACTGATTTTGTCAATGCTTCAGGCAAATAGGTCGGTTGTAATTTTTGTATAGTTTCTTATGACCACAAACAGGTCTGCCAGTTGCAAAAAACTCGTCTCAATTCTCTTCATAGTCTTGGCAAACGGAACAAATGTCGGTTCCCAATTTTTCTGATTCAATCGGTACGGACATTAAGCCGTATGTGTGTCGTCTCAAACAAATTTTAATTCCGTCAACGATTTCCTTTTGTGGAGACATGCAATAAATTATCTGATGAAATGAAAAAACTATTTTCACCATTATGGCATTGGTTGCGACTCACAACTTGTCGAGTTGCAAAATGGTTATCCCTGTAACAGTAACTTCGTCTGCTGTTGTTTTTGAAAATAACTACGAGTATATTGGCGATGTCCGTTGCGCAGTTAAGGCAGTGGGCAATGCTAAAGATTTTAATGGTGCTGTCAATTATAGCAATACAAGTCGTCCGATTAGCGTAAATTTTGGCGTTTTAGGTGGATTAAACGAACTGAACTTGCTAAAATGGCATTTTTTTTGTAATTTTGCAGCGCATAATAGTGCATAATACATAATTACTTTGACAATATCGAACGAATGGATAAGATACGAAATTTTTGCATCATTGCACATATTGATCACGGCAAAAGCACGTTGGCTGATCGTATGCTTGAGATAACAGGTACGGTGGATAAACGCGATATGGAAAACCAGGTCTTGGACGATATGGACTTGGAAAAAGAGCGTGGTATCACCATTAAAAGCCACGCCATCCAAATGCAACACAATGGCTATACGTTGAACTTGATAGATACTCCGGGGCATGTGGATTTTTCGTATGAGGTGAGCCGCTCCATTGCCGCTTGCGAGGGGGCTTTGTTGGTTGTGGATGCGTCGCAAGGCGTTCAGGCACAGACGATTAGCAACCTGTATATGGCATTGGAGCACGATTTGGAGATAATCCCCGTAATGAACAAATGCGATATGGATTCGGCTATGCCGGAGAAAGTTGAAGATGAGATTATAGACCTGCTCGGTTGCAAGCGTGAGGATATTCTGCGTTGTTCTGCCAAAACAGGCGCCGGTGTACCCGAGATATTGGACGCTATCATCAACCGTATTCCTGCCCCTCAGGGTGACCCCGATGCGCCGTTGCAATGTTTGGTGTTTGATTCGATATTCAATAGTTTCCGCGGTATCATTGCTTATTTCAAGGTGGTGAATGGCACAATGCATACGGGCGACCGCGTGCGGTTTGTCAATACGGGCAAAGAGTACGATGCGGATGAAATAGGAGTGCTGAAACTCGATATGCAGCCTCGAGATACCATCTCGGCAGGTAATGTAGGGTATATTATTTCGGGTATCAAGACTTCCACTGAAGTGCGCGTAGGCGATACGATAACCCACGTGGCACGTCCTTGCGACAAGGCGATTGAGGGCTTTGAGGAGGTAAAATCGATGGTGTTTGCGGGAGTCTATCCCATTGAGGCGGAGAATTATGAGGATCTCCGCTCCAGTTTGGAGAAACTGCAACTTAACGATGCCAGCCTGACTTTTACGCCGGAGTCGTCTATCGCCCTCGGTTTCGGTTTCCGCTGCGGATTCCTCGGACTGCTCCACATGGAGATTGTGCAGGAACGCCTCGATCGTGAGTTTAATATGGATGTTATTACAACAGTGCCGAACGTAAGTTACAACGTCTATACCAAGGACGGCAAGATGATAGAGGTGCATAACCCCGCCGGTATGCCCGATCAGACGGAGATAGATCGCATAGAGGAGCCATATATCCGCGCAAGCGTGATAACCACAAGCAATTTTATCGGTCCGATTATGACGTTATGTCTCTCGAAACGTGGCGAACTGATAAAGCAAGAGTATATCTCCGGGGACCGGATGGAGTTGCTGTTTGATATGCCATTGGGCGAAATTGTGATTGATTTCTACGACAAACTGAAATCCATTTCTAAAGGCTATGCCTCTTTCGACTGGCACCAGAACGGTTTTCGTCCGTCGAACCTTGTCAAATTGGATATTCTGCTCAATGGCGAGCAGGTGGATGCTCTCTCTACATTGACCCACCGTGACAATGCTGTGGATTTTGGGCGTAAGATGTGCGAAAAACTCAAAGAGTTGCTTCCCCGTCAGCAGTTTGACATCGCTATTCAGGCGGCTATCGGTGCCAAGATAATTGCTCGCGAGACTGTGAAACAAGTACGCAAAGATGTGTTGGCGAAATGCTATGGCGGCGATGTGAGCCGTAAGCGCAAACTGCTTGAGAAACAGAAAAAAGGCAAGAAACGTATGAAGCAGATCGGTAATGTGGAAGTACCGCAGAAAGCGTTTTTGGCAGTGCTGAAATTAGACTAATCAGTTCGAATTAGACCAATAAAATGACGACAACCAAAATTATTATAAATTTACTAATCAAAAAAGATTCTTTTTATGGAACAATTTGTGCATAGCGCATGGAGTATGATACCGTTTGGCATTATGCTGCTGATGATTGCTATCGGTCCGCTGGTGGCGGAGAAGTTCTGGGGGAAGAATGTCAACAAGTTGCTTGTGTCGCTCATTTTGGGCGTACCTACTGCCGTGTGCTTAATCATCGGAGGTATGGTACAAGAATTGGAACACCAGGTGTTGTTTGACTACATCCCCTTTATCGTTCTGTTGTTGTCCCTCTTTGTCATTACGGGAGGTATCCACATCAGTGGCGATATAAAAGCAAAACCCATTGTCAATACCGGACTGCTCGCTCTGGGGTGGGTATTGGCAAGTGTAATGGGTACAACAGGTGCCGCTATGTTGCTTATTCGCCCTTTGATAACGACGAACCAACAACGTAAATACACCGTACATACCATCCTTTTTTTTATTGCATTAGTTGCTAACTGCGGCGGCTTGCTTACTCCGCTGGGAGACCCGCCATTGTTTATGCTTTTCTTGCGCGGAGCCGATTTTACATGGTTCCTGCATCTCTTGCCGGAATGGCTGTTTGTAGGCGGGCTGCTGTTGCTCATCTATTTTGTTATGGATACCTACTATTACAAGAAAGAGCATTGGACTGCTCTCTCTGCAGACGCACGCGAACATACACCTCTTGTCCTCAAAGGTGGTATCAACTTTGTATATTTGTTGGGAGTTATTCTGAGCGTCGCTTTTATCAACGAGGGCTTTATCCCACAGATGGGCGAAGAAGATGCCCCCTTGTGGTTGAAATACTTGCGTGAGATAGTCTTGCTGTCGCTTACTTTCTTTAGTCTTTATACTACACCCAAAGCGGTTCGTTATGATATGAATAAATATAGTTGGGGACCGATTGTTGAGGTGGCAGTGTTGTTCCTCGGTATATTTACTACGATGACTCCTGCACTGGCTTTCTTGCGTGAGCATGCACCGGAATTGGGTTTGGCACATACGTGGCAATTCTACTATGCGACGGGGGCTCTCTCCAGTTTCTTGGATAACACACCTACCGCCGTTGCTTTCCACAGCGTGGCTACGGGGTTGAATCCGGAGCAGATGGCCGCCTTTGGAAGCAGTATGGTAGCCGGTATTCCGGAGGTGCTGCTCAAGGCTATCTCGCTTGGTGCAGTAATGTTCGGTGCAATGACCTATATCGGCAACGGACCTAACTTTATGGTGAAAGCGATTGCAGAGGAAAACGGAATCAAAATGCCGTCGTTCTTTGGCTACATAATTAAATTCTCGCTTATCATTCTGTTGCCTGTATATATACTTGCGCAACTGATATTCCTATAATTTCACAGAAGCTATAGGTTCCAAAGAATCTATAGCCTCTTTTAAACTATCTGATTATGAATTTATTTGATCAAATCAGCGAAGACATCAAGAAAGCGATGCTCGCAAAAGACAAAGTAGCATTAGACGCACTACGTGGCATAAAAAAAGAGTTTCTTGAAGCCAAGACCGCTAAAGGTGGCGATGGAGAATTGCACGATGACAAAGCGTTGCAGATACTGCAAAAGATGGTAAAACAACGCAAAGAGTCGGCACAAATGTATATCGATGCCAATCGTCCCGAACTGGCAGAAGACGAGTTGGCACAATGCAAAATCATTGAGCAATACCTGCCTGCTATGTTGAGTGAGGAGGAACTGGCATCCGCCTTGGAACAAATCATTGCGCAAGTGGGCGCACAGGGGCCACAAGACATGGGCAAGGTGATGGGCGTTGCCACCAAACAGTTGGCGGGACGTGCCGAAGGAAAAGCAATCAGCACCAAGGTGCGCGAACTATTGAGCAAATGACGATTATAGAAACCATTACCGCGTGGTATTCGGCGCACATGAACTATGCGTCAATTACTGCGCTGATGGCGATTGAGTCGTCTTTTATCCCTTTCCCGAGTGAGGTGGTTATTCCGCCTGCAGTCTATGTGGCCGCATCTCCGGAGAGTGCTTTGTGCGTTACGGGCAATTATTTGTTAGATGTATTGCTGATTGTGCTGTTTGGTACGATGGGTGCCATGCTTGGTGCAATCATCAACTATGGTTTGGCAGTGTGGCTCGGACGTCTCATCATCTATAAGTTTGCCGACAGCCGTCTCGGGCATCTATGCCTGCTGAGCAGTGAGAAAGTGCAAAAAGCAGAGGCATACTTCAACGAACACGGCAAAGTGAGTACTTTCGTCGGACGTCTGATACCGGGGATTCGCCAACTTATCAGTATTCCTGCGGGCTTGGCAAAGATGCATTTCGGGCAGTTCTTGCTCTATACGTTCCTCGGTGCGTTTATATGGAATAGTATTTTGGCTTTGTTAGGATATGTGGCACACGGACAAGCCGACTTGATAAACCAATATAGCCACGAACTGAGTGTTGCCATATTAGTACTGCTTGGGGTTGTTGTGGTTTATTTCGTAGCAAAAAAAATCATTAAGTCGGTTAAGAAACGCAAATAACCAATTGCTTGTAATATAACAATCCCCGTGATATATAGATATCGCGGGGATTGTTATATTAGCGTCTATGCATCCATGAGCCAAAAGTGTGTTTGGGTGGTTCGGGAGAAGAAACAGGGGCATCATCATCATCGATGTGTATCTCCAGATTATCTCCATCGGGTGCATCAGGATGAACAGAGCTTCCTTTTTCTTGCATTTTTGTCTGCGTTCTTCCAAAAATAGTTTCTCCGAAATTGATCACTTGTGGTTGCTCATCGTCTTTCGGCTCAGAGGGCTTCTCCTGGTAGTTGTCCTGTATGGCTTCGTCAATAGTCTTGCCGCCTTCATCTTCGTCCAATGTGGGCAGACCATTTACTTCATAACCGGTAGCGATAATGGTAACTCGCACATCTTCGCCGAGTTCCTCGTCTATGGCTGCACCCCATTGCACTTCTACCTCTTTGCCAATCTCCTTCACAAAATTATTGATCTGATCAATCTCCGACATCTGGATAGCATGCTCTGTTGAACAATAGAACTGCAGTAACAGACGCTTGGCACCATGTACATCGTTGGTATTGACGAGCGGCGAATTGAGTGCATTATTGATTGCCGTCGAAATACGATATTCGCCATTGGCACGCCCGACATTCATTATCGCCACACCACCTTGGCGCAATGTATTATATACATCGGCAAAGTCGGTATTTACAACACCCGGTATTGTGATAATCTCTGCAATAGAGCGTGCGGCATTTGCCACCACATCGTTCGACTTGTCAAAGCCGTTAAAGATTGTCAAGTCAGGGTAAATGTCCTTCAGTTTTTCATTGTTGATTATCAGCAAAGCATCTACATGTTTGGCAAGCGTTGCCACGCCAATCATTGCCTTGCGGATTTTCTGTCCCATCTCAAAAGCAAACGGGATAGTAACAATGCCCACCGTCAAGATACCCATCTCTTGCGCCACTTCTGCCACGATAGGCGAGGCACCTGTACCCGTACCACCGCCCATACCGGCGGTAATGAACAGCATCTTCGTGCCATCGTTCAGTGCCTCGCGGATATGCTCACGGCTCTCTTCGGCATACGCACGTGCTACTTCGGGTTTGCCGCCCGCACCGAGCCCCGGACCTAACTGCAGTTTGGCAGGCACCGACATCTTGCTGAGTGCCATCTTATCGGTATTGCAAAGCAGAAAAGTAACATCCTTGATACCTTGTCGATACATATAATCAACTGCATTGCCGCCGCCGCCACCAACGCCGACAACCTTTATTAAACTGTCTTCTTTGATCTCCAACGGGAGAGTAATCATATCTTCTTCCATATAATGAATGGTTTAGAGGTTTCTTAATATTGTTGGTCGGTAAATAAATCAACCAATGTTTTACCTATCCTTTCGGTGAATCCCGGTTTTTTTACCAACGAGTCTTTGTGCTTGTCGCGATAGTCCTGTCCCATCAGGATGGTGCCTACAAGGGCGGAATAAGTCGGGGCAAAATACTGCTCATCTGTGTTGTGTGTGAGCAATAGGTCATGCATACCATAGCGCACATCATAGCCTGTGCGCTCCTTTAGATACATATCTATGCCGTGCAACATCGATGCCCCACCCGTGATATATAGGCGTTCTATGCGATCTTTATACTTGTCCAATTCCTCCAAAACGGGAACTAATATCTCGTCCATTTTCTGCATAATCACCTCTGCCACCTCGGTACAAAGCACCTTCACCTCTCCATCGCCGTCAATGGTTTGTACACGGAAATTATAGTTTTTTTCCACTAACTCGGGCGCAGCGTAGCCGTACAGGGTCTTCAATTTCTCGGCAGTGGAAAAGGATAGACCTTGTTGCTCCAAAGCACGCGTAATATGGTATCCGCCGCGCGGAATTACTTTGTTGGCAAGATACTGACCGCCCTTAAAAACCGTCAGTGTAGTTGTCTGCGCACCCATATCGAGTACGGCGCATCCGTCGGCAAAAATGTCATAAGGCTCGTTTTCTTTGGCTTCTTCGCATTGAAAAACCGACAGCAGTACATCAGGGCGGACAAATGAGCATTCGATGCTTCGTCCTGCTTGATCAAAAGCCGTATGCAAGCGTGTATCCAACTCTTTTTTGCCCACAAAAGCAAAATAGTGTGCTTCCACCAGGGTGGCACGTTGGTTCCCCGTCGGGGCTTCTTCCTGTTCCTGCCCGTCCAATACAAAATAACTCGGCACCAACTCCAATACCGCCACTTGGGGATATTTGCTCTCGATTTTCTCTTTGCACTCCTGCTTCATTGATTCCAGCAAATCCGCCGACACTTCACGCTTGCGCAATTGGTCGCGGCGTGCTTTCACCGGTGCAATCTGCATCGACTTGCCGCCCAGCGTTACAAACGCCGTTGGCAGGTTTTCTATATGAATACGGTTCGCCAGCAGGCGCAATACCTCGTTGATCATATATCCTGCATTGGTGGTGGAGGTGATAACGCCCTGCTCAATGCACTTGTATCGCTGCGACTGCTCTACGCCCAACACACGAAACAAATCGTCTCCCACACGTTCTGCAGCCATAGCACGCACGCTGTCGCTTCCCAAGTCTATCGCTACCAGCGGCAGCGAGTCGGCCTTCATCTGTTTTTGTTTCTTTGCCATAATCTTATATTACTTCCGTCCCACAACCTGTCCTTCAAAGCGCAGGTCCAATTCTTTGTATTGTTTTGCACGCACTATTTCGCCACCGCCCTCATAGAATGTCCGCAGTTTGCGCAGTTTGTCCTCATAGCCGTCTAAATCGCCCAGGACAATTATCTCCGAATCTGCATTGGCAGGCAACAGGCGTACATAATGAGGAGTGCGCACATCTATATATTTGATGCGTGTCCGCCAATAAGCGTCATCCCGCAACCATTCGGCAAAATCAGCAATGGAATGTGTAGCCATTTGTAGCCCCACTTTACCGGTTGCTGTCAGCATTGTGTCTTTTATACTCTCCCGCAATGGCATCCGTTTGCGGTCGCTATCCACTATATAACTATCGTCTGCCGTAATAACTTTCAGCAAGGGTTCTCGTTGTGTCAGGCGTACATGTATTTCTCCTTGCGGATTGGTATAGCATTGTACGGTACGCACCATCGGGTTCGTTTGCACCACATCTTCTATCCTCTGCAACGACACCTTTGATAACGGTTTGCCTATCGGATAAGCGTCCTGCACCCGAAGTAGTCCGTTCAGTTCTTTGTCCGACAGATACAGCCGTTTATCAGCATCTGTTATGTCGTATCGCAACACCGTGCAAACCATATCGGGACGCCCCGCCCGTCCGCAACATATACCGGCAACCAGCAACCCGACAGCAATCACTGCCGCCATACAGATTAAGGTGATATGTAAGGCACGTTTCACGAGTTTGTTCGTATATAATTTATTGTTAAATGTTGTTGACCTGAAAATAAAGCACATCAAGAAATTAATGGCTAATTATATGTTCCCCAATAATTAACGTTTAACTTAATGGTCAATTATATGTTTTAGTTCAACTTTGCCAAAGCCTTTTTCAAATCAGGCACCAACCGGTCTATATCTCCGGCACCGATAGTCATTACCACCACGGGCTGTGTCTCTGTTTGCATCTTGGCTTTCATATACTCCGTTAGGTCGCTTTTTTCCACCAATGCTTTTTTCGGACAGGTTATTTTGTCGAGCAACATTTCCGAATTTACACCCTCTATCGGCAACTCGCGGGCGGGATAAATCGGCAACAGAACGACCTCGTCAAGCGAGGATAATACCTTCGCAAAATCGTCTGCAAAATCGCGCGTACGGCTGTACAGGTGGGGTTGAAAAATACCGATAAAATGTCTGTCCGGATATAATCTGCGTACCGAATCTATCGAAGTTCGTATCTCTGTCGGGTGATGTGCATAGTCATCTATGTACGCCACATGGTCATTGTTTACGTGTATATTAAACCGCCGATACACTCCGGAGTAGGTAAGCAGTCCGTGCCGCAACTCGTCTTTATTGACTCCGTTCAACCACGCCACAGCCATTGCCGCTACGCTGTTTTCTATGTTTACCCATACGGGAACGCCCAAGCGCAAATCCGGCAGCGAGTCGGTCGGTGTATGGAAATCAAAGTAGATATTTCCTTTTTGCACACGGATATTATCGGCGTAGAAATCCGCTTTCTCGCTGACGCTATACGTATAGAGTTTCACGCCCGCCTTCAACCGTGGTGTAAAATTCAATCCTTTCTTTACAATCAACGCACCCTGTATCAACGATGTATAATACTCAAAACTCTCTTTGTATGCCTCTGCTGTACCATAGATATCCAAGTGGTCGGGGTCAACTGCCGTAATCACCGACATATAGGGCGTCAGATGGTGAAACGAACGGTCGTACTCGTCTGCTTCCACCACCACATAACTGCTGTCTTTCTGTAGCAACACGTTTGTACCATAGTTGTTGCTGATTCCGCCTAAAAACGCATTGGTACCTATCTCCGATTGATACATCAGGTGGGCCAACATCGTTGAGGTGGTGGTTTTGCCGTGTGTACCTGCTACGCACAGAGCCTTCATCTGCTTGGTTACCATCCCCAATACCTCTGCGCGCTTCCGTATCTCATAACCGTTATTGCGCAGATAGATGTAAATCTGTGTGTCTTCTGGTACTGCGGGCGTACGCACCACCAAGGTGTGCCGCGGGTCAATGCCCGTAGCCTCTAAAGACTCTACATCATCTGCGTATGAAATGACAAATCCCTCTTTTTCCAACTCGTGCGTCAGGGGCGAGGGCGTATGGTCATATCCTAACACGCGATACCCCCGCGAATGGTAGTAGCGTGCCAAAGCACTCATACCTATCCCGCCAATTCCCAGAAAATAAACCGATTGTAAATCCTTTGTATCTAACATTGTTCTTGCTCTTGTTACCTAAATAAAACTATTCTTATACAAAATGCTTGTCCATTGAAATTTGCCCGCAAAGGTACGAAAAAAAATGCGAATATGCAATTAACAATACATAAATTGATAGTACAATTAGATTACTTATCGCTACGCAAACTCTTTGTCGTGCTATTCCTATATGTTGTTTATAAGATTGTACTATCGTAGATTATAGTATATAAGTGTTGATAAGAGTAGGTGATTAGTAGGTGATTAATAGGTGATTAGTAGGTGATTCTCGATAGGTCGAAGAATGACGGAGCATATAATGAAGTTTTTGTCCCTTGCAGGCTGCAAATTCACTACCTATGTTGTTTGTTTCGATAAAAAGTAGTAACTTTGTCGGCAATATGAAAAAACTTATTTTGCTTGCCGAGGAAGGCGAGCGCAAACTTATACACGAAGTGGGAGCGCAACTCGGTTGTGCCGATTGGCTCGCGCAGTATGACGTATTGGTTACGGGTGTGGGGGCAATCAATATCATTCGCGCCTTGCGCCATGTCCCCGCCGACACCGAGATACTCAATATCGGCTACGCAGGTAGTGCGAACTTCAATCTGGGTACCCTGGTAGCGGTTACCGAAGCGCGGTTGAACCACCCCTATGTGTCCTATCCTGAGCCTGTTCTCCCACTTGAAACACCCGCCTGCGCCACATCGCTCACCCGCGCGGTCTGCTATAGCAACACCGATTTTGTACTCCAATCCGACTACCGCGATTGTGTTTTCGATATGGAATTGGCATATATATGCAGTCTCGGCTTTGAGCATATCAGTGCCATCAAAGTTGTCAGCGACAACCTCTCTCTCCACACTTATCATACCGTTGCCAACGGCGTAGAATGACTATGACCACCATTGTACTGAAACCCCATAAAGACGAATCGGTACGCCGTTTTCACCCGTGGATTTTCTCGGGCGCGATAGCCAAGATTCAGTTGGACAAAGACTATCCTTTCGACGCACCGCAGGAGGGCGAACTCGTTGTGGTTCAGAGCCATAGCGGCGAAATACTTGGCGTTGGACACTATCAGATAGGCTCTATCGCCGTGCGCATTTTGGCGTTTGGCGTCAGTCAATTGCCTGACCGTTTCTGGCAGGACAGTATCGGCGCGGCGTATCGGATGCGCGAGTCGGTCGGCTTGGTACGCCCCGACAACAACACCTATCGCCTTATCCACGGCGAGGGCGATTTCCTGCCCGGACTGATAGTGGATGTATATGCCGATACGGCAGTGGTGCAAGCCCACTCGGCGGGAATGCACCTCCATCGCCAAGAGATAGCCGACGCCATCGTGGAGGTTGTGCCAAGCGTAAAGAACGTCTATTACAAGTCTGACGATACACTCCCGTTCAAGGCACAACTGACCGGCGACAAAGTCGGCTATCTGATACAGACGTCCGACCACGGCGACTCGCACACAGACGAAGAGTTTTGGAGCAAAGAAAACGGATTGGAGTTCCGAATAGACTGGTTACGCGGACAGAAAACCGGCTTTTTTGTGGACCAACGGGAAAACCGCGCACTATTAGAACGCTATGCCAAAGGCAAAGATGTCCTCAATATGTTCTGCTATACGGGCGGTTTCTCGGTCTATGCCCTGCGTGGCGGTGCCAATATCGTCCATTCGGTGGACGTGTCGGAAAAAGCCGTGGACCTTGTGCGCAAGAACGTGGCACACAATTTCCCCGCCTGCACCAACCACGAAGCATACGCCGTCGAGGCATTTGAGTTTCTGGCAGACATCAAGGACAAATATGACCTTATTATATTAGACCCGCCCGCGTTTGCCAAACACCGCGATGCTATCAAAAATGCCCTGCGCGGCTATCAGCGACTCAATGCGAAGGCGATTGAACAGATACGTCCGGGAGGTATATTGTTCACTTTCTCCTGCTCGCAAGCGGTGGACAAAGAGATGTTCCGTCTGGCTGTCTTCAGCGCGGCGGCACAAGTGGGGCGCAAAGTGCGTATCTTGCACCAACTGCACCAGCCGCAAGACCACCCTATCAACATCTACCACCCCGAAGGCGAATACCTCAAGGGATTAGTCTTGCAAGTGGAATAGCCCCAAAAACTCCCAACTTTCAACTTTCAACTTTCCAACTGCTATCAACTCTAAACTTTCAACTTATCCGCTAAAACTATGACCAATCACATCGTATGCTTTGATACCGAGACCACCGGCTTAGACGTTCAGCGCGACTCTATTATCCAACTGTCGTTGGTCAAGTTCGACTCGCGCACTTTTGAGGAAATAGAAGCACTCGACTGGTATATCTTGCCCTCTTGCCCCTATCGCATAGACCCTGCGGCGGAGGCGGTGCACCATATCACGCAAGCCAAATTGGAGCAGGAGGGTGTTAGCCTGAAGAGTGTCTATCCGCAACTGATGGCGTTTGTCGAGGGCTGCGACATTCTCTCTTATAACGGAAACAGTTTCGACGCACGCATACTCTACTACAACCTGCAACGCGAGGGACTGACTTTCGATTTCGACAACCATATCTTCTACGACGCGTATATCATCGAGGCGGCGCGTACCTCGCGCAAACTGAGCGATGTCTATCGTCGCTACTATGGGCATGATTTCGAGGATGCACACAACTCGCTTGCCGACGTGCGTGCCACCATCGCGGTCTTCAAAGCGCAAAACGAGACACGCATTTCGGAAGAGGAGATACACCGCCCTGAGTTCGATTTTGTCTCGGTGGACGGTTTCCTTGCGCTCAAAGACGGCAATTTTGTCTTTGCGCAGGGCAAATACCGCGGTAAGACCATCGCCGAGATAGCCCTCGCCGATACTTCTTACCTTGATTGGGTCTGCAAGAACTGTGCTGAACCCACCCGTCAGTACATCACCACCCAACGCGCACCCAAACCCCAACCCGCTCAGCAGACCCCGGAAACCCAACCGACAGCCCAACCGACACCTAAATCCACAACCAAATCAACACCTAAACCGGACACTCCCTCAATCCCCACACAGATGTCTCTCTTTTGAAACAAATATATAGCCTCAAATGTGGTAAATAACGCGAGTTCGATATAAGAAATCGTTTTTGTTGATTACTACTGATGTGTTAAGTCTGCATTTGTCGTTAGAATAGATATCATAGAAAGCGACATAGATATATGTATCAATAGATATATGTATCGATAATGTTATATCTATAGTCTATCCCCCTACCATTCCCCTACCACTCCCTTCTCTTATACCTCTTTTGTGCCATCTC
>ULPT01037882.1_pt1 | contig 65481 bp, 50 predicted proteins | sample 1953751 | NCBI WGS metagenome assembly ULPT01 (sample SAMEA4835636, study PRJEB28245) | human gut metagenome | biome: gut microbiome; material: fecal sample | place: Denmark | collected 2008 | reverse complement strand
GCTATTGCTCCTTGGTCCAGTGAGAGGGGTGCAGTACAAAACTGATAACATTTTTATTTAGCTCTTTTTTACCGAGTCTTATTATAGTAATGCTATATAAAATGAGTTTGGTATTAGTTTAACTTATTTTTTTAAAATTTGCAAAATTCACCAAATTTAATGACAATGAATTCAATACGACAGTAATTGAACTCAATGCCATACATAGGGAAGCTATCATTGGATTCAAAGCAAAATAAATAGGAGGAAAATATAAGATTCCTGCGGCAAATGGAATTGCAATTGAATTGTATAAGAAAGCCCAGAATAAGTTTGTCTTGATTTTATTCTTTACTTTTTTGCTTAACTCCATAGACTTAACTACATCCATCAAATCACTCTTTATCAAAATTATCGATGCAGAATCTATGGCTATATCACTTCCGGCACCTATTGCAATTCCTACATCTGATTTTATTAAACTAGGTGAATCGTTGATTCCATCACCGACCATTGCAACTTTCAATCCTTCTTTTTGAAGGTTTGAAATAACATTTAATTTATTTTCGGGTTTGACCTCGCTTATAATTTCATCTATTCCGACTAGTGATCCGAAATAAGATGCAGATTTAGCATTATCACCAGTCAATAGAATAATCCTTTTTCCTTTTTTCTTTAGAATTTCTATTGCATTTTTAGAAGATTCCTTAATGGTGTCTGATACTGAGTAATAACCTATATACTCATCATCCCTTGATACATAAATTATTGTTTGTCCCTTATTCAAAAGAGAATCTATTAATTCTTTTTCTTCCTTTTTTAAAATTGGATTTATAAATTTTATATTTCCAGATTTATAAATATGACCATCGATAATAGCTTGAAGTCCTAATCCTGGTTTATATTCAAAAGAGACAAGATTATCATTACCATTGATATTTTGATTTTTTAAATACTCGACCAATGCTTTTGAAATAGGATGATTAGAATTGGATTCTAAAGACAATAAATGATCTAAATCATCTTTTGGAATGTTGATGGATTGAACTGTCATTTTACCAGTTGTAATAGTTCCTGTCTTATCAAAGACAATACAGTCGACGTTGTTTAACTCGTAGAAATCTTGATTCGACTTGATGAGAATTCCATTCTCTGCTCCTAGTTTTGCTCCTATCAATGATGCTACTGGTGTCGCTAATCCTAAGGAGCAAGGACATGATATGACCAAGACTGAAATTGCGAAGTTGAATGCTAAAGAAATATCATTGGGTGGAATAGAAGCCCAAACGACAAAAGTGATAATGCTCAAGATAATAACAACGGGCACAAAATATAGAGAAACCCGGTCTACCAACTTCGTAATTTTGGTTTTAGAATCGCTAGCTTGAGAGACCAATTCAACAATTTTATTTAAAGTCGTATCTTTTCCAATTTTGGTTACTTTAAACAAAAAACTAACATTAGTATTTAAAGTGCCAGATATAACATTGGAGTCTTTTTTCTTAAAAACTGGGACTGATTCACCTGTTATAGATGACTCATCTATATCGCCATTTCCAGATATGATTACTCCGTCTAATGGGATTCTATCTCCAGGTTTTACAGAGATGATGTCTCCGATTTTTATATCTTTAATCTTAGTTTTAATTTCAATTCCATCGACCATAACAAAGGCTGTTTCAGGTATTAGCTTCATCATCTTACCTATGGCATTTAATGTGGAATTTATCGACTTTGACTCGAGATATTTTCCAAGGCTTACTAAGCCTAAGATTGTTCCTGCACTTTCTAAATATAGATTCATTCCAAGTTTATGAATCTCTTCCATATTAGAGAATGAATCTTGTACTTGTAAAACAATAATCTTAATGAAAACATATAATCCATATATTATTGCAGCTAAACTACCTATAGATATTAGTGAATCCATATTTGGGTGCAAGCTTATCAATGCTTTTGTGCCACTGGTAAAGTAATTGAAGTTTAAAACTAATATTGGAATTAATAGAACTAATTGTATTGGAATTAAGATGAATGGATTGTTTGTTATAAACACTCCACCACATTCCATTGCAATCATTGGACCCATAGCAAAAATCATCAATAATATGACGAATGTCAAAGTGATTATTAGATTTATCTTTTTCTTTTTTAATTCATTGTTTCTTTTGTTCAACATCATTTGATATGGTTCTTCTTCATAGATAGAGGCGTCATAACCAGACTTTTGAACAGCTGATATGATTATATTCTCATCGACTTTCTTAGGAGAATAATCGACAAGCATCGTATTGTTGATCAAAGAAACATCCGCACTTTTGACTCCATCTATTGTTTCGACTGCATGCTTTACTGTGGCTTGGCATGATGCACAGACCATGCCATCAACATTAAATTTTTTCTTCATATTCAATTAAATCTCTTAAATAATTCGGCCAATTCATCTACAGTTTTTAGATCACCTTTTTTAATGTCATCCACGACACATGTATGTAGATGGTGATCAATCAATTTGCTTGATAGACTACCTATAGCTTTATCTATAGCAGATAATTGAGATAATACATCAAAACAATATCTATCATTTTCTATCATCTTCTTCACACCGTTCATCTGACCTATTATTTTATTAAGCCTTATTATTATTTGTCTTTTATCTTGCTCATCTCTCTTTGTCTGTCTACAACAGTTCTTCTCTTTAGTTTCCATAATTTGTCTCTCCTTATATCTATAGTATACGGGGGTAGGGTATAGCAGTCAAACTATTTTTTAATTTCAGGCTGATGAAATTTATATGTTTTTTTATAAATTTATCAGGCAAACCATTTTAATTTCAATGAAATTAGCCTAAAATTAAATAAGCATTATGCGGAGGTAAAGGATATGGCTAGCAATGAAGAAAAAATACGTTTTTTAAAGAGTAAAGATGGTAAGGATGTCGTCATCAAATTGTCTGAATACGGATCAAAATTAACTTCTGATGGAAGAGTTATGTATGAGATCAACAAATCCGATGAGCAAGCTGAACAAGAACAAGCATTTACTCCTGTCATCGAACATGGAATGATGAACAACTGGACTGTTTCAGTTCCCAATCATTCAACCGCTAATTTGAATTATATCGATTGGATTGCCGTAGAGACAAACTATGGAATTCATATCATCCAAGTAGGACCTCAAAAGGAGCCTGCTGCTAAATTCTCTTTGGCCGGAGGAGAAAGAATCATTCGTGCTTATGCCTACGAATGCTCCAAGACCAAGAGACTTTACATCAAGACCAAGTAAACAAAATCCGGAAAATTAATTTCCGGATTTTTTAGTCTTAATTTTCTTTATTTTTGGATTTGCTTTTATTTCATGACTAACTTGATTGATTCCGGCACTAAAGAATGCTTTCAGTACTTCTTTGACGAATTCTTTATCGCTTTCATCTAGCTTAGATATTGAAATAATCACTTGTGGAATATGCTTTTTCAAATCTTTTGAGGTTTGAATTTTGTTATCCATTATTATTCCAAAGACTAGTTTTATAGCTCTTTCTCTTTCTTCTATTGAAAATGTATTCATCCAGGAAGAAGTAGCTTTGGAAAACAATGTCGCAATTTTAGTCAAAGATGGTGATGGGATGAATATGTTTTTCTTTATATCGACTAACCATGTGAAAGGCGAATGCTGATAGACTAGAAATCCATTGCTTTGAATCGTTTTATAGTTGGTCGTATATTCTAGGAGAAGTCCAAATACGGAAGATTGTGGGATAAATTTATGGATTTTATCTTTGACTCTTAAATATTCTTCTTTTTCGGCATAGTCTTTTAGAAATCCAGGCCCGTCATGTGAATATATGGAAATAATATTTTTTTGTTTTTCTTCATCTATGAATGTTCCCGAATAAACTGCTAAGTTTCCGCCTTTTGAATGACCTGTTAATATGAACTTGGAATTAGGATATTTGTTCATGATTCTAGTGGTTTGAATCAAGGCTTCTTCTTGAGAAGGAATGGGGAATTCAAAACACATATCCAGATCTTCGTTCCATCCATTCATCGTTGAATTAGTTCCTTTGTATCCTATGACTTTTATGCCGTTAGGAAGATTAAACAATGTACTTCCGTATTGAAGATTATTATTTAAATTCTCTTTTGATACGAAGTCACAGACTGTTATATCTTTGAATCTTTTAGATTCCTTTATAGATTTGAAAAACTCATGGCTTTTCTTTGGCTTATAAAGCTTATCAATGTTTTTTATTACTTTTTCTTTCGATAGAAGTTTGTTTAGGCTTATAGGGTTTGAATCTATTTCTTTTACAACATCCTTAGGAATTTGAAGATAACTTATCCAAGCAAATATAAGACTGTCGATTTCATTTAAAGGATACTCATCAAAGGTTCTTTTTTCTTTTTTTATATAATCGATAAAATTTCTATTAGCTTCTGAGTTGAAATTTAATTCTCTCGAATATTTATTTTTCTTTTCCATAATTTGTATGTAAATCGGTAGTATATTACCATTTATTCAACTCGATTTATCTATCGATTGCACATACCCTTTATTTAATTAAAATTATTGTATTCATTTCTTTTACTATCGTATATATTAATAAGTACTATGGATAAGAATTTAAAAGAAGCCTTGAAAGAGATAGGCATGGAGAACGACACGATATCCTTGATGGTGGATGTGTCTAGTTTGGAAGAAGTGAAGTATTATTATTCAGTTTTTGGATGGAAGATTTCTTCGGAAAAAAGGGATGCTATCTTTCATAGAACATATCATATTGTTTTTGAAAGAGATCACTTTATCGACAATAAGGAAGAACTCCAATTGCTTGAAGTGGAATTTGAAAGCAATGTAAAAAAATTAAATAAAGCCAAGGTTAAGAAACATCAATGGACTAAGATATTCGCCCTTAGCTTTTCTTTGCTATTTTTCGTTTGTTTGGTCTTAGGTCTTTGTTTCTATTTTGGATACCCGGAAGGAATTCCTTTGTATGCATCCATAATTCTCCTTTCTCTCTCTGGAGTTTTCTTTATCTTATGTCCCTGCTTTTGCATTCCTACTTTTAAGATGGAGAACAAGAAATTTAATACAGAGTTTAAATCATTAGTCAAAGAAAGAAAAAGAATAATAGAAGATACTAGGAAGGTTAGGCCTTGATTATGAGAAAAAGTTTTAGAAGAATTCCTCGTAAACAAGAGGAGATATTTAAGATAAAGACCGATTCAAATTTCATAGGTCTTTTAAGATTAGGTTTTTTGGGCATACTTATATTAGCCCAAGTTGCTATTCTTATATTGTTGAGCATATGGGTTGCCGAAGTCTTTGTTTGGTACTTGGTGATCACTGCTGTATTATCTATTTTATGTGCACTTAGTGTTATCGTAAGTGACAAGAATTCTTTGAGTAAGACTGTATGGATCTTATTCTTGCTAGTCTTTTTCCCAGTTAGTTTTATAGTGTACATACTAGCTAGCGATAAATTGTTTTTTAGAGGCGATAAGAAAAAATATCAAAAGATATTTGATAGAACAGAGCAGTGGATTCCTAAAGGTGTAGAAAATGATAATGAAGTAGCTGCTTATTTGAAGAATGCTGGAGGATTTGAAGCTTATCAAAACACTAAATTGACTTATTTTAATACGGGTGCCAAGCTCTTCGATGATGTTTTGACACAAATAGCAAATGCCAAGAAGTATGTCTTCATAGAGTTCTTTATTTTCTCTGATGGAAGATTATTGAATAGAATTTTAAATTTGGTCGAGCCTAAGATTAAAGAAGGATTGGATGTTAGAATCATTTATGATTCATTTGGTAGCCACGCTAAGTTAAAAGATAAAACTTATTTTAGAATGATTAAGATGGGAATTCATGTTTACTCTTTTAACAAACTTACTCCAATACTTACATTTGGCCAAAATTATAGAGACCATAGAAAATATATTATTGTTGATGGTAAGGTGGCTTATACCGGTGGTGCTAATTTAGCTGATGAATATACGAATGAAAAGAGAATGTACGGATATTGGAAAGACGAAGGTCTTAAAGTCGAAGGAGAAGCAGTCGATAGAATGATTCTTGATTTTTTAAGGCATTATGAGTTTGTTAGTAGAAAACACGAAGATTTCAGTCAATTCATGAATCTTTATGAGAAACAAGAATCAAAGTCTTTGGTAGTTCCTTATGTCGACGGATTGGATTATCCTGTTCCTATCGGTAAGAATGCTTACCTCAAATTGATGATGAGTGCTAAGAAGAGACTTTATATAATGACACCCTACTTTGTCGGAGATGATCCTATTTATGATGTTTTGAAGAACAAAGCTATGAGTGGAGTAGATGTAAGAATCATCTTACCAGATGTTCCCGATAAACCCTTGGTCTATATGGTCAGTATGGCAAATGCTGAAGCGTTGCTCAAGTATGGAGTAAAGATTTATACATTGAACAACTGCTTTGTCCATTCAAAAGTTATGTTATCCGATGATGAAACCATCATGGGTTCTATCAATATAGATATGCGTAGCTTTTATCAGCAATTTGAAAGTGCAGTTTATACTGATGATAAAGAAATCGTCAGAGATGTTAATGAAGATTTTCAAAAATCCTTTGAGAAATCAACTCAAATCAAACCAGAGTCAGCTAAAAAACATAATATTTTCTTTAGATTCTTTGCCATCATTCTCCAATGTTGGAGCCCGTTGATGTAGTTTGTATAAATGGTTTATATCTTCCTATAAGGAAGTTAAACTTTGATTTGTGAACAATATGATAAAATAATGCAGCTTTTAAAATGATTATGAACAGGAAATTTATTAAATTATTTTTGTTGTCTTGTATTAGTTTATCTTTGGCTAGTTGTGATTTGGACTCTAAAGGAACAAGTAAATCTGATAGAACTACCGAAGATAGAACTTCTTCTGCTATAGTAACTCCTTCTTTTAATATCACCGAAGATAGTATTAAACTGACAATAGGTGAGAAAATGAGATTGTCTTATACTTTGATTGGTGGTGATCAAGACAAAGTGTTGGAGATAACATGGGAATCTTATTCTCCTGATATCGTATCCGTAGATCAAAGTGGTGAAGTACAAGGATTAATGATTGGTGAAGCTATTATATTTGCCAGCGTTCCTTCTTTGAATCTTGCAGACTACATCAATATTGAGGTCATCGAAAAAAAAGATGATATTTCTGATGAGAAACCAGAGGATGGTTCAATAGTTATATCTGTTGAGAATACAACTCTCGATATAGGAGATAGTGTGAACTTGGTGTGCAACTACCCAAATGCCGAGTATTACATTTCAAGCGGTGAAGATTATGGAAAAGTTGATAACGATGTTGTATTAGGACTTAATCCAGGAACATTTGGAGTCAAAGCTGTGGTTGGTGATAAATCATCTAAAGAATTATTATTTACCGTAACTGATAACGATCCTTATGAAAATATAAGTCCTAATGTTTTCTATTCAAATTATAAGGAAGCAATTTCTTATTCTGATGCTAAATATAGAACACAGCATTACTTCATGTCTGGTTCATTGGCTGAACAAATCCCTACTCCTACAGTCGATTCTAATAGACCGACTTATGATGGTAAATTTATTAGAAATTCAAACTCATACTATTCCGAAAACAATAATGCTTACACGATCGTGGATTCTTTAGGACATGAAGTAGATAAGATTTTTAAAGGTGGAGCGTATGTGACACTAGAGCAAGTAGCTGCTTATGTCTTTGCCTTTGGTAGTACTCCTAGTAATCAAGTGGCTAATACAAAAACTAAACCTTCTTCCAATGGTTGGGGTAAATACTTGAGAGTAAATGACAATTACTTTTCTAATGATGTCACAAGATATCCTAATGAACCGGAGCTGCCTCAAACGATACAATATAATGGTAAGATTGTGAATATAAACTATCATGAAATGGATATAGGAACTACCGGAACTGATACTGGTGGCGGATATCTAGTCGAAGTCTACAACAATGGAAAAAAGATCGTGAGAGGAGCTGCTAGAATTTGTTATTCTTATTTTGAAAATAGTCAGTACGAAAATGATGTGAATACTCACTTTGTATTCTATACTTATAATCACTATAGTGACTTCCAGGAATATTTGAATTATTTCAATGGCTGGGGTGAAAGATTTGGCCTAAAGACGGCTGGTGGAGAAACGCCCTCACCTTATGTTGAGTCAGTGAAGAGACCACTTTGATAGAAAGGACATTATAAAATGATAACTGAAGAAGAAAGAATTGTTTTTAAAGCGATAGAAGAAGCTGATTCTATTGTTTTTTTCGGCCATAAGAATCCGGATGGTGATTGTGTCGGAAGTGTCATGGGAATGAAACATGCAATCATAGAGTTATTCCCCGACAAGAAAGTCTACGGTGTTGGAACTCATCCAAGCTACTTACCTTCGTTTATAGAAGAAGCTGATCAAATTAGTGATGAAGTTATTGAAAATTCATTGGCTGTTGTTGTCGATGTCTCTGACTCATATAGAGTTGAGGATCAAAGATTCTTAAAAGCCAAGAAGATTGTTTGTGTCGATCATCATATTAAATCTTCAGAAGTTGATTTTCCTGTCTATAGAGTAGAAGATGCACCTAGCGCAACTTGGGTCTTATCTAAATGCTTATTGGATTTCTACGGAAAGATTCCTTCTTCAGCGGCTCCTTATTTATTTGTCGGCCTCATTACTGATACTGGAAGATTTCAGTTTGATTCGGAACCAGAGACTCTAGAAATAGCGGAAAAATTAATACTAGCTGGAACTGATTACAAATCGATTTATAGGGATCTATATAAACAAAAGAGTGTCGACTTGAGATTTAGATCTTTTGTATATTCTCATTTTGTCTTTGATGGATTGGTGACTTATGTTGAAATTCATAAGGAAGATTATCTTCCATTAGGAATGACTGAGAATGATGCCGGCAGCAAGGTAAATCTAATCTCTCAGTTAGACAATCATCCTATTTGGGTTTCGTTCTGTGAGCAAAACGATGGTCAAATAAGAGTCGAATTTAGAAGTGATGGTTCATATGATGTCCAACAAGTAGCAGTCAAATTCGGCGGTGGTGGACACCTTTGCGCCAGCGGTTGTCGTTTAGATTCATTCGATAAGGTTAAGGAAGTAGTTGCTGCTTGTAACCAAGCTAGAAGAATTAAGTAGGTTAAGATGAATAAGAACCCACAAAAATCTATAAACATTGAGGATAGCTTTCTTTTGAAGAAAGGTCTTTCTGATGAGGAAGTATCAATTCAAATAAAGAATAAGCTTTCAAATAGACCGATATGGGATTTTTGGAGTTCTTATTTTGTTATAGTCATAAAGAATTTATTCAATTGGTTCAACATTATTCTGTTCGGAGTCGCCATTGCTTTTTTAATCTTAGGCGTCGGATTTGGTAATAGCGAATTTGGAATTAGCAAATACGCTTTTTTGATCATAGTATTCATCAATTTGATTATCGGAGTTTATCAAGAGTGTAAAGCTAAACGAACGTTGAATAAATTGAGAATTGTAAATACACCTAAAATCAAAGTGCTAAGATGTGGAAAAATAGTCGAAATAATGACTGATGACATCGTCGAGAATGATTTGATCTTAGTTGAAAGAGGAATACAAATTCCAGTCGATGGAATTATATTGGATGGATTTTTGGCTTTGAACGAATCCATGTTGACAGGTGAACAAATAGAAAAGAAGAAAACTGTAGGGGATATGGTCTTTGGTGGAACTATTGTGAATGAAGGAACAGCAAAGATCAAAGTAACCGCTGTAGGTAAAAAGACTTATTCCAATAAGTTGAAGAAAGAAATTCAAAAACAAGAGAAGCCTAAATCAGAGATGGTTAGAGGAGTACATGTCATCGTATTGATGCTATCTTTATTGATAATCCCTTTTGCCTGTGTGACTGGCTATACAGCTTATCAAAATATAATTTCTCACGGATTAAATATAACTAATAGCTCGATTCAATCTATCGCTGTTGAGATTGGAACTACTATAGTCGGTGCAATCCCGACTGGATTGGTCTTACTGACTTCGACAAGATGTGCATTATCTATTATTTCTTTATATAAGAAAAACACTGCGATAAGGGAGCTTAGAGCAGTCGAAGGATTGGCTTATTCCAAAGTTGTTTGTCTTGATAAGACAGGAACTTTGACCACTGGAAAAATGGTCTTAAATTCGACTCAATTTATATATAGCAATTCTTCTTATGTTGTTGAAAGACTTAAGAGTGTATTAGCTTTGGTTCCAGATAATTCAGAGTCTATAAATGCATTGAGGAGGGAGTTCAAGAACGATGGTAGTAATCTCAATGCCAAGGAAATCGTTCCATTTAATTCTAAGATTAAATATTCTGGATGTGTATTCGAAGATGAACCTGATTTCTTATTTGCATTAGGAGCTCCTTCTTTCCTGCTCGATAATTCATTTAAATCCCTTTTAAAAGAAATGGATAGTAAAGCTAAACAAGGCTATAGAATCATGGTATTCGTCAAAAAGAATATCAAAACTAATGAGGTTATTCCGCTTTGTTATTTAGTCTTATCTGATGAGATTAGACCTTATGTTAAAGATGCTATTGAGCATTTGATTAAATCTAATGTCGAATTAAAAATATTTACTGGTGATAATCCTTTGACTGCTTCGTATATCGCAAAGAGATTGGGATTTGTCGGTGCAGAAAATTATGTAGATTTAACCGGAGTTAAAGATGAAGATTTACCCACTTTGATAAAAGATAAAGTCGTATTTGGAAGGTGTACACCTGAGCAAAAGAAGTTACTGGTTCAAGCTATTCAAAAGCAAGGGAAAAAAGTCACCATGGTCATCGATGGCCTCAATGATTTATTGACTTGTAAGGCTAGTGACTGTTCTGTCGCTATTTCTCATGAAGGAGCTGCTCCTGCTGTATCGCAAGTAGCTGATGTCACTATCATGGATGGTTCTTTCATCCATATGCCAGAGATCATCAAAGAAGGTAGGAAGAGTGTCAACGATATCGAGAGAAGTTCGACATTGTTCTTAATGAAGTCTTTCTTGGCTTTAGGATTATCTGGTTTCTCGCCATTGTTCGGTCATCTTCCTTACTCAATAGAAGGTTTATATCTTGTCACTTGGTTCATTACAGGTTTAGGTGGATTCCTATTAGGACTTGAAGATACTAATGATGAGATAAAAGGGAAATTCTTCACTAATGTCTTATCTAAGTCTATTCCTTCTTCTTTATTTTTATTGGTTGTCGTAGTCACTGTACAGAGTTTAGTATTCACTAATATTATTCCATATGCTATAGTCGAGACTAGATATGGTGCTACTTTGATGGAAGAAATCAAATATGATTCTGGTAGTAAATTGAGTTACAACGACTTTCAAACACTTTATAATTCATTAGTTCTATCCGGTCAAATCTCTAGCCAGGATTTCTATAGAAATATAATTGTTTTAGAAGAGCCATTAGCAATATTGAGCTGTGTCATAGCATCATTTGCGGTTCTTTTGAAGACAATAATGCCTTTGAATAAATTTAGAATCTTCGCATTTGGAGTAGTAGTATTCTGTGTCTTATTCTTCTTGTTATTGATTCCTAATTTCTTCTTGGGAGTCGATAGTGTGCCTAAGGATGTAAGAATGAAACCAATCCTATTATTTGGAAAAAATTCAAGCCTTTACTATTTATCCGTTGAAGTTCCACTAGCGTGGATTTGGTTGCTCTTCTTATTCATATTCTCTTATCCGATTCTATCTATTATTTCTAATCTATTTAACAGATTTATCTTCCATACGACTACTAAACTCGAAAGAATATTTACAAAGATCGATTTGAAAAATGATGATTCTTTAAAAAATTCATTCAAGTTTTTATCAAAATGATATAGGTTTATATCCCCTTTATCATTTTTGAATAACAACTTCCTTAAATCTTCTTTATAATTTCAAGGTAATGGAGGGTAGTTATGAAAAATTTGTTTGATTTGACTGGAAAAGTAGCTTTGGTCAATGGTGCCAGTAGCGGACTTGGAGCTTCAGCAGCTGTTGCATATGCTGAGTATGGTGCTGATGTTATCATCTGTGCTAGACGTATAGAAAAATTAGAGGAAGTAAAGAAGCAGATAGAAGCCTTGGGAAGAAAATGTCTAGCTGTTAAATGCGATGCTACGGTTGAAGATGAAATAAAAAATGCTGTTCAAAAAGGAATAGAAGCTTTTGGTCATATCGATATCTTGCTGAATAATGCTGGAATTGCAGTGAGAGGCGGAGTCGATTCGTTGAATGTTGAAGATTGGGACAAATCTTTCAATACTAATGTCAGATCTGATTTTCTCTTTAGCAAGTACGTGATTCCTCATATGATCGAACAAAAATATGGAAAAGTCGTAAATGTAGCTAGCGTCAATGCCGTGGTCGGAGATAAGGATGATAGATTTATAAGACATGCTTACAACGCATCTAAATCTGCCGTCTTAGGTTTGACTATCGGAATGGCTGATAGTTATGGAAAATACGGCATTACTGTAAATGCTATTGGACCTGGATTATTCGAGACGGAAATGACACAGAACACCTTGTTTAAATCACCTCAGTTCTTAGGCTATTACGGTCAAATAAATCCTATGGGAAGACCGGGTGCCAAGGGTGAATTGAATGGAACTGTCATATATTTATCTAGTGACGCATCTTCTTATGTCACAGGTGAATTCATCTTGGTAGATGGTGGAGCAACTTTAGTTTAATAATTTGAGAATAGATATCAAAAAAGCCAAGGCTAGAATCCTTGGCTTTTTATATGGCGTTTTTAACTAGAATTTAAGTCTAATCGTATTGTATCAAATCATATCTTACCAACTCATATCGTATTCTCCAGATTATCTAATTTATCTCTCTTTATATACGATAGCAGCATGTTTAGGGAGGATAATCTTGTTTTCTTTAACTTCTATGCTTCCAATCGATATTTCGAGTAAACCAGGTTTCAAATCGATCTCCATTGGCTCATCTTTGAGGTTCATGGCAATCAAAGTTTTTCCTCTTCTATAGGATAAAGGCTTGTCTAATAATTCGAATCCATCATGCTTTGTCAAATCTTCGTTTGCATCTCTAAGTTTATTCAATGCTTTGATTAGATTCAACAAACTTGTCTCATCTTTTATCTGACTTTCTATATCTTTGTCCTTGTTGTTGTAGGGTAGATACAGAGGTCCATCAGTTTTGGAAAATCCATGATTCTTCATGGATTTGTCCCAATTCATTACAAATCTTGTCCCAGTTCTTTGGAATCCACCATCTTTTGATGGATAGCCACGTCTTGTAGTTTGCATTCCTTCATCACCAGCGAAAACGAAAGGAATACCTGGCATTGTAAACAAGAATAAGTAGGCGAGTTTCAAATCATCACCTTTTAAGGAATCTGCGATTCTGAAAGTGTCATGATTGCCAGAAATCGGAGCAAGATAATGACCGGGCTTATCTTCTTGTTCTTTGATTCTATAGACTAAATCTTTAATGGCCTTGTCATATAATTCTTGATCGAACTTTTCGAATAATGGCTGGCCGTGCATCTTTCCATCAGATTCATACTCATAGCCTTTTCTAAAGAAAGCATAGGAGAAATTTGATTGGTGATCTAGGACGAAGTCCATATCGAATCCACCGCTTAAGGATTGTTGTGGGTTAGACCATTCGGATACAGCAATCATATTTGGATATTCTTTTCTGACTTCTCCAAACATGTATCTCCAACATTCTTGGGTTGCATCTTTATTGTCAGTATCGTTTTTCACTAAGGAATCAGCCATATCACATCTATAGCCGTCGACTCCTTTAGAACACCAGAATTTCATGACATCGACTATGAAATCTCTTGTTTTCTTAGGACCTTCGTCAGTTGTCTTTTGTTGCCAAGGTCTTGTGATTTTATTGAATCCGTAATTCAAAGCAGGTTGGTGCACGAAGAAGTTAACCATAAAGGCTCCATCTCTGTCATACAAACCTCTTACTACGGCATAGTCTGAATCCCAAGTCCAAGCGCTGTCAGTCCAAATGAACATCGAGCTGTTTTTGTTCATTTTGGATTTAGCAGAGTCTTTGAAATAAGGAGAGTCCCATGACATATGACCAGCTACTAAATCAAAGATGACCAGCAAACCTCTTTTATGACATTCTTTGATCAATCTATAAGCATCGGCATTTGTACCAAATTTCGGATCAATCTTTTTAAAGTCGATGATATCATATCCACCATCTTTGAAGTTGCTCAAGAAGAATGGATTGAACCAAATTCCTTTAAATCCCAAGGATTTTACATAATCAAGTTTCTTGATTATACCCTTGATATCTCCAATTCCATCTCCGTTTGAATCGTAGAAGGAAGTTGGATAAATTTCATAAAACGATAAGTTACCGTTTTTCATCATTAGGCTCCTTTGTATTCGTAATTAATTTGTATAGTTCCATATGAATACTGTTGAGTCTCATCGTTGTAGTATTTTCCTATGTATGAACTGAGCATTGCGATTTTATCAACATTTAGAATTATATCCAAATATTGATCTCTTCTATCCTCTGATTCTCCAGACATGGGAGGATCATAAGTTATAAATTCTTTATCTTCGGATACTGTCATCAAGTCAGAAAACCTACTAGATTGAGTCTTCAAAAATTGTCCATAATATAAACCATACATATATGTATCAGAGTCGCCAAAGATTTTGGATACTAAATTATTATAATAGCCGTTTCCTTTATCTTCAGCATCTTTCTTCTCTTCTTTATTATCTTTAGTTTCTATTACATCTATCAGATAAGTATCTTTTTCTTTTGAGTACTCTATGATCTTATTTTGATGCGTCAATCCTTCTGATACAAGTGTTCCGGAATAGGTCACATCGTATGTACAATAAAGAATATCAATGTTTGAATTGGTAACACCTTCGTATTTGTATGTGAATTTACTGATCTTTTGACCGATTACATCACCTTTAAATTGATTGTTATCATAAACATTCATTTCACTAGTATATGTAATAGTCTTAACTTTGTTCACCGCATCATAGTAAGTTATGTTGCTTAAAAAAGAAGCGATATCTTCTGGAATAGCTTTACAAGAAACGATGCAAGATGCAAATAGAAGTGCAGGAATAATAAATTTTCTTTTATTCATCGGATAATGTATATGTTGCCTTTATATCTCCATTGGCTTCTATATCGCTAGTATATGTTCGATTGATAAAGGCTTGCTCATATGAGATACAACCAGTATTATCATACGCTACATATACTGTCCAATGAGCGATACATTTTGTGGGTTTGGTTTGCTTTTGGATTTTGTCGCTCTTCAAGCCATAAAAGAATAATGTCATACTCACGTTTTCGGTTGCAAACAACAATCCACCTTCATCAGTTTTGCTGACTTTCATATAGTTGATGCTCTGAACTTTTGCTGATGTTGAAGCCAATGATGAGTTCAAAGTGTCATAAGTTTCTTCGAATTCATCGGTGTTGATCTTAGTAGGCACTGAAAATAAGGCAGATTGGGCTTCGTATCCTGCATCGGCATCTTCGCTTTCTTTAATGGTCATCACATCACCTTTCCATGAGCATGGATAATTTTCAGAGTCCCACAAATTCTTGAAGTAGCCTTCAAAATTTGCTTTATATGATTTAGCAGTCGGTGCTTTAAACTCACTTGTGATTTGTTTACCCAAAGTAATGTATTCTTCTTTAGACAAAACCTTTGAAGAGCAACTTCCTAACAATGTCAACGCTAATAAGGATAGTGATAAGAGTTTATTCTTCATAAAAACCTCCTTAGTAGAGACGGATGTTCATTCCAGTCTCAGTGATATGACATTTTGTGATATCGAATACAATCTTTATTTGTTGTCCGATTTCAAATTCTTTATTAGTTTCAAATGAAGCAAAGTGAACTTGCTTAAAATTGTCTTCGTACTGAACTTTTACGAATTTGACATTTTCATAATCAGCAATATGTATGACCTTTGCATCTATTCCATCATCTTCTGATATCGAATAGGCATTATGAGGAACTTCAATCAAATAATTCTTGCTGAATACCTTTGTTCCTAAGCCTTGAATCAATTTTGCGGAAATCACAGAATTTGAGAAGAAGTAATAATTGTTGATATTGAAGAGGAAGACATTACTGGCCATGACAATGGCATTCTTCTTTTCCTTTTCAAGGTCGGCATATTTCTTTTCGTAATGTGCTTTTAAGCTCTTGATAGGATCGACAAAGGAAGCATAGAATTTCTTTTTCTCATTATAGGCTTGTTTTGCACCATTGACACCTCTTTTATAGGTGGCTTTAACCTTGCTTACTTCATTATCGAAGTTGATATCTATTCCCTTCACTCTCTCTTCTAAGGCATTTGCTTTTTGATCAGTGAATGTGGACATGAACATACGATATTCATCTCTTCTTCTTCTCAAAGCCTCACGATCCTTATTTGTCTTTACGAATTCCTCATAAGATTGCTTTTCTTGAATTCTAAGGCCGTTGTAAAGCTCGTTATTCTTAGCCTTGGCTTCTTTTACATCAGCTTTATGCTTTGCTTTCAATTCTTTTAAAGTATCGTCCTTTGCATGCTTAAGCTTAGCAATGCTCTCGGCTTTCTGTTTTTTCAAGCTTTCCAAGTCAAGTTTAGCCTTTTCTTGTCTAGTTTTAACCAATTCGGAATATGTGTTATTTCTAGCTGCTTGGTCTTCGATTCTATCGGCATTTTTGAATTCTTCAGGGATTGTGTTTTCGTAATCTCTCTTGTAATCTTCATGGGCCTGGGCAATCAAAGCATCATATTTTTCTGCAGCTTCTTTTTCTCTTTTTGCCTTTTCATCTAAGAACTTTTGGTTATTATTTGTTTGACTCAAGGCAGTCTTTAAATTGTAGAAGTTTCCATTGAAAGAGTCGAATTGATCGATAGGAGCGATAACTTCTTCATCATTCTCTGAAACACTGATACGTGAGAAATCAATTCCTATATTCATATCTGTGTTAGAAGGAACTTCTTTATCACTTAAAGCAAACACAACTCTACCACCTATATCGAGGTGCAATAGCTTTACATCGCCAATAATTTCAGTCTTCAAACAAGTAGCTTTAATGTCGCCTCCATCCAATCTAAAAGCGTCATTAGGGATGGACAATATTCCATCTTGTACTATCTTTTCTCCAAGAATGATTTTTGCTTCTTTTGGAAGAGGCAATTTAGCATTTAAGAAAGACAAATACTTTTCACCACTCTCTCCAGAATCAATTTTACAATTGATTTTGTTGACTGTAGGTATACGAGGAACAATAGTTTCTTCGGTGTTTTTGTCGAAGAAATATGTGTGATCCATATCCATGGATACATGAATGATTTTTCCAATTTGAATATCTTCTGGTATAGAAGGAACTTTAATGATGATGTTGGCTTCCTTGTCGGTCATCTCTTCATCATTCAAGTCGATTTCACCATAAATCAAAGCTTCACTTCCCAATTCCTCAAAGCGTGTTACTCTGACAGGCAAAGAAGCTTTTGTTTCCTCAGTAGAGATATGGAGGTGCTCACAACGGATACCCATTGTGATATCGTGTTTACCATCTAGATACAAAGGATTGACTTTAATAAAGTCATAGTAAGAAGTTTCCAACTCCTTTTCACTCTTATCGAGTTTTATTTTAACTATCTCTCCATCACGTTTGATTTTTCCGTTGAAGAAATTCATTTGAGGAGTTCCGATGAATCCAGCGACGAACTTGTTTGCAGGGAATTCGTAAAGGTTTTTAGGTGTATCGAATTGTTGCACAGTACCTTTCTTCATAACGACGACTCTATCACCCAAAGTCATAGCTTCGGTTTGGTCGTGAGTGACGTATATAAATGTTGTCTTCAATCTTTGATGAAGTTTTGCAATCTCAGTACGCATAGATGTACGAAGCTTAGCATCGAGGTTAGAAAGAGGTTCATCCAAAAGCATGACCTTAGGATCACGAAGAATAGCTCTTCCCAAAGCGACACGCTGACGCTGTCCACCAGACATCGCCTTAGGCTTTCTATCCAACATCTCAGTCAATCCGAGGATGTTGGCAGCCCACATAACCTTTTGTTGAATGACATCGGAAGGAATGTGACGAAGCTTCAATCCGAATGCCATGTTCTCATAGACAGTCATTTGAGGATACAAAGCATAGTTCTGGAAGACCATTGCTATATCTCTATCCTTAGGTTCAACATCGTTTACGACTTGATTTCCGATGTAGAGTTCACCAGCTGATATCTGTTCCAAACCAGCAATCATACGAAGTGTGGTTGATTTACCACATCCGGAAGGTCCGACAAAGACTATGAACTCGCCATCTTTTATGTCGAGTGTCATATCGGAGACTGCCTTCACGCCTCCAGTATATACTTTGTAAATGTGTTCTAGTTTTACGCTTGCCATATATTTTCTCCTTATTTTGTTAGGAATAGTATCGAATACGGCTTCATCTCGAATGAATCGCCTTTATTTTCTATTGTAGTGTTGTCTATAGTTAATTCGTCAAGAACTTTTTCAAATCCATCGCTAGTTTTGTATGTGGATGTCTTAGTTCCATCGAAGTTATAGACAATTCTAACTTCTTTATTATCTACTTTTTTGTCTATTGAAAGAAGAAGGTTTTCTTTAGAATACTCATCAGAATTGTTTGTTATCTTTCCTTTTATAATAGCATCATTAGACATTCTAATCTTGTTAGCCTTTTTGATGTAGTTTAATAAGGAACTTGAATCTCCAATTTGATCTTTGACTGAGCCCATAGGATAAGTAGAAGGATTTGATCCACTAAAATCTCTACAGCTATATGAATCTCCCCATTCAATGTGAGTTCTTTTATCAGGGTCAGAACTACCACCTTGAGCCATTCCAATCTCATCACCATAATAACTGAAGGTGTTTCCGGTCAATGAAGCAAAGCAACCATATAAGAATTTTGCATCAGCAACTTTGGATCTGGTAAATCTTCCTGTGTCGTGATTTGATAGGAATGGAGCGGGTATGTGTCCATAACTACCTTCTATCATCGATTTCTCACCATCTAAGAAAGTAGATCTTTGACCTATTTTCTTTAGAACAGCTCCGATAAATCCGGATGCCCCTTGACCTGGAAAATAGAAGTAAGAATCAATATTTGTATTTTTATAGTAAGCATCGATTATACCATCACTACTCCAATTTTCTGCGACTACATATCCATTCGGATTATCTTCTTTGACCCTCTTTTCTATCTTATTTAAGGCAACATAGTTTTTTGGACCATCACCTAAATAATAATATTTAACAGCGTCTAGTCTCAATCCATCAGCTTTAACATCATTCATGTAGTAATCGATTATTGAATTGAAGTATGTCCAAGCTAGATCTGAATCGAAGTTGAATTCAGGCATATCTGAATCGAATGTAGACTCTACATAGAAAGAATGACCATCAACTCTTCTAAAAACTTTTTCGCCCTGGTTTTGTCCTTTGTCATCGAATACATATAATCGACTATATTCTTCTATTTCATCTTGGCTTAATCCAGTGAGAAGATTTTGTTCATTGCTATTAGCTTCCCCTTTTAATTTTGCATAAGCAGCTTTGGCTTTCTTATACATTGCATTTCTTCGAGAAGAGTGATTGATAGCCAAGTCTAGAATAACTTTGATATTTTTCTCATGGGCTTTTCTCACTAGTGAAATCAAATCATCATTTGTTCCTAAGCTTGGGTCCACTTTGAAATAATCTTCGGTATTATATTTGTGATAAGACGGTGATTGGAATATTGGCGAAAGCCAAATTCCTCTAAATCCCATATCACTTATATAATTGAGTTTATCTTCGATTCCTTTCAAATCTCCGACGCCATCTCCATTAGAATCAGCAAATGCTCCGACAAAGATTTGATAATAAGATCTATAGTTGTCGTCTTCATCAGGCTCTCTAGCTTGGCTAGAAGGTTGGACTTGGGTAGAAGGTTGGGCTTGGCTAGAAGATTGGCTTTCTCCACAGGAACTCAATATGAGGCAGCAACTAGATAATAGTAAGAATATTTGTTTTTTCATATTTTATCCTTTGACTGCTCCACCAGTTACACCTTCTACATAATATTTCTGTAGCCAGAAGAATAAGGCTAAAATAGGAATTGATGTCAAAACACCACCGGCACAGAATGTAGGGAAGTAAATAAGAATTAAGTTCTTTCCTGAAATCATCTGTTGTAAACCAACTGCAACGTTGAACATATTAGGATTTCCTTGAGCGAGGTATGAAGCTTGCATATAGTCTCCCCAAGGTCCTACAAAGGCCATCAAGAATGTGTAGACGACAATAGGCTTAGATAGAGGAAGAATAATCTTAAAGAAGACTGTATTCTTGTTTGCACCATCTATCATAGCAGCTTCATCCAATGACTTAGGAACTGTATCAAAGTATCCTTTAGCAATGTAGTAACCCATTGCTGATCCGCTGATATAAATCAATATCAATGAATAGATATTTGCTGAAAGACCAATCATCTTAAGGACGAAATAGATGATGACCATACCCAAGAATCCAGGGAACATTCCAAGGATTAGCATGAGGTTCATCAAAGGCTTACGCATTTTGAAACGAAGTCTGGACAATGCATACGCACTGGCTAACTGCAAGACAGTTTGTATTACGGCTGTGATGAGTGAGATAGCGAAAGTATTAAGCCACCATTTCCAAAAAGGATAAGTTGCTTCTTTTGAAAAATCGAACAATCTAGCGTAATTATCTAATGTCCATTGTTTAGGAAAGAAATCACTGAAAGAATAGGTGGTCCAATCTGCAAATGAAACTAAAATCAAATATACGAATGGGAATAACCAAATTATAGACATTATAATCAATATAATGTATATAGCTGTATTAGACGCAATCGTACGTCTACGATGTGAAGCAAGTTTTCTTGTTGAACTATTGTTCATAATTGGAAATCCTCCTCATTCTTAACTGATTTGGAGTTGTTGTAGAAAATCAAGGAGAAGAATGCTACTATAACGAAGACCATAATACCTAACACGGCAGCAGTTCCATAATCCTTGTATACGTTAGTCATACAAATCTTGTAAATCCAGGTAATCAACAGGTCTGTTTTTCCGACACCATTTAATTGAGTAGGAACGTTTGCTACATTGTATGTGAAGTTTGGTCCTCCCTGTGTCAACAAGTAAATGACGTTGAAGTTGTTGATGTTACCGACAAACTGAGAGATCAGGTAAGGTGTTGTGACAAACAACATATAAGGAAGAGTAATCTTGAAATATGTTCTTGCAGGTGAGGCACCATCAATCTTTGCAGATTCATATAAATCACCAGGAATGTTCATCAACAAACCAGTACATATCAACATTGTATATGGAATACCTATCCAAGTGTTAATGATGATTATCATTACTTTGGCAAGAGTTCCATCTATCAGCCAAGGAATATTAGCATTTATCCATCCCCATTGTCTAAGGATTGAATTTACGAATCCTTGGTCTTGGTTGAACATACGGCTGACCAACAACAATGAAATGAACTGAGGAACGGCGATTGTTGTAATCAAGATTGTTCTCCACAACTTCTTCAATTTAATACCTTTCTTGTTGATCATCATAGCGACAATCATTCCTAAGAAATAGTTGGAGAATGTTGCAAAGAATGCCCAAAGCAAAGTCCAAAGCAAAACTTGACCAAATGTTTGAAGGAATACGGCACCATTTCCTGAATTTTCTGATGATTGACCGAATAATTGGGCAAAGTTTGATACTCCGACCCAATCGATCAAACTCTTTGGTGTCAAATGATATGTGTCATAATTGGTAAATGCTATCAAAATCATTATTGAAATAGGAATGATCGTGAATGTAACCAAGCCGACCATAGGAATTGAAAGCAATGTTCTATGATAGCTAGCATCTAAAATATTGTTCAATGTCTCTTTATCACTTGTCTTGATTCCAATTATTGAAGCTCTTTGTAGTTTCAATGAATCTTTTAATTGAGCAATATAAAGAAATGCCAATATCAAAATGAAGAAAATAGCAATTACAGAATAAATCAAAATCTGAAGTGAATCATCGTAATAATAATATACAGGTGCTCCATTTTGAATGACTTCAGTGTAACCCATTTGTCCAAATGTGCTTAAGGCACTAAGGTTTTTTGCACCGGCTAATATCATGAAGATTATGAAGAAAACTTCATAAGCGAAGTACAAACAACCTCTAATTATTTGGTGCCTGGTCATTTGGCCGAAGCCCATGATCAAAAAGGAAAGACGTGTACGCCAATCACCATAGACAGCAGCATCTTTAACTGTTTCTACAGGCGATATTATTTTTTGCCCTAAATTACTTAATTTTGAAGGCAATTTTGAGCAAAAAGAGGCGGTTTTTTCTGGAATTTTTACAAAGAAATGACCTATATTGTAGAAAAATCTTTGAAATCCAGACAAAGACAAATACTCAATCTGTGTCATAGTTTCTCCCTCTTTTACCAAAAACAAGAGAGTCTTTGCTCTCTTGTATCAAATTGAATTGAATTAAATAATCTAATTTTACTTAGAAGCTTGGACTGCTGCATCAAGCTGTTGAAGTTGAGTCATGATAACATCGTCAGAAACTTCGCTTTTTGCATTATCATAAGCCCAAGTAGCAAATGTAGCAGGAGCAGACCAAATGTTTCCAGGAAGGTTAGCTTGAGCCATACCATCAGCACTTTGATTTGCTAATGCACTGAGTGCAGCATTGCTCTTGACTTTATCAGTAGCACTGACAGCCTTGGATGAAGGAGCCTGTTGAGATTCATCGAAACGAGCAGATTGTACATCATCGCTGGTAAGATAGTTTGCAATTCCATGCAATGTATTCAAACGCTCAGCCTTTCCATTAGACTTAGAAGGATTGACACCATAAAGTTTAGTTCCAGCAAATGAACGTATATGTTTCTTTTCTGTACCTACTGTAGCATTAGGCAAAGTTGTAGTTTTAACTTTTGCATCAGTATAAGCTGATTTATTTCCTTCGCTATCATTAGATAATGCCCAAGCACCATTTACACAGAATGCTACGTTATTAACTCCAGGAGCATCTTGAGTATATACAACGGCATCACTACTCATAATCTTCAATATCATCTTAGCTGCCTTTAAACCTTTGTCACTAGCAAAGTCTGAAGTAATCTTCTTGACCGAACCATCTCTATTGTATTCAACCTTCCATGATGCACCAAATGTTGTTAAAGCACCGACAGTGTAGAAGGCTTCCTTTAAATTGTAAGCAAACGTTTTGTGGTTTTCCTCACAATATTTCAACCAATCCTCAATATTATCGACAATGCTTCCAGCCTTATTGTCATGTACGATGGCATCAATTCCAGGCAAGCTTGAATCATAATATGTGAAGTATCCATTTGAAGCTGTGTATGCATATCCGACTAAGTCGCCATTGAATGTAGCTGATGCATATGCAGTTTCAGACAAAGTTTTCTTCATTTGTTCTGCATATTCATCAGGTACTGTTGCCAATGCACCAGCAGCAGCTAAAGGAGTGCTCTTATCACAAGAGAATGAATATAAATCAGGAGCTGTTTCTGCAGTCCAGTCAGCAACCTCGGAGTCTATTTTATCTTCTCCGTGAGCGGTGTAGGTCAATTCATATTTGCTATCAAGCTTTTGAGCCTTCAAATATTCATTGGCTTTTCCCATGACGAATGTTCTTTGATCTTCAGCACCGGATAAAACGAGTTTCTCCTTCTTTGCTGGTGTTGGATCAGGCTTGGATGTATCAGTTGATTCACTGGTTTTAGATCCACAGCTTGCTAAACTTCCCAAACTAACAAGGCACATTAATGTGCACAAAATTGAATTTTTCTTCATTTTGATTACCCTCCTTGGAATCTTTGATTGTGAAGAACGTTTGAAACTCGGTAAGAGGTTTCAAAGTGACTCTATTTTAGCAAACAACTTTCAAATGTAAATTACTAAAAAGTAAAAAATAGCAGTTTTTTTACCCTCTTAAAGGCAATTTATGAACTAAAGTCCTAAACTTAGGCAATAAAACTTTAAATAATAAGTTTTATGGTTGCTTTTCAAATCTAAAGTAATTCTATAAACATTCACAAATTTTTAAAATAAAGCTTGGTATTAGAAAGGCTTTTCAATTATTTTCACTAAAGTTTTAAAAAAAGGCCTTGCATTTAGGCCTTATTTTTATTTAATCCTTTATTACTATATATCCGTAAGAACTAAGTCTGTTCTTGCTCTTGTCATAGTTATGCTCGATAACTACCTCATTTATATCTTCATTTAAATCTATATAGTCTTTTCTTGTATTTAATAATACTTTATAAGACTTCTTTTCATCTATATACCTTTTAATAACAAGTAAATCTTTATAGGTTTCTATCTTTATTCTTCCAGTTATGAACTCGTCTAGTTGTTTTAAAGACAATATAGATTTATAGGTGTTTTGAAATTCTTTGTTTTTATCCAAAGAATTCCAATCTATAGGTGCTCTATTTAATGGATCACTTCCACCTTCCATTCCTAGCTCATCTCCATAGTAAGACATGAACATTCCTGGATATGATACAGCTAATAAGGTTGCTAATAGTGTTTTATCTTCATTACCTTCAGCTAAGGTTTTGAATCTTGGCGTATCATGAGAGGAAATCAAATTGAACATAGATAAATCGTTGGTCCATGAATATCTAGCTAATAAATCTATCAATCTTTCTCTAGCTGTTCTGGCATTTATTATTTCATTTGCTATCAATTCTATAGCAATCTTTCTAAATTGATAATTCATGACTCCATCGAATTGATTTCCTTCAAGATAGTTTTCACTTGCCATCCAATCCTCTCCTATCATCAAAATAGATGGATTTATGGATCTTAATGTTTGATGTACATTGATCCAAAACACATGAGCTACTTCATCTGCCACATCAAATCTCCATCCATCTATGTTGTATTTAGATGTTATAGTGTTCAAAACTTTACAACCAAATTCTATTACTTTAGGGTTCTCAGTTCTTAATTTTGGCATGTATCCTGCACTTCCAAAAGTAAGATAATTCTTTTTATTGAAATCTGGTTTTCCATCACAATAATAGAAATCGAAGTATTTTGATTCCTTTCCATTTTCCATAACATCCTGGAACATATCATTTTTATAAGAAGAATGATTAAATACACCATCTAAAACTATCGACATTCCATTAGAATGGATTCTATCGACTAACTCCTTAAAAACTTTTTCGCCACCAAGTCTATCGTCTATCTTCAAATAATCTTCTACATCATATCTATGGTTTGATGACGATTTGAATATAGGTGTTAGATAGATGGTTGTAATTCCTAAATCTTCGAGATATTGAAGATGATCTTCTATTCCTTTAAAGTCACCTCCAAAGAAGGAGTGGCTGTTTGGTGTGTCACCCACTTTTAGATTTACATCCTTCATACAAGGCTTCGAATAATCACCTATTGCGAATCTATCTGGGAAGATTTGAATAACAGTCCCTTTTTTCCTTGCTATGGAAGGAATTATTGTTTCCTCGCTATCGAATATATGACATATTTGGAAGAAATTATCTATAGGATCCTTATTTTCACTTAAAGTATGAAGCCCATCGCTGAAGAAATAGCCTTCTTTGTTGTCCTCAGCTAGTTTTACTTTAAAAGCATAGGTAAATCTTCTGTCATCCTTTAGCTTTAAAGTCGATTCAAATACTTGAATAGAATCATTTTCTAATTCTATCTTCATAGGCTCTGATTCTAGGAGTGGGCTGTTATATTTCTTAGCTCCGTAAATAACTTTAGCTTCAGATAAATAGCCCTTTTTTGCTATTAATCTTATAGAGACGCTTCCATCCTCATTAGTCCATCTAAAATTCTTACTTTGATAATGAAAAATATTTAAATTTGCCATAATTTCCTCCTAAGATATATAAACCTTCTCATATATATTAGCAAGCAAATTACAAAAAGTGGAAATAATGAGATTTTTCTAATTTATCCGATGCGTTTCAGGCATCCTATTTTTCCTTAAAATCGATATATTAGTTTTTCTTTAATATTAAAAAGCAATGCCGAGGGGGATTGGCATTGCTTTTAGTTTTAATATACTTTCAAATAGAATCAACTATGCATTTAAAGAATTACGGAAAGGTTCAGCTTTAGAACGAAGCTTAACGAACTCAGCTTCAATCTTCTTTTCACGCTCCAAAGCCTTATCCTTTTTAGCTTTTTCAGCTAATTCAGCCTGGTGTCTTTGCTCTTCAGTCATAGCATCTAACTTGGCTTTAGCTTTAGCATCAGCTTTGGCCTTCTTTTCCGCCTTCTTAGCATCAGCATAAGCTTTCTTTTCAGCGGCGGACTTAGCCTTTTCAGCTTCTTTAGCCTCGTAAGCGGCTAACTCATTCTCATAATTGAGACCTTTCTTTTCACAACGAGCTTTGAGTTCGTTGAGATCGTTTTCTCTAGACATTCTCTTGGATTCTTCTTCTTGAAGCTTCAAGGTCTCTTCGGCAGAAACATAGGTGATTCCCTTAGCTTCTGCAGCAGCTTTTTGATCGGCTACGATAGTTTCATGGTCGATCTTAGAGAACTTCTCGACATTCATGAAGAAGAAGAGGATAGCAATACATGCGTAGCAGATTGTTTCTCCACCGATGAATGTCCAAAGTGTAGCTTGTTGGACATTGCCCAAGTTTTCCGTGATTTTTTCACTATTATATCCGGCAGCAACAAGAACGGCGTTGATTATTCCATTGGCGATTCCAGTCATACCGGCCATGATGGCTCCGTAGACGGTCATGGTCAAACCATCAGTACGAATTCCATATACAGCTTCTTCATGATCGAGCATATCAGCCATCAAAGCAAGGGAGATATACATAGCAGGAGTGCTTCCTAAAGCCTTGATGACGAATGATGTAGTTACAAGAGCGAAGTTTGAAGGATCGATGAAACCAATAGCTCCACCAATTACTGAAATAAAAGCACCGAATAAGATTGACTTGCCTTTTCCAATCTTGTTAGCCAAAGGCCACACGAGCAACATACCTACAGCAGTAGGAATAGCACCGATGATTGAAAGGGTTCCTTGGAAGGTTCCACCATTAGCGGCAGAGTAAACTCCGTCGATGGCAAACCAAGACTGGCAGTAGTAAATCTGTGAGCAGTTCTTCAACATACCACCGAGTTGGTAGAGGAAGAAGAAACAGATGATAATCCACCAATATTTGTCTTTCAAGCATACTTTAGCTTGCTTGGAGAGAGGAACAGCTTTCTTTTGCTCGGCTCCATCGCCTTGTTGCAAGGAGAAGGACTCTTCAGTGATTCTTTCACGAGTGAAGTAGTACTCGATGATAGTTCCGATGAAGGTGATTACCATCAAAGCGATGACGAAGATTCTCCAATGGTCGTAAGAAGCTTGAGAATCAATTCCACCCTCCTTATCGACAAACAACAATCCCATGAAGAAAGGAAGAATCATGGAAGTCAATCCCATAGCTGCCAAAGCGGTAGCATTGGAGATTGTAGCCAACAAAGAACGATCAGTACTATTTCTTGTAGATAGAGTGACCAATGAACTATGTGGTGTGTAATAGAATGGATAAGCTACAGCAAACCAAAGGTTGTATCCGATGGCGAATACTACTAATGTGATAATTGAAGTAGGGGATTCTTCAGTATTAAAAGGTGTAGCTATGAACAAGACGATTAATGCGACGACTGACAAGACTGCGGAAAGCAAGAGAATAGGACGAGCTTTTCCTGCACGGGTCTTTGAGTGGTCCATCAAACGTCCGACGACAATGTTTCCTAAGACGACGAAGATGACTGAAATAATAGGAAGCCATGTTAAGAAGTCCTTGGCCCAAACAGTCATGTTGAGTACATCTGTCATGTACTTATTCAAGTAGCCTGACAAGATGGAGTTAGAAAGAAGTGCCAAAGTAGGTCCTACAAAGTAACCGAGAGCTCCTTCAGGGAAGATCTTAGCTTTTGCAGACTTCACCTTGGTTGAAAGAAGAGGATTGTCGAAGAAGCTCTTCTTTGCTTTTTTTTCTTTTCCTTGAGACATAGTGTCCCTCCTAAGATGATGTTTGCTTAGATTCAAAGTAAGCACTATCAATATAATAGGTAAGGGCTTTAGGTTTCTTAATTGTTGCTCAACTTGTATTTATTCTTGCTTAACTTGAAATCGATATCATTGCTTTTAGAAATTTAAACTTGTTAATTTGATTGATTGTTATGTTTTTGAATTAAAAAGACCACCCTTATTAGGGTGGTCCTTCTAATGTAATTGTTTTTTACTTTACTAAAGAAACAGTTCCATAAGCGGGAATTGTAGTCCCAGCTTGTGTGAAGCTAATAGCTTCATTGGTAAAGTTTTGAGCGAAGTAGTATGTCTTTACCTCTTCTCCATCATGAATATCCAATGAATAGGATATGACGTGATCGTTGTCGATTAGCTTGGCTTTGAAGTTTCCACCAGTCTCAGTATTGTAGAAATCTAGACACGAATAAGATGATCCGAGTTCTATAGCGTTTGTAGAACGATTCTTCAGTGCTTTTCTAAAGGCTGTAGAAATGTCTTTGTTATTCTTCAACAAATTCCAATCGATTTGATTTAACTTATCTGAAGAGTTGTAGGAGTTATGAGAGTAGTAAACTCCATTTGTGAATGGATCTTTGTAGTAGGTGTCAGAAACTAACAAATCTTTATCTGTGATTTTCTTGGACTTTCCAAAATCTTGTCCAATTTGGAAGAAGGCTGAGGATAATGATCCTAGTAAGTTGTCGTTTGCCATGATTACTTCTTTATGGATGTCATTCTCAGTCATAGAAGAAGTTCTAGATAACTCGAAATGATCATAAAGAGTGAGGTTGTCGTGACATTCGACATAAGCGATTGAAGCTCCGATTCCATCAGCTGATTTACTGCTGTATGTAGGTCTTCCTGTCGATCCTGTCCAATAGGTTCCTGTCAATCCATAGTAAATCTTTTCTAACTTAGTTTGGTTGATAGCTTCGCCATCGGCATATCCTAAGGCTTGCTGAATGTAACCACGAACTGAAGTGTCGTCGTTCTTTCCAGGAAGAGCGTCACGATAGTCGTCGTTGAAGGCACCTACCCAATTATCACCTTCGGCATTGATGTTTCCTTGGGTACCCATATCATAGTGACGATATCCGTAATCTGGATCTCCACCAAACATGGACCAACCTTCTCCATAGACCAAGATGTTGGGATCGACTTTATCCAAGGCTTTTCTAATCTCGACCATGGTATTCATATCTAAGATTCCCATCAAATCGAAACGGAAACCAGAAATGTGATAGTTCTTAGCCCAAGATACGACTGAATCCACGATGAATCTTCTCACCATTCCTCTTTGAGACGCAATATCTGCACCAGCTCCAGAAGAGTTCTTGCTTCTAAAGTAGTATCCGGGGAAGACATCTTCGAATGAAGTTCCATTGGATGAAGGCATATGGTTGTAGACGACATCCATTACAACTCCTAATCCGGCCTTGTTGTAATCTTCGACAAAGGAAGAAAATTCGTTGACTCTAGTCAATCCATTGTTAGGATCTGAAGAATATGAACCTTCGGGTGCATTGTATTGTTGAGGATCATAACCCCAGTTATAGATTCCGGCATATGATTTGTTTATGTAATCGGAATCGTCTAATTTTGTTTCGTCTACTGAAGAAAAGTCAAAGGCAGGCATAATTTGAACATGGGTCAATCCATTGTCTTTCAATTCTTTGACATAGTCAAATCCGGTCTTTGTTCCATCTGACAATGAAGTGCCTGATTCATGCAAGGCATTGAATTTTCCTCTGTTTGCTGCTGTTCCATTCCAAGAAGTGGAAGAGGAAAAGTCACGAGTGTGCATTTCCATAATAGTGACTCCAGCATAGTTATCTGTGGAAGGAGCCCATTTGTTTGTAGTCTCCGATGCAAATTCTTCATCACCTTCATGAATCTTATCGAAATCTACTACCATAGATCTCTTTCCATTGGCGTTAGATGAATATGCATATGGATCAGCAACATCCTTGGTGACATCGCCATAGTTGTTGACATCGAATGTGTAATAATATCCGTGAAGATTTCCTACCAAACCTACTGAGAATACACCTTTCTCATCTTTCTTCATCGTATATTGAGTTAACTGTTTGGTTGTTGCATCTTTATAAAGATTTAACTTGATGTCAGTGGCGGAAGGAGACCATACTTTGAAAATGGTGTTTCCGTTTTGAATAGTCGCACCAAGTTTTTCCATGGTGTAATACTTCATATCGAAGTTACGAGATGAATAATATGGTTTAAAGTCTACTTCTGATAAGTCGGACATCAAATCAAGAGGATTGTAACAAAGAGAAATGACATATTTATAAGATAAATCCAAAGGTTTATCGATATTCAAGACTAATGTAATCTTATCTGAGGTGAATACACACTCATCATTTTTGAAATAAATCGAGCGTTTATATTTTCTTTCAGCTCCATTATATCTAAAGATTCTTAAAGTCAATCGTTTAGATTTTATAGCGGATGCATCAGGAAGTGTCTCTAATAAGTTCTTTTTTGTCTTTGCGTTCAATTCTATTGTGTATGAAGTTGTTCCGTCAGAATTATTGACTTCTTTGTAGATGGCGGATTCTACAGGAGTTACTGGGAAGTCATTAATTGAATAATACACGCCTTTAGAATCATCAATCCATATACTTCTATGACCGTTTTCATCTACTTGAATCTTAGAAGGGTCTATTACTAAGTCACCTTTTTTATCTTTTTTATCACCTGATGCATCTCTAAAGATCAATCCGGTAAAAACATTGTCTTCAGTCAAGGTGAACGAAGACGAAGGTGTTCCGGTAACATCATCAGTCCAGGTGTTGAAGCATTCGTATTCTTGATTGAATGTCAAATAGACAGGAATGAACGGAATATCATCTCCGGTCTTTTCAAATGTCACGTTATCAGCTGATGATACTGGGAATAAAGATCCAGGAAGCGAAGGATCATCCGACCATCCCCATACATAGCTTCTATCGGCCCTTTTACCATCATAGGCTAAATAGATGTTTAAATCAGAAGGCTCGGTTTCAGTAGCAGTACTCTTGGGAGTAGAACTTGCGGCTTCGTTTCTTTTTCCTTCAATTGGAACAGCACCATTACAAGAAGCTAATCCCAATGACAATGTGACCAAACTCAACAATGTTAATTGATATGTTTTTTTCATAATTGTTTGTTTAACTCCTTATTTACTTGTGGTTGTTCCAACATGTTGGTTGAACTCTTCTACTGAGTAGAAAGCACTTAATGTATTTCCACTTTCTGAATTCCAATTTGCTACTAAGAACAAGTTGTAATGACCATTTGAATCAGCAACTAACTTTGTTTTATCTATTTCGACTTGAGTATCATTTGCATCGCCGTTTGCTTGTCTAGGCTTGTATCCTGTGAAGATATCGTCTTTACCGGTTAGAGTAAATTCATTGGCCACTGTTCTGTCATAGTCACTAAATCCAGAATAAGTCTTTCCGAACTTGAAGTATGCGTGAGCAAACTTATATGTTTCTATTCCTGTAACACTAGCTAATGTTTTGTTGTTCAAAGCATAGTTTTCACCACCGACTCCTCCCCAAGAGTAGATGTTGGTTCTACTATTTGCCCAACCTTCGTTATAATTGCTCAAATCAGCTGTAAAGTAGACATTGAAGTCTTGTGGATTTGTTTCATCTGCGGGTGTTGGAGTTGTAGTTACTACAGGAGTCAAGAATGTCACAGCATCATCGGAGTTATTGAATGCTTTGACTGCTCCATTTGAATTTTCTGCTATGTAGATGTTGTAGTTTCCATTCTCATCAGCTTGGATAGTAGTCAAATCAACGCTTCCACTTTGGGTTGTAGCGGCTTTATCTCTTAGCAAACAACCAGTGAATACATTGGTTTGCTTTAATTTCAAAGTGGCTTCAGTAGTAAATTCCCAATCTGTGTATCTCTTATATTTGAATCCATATTCAAGATAGACGGCATTGAATTCATACTCACCAAATTTCTTTGTGGTGCTGGCACCCAATCCTGTATTTCCTGGTCCACCCCATAACCATAATGAGTTCTTATCTGTCGAATAATAATAGATATTGTAGTTTGACGGTTCTGTTGTAGCATCCTTAGGCCAAACTGCAGGTGTGCTGGATGTCAAGAACTCATTCAATCCTTCGATAGAATCGAAAGCTCCAGTCTCGCCATCTTCTTTTTCACCAATGTAGATATTTGTTTTACCTTCAGATTTAGGTGCAGGCAAATCGATATCATCAGCATTAGATGAAGTTCCATCATCATTCTTGACCTTGGTTCCGGTAAATGCGGAATCTCTCGTCACTTTGAAATGGGATGTTGTATCTGTATCGCTCCAGTTTCCATAACAATAATAGTATGTGTTGAAGTTGAGATATAGAGCAGAGAATGTATATCCACTTTCTGCACCATCTAAAGTTAAACCTGTGGCAGTGAATTTTAATCCACAAGAACCAGTTCCACCCCAAAGCCAGAACATTGTTCTTTTGGCTTTAGAATTAGCACATGTATAGTAGATATTGTAGTCACCAGGATCTGTGACTTCATCTTGTGCCCAAACTGGAACTATTTCATCGTCATAGATAGGATCATCAGGATCTATAGGAGTAGTATCCTTTGGAACTTCTGTTGTGGCTGGTCCATCAACGAAGTCTCTATCTTTCGATGGTGTGGTAGGATTTGTAGGTTGTCCACCAGTATCCGGTTTGTCTGGCTTGTCAGATGGTGTTGACGGCTTACCAGAATCTGTCTGATTAGGCTGAGTCGTAGTTGTCCTTGGTGTTTCCTTGCAGCTTTCAAGTCCCAAGGAAATTAACAAAAGACCTGAAAGCAAAAGCAGAGATTTCTTTTTCATTTTAATACCTCGTAATTTTTATTATAATTCAAGAAAGAGAAAGAATTGGAAAGGCTTTCATATATTTTTAGATTTTAAATGAAATTCAGCGGGCCTAAAAATAATAAAAGTCAAAATATAAAGTTTTATGAAACGCCTGCATTTCCTATCTTTACAATTTTCTTTCATAATTTTATATAAAAAGCTCAGGGTTGTCCTGAGCTTTCTTACCGAGTTTCAACTACTTATTAGGCGTTAGCTTTCTTAGCTTCAGCTTCTTTCTTCAACTGCTTATTTAACTTTTTCTTCTCTCTTCCAGCCTTGAAGTATTGATGCAATCCTTTGTGGAAATGTCCGTTGAACATCATCAAGAGACCTTGAAGTTGATTCCATGAGACGGCACCATTTGTCATTCTAGACAAGACTTTGACGGTCTGGTTAGATACACCCATGATCAAGGTATCAGCCATCTTTTCGTTTCCGAACTTTCTGAACATCTTGGTCAAACCGGAGATTACATGAGCGAAGAATCTTCCAGTCCAGCCCTTTGCATATTTGAGGTCAGACATAGTGGTGTTTGAGGTGATTTCGATTCTTGTCTTTTTCTTGTTCAACCATGTGAAGGTGTGAGGAGGAATAGGTCTTCCCAACAACTTCTCAAATTCAGCATCGGGAACATTTGTTACATCGCCAGTGAAATAGTGAGGAAGCTCTTCTTGTGTATAAGGAAGAGGTGCATTTGTTCCTTCGACATGGAATGAGGTGGTCAATTGCATGTCGACACTTGAAGAACCTATTGAAATTTCATAGTCTCCAGTTTCGACTTCCCATTTGTTTGTCTTGATGTTGAAGTAACGGAATGACTTATCATCGAAAGGAATGAAGACTTCTTTTTCTTCTCCAGGAAGCAAGTTGGTCTTAACAAATCCTTTGAGTTCACGTACAGGACGAACGATTCCAGAGTTAGGAAGTCCGATGTAGAGTTGGCTGACTTCCTTACCTTCTCTATCACCGACATTCTTCACCTTGAAGGTGACACCCTTCTCGTCAACTTTGATATTAGAGTATTCGAACTTGGTGTAGGAGAGACCAAATCCGAAAGGATAGCAAACTTTGATATTTCTTGTGAGATAGTAACGATATCCGACAAACAATCCTTCTCTATATTCAGAAGTCACATCCTTTCCAGGATAGTAGTTGAATGAGGGCACATCCTTGTATTGGCAAGGGAAGCTCTCAGACAATTTTCCAGAAGGATTTACTTTTCCGGTGATGATATCGACAATGGATTTTGCTCCGGATTGTCCACAGAGTGATCCATAGATGATAGCGTCGCTGTTGTCACGAATGGCACCTAATTCTACAGCACATCCACAGGAGAGAATGGTGACGATCTTCTTTCCAGTAGCTCTTAAAGCTTTGATCAAATCGATTTGGTTTTGAGGGATGACATAGGTGGTTCTATCCATACCTTCGACTTCGGAGAATTCATCCAATCCTAAGTAGAGAAGGACTACATCAGACTTTGCAGCCAAAGCCAATGCTTTCTTTACTAATCCCTTCTTGGTCTTTCTTCCAATTCTCTTGAAACCTTCCTCGTATCCGATGAAGTTCAAGCCTGAAGCTTTGATAGCTTCGAGACCTGAGACGATTTCAGAAGGATTGATGATGGAAGAACCTGCACCTTGGTAACGAGGATTCTCTGCAAAATCACCGATAACTGCAACTTTGACATCATTGTTCAAAGGAAGTATGTTTCCTTCATTTCTGAGCAAGACTACGGATTCATCCATAGCTTCCTTAGCGATATCTGCATCTTTCTTGAAATCGACAGGTTGATCTTTGTCATAGGGAGTCTTGGTCTTGAAGACTAAATCCAAAAGGTAGTCGACATTTTGATCGAGGATGGATTCATCCAATTTTCCGTCTTTGATGGCTTTGACGATTTCTCTATTGGTCTCACCGACAGTGGTAGGCATTTCGAGTGAGTTCATACACTTCAAACCTTCGACTCTGTCGTTGTTTCCACCCCAGTCAGTCACTACAACACCGTCAAAATTCCATTCATCTCTCAAGATATCCATTTCGAGATGCTTGTTTTCGTTTGCAAAGTATCCATTTAAGGAGTTATAGGCGGACATGATGCAAAGTGCCTGTCCTTCCTTGACTGCGATTTCGAAGTTGGTGAGGTAGAGCTCACGGAGTGTTCTCTCATCCACGACTGAATCCATGGACTCTCTCTTCAATTCTTGGGAGTTGGTGGCAAAGTGCTTTACACATGCAGCGATTCCGTTGGATTGGATTCCTCTGATGTATCCAGCATCGATCTTACCAGCGAGGTAAGGATCTTCGGAAGAATACTCAAAGTTTCTTCCACAAAGTGGGTTTCTCTTGGTGTTGCAGCCAGGTCCTAACAAGACAGAGACTCTTCTAGCCTTGGCTTCTGCACCGATTGCAGCTCCGACTTTTTCGGAAATCTCTGGATTCCAAGAATTTGTGACTGCTGCGACTGAAGGAAAGCAGGTAGCCTTCAAAGACTCATTCAATCCCAACTGGTCTGAATCACCAGCTTGTTTTCTAAGTCCGCTAGGGCCATCAGATAACCAAATCGAAGGAATTCCAAGTTCGGGAATATCCATAGTTTCCCAAACTGTCTTTCCTGACATCATTGAAGCTTTCTGCTCAACTGTCATTTTCTTAATCAAATCTTCATGTTTCATTTCGATATCCTCTCTATAAAAGGGTGAAATCCTTTACTTGTGACGTATATATCATAATATTGTTTTATTGAAAGCACTTTTACAAAGCCTTACATTTCTTAATTTATTTCCTAAACTTAGATAGGAAAATCAAATCGGATAAAAAAAGGATGTGTGATCGAGCACATCCTTTTTAGATTCCTAATTTCTACTAGTTTAGAAGAATGTTCCTCTAGCTTCTTCCTTGACTTCCTTGCTGGCAGTGAAGGGGATTCTAGTGGTGTATCCGTCTTTAGCAGCGACGATCATCTTGGTAGGCCATTGCATGATGTCATGGTTCCACTTATAGATGGTATCGTTGTATTGCTCTCTAGCAGCAGTGATTTCCTTTTGGAGGTAGGAGTTTTGTCTCAAGCACTCTTCGAGTTCGTTATGGGCTTGGAGGTCAGGATATTGCTCGAAAGCAACGTTGATTTGACCGAAGAGCTTGTCGATGTTAGCGTTTGTCTCATTTCTGAGATTGTCGTCAGCAGCTTTTCCATTTCCACTTCTATAAGCAGCAATCTTTGTGTAGGTATCCTTGTCGAGATCGATAGCCTTGTCCAAGAGTTTGGCAGCGTTCTTCAAGATTTGAACTCTTTGTTCCAAGAAGTTGTCAATTGTTGAAGCATCGTGTTGAACCCTTTGCTCCAAAGAACGGAGGTGGTTTCTAGCCTTTTGTTTCATGAACAAGAAGATTACTCCTGGAATGATTCCAAATATCCACAACAAAACTTCGAAAATCGTGGATCCTACTCCGACTTTGACAGGAATTTGCTTTTGGATGACGTTGACATCTCTTCCTTGTTCGGCGATAGGATCATTTACTTCATCTAATGGGTTTGCCATAATTTTTTGTCCTTTCTTTTTTATCTAATAGACTCGACTTTCATCATTGTTCTTTTTTTTGAACAAGTAAAGAACTACATATCTTCATCAACTATTTTATCATAACTTTGGTCTCTTTCACCACTAAGTGGAAAGCCTAGATTCCAACGATATCTGAAAATAGTTTGGTTTGTGTCTTTTATAGGGTATCTTTGACCATAACTCATGACTGGCTCTTCTTCACCTTCCTTCTTTTCGGGTTTGAAATCCTCTATATGGATGAATGTTCGTCTTGCTGCTTCAACATATTCTTTCCAAGGAACATCGACAGGATATAATCTTCCATTACCGGCCATAACCATGTCGACATATACCCTATCGTATACTTTGTTTGAAGTCGACAATACAGAGTATTGATCAGTAGATTTACTCTTTCCATCAAAATTGACTTTTAGTATCTGGTCTGTAGAGGTTTCAGCAGGTCTAAAGACATCTAAGTCATCGTAGTTATTTACAACAGTCTCAGCCTCATATCTAGATACATTAGGTAGATCTTCATCGACATTGAATTCCCCACCTTCTGTGGTTTGATATAAAGGTATAGCTAATAGTGGAATAAGATCGAAGAATATTGAATCGAAGACTCTTTGTATTTCATCTACAAAGTCTTTCTTTAATTCATTGAAATCGTAGTTCACATAGAATCTTTCATAGTTGTAGATTGCACCACCATGAGCAGAACAAATGATGTTGATCTTATGTTCCTTGTAGAAGCCAAAATCATCACCAAATCCTGCTTTTCCAGTCAATATTTCCAACATGTTTTGCTGAGCTAAAGGTGTGAATAATAATCTATATTGAACTTCGTTGTTTCTGTCATAGGCCTTAAACATGACTTCAAACTTAGTATTTGCTAAAGGAGTGAAGTTTCTTCCTTGCTTGATGGCTTGATCAGCAAGTCTGTTCAATTCTTTCTCACCTCTCTTAGCTATTTTTTCAGCTTCGGCATCGGATATCTTTCCAGTCATGTTTGGAGTTCTAGTAAAGGTTAAGTCTGGTGCTGCAGTATTTCCGTATATTAGGTAAGAATTAACTCCATATGTAGGACGAGGTGCAGTGTAATGTCCGATCAATGTTTCAGTCACAGTTCTAGTGTGGAGATCTCCATCTGAATCTCTATATGTTTCAGTATAAGTGACAACTCTTGATCCAGTGTATGTCTGACTCACTTTGTCCATTCTCTTCACATTCAATCTTATGAACGGATTTCCCTGGATTGATCCAGATTGTACATCCACTATACATTCGTTTTTGGAAAGGGATTCACTATATTGATATACTTTCTCCAACATTCTTAGCTTTTGTGGAGTTAAGTAATCATCTAATTCAAAAATGTCTGTAGTCTCTTTTAAGACCTTTTTGAAATCGCTGAAATCAAAGTAATTGTAGACATTTTTCAAAGAGTTATAGACGTTGTTGTAAGCTTCACTAGCTTTGTCGCCAGTTTCCTTAGCTATTAAGGATTGAGCCTTTATCTTTTTGTTGTAATAGAAGATATTTACACAAAGACAAGTGATGGCGATTGCACCACCTACTAATGTCGTGATTAAGCCAGGAATTATATTTCCATCTGGCGTTTTTGAATTTCCTACCCACATGAGGATTCCTATAATCATAGCTATCAGACCGATTGCCATGACAACGTAGAAGAACATTCTCCATCCTTTTAGTTTCTTCAATCTATATTCATTTGCGTTGTGATCATCTCTAGTTGATCTATATTTCTTACTTAGATCTTCATTCTCACCGGTGTTAATATTGGCTTTCTTCAACAATTCATCGATGTATTTTTCAGCATTTTCTTTTAATTTGGGCTTAAGTTCATTCAGATAGTAATCAATAGGATCATATTCATCACCATTTATTTTCATATTCCTACCTCCAATCACAATGAATAAATTATACAAGAAAAAAGAGGATTTTTGTAAATCCTCTTTTATATTCTCCGATGCAAATTTTAATAAGTAGGCCTTCTAAGAATATCTCTAACGAATCTATAGAAAGCTAAGTATATGCAAATCAACTCCAAACGTCCTGCAAACATTCCAAATACTAAGACCCATCTTATCGCTACAGCATTAGCAATAGGAAGACCTACACCGGTTGTAACCCCAACACTCAATCCAGTACCAGACAATGCGGATGCAAACTCGAATATGCATTCGATAGCCGAATATCCATCGGTGTTCTTTCCTAATATGGTTATTATTGTGCCTCCAACCATCATGATAGTTACATAAAGAATTAAATAACCATAGGATTCTAAAAAATCTAATTTGTTGATTTCTTTACTTTCTCCTAATCTATATATTGTGTGGGGATAGAATTTTCTCTTTGAAGAAAGTCTATCTCTTAAAGACCAATATAAAGCTTTGTAGGCTACGACAAATCTATATTGCTTTACACCACCTGCTGTAGATCCCATTCCACCACCGATGGTCATTGCTATGATGGATAGAATTAAAGCAGCTTCCCCTAATTGTTTTATATCAGTCGTAGTAGAGAAACCAGTAGTGGTCAAGGCAGAAAAATATAGATATGTTCCTTCTCTCCAAGAATCTAATACTGAGAGTTGCTGACTCAAGGAAGTGAATATAGAAGTGTAGAACAAAGGAATCATAATAATGCTTAAGATCAAGAAAAATTTTATTTCTGAATCTTTTAGTATCTTCTTCAACTTTCCTTTGAATAAGAAAAGATGTAATACGAAATTTGTTCCACCTAGAAGCATCAAAATAATAGATGTTATATTTATTGCTAATCCATTTACTGGCCAACCAGTAATAGAATTATATCCACCTTCACTTATTATATCAGGTATACCACCTTCTCTTGTTGAAAAGCCACCCGTGGCAATAGCTGCTATCGCATGGTTGATGGCATCGAATGGCTCCATTCCTCCTATCAACCAATAAGATAGGAACCCAAGAATGATATATCCGATATAAATCAACAAGATCAATCTTGCAGATTTTGCTAGGTTTGGCATAAGCTTGTCGTTATGGCCCTCGGCTGTATAAAGCTTTAACCCATATTTATCTGATATTGCGGAAGTGACAATCAAGACCAAACCTATTCCACCAAACAGTAGTAATATGCTTCTATAAAATGTGAAGATATGGTATCCGGGGTAAGACATATCAAAGTTAAAGACAGTCAAACCTGTACTAGTATATCCGGAAGTGGATTCAAATACGGCATCTGAGAAATTCATTCTATATTTAGCAAAGTCAGGAGTTGTATATCCTCTTAACATGAATGGTACGGATCCAATAAGAATGGCTGATAACCATATCATGACTAGTAATGCTGAATCCTGGAATTTTTCTAGTTGTGTTCTTTCACGTTTATAAATTAAAAGAAATAGCAAGAATCCTAATCCTATCGAACTCATTCCCGGTATGAAAAAACTTAACCAGCAGTTTGATTCACCTGGATAAAAAGCAAGTAGAATCAAAGGGAGCATGGTGATGATTCCTATTAATATTAGGAATATTCCCAAATAACCGAAAATCAATCTATAACCTTTAGCTTGCTTTTTCATTATTGCACAACTTTCTTTTCTTTTTGTACGAACTTGATAATGTCTTTTTGTTCCTTAGGAGAAGAGACGATAAAAAGCTTATCGTTTGGATAGATGGTGGTTTGTCCGTTAGGAATTATGACGCTGGGCTTTCTATAGACACATGAGATTGTTCCGGTCTTAGGAAAGTTTATATCCATAATCTTTCTTCCACTCAATTCATAGTTTTCTTTAACTATGATTTCAGTTAAAACAATTTTATCATCTTCAAAAGACATGGATTTAGTAAATTTCTCAAGTGAAGACTCACTAAAAATCGATGAAGCTAAGATTTGTGTTGATGATACGACACTATCTAGACCTAATTTTCTAAACAATTCGACATATGAAGGGTCGTTCACTGTACAAATACATTTTTTGACATGGAAGACTTTCTTTGCCAACATGCAGCTTACAAAGTTATCCGTATCTTCTTTTCCTAACGCTATGAAAAGATCAGCTCCTTCGATATGCGCTTCCCTTAGTATTGAAGTCTTGTACGGCTCACCATAGATAACTGGGATTTGATTGGATTTGACTAGATATTGAACTATATCTTTTCTCGAGTTGATGACAATCAACTCGTTTCCTATCTTTCTGAAGGCTTTGATGACATAGTCAGCAGCAGAGCTGCCATCAGCTATTACTATTCTCATTTCTTTAAGCCTCCATCATTCTTTTCTCTTATATCTAAAAATTCTTCTAAAGAGAGCTTGAAAGGATAGATTGCATGGACGTCACAGTTCTCTAATAAAACTTCCAAGTTAGGATCGTCCAATCTAACGTAGATTTGAGGAACGTTGTATATTTTTCTAGCGACTAATGCCAAAAAGACATTGGTGTTATCATCACCGGTGGTGATGATTATTTCTCTTGTTGAAGTTATGTATGCTTCTTCGAGAAGAGACATATCAGTGGCATCTCCAACAAATGTATAACCACTAAATCCCTCGGATAGTTTTTCAAAAGACATTGGATCAGAATCCATGATCATAACGTTTTTTCCACTGGAGGAATCCTTGTTAGCTATGGAAGAACCAAGTCTTCCACAGCCGATTATTAGAGTCTTGTTCTTTAATAGACCACTGTTTTTCATCAATTTATCACCTATCCTTTAATTATTGAATTAGTATTTCTTTCGACTAAACTAAGTTATATTTTAACACTTAACATTAATTCTAGGTTAATTTATGATTTAAAGTGCTTTTATAGCTGAAATTATCAATATAAATTGAATATAGTTTCTTTCTAGAAGTTTTTAAAATTTTTGAGAAAGGAATTATTTGTCTATTTAGATTTCTTTAATAGAATAAACACTTCTAAATTTGGTAAAACAATTTTGTTGAGTGGTATAAAAAGCAAAGTGACAAGTTTTAAGTGGAAAACAAAAAGAAAAGATAGTAAAGTTAGTAAAGATGGCTCATTTAAAAATTATCCAACTATAGAAGGATGTACATATCATTTGGAGAAGAATAAAAATATTGTTTATGACAATGTAACTTATGTTACTTTGGAAATTTTTATTGACGGAGTTAACGAACCAATAATTTTAAATAAACTTACAATTACTACTTTAAAACGTTGGTAGTCTTACTTAGAAATATTACTGCGTATTACCCTTTTCTATTATAATTTTGGCATTTGCTGATTGAATGATCTATATCCATTTTACGAACTTTATCTTCTTAAAATTTAGTATCCAAATGTTGATGACCACACAAGGCATCCACATTTTGCAATTTATATGCCTTTGAAGTAATAGCTGTATGTGTTGCATTATTCAGTTCCATATAAAAACAAATGCTTGATTAAGTAAGATAATTTAATCAAGTAAACTTATTAAACTCAAACTAGAATGTTTCCTCATTACATATCAAAAAAGCAGCTAAATTGCATCCATCAAGTACATAGCAATCATAAGTATGACTTTCCTTATAAGTGGTCGGTTGATACTTCCAATCGAAAACCATACCAGATTCATTGTAGTCATAGTAGCTGCAATAGATTTTGCCATCGGTGGTTTCAAAGAATTTGTCCCAAGCTCTTTCTCTTTCAGAGTTTGGCTTTAAGAAATCACCTTTCTCTTTGTGGAATGGTGTTAATTCAACTTTATCTGAATATTTCCATATATACATCACAGGTAAGTTGTAGTACTTATAATTACCTTCAAATCCGAGGTCCCACCAAAAGATAACTTGTTCTCCTACTTCAAAGTCTTCTAATGTTAAGTGATTAGTTTCCTTTTTCTTGTTGTAACTGATGTTTGTATCTATGGCTGAATAGAACAAGACATCAAGTTCTTTTGTGACTCTAGTAACACAAAGATAATGCGCGAATCCAAATCTATCAGAAACATAATACTTATTTTCGCTATTTTTTCTTAAAGTACCTTTCTCATAGCCGTAGAGTTGATAATCGCCTAGATAAGCCGGTTCTGTGTGTATAAGGTTAGTAATATTATCTTTAGACGAACAAGAGATTAAACTCAAGGTAATGAATAGACAAGGTAAATATTTATATTTATTCATAATTTTTAGTGCTCCTTAATTCTGCTACTGTAGTAGAGGAATGATAATCCAAGGAAGTAATATAATCTTTCGAATAATCTGCTTTCATACTAGTGACACCAGACATATGTATTGAAAAGAATAAAATCGAATTTCCAATATCTATCATAAAAGATACTTCCTGATTTTTATTATATACAAAAATTAATTTAGAGGAATGACAAATATATATTTTTAATGAAATATTTTTTTACTAATGATATAAATGATATATTAAAAAACAAAGCGGAATTGGATTTAAATATCTTTTTCTATCGTTAGTTAAGTATTGTTTTGCATGATTGAATTCAGATTCTTGTCTTTGTTATCTAAAAGGATTTGTATATAGAATCAGCTAAATTTTGTACATTTCATTGTTTTATTTATTAGTTTTGTTACTTAATAACATTTTTTATGTAAAATAATAAAGGTTATTTAAGGGGGTGTTATGGATAATTTTCAATGGTTGAGTGTTAAATATATTGTGTCTAAATATAAAAAGTTTAATGTTCCATCTCTTCAAAGAACATATAGATGGGGAGAAAAGGAAATTACATTGCTGCTGAATGATTTGTATGAATTCTATAATACTAATGAAGATAGCATAAATGATTTTTATCCTTTACAACCTCTTATTTTAAAGAAGAGTAATAAGAATGATGATACATGGAATGTTTTGGATGGACAACAAAGGCTTACTACAATTAAATTGATAGCTTCTTATTTGGGAATGGGTAAGGATTATTGTCTTGATATCTCCTATGATACTAGAGAAAAAACTAAAGATTTCTTAGACGATATTTCTAATAAAAAAGAAGAGGATGTAGGAAAAAGTATGGAGCTTTACTACATCTTTCACGCATATGAAGTAATAAAAGCTTGGTTTCAAAAAAAGGAAGGTAGGAAATTCGTAGAAGATAAAGAAAGAAAAAATGCTATAAAAAATGTGCTATTTGAAAAAGAAAGAACCCGTTTTGTTGTTCAAGAGATGAATAGCGATGATGATGAAGCTAAAACTTTTCAAAATATCAATCAAGGAAGAATACCATTATCTTGTTCAGAACTCATCAAAGCATTGTTTCTAGGTCATATATTTGAAAGTCATAAAATTGATAATAATTGTAGGTTTGCTTATTCTTCTGATGGATATGGATTATTTATTCCCATCAATCCTATTAAGGAAAAACAAGAATTGACTAGAATCCAAAATATCATCGCAAAAGAATGGGATGATATCGAAACCGTTTTGATGCATGATGAATTCTATTCTTTTGTTTGTCCAGAGAAAGAAAAAAGTATAAACAGAATGGATTTTCTGTTTAAAGTCGCAGGTGAAAATGAGAAATTTAAGAAATACAATACTGATGACCCTTTCAATGCTTTCTATGAATGTATTAAAGATGGAAATGTAGTAGATAATATCTCTTGCTGCTGGAATGTTGTTTTTAAGTGCTTTAATAGAATGCAAAAATTATATTATGACTTTGATGCTTATCACCTTGTTGGATTCTGCAATTGTGAACACATTGGCATATCAGAAGATTTCAATAAGTATTGTAACGATGATGAAAAAATGGATGAATTTAAGACGGTAATAAGGGAAAAAATAAAAGGAAAAGTATTGAAGGATTTTAAAATTGATGATCTTGAAAACCTCCAATATGAGAATAATAAAGATCAAATAAAAGAGATATTATTACTCCATAATTTACAGTCTTATTCGGATGAAAAACTAAGATTCCCTTTTAATTTATATGATGGTGGAAAGAACTATGATATAGAGCATATCCATGCAACAGCTGAAGAAAAAGCAGATAAGAAATCAAGATATGAATGGTATGAAATTAATAAAAGTGCTATTAAAGAGAAGAAAGAAAAATTGGAAAAAAATTAAAAGAAAAATTAAAAGAAAAATCAAAAGATTCTGATGATTTAAAGGATAAGATTGGTGAATTTGATCTTTTCGAGAAAGGCTATAGGAAAAAGAATTTTGATAGTTTTAAAGACGATAGATTTAATGATTTGAGAGAAATCATGATAAAAGATAACCTTGATAATGAAAAAGAGGATCTTTCAAAAGATAATAAAATTAGGAATTTATGTTTACTTGATTCAACAACTAATAGAACATATAAAAATTCACTATTTATTACTAAAAGGGAAATGATTTTGAAAAAAGCCAAAGGTGAAATGGATAAAGAAGATTATGTACATCCATTGCTTCTTTGTACCGAGAGAATTTTCCTAAAGTTTTATTCTGATGTTGATTCCGATGATAATTTGAATTTTTGGACTAGTAATAATAGAGAAGCTTACCTTAAGGATATTTCAAAAAAAGTGACTGATTTTTTAAAATTGAAAGGAGAAGATACGAATGGGTAACAACAATTCATCATATTTTAAAAAACTTATAAATGACTATATTATTTATGTTCCTGAATTTCAAAGAAACTATCTTCAAGGAGATGATAGTAATGAATCAATAAAAGATAAAAGAAATCGTCTTCTAGATGATATATTTTCTTGTATTGAGTCTCAGTCAAAATCAATCGATCTGGGGTTTATATATGGTAGGGTCGAAGATTCATATAAACGCAAATTGTTTTATCCTTATGATGGTCAACAAAGACTGACTACTCTTTATTTCTTGTACTTGCTGATTTATTTTAAGTTTAAAAATTATGATGAGATTCAATCTTTTAAAAAGAAATTATCCTACCAAACAAGGATTTCTACTAATAGGTTCATAGAATCTTTTTTATCTTGGATTTTAGATTCAAAAGAGAAAGTCAGTATTTATAATGATTTTTGGAATAAAGATGGAAAAGATTTAAAAGGTTTTATCATGAGTCAGGATTGGTTCATGATGACTGAATGGAATTATGATGTGTCCATTATAAATATGCTATCAATCATCGTGGAAATCAGTAGAAGAATAAAGGACTTAGGTGATAAATTCGGAATAGTTAATTTTATTGACAAGGATGAAAATAATCCCTTTCAGTTTGACTTTATTTATGTCGATGACATAAGCAAAAGCGATGATCTTTATATAAAAATCAATGCTCGTGGCAAAGCATTGTCTCCTTTTGAAAATCTAAAATCAGATATCGATAAATATTGGGATGATGAAGATAAAACAAAATTAGATGCCGAGTGGACTGAGTATGTTTGGAATCAATTAGATGAGAATGATAAAAATAAAGAAAAGAGCTTTGATAATTCTTTCTATAACTTATTAAGCAATATTTTTTATCTTCAATATTTAGTAGGTCTAGACCAGAACAATATAAACGATAAAATATTAATTGAAATAGAAAATAAATATAAAAAAGGAATAGTTGATAAAGAATGGATTTCTTCGAAATTATGTTATGTTTCCTGTCCAATGATTTCTAGTTTTCTTGATGCTATGATTGGTTCTTTTAAATCTATTAAAGATAAACAAATTGAATCTGTGAATAGGAAGATATTTGGGTTAGGAGATTATCAAAATAATAATGGTCAAAATAAAATGGAAAGAGCAGATCTTTTTGAAGTATTCGTTTACTATTATTCAGTATCTTCGCTGTTTACAGAAAATGATATGGAGTTTACTGATAAAAGAAACTTGCTTAATGAAATAGAAACTGTCACTAATAGAATAATTGAAAATCAACGTCCTTATTTGGATAGTCCAACTAATCTAGTTAAAGCATTGAAGTCAGTCAAGGTTTTGATCGATAATTCAATAAAGTCCCATGGTGTTTATAAATTCTTTTTATCAATAGATAATGATACAAAAGAATCGATTAGAATTGGACTTATGAAAGAACAAGTGGAAGAAGAGATATTAAAGGCTAAATTAATTGATAAAGATAGTAGATATGTCGATTTGTTTAAAAAAGGTTATAATGAATTGAAAAATAAAGGTCAATTAGGATTTATTTTCTACTTAATAACAAACAATAAGAGTTTAAGTAAGATAGGAATTGAAGATGTCTCTTATGAATCTTTTGAAAAAACTCTAAATCAAATTATTTCTATCCAAAACTTTATTATAGGTGAATTTACTAATTATGAACTGTTATTAAGAGCTATCTTAGCAAAAGCAAAGGGTTCTTTCTTTTGGGAGAGAAGAAATAATCTATTGTCTTTTCCTTTGCTAAATAATGATCGTGATATATCATTACATGCATTCTTGAACTGCTATAGTTCTAACAATCCTAATGATGTTGAATATAAGCTTAATTTATTGGATGGTCTTAGAGAAGTCTTAAATTTATTTGATCTTGATAAAGATAATATTGAAGAAGTTCTTAAAAGAATAATAGAAAATTACAAAATAAAAGATTTAGAAGATTCCAAAAAAGAAGATAACAAAAAAGAAGATCCAAAACCATGGTACAAGTTTTTTGTTATATATGATGGAGTGTTCAAACAGTGCCGCAATGGAAACATCTATTTTTATTCAGATAAGTATGTCTTGCTTTTAGATAAGAAATTTAGAAGTGGACAATGGTGGGAATACTATACCTTTGCATTGAAAAAGGCTTTGAATGAAGCTAATAAAGATTCGAGTATAACTATGGAATTAGAACCTACAAATGGTAAAAATCGAGAAGAGAGTGTTTTAACAATTAAAGTAAATGAAATTGAATATAAATGTTCGATGTTGAACTATGAGGATAGGTTTATTATTCTTAAGAAGAATGAAAAAGAACCCTTTTATTTTGATACTTGGAATGAATGGAAAGATAAAAGTTTAAAAATAATAAAAAGAGAAGAATAGGTGAAAGCTTTTTATCTAATCATATAATAACCTTCAAAATTGACTCACAAATAGAAGATTTTGAAAAATATTATTCATTTTGTGGTATTACTCCGTAGAATAAATTGGAAGGGAGTTGAAAGCTGATGGAAGATAAAACTTTCTTGGATGAAAACCTTGAAATACTGGATATACTTCTTTGCGATAGAACCACAAAGAAGAATATTGTTTGGGCAACAAACAATTATGAGAAGAGAGGGTATAAAGAACAGGACAACATTAAATCCAATATAAAAAAACAAGGTTTTATAAAGCAATTGTCAATTATAAAGACTCCAATCCGAAGATGTACTTTGAGGAACTTTGTAATTATTATGAAAATAACTGATTCTTTGAAAGACTATTTTTTCTAAATGTCGCTTTCAAAGCGACCATTTAAATCCATTGAATTTCTATATTTAAGTTACTCAACGGAGGATTCCTTAAATGGATTATTCAAAGTATTATAAAGTTGTTTGTAGATGTGGTCATGTGGGTAGAAAGAAATATGTTCCTATAGCATTTGCCATAAGAGCTATGTCCAAAGCTATGGCTATGGAAATAGCCATAAATAAACCAAGGGTTAAACATCATAGCTTGAATGATGTAATCTCCGTAATTGAAATTGACTATGACGAATATAAAGAACTTATGGAAATAAATCGGAATGATCCATATCTTCAGTGTAGGAATTCAAAGGATATTAAGAATTGTATAGGTCTAAAGAAGAGAGTCAAATCCTTAAGGATTAATAGGTCTACTAAAAGAATTAGAAATTCTAGTATTCTTTCTTCGAATTACTTGAAATGGAAAAAAGAGGATAGATATGTGTGTAGGTTCAAAATTATAAATTCAGAACTGGAGGAATAGGAATATGGATGATATTTACTTAAATTGTATTTGTTATGATTATAGTATCATTGATGGACCGGGTCTTAGAACACTGATATTCATGCAAGGCTGCGACCTTAGATGTCCTTTTTGTCAAAATCAGAAGATATGGGATATAAAGGGTGGGCATAAATGATCTATTAAGGTACTAATAAATGAATTGAAGAAGAACAGTATCACTAAAAAAGTGACCATAACAGGTGGAGAACCTTTATTCCAACTAGAAGCTTTGAAAACTCTGGTGGATGAGTTGTATAAAGAGCAATTTAACATCGTCCTTTATACAGGTCATAGGAAAGAGGACGTTCCTAAAGACATTCTATCTAAGATCAATTATTTAAAATATGGTCCTTTCATATTATCTAAACGTACTTCCACTGTTCCGTTTGTCGGATCTTCAAATCAAGTTTTTGAAAAATTGAGGTAAACATAATGAAACAAAACAATAATGAAAATGCAGCTAACAGATATAGTTATGTAGGAAATAATTATTCTTTAGGTGAGAAAGAATTCAAGAATGCTATTTTGAATTCCTTACCTGAAGAATGGTCTAAGCTTCATAGAGATGGATATATCCATATTCATGATTTAGATGCTTATGGTCAGACTTACAATTGTCTTACTTTTGATTTGAGTAATTTTGATTATTCTATATTTAAAGGTTTGAAATCTCCTGAATTACCTATATTATTGATTCAGTACTTTGAATTGTTGATAGAAAATTATGGTAATGAGCAAAGTGGAGGAATGTCATTTGCAAATTGGGATGATGATTTAGCTGAGATTTTAATCAAGCTTGGATTTATCGAAAATGAATTCAATCTTGATATATTAAGAACTTCAATCAAAAGCTTTATTCTTTGGTGCAATGGGAATCATAATAGAATGGGTCTTACTAGCTATTATGTCACTTTGAATATAGGATTAGCTAAAACTGATTTAGCTAGATTCATAGCAAAAGTAACAATAGAGGAATTTAAATCTTTAGGTCCTTTAGTCTATAAACCAAATTTAGTATTCAAAGTGCATGGTGGAGTTAATAGATTTGAAGGAGATAAAAACTTCGATTTATTAAATTTGGCATTAGATTGTACATCTTCTAAGATGATGCCTAATTATTTACTGTGTGATTGTGAAGAAGATAAGCTTATTGATCCTAGGATTATTTCAGTTATGGGCTGTAGAACCAGAGTTGTAGATGATTTGTACGGAAAGATTGGCTCTATAGGTAGAGGAAATATAGATAACATTTCTATTAATCTTCCTAGATTGGCATTTGAAATCAATAAGGAACACCCTACTTATGGTTTTAAGGATAAACTAGAAGCTCTTAAGCTAAAATGGCTTCATATAGCTTCTATAACCAAGGATATTCTTTTGGATAGGTTCAATAAGACATGTCGACTTGGATCTGACAAGTTTCCTCAAAATTCTAAATATAATATGTGGTGTGAGAATTTTAATAATAATTCTTTGTATGATGTATTTAAACATGGAACTCTATCTATCGGATTCATAGGACTTAGTGAGATGATAGAAATATTATCTGGTAAGAAGTATTGGGAAGATGAGTCTATAAAGATAATGACTTTAGAGTTTGTTAAGTATATGAGAAATTATTGTGATTCTTTAACTAAAGAATACAAATTGAATTTTTCCTTGTTAGCGACTAGTGGAGAACTCATAAGTGGAAGATTTACTAAATTAGATTCCAAAGTATTTACTTCTTCAAACGATATTATTAAGAAAGGCTTTTATACTAATTCCTTTCATGTTGAGGTGGATTCCCGTATGCCGGCTTATAGAAAACTAATGATCGAGGGACCATTTCATAAATACTGTAATGGAGGATCGATATCTTATGTTGAATTAAAAGAAGCCCCATTAGGAAATATTGAAGGTCTAAAGGATTTGATGGAAATTGCCATCCAGTCTGGTGTTCATTATCTTGGATTTAATTTTCCTATGGATGTATGTAATAAATGTAAGAATAAAGGTGTCTTTGACAAATGTACTTCTTGTGGCTCTATCGATATCACTAGAATTAGACGTGTCTCTGGTTATTTAGAAATTCTTGATGGGTTTACTGATGGCAAGAAAGCTGAAGTAAAGAATAGGAGGCCTAATTGAAATGATTTATCAAACATCTGATTTACACTTGGGAGACAGGTTTGTCTTCAAAGTGTGTCATAGACCATTTAAAGATTTAGCCGATGTGAAATGGATGTTACTGATTTTACGCCTATGTCTTTGGATGAACTTATTCATTTAAAGGAGAAGAACAAGGATGAAGCATATATCAATTGAAGGATTTGATGGAGTTGGAAAGACTACTATCTCAAATATAGTAGCCAAGGAATTGGAATTTAAGTTTATTGAAAAACCACTTCATGAATTGTTTGATGAAGGTGATTCTTTTGACGAGTATTTAAGGATAAGAGACAAAGTCAATTCTAATCCTGATAGAAATTTCACTTCTCTATTCTATGGGTTAGGATCAGTTTATATGTATGGAAAGTACAAAGATAATAACATTGTCACTGATAGACATCTATGCTCTAACTACGCTTGGTCTGGTGCTGAATATAATCAAGATGTCTATGACTTCTTATTATCCAAATTAGGTAAGCCTGCTTTGACTGTAATCTTGTATGCAACTCCTTCTACCATACTTCAAAGATTAAAACAAAGAGACCCTAAAGATAGTGATATCAAGAAGATATCTCTATCTTCTATGATTTATGAAAAAATGGAATTCTTTTGTAAGAAGTATAAATTGGAAACTTTATGGATTGAAACTGATTTTAGAACTCCTAATGAAAATAGTGAGCTTATCTTGAAAAGATTTAAAGAAATAGAAGACAATTCAAATAAAGAGCCTGAGTTTATTAAGATAGGAAGATAAAATTAATGAATACTCCAATTGATAATAGAATTACAAAGGATATGAAATATATCGCTTTGTATTGGGCCTTAGGATTTGAAGAAATAGAACCTGATATCTTTGTTAAAAAATATGGTTCTACCAGTTGCACTATTTCAGCAAAGTTAGGAATAGCTACCTTTGATAAAGGAATAACTATAGTCAATAGTTATGGATTAAAACTGAACACGCATAAGTCATTTGTTGTTCTAGAATGTATTGATAGACTTTTGAGCTTGGGTTATCCAGCTTCCACAATAATAGTTGATTTGGATAACGAATTCGACGTGTATTGTGGTAATTCGTATATTCGTTGCGTCGAGTGGGGATTAGATATGAATCCAAATTCCATTCCAAATCCAAAGAAAGTGGGAAGCTATCTTTCTATTCTTTATTCTTCTAGACTATATAGCGGACTGATAGATAGAAAAGAAATCATAAAAAATGGTGATGAAACTATATATGATTTTGGATTCTTTGAAAGTAGATTTGGTGATTTGAAACTCAGTGTTTTATCTAAGCCTTATAAGTTGAACGGGTTTGAAATCGTGGGTGATGAGGCCGTCAGCTATGATGGAAATGAAAAGGTAGCTATAGTTCCAGATGGGGTTAGAAAATTGGCATCTGGTTTGTTCTGGGACAATCAAATAATAGAAGAGGTTATTTGTCCGGATAGTGTAGAAGAACTTGGCGGTGATCTATTTTACAATTGTCGAAATTTAAAGAGATTTACTATCGGTAAGAATGTTGTTTCTATGGGTGATAATCCTTTTGCAGGATGTCCTAATCTTGAATTGGATAATCAATCCACTGAATTTGAATATAAAGAATATGTACTTATCGGAAAGAAAGATGGTGTTATTTATTGTAGTATAAAGAAGCAAGGTGAATATATTATTCCCAATGGAATTAAGCTCATAGGAAAACATGCTTTCTATATGTGCGATAAGCTAACAAAAGTGGTTATTCCTTCTTCTTTGATTCATATGAAGAATTTTCCTTTTTCTGGATGTAAAAGCTTAACCTTAGAAAATCATAGTAGATTTTATGAAATAGATGGTTCTGTTGTTTATTCGACGAATAAAGAAGTTATAGGATGTTTGTGCTCATGTAAAACTTCAGGGCTTGTAATTAAAAATGGAACAGAAAGAATATGTAGGAATTCATTCTATTCTTGTAATGGTATAAAGAAATTGATTCTACCAAAATCATTGAAGGTTATTGGATATAATCCATTTGTTCAATGCGATGATATAGAATTTGTTTCTAATAGTCCTGAATTTGTAGTAGATAATGGCATCTTATTCAATAAAGACAAGACTAAAATAATTTGTTGCCCTAGAAACAAGGCTGTTGGGGATTTTGTTATGCCTGAGTCTGTAAATGTGTTGGAAAGAAGTGCATTTTCTGGATGTGATCTTATGACTTCAATTGATTTAAAGAATGTCTCAACCATAGGAAAAAGTTGTTTTACTAATTGCAATAGTTTAAGGGATGTCTTTGTTCCTGATTGGGTTACTTACATAGGAGAATGGGCTTTTGCTCATTGTTCTTCTTTAGAAAAGGTCTCTATTTATAAAGATACTTTTTTAGATAAAAATCTTTTGGAAAATACTAAAGCTTTCCTTGAAGTTAGAAAGAGTAGAGGCAATTATATAATAGAATCCGATAATCTATATTCGTTGAAAGGAATTCAAGATTCTTTGAATGGAAAAGTTGACTCTATTTTGATAGATCCACCATATAATTCCAATATATCTTATATTGGATACAAAGATTCAGGTTTTAAAGACGGATGGATCAACTTTATTAAAGATAGAATCATTCTAGCTCGAAAGTTACTTACTAAGAATGGATTCCTTGTAATTAATATTGATGAAGGTGAAAGAGACGAATTGTTTGATTTGTGCAAAATTATATTTTTAGAAGGCTGTGTTTCGCTTCATAAGTGGAAGAAGATAAATCCATTTTTTGATAAGAATAGAATTGTTTTAAATCCTAATAAAAAGCAAACCCCTTATGAGTACATTATTATATGTAAGAACACATTAGAATCTAAGTTGAATTCAATAAAACAGCCTTATATTGATGGGGATAAATTAAAGGAAAAGGATAGTAAAGTTCCAGCGATATTTGACTGCTTTGGAACTACATCAAGTGCCAAAGATGAAATGCAAGAAATATTTGGTGATAGAACTTATTTTTCAACTCCAAAGCCTTTGAAATTGATGAAAGAATTAGTAAGAGCAACGACAAATAAAAATTCCATCGTAATCGATTTCTTTGCTGGTAGTGGAACTACAGGAGATGCTGTAGATTCTTTAAACAAGGAAGATAAAGGTAATAGAAGCTTTATTTTGATTTCAAATTCTGAGAATAATATTTGCAAGAATGTAACAGTAAAAAGATTGAATAAAAGGCATATTGATTTTCACTTTCAATAAGTTTTTTCTTTCACTTATGGTTTCATTTATTTTTTATTAACTGCAAAATATTTATTTGGATAGCATTTATTATTTTATTTGTATATATAGAATGAACTTATTTTTTCTCTTTTCAATATAACTGTTAAAAATATTGTAATACTAATTTAAGTATAAAACTATAATTTTGATAAGCTCTTTAAAGGAGGAGAGTGAATAATATGATGTCAGATGAAGAAATATTAATTGCTTATTTTGGTGGTAGACCACAATGGAGTGGTAATAAACTCTACAAAATAGGTGATCTCAGAGTCGAATACTCTGGAGCCAGGCTTTATAAAGTCGGAGGAGCTAGAATTGAATATTCTGGAAATAAACTTTATAAAATAAATGGTGAAAGAGTAGAATGGTCAGGTGATAAGGTTTATAGAATTGGAAATCGTAGATTATAAGCAATTCTAATCTAGCTGTTGAAAATCTTTGTTTTTATTCAGAGGTTTATCAACAGCTTTTTATTTTCTTTTTCACCTAAATTACTTTTTAATCATTAACTGCAGATATTTCTAGACTGCTAGTGTCTATATCATTTAAATCATAAATATCATATCCTTGAGAACTAGCACTTTCTAGTGCAGCATTTATTCCGTTACTTATGCTGCTAGAAAGTCTATTTAAATCGGAGCTATGCCATAAGCATATACATCCGCTTATACTAATTGTGTTTCCATAAATTCTGCACCTGATATTTGTGCTAGGAGTGTTGGCAGGAAGATAATGATCTATACTCCTCGCTATATTTATTTCTAAAGATTCATCGGGTCTCTTTAGATTGCTTGATGTTGAATCATTATAACTTTGACTTGAACTATAAGAAGAACTATGTCTATTTGAATAGCTGTTATGGTAAGAGGAACTATGACTAGAATTTCCTCCAACCTTATCCTTTAACGTAGTGAAAATCCAATAAATAAAACACAATCCTGCAAATATTAAACATCCCCAACCTGCTAATAAAGCGATGATTTGCATAATAGTGTCTGCTTCAAATACTAAATAGCTAAGCGCTAGTATTATTCCACCTACTATAGCGATAATAATAGACATGATCATAATGAGTTAGATTCTCCTTCTTTTCAAACTAATTTTTAACACCTAATACGCTAAAAAAGTGCTAAAACATAGGTAAAGGATTGCTTATAGTCTTTGATTTTAAATATTAAATTGTGTAATTTCTTCGATTAAAATAAGATTGAATTGTATTTTGGTCTAAAGCACAATATGAAAATATAGAATCAAGTGAAATCCTTTCATTATTTCATTTCTTGATTATCTTAGCAAAGCGGTATATATAGTTAGTCTTTTGAAGTAAATTAATTCTTTGATTGATTTTAAAATAGGAATGCAAGATTTTATATTTTGATAATTTTAAACAATATCAAACTTAAATTAAATAATAAAGTTGTTATTCAGTCTTTACAATGATCAAAGCACTTTTTTATTCTTTATCACAAAAACATATAACAAGATTCCAACAATGATGACTGCTGAAACACTTCCTACAGCAATGCCTATAACTGCACCTGTTGGGAAGTTATTGTTATTATTGTCGTTGTTTTTATTTATATCCCTATAAACAGCTGTAAGTGTTTGGCTATTTGTTATTTTATAGGAATAAGATAATTCTGATGTTTCTATTACCATCTCACCATTTTCATTCATCCAACCGATGAATTCTTTTCCTTCTTCTGCTGGTTTAGCTATAAGAGTAATAGTTTGATTTGGATTTACAACAATCCTATCTTCTTTTTGTCCTTCTATACTTCCACCTGTGATGGTTAGGACTATTTTCTTTGTAATAACCAATGAAGATTGGTTCACCTCATTTTTATTTTCATCGAAGTATTTCCCACAAACGCTATCGTAGTAATGTGCCTTCATACCTTCTTTGTCGGTAGTAGAGTCTACTTCAGGAATTAATGATCCGTAGTTATGTTCACCTAATTCACCATATTCTTTTCCACATATTGAACACACGGCTTTGCTTATACAGGTTGCTGTTCCACCTGTATGTTCGCCATAATCAAGCTTTTCATCACAACCTGAACATTCACGCCAGTGATGTATTCCATCAGTCATCCAATCACCACAAGTATGGGTGTGGTCTTCACTATTCTTTTCATAATAACAAGTTATTGTAAGACCATCAGATCCAACAGTTTGATTCAATCCATCGATTTTGACCAACTTATATCCATAAAGAGAATCAGGTTTGTTTGCCCAATTGATGGTAGTACCGACAGCAACTGGAATAGTTGCTGTCTCAGTATTTGGAATTTCACTTCCGTTTTCTGACATGTATTTAATGGAGGCATTTGCATAAGATTGTGTTTCTGTATTGTCATTAGCAAGGACATTATCGTTTTCATCGGTGACTTCAAATGCTACTGTATCCCCATTTTTTAAATTAGCGTTTGATGGAATTTGATATGTTATTTGACAATTTTGAAGACCGGAGTTCATATCACTTCCTTCGTACTTCATGGCACCTTTTGGCCAGAACTTGCTCTTGTCACCCCAAGTAGGAATTGTGTATGTTTGAGTTGTTTCAAGTGTTGTGCCATCACTTGAGGTAGCAACTGTGCCATCGGAATGCCTAATCCATACTTTCATCTTTATCGTACGTTCTACTGTATCAGAAAGGTTTTGAATTATTGTTCTAAGCTCTATCTTTTTGCCTCGCATATAGTTTCCAAATCTATTCTTTCCAGTTCCACTTAGCAATACACTATTTCTATAGTTTGAGAATGAATAGTAACCACTGATTGAAGTGTTTGAGAAATCTGAAAGACTTGTGTATTTATCGTTGAATTCTCTTACTTCAGGATCTGCTACATAAAGGGTATCACCATCTTCCACCAACTGGGACATTCTTTTAAATCCTTGTAGACGGCATACTTCGCAAAACGAATAATTTGTATCACTCATCAGACATTCATAACTGGAATTATAAAGCTCAGATCCATCTTGATGTGGGCAAGTATAAGTTTTTCTAAAACCCAACATCTGTTTCCATTTTACTTTTTCTGGATTGGCAGTATAGGCAACATTTAGTGAAAATAAATCAGTTTGTTCAGATCCTTTTCCTACCATGTATTCATCGCCTAAACCTAAAAGCCCATGTCCTAGTTCGTGGGCAAAGGTTTTTGTCGAGCGATAACAATCAGATGGTGATATGAAATACTTAAAACCAAAGTCGAGATTGGTAAAAGCATCTCCAAAGTCTCTGTCTGTATTCACCAATAGGCAAAACTGATTTATATAGTTGTAGACATAACGATAAGGAGCATAATCATCCTCATGAATAATATTTGGCTCTGTCTTGTTTGGAACATGTGCATCATGAATCTTTTCTATGAACTCAGGTCCTATACATCTTTCAAAAATATGATTCTTCCAATAATTGCTGTGCATATTTGTTGAAATCTTTGAAGAGTTATCGTTTCCGACTATCACATCAAAGAATGTGCTTCCTTCATTTTCAAAGCTAGACTCTGATGCTGTACAAAGAGCGTAGACATTAAATCTATCAGCAAAACTTCTATATGGCTCATATTGGAGAGTGCCGGACCATATTCTTTTTACATCACTTATAAATTTGTTTTGTTGATTCTTTGTGTATCCTTCCCCACAAATTAAAATAACCATATTTTCATTATCGCTACGAGTTTTTTGTATGGTATACACAGGAATTGTCGGATTAGAATACTTTCCATCCGATGAATAATACTGACCGAGAGTGAGTTTGATGCTTTCTTCAGTACTCACATTCCATTCTTGATTGATGTCGTCTTTAGGCTCTTCTATTGTATAGTCAGCTTCGACTTTATTAGGAGCTGATCCAACATATGGATTTGTAGATGTTCCATCACCTGAGGAGGCTAGAAAATAATCTATATCAAGATAGAAAGCAGGTCTTACTCCTATGTAGTATTGACTAGGTGTTTCTCTTCCTATAGAACCATTGTTATGTACATAACGCATATCGTGGTTACAATCAGTAACTGGAGTTCTCAACCAATATGGCCATTTAGCCCCATCGCTGTTTCTTCCTATATAGTAGTCATTAAGATTAGCCCAAACCTTGTTGACCTGTTTAACATCGAGTAAAAATACTTTTTCCGTTGAATTTACATAATAGGCATCATCAAAGTTATTAGCTACACTTTGGATATCTGAGTGGTAATCTAAATCCGAATGAGATTCTCCTTCATGAATTCCACAATTGTATTCAGGATGAGAAACTATAGATTTTTGTGTTGTAGTCTTCATAGCAGCTATCTCATTCTTTTCAAAAGAATTTAAGAATCCTGCTTTTCCATCATATTCATTTCCTGCTACGTATCCACTCTTTGGTGGATTTCCACATAACCATTTCACTTCTGAGGCTTTTGATGTAGAGTTAAGCCATGATCTCATGATGCTATCTACCCAATAATTAGATCCATAGGTATCACGTTTGTAGTTTCGACTATGCGATTTAGTCTTTGAATTGTCGCTAGTCATAGCATCATAAGGAAGAGTATCGACAATCTTGTCTGCAAGGAACAATGGCCCGTTATCATCTATGTCGACACATCTCCAAACAATGTTCTTATCTTCGTATTTACCTAAGCTAATATAAGACCCGATAGTAATGGATGGTTTTGCTAAGTTATTTTGATTTAAAGCATCTTTAGGTCCTAATTCATTGGATTTTGAATCTTTAAGACTACTTTTATACTCACCAACACTATTTGCTTCATGGATACTATTCTTATTATTTATTGTCTCGCCTCCTATAAAGGCAAAGACAAGTTGAAATAAAAGCATAAATGCTATACTTTTTCTAATTAAGGTACATTTTTTTGTTTTCTTCATAAAAAGTCTATTTTTCCTTTTCAACATAAAAGCACATGTTTTCCAAGTGCTTCATTATACATATTATTAGCTTTAACTAGTCTTACTTGTTAGCTTTAAATGTGATATTAGCCTTAGATCCATCCATAGAATTCAATTTGAATGTATAGTTAATCTTAGACCTATTGTCGTCATATATACTAGATTTACTAGTTTGACCTACACCTAAAGTATAACTAGATGAAGTTAGTTTCTCTAATTCTATTAGATTTACTCCTGTGTAATAAGCTTCACCGTGATCATTTGTCGTGAATAAATCTAAACCTGTTTGTCCTTTGTATTTATAACTGATAAGCTGAGCATCGACATGATATAAGACAAGGCCTTCACTAAATGAATAGTTTGATTTGGCATTAATTCCAGATTTGGTGTAATACATCATTATCCAATACTCTTGGTAACATCCCAAGGTCGCATCCCAGTTGTTGGCGATTATATATGTATCTCCACCATTTTCGAAAGCATTCAAATCTAAGGTTACAGTATCAGTAGCAGTTATCAATTTAGAACTTGTCAACCATCCGTAATTGAATTTGGTGTATGGATTTTGATCACCGAAACATGAATCCATTATATCATCTCCATTTAGAAGGACGTCTTTATCAGTATAAGATGCATCGTAATAATCTTCAGCACCTAGGACATGTCCAAATTCATGTGTGAAAGTATAGATATTAGTAGGAGTTGTTCCGTTATCGTATCCTGAATCTGTTTCATATAAGAAATCATAAGGACACCATAAGTAATCGTTGATACTGTAATTGTCACCATATGTGTTATCAGTTATATTCCAGTATCTATAGGCCCATTGGAGAATTGATTCATCCGGGTTGCCTATTTTTATAGTCGGTACGATGACTACAGCATCTATCATTCCGTTATTGTCCGAATCGAAGTGTGAAAAATCAATATCGCTGCTATTTGCCTTTAAGATGCTGTTGACAATAGCCATATCGGTATTGGAACTGCTGTTATTTTTATCTTGATTTATGTAATATGTACTAGATTTACTTGGCTTATACCACTTTGTTCCACCACCCATTATTTCAAAATTTAGGTTTAGTTTTCCGTTGCTTGATAAGTTGTAATACTTGGAGACAGACATTCCAAATTTTAAGGATTCCTCTCCATCTCCACCATTTAAGGCTAAATCCAAAGAACTTAGACTTTGCTTGGAAGTATGAACTTTATCTGAGAATTCAACTGGAATCACTAATACATTTACATTGCTTTTGGTTGGACATCCGCCTTCATATGTTGAAAGATTGGATATGTTTTTAGCTTTAGTAGCTTTGGTGAAATCTACGTTGTAATAGCCATTATTATTTCTATAGTTCTCTATTCCTTTTCCCTTGTTTGTATAGATGACTTTGTTTGAAACATCATCCCAATTAGAAGGAATGGTCTGGCTAGGAACATCACCAGGATTATCATCTGCTTTATTCGCTTTATGAATCTCAAAGGAAATTTTGTTCCCATCATCTTCATAGTCAACGGTCAATGAGATGGTATCATCAGCTAAGGTTATTTTATGGGAGTCGGAATCTTCCATTGAATTACTGACTTCATATGTAGTTTTTAAAAGACTCAAGTAACTATTAATATCGTCAGCTGTCAAACCATTGAATTCACCTTTGAGGTAGTTTTCTTTAGTACCTTCAACTAGTTCTATTTTATAGTTATAACAAGGAGCAAAAGGAATGGTGGTTCCTATTGTATTTTTTTGTAATTCTTTATCTTCTTCACTGAAATCAGTGTATTTCTGTTTTGTATTTGTTGATGAAGTAGTTGTATCTTTATCTGTTGGAGTTGTTGGTGTAGCAGTATTGGTAGAACCTGGAGTTGATGATGGTTTAGTAGTTTCACCTTTTCCGCATCCACTCAAAGTTAAGATGCATAATAAAAGACTTAGTGAAGCCTTGATTGTTTTTTTCATGTAAAATTCTCCTAAGGATCAAATTATATAATTAATCCCTTAATTTTCATTTATGAAAAAGATTAGTATTTCGGTAATTCATTTATTTATATTTTAGATATTCATAGTAGTGATAAAACAAAAAAGTCAGAGCAAAAGGAGGATTGTTTATGAGGAAAGATCACAACATTTTCTATTTAGCCTTATATGTAGGGAGTGCAGTAGGAATGGTAGGAAGTGGCATTGCTGTTTTCATATATCAAATGCTTGGAAGTCATACTGATCTCTTAAATCTTTTATTTGGTTTATTCGTTTTCTTTTTCTTTGTGTTTCTCATCGTTAACATCTCTTCTTTCATCAAAATCTTAATGATTCTATACAAGGACAAAAAAACTGATAAAAGCGTCGATGATAACGAAAAATAGACGAATAAAAAAAGCAGCCTAATGGCTGCTCTTCTATTTTGTTTATCTAATTAGACAAGTTTCTTTCTAAGGTAAGAGGAGAAGTAATCGACTAAGATGATCATGATGATACATAACCATAAAGCACCACCGAATTGAGGCCAGTGTCCGTTTTGTGAAAAGTTAGAAATCCAATAACCCAATCCGGCTTCATCACCACAAACCATACCTAACATAGCGGCTGTTCTAAGGTTCAAATCAAATCTATACAAGATGACTGAGAGGAAGTTAGGTGCTACATTTGGAATGATTCCAACTTTTAACTTAGCTGTGAAAGTTCCACCACATGCATCCAATGCTTCTAAAGGTTGGGTCTCAAGTTCATCCAATTGTTCAGAATATAGTTTTCCAATCATTCCAATCGAGTGGAATGAGAAGACCATGATTCCTGAGAAGGAGCTGAATCCTAATCCTGCAATCATGACATAACCCAAGATGATTTCAGGGATTGTTCTAATGCATATCAACAACACTTCTGAGATATGACACCATTTTCCAACCATCTTTCTGGAAGCTAAGAATCCAAATGGAAGAGACAAAATAGATCCAAATGTCGTACCTATCAAAGCAATGGAGAAAGTTTGCAAAGCTTCGTATAAAGCACTGCTTTCAAATGTAAATGAACCGTATCCGAATATATATGAATAGTCAGGAACAAAGATTCCGGTGAATATCTCTGATAGTCTGGCAGGGTTAGCGTGGCTAGTGTTTGATCCAAATTGAGTTGAAATAATACAATAGATCATCAAGGCTAAGAAGACCAAAGCAGTGATTGTGTTAGGAATCCACATCTTAGGTCTAAAGACATAGGCCTGTTTAGCTGAATCGTATTGGAAGTTCTTTCTATGCTCTAATCTATAGTACCAGTTATAGATTGAAAACTTCTTTGGCTCAGATTGCTTTTTATTTTCTTTCTTTTCCATAATTACTGAACCTTTCTTCTAACGTAGCTAGAAACTAATTGAAGTACCAAGGTGACTACAAAGATTGGAATAACTATCGCACCGACTTCGTCCCAATACATCAAGTCAGCTGCATCGGACAGCAACTTTCCTATACCACCAGCACCGACATAACCTAAGATGATGGAAGCTCTGATCGATATTTCGAAGGTGTATAGACAGTTCGACAAGAAGTTTGGCAAGATCTGAGGCCAAAGTCCATTTGAGAAGGCTTGAATTTTGTTCGAACCGACTGATAAGGCTGCTTCGTAAGGTGCCATATCTCTAGTATCACAGAACTCGTATTCCATCTTATACATGATTCCGGCAGTGAAGAATATCATTGAAATGATACCTGCGGTGTTGTTGTACCCGACAATTGCGACCATAATCATAGCTAGTGCAAATGTAGGAACAGTTCTAATGATATCCAAGATGAATCTGATAGGTGCATAAATCCAAGGGGTTTTTACAACATTCTTGGAGGATAGCATGAATAATGGAATGGATATTATGCATCCTATGACTGTTGCTACGAAGACCATTGCAATTGTGTTTCCTAATTCAGGAATTGCTGTAGTCCACATGTAATTGAAGTATTCTCCATATGTGGAGAATTTGTAGCAGGGTTGGAACATTTGTCCGATGATGTAGAACAAATTACCTAGATTTGGATTTGACGGAAATGTTATGAATAAAGAAATGCAAACAACGAATATGGCTACGAAAAGAAGAAACCAAATCAACCCTAAACTTCTTTTCTTTACGATAACTTTATCCGCAGAGCCATCTGCTGATAAGGAAACTACTTTCTTTGAAAAGAATAGTTTATTTATGAAAGACCATTTTCCGTAAGGATCTGGCTCTTTTATTAAATGAAACCTCTTCTCCTTCTCTTGGATAGGAGCTGTATTAGTCATTATCTACACCTCCGAGGTTTTCACCTCTTTCCAAGGCTCTTCCATATATCTTTTGTAGGACTTCATCATTTACTTGATCTGGGGTTCCATCGAAGACTATTTCACCGGCTTTGATTCCGATGATTCTATTGGAATACTTCAAAGCCAAGTCGACGTGGTGCATGTTGGCTACGATTGTGATTCCTTTTTCTTTGTTGATCTTCTTGAAGTCGTTCATGACTGAAATAGTAGTGATAGGATCGAGTGAGGCGACTGGTTCATCTGCCAAAATGAGAGATGGCTCTTGAGTTAAAGCTCTTGCTAGTGCAACACGTTGCTGTTGACCACCGGAAAGGTTATCAGCTCTGACATATGATTTACTTAAAATCCCTAAAGAATCGATAGATTGAAGAGCTAGCATCTTTTCTCTCTTGGTATAGATTCCACAAACGGTTTCTATCCAGTTGTGGTATCCAATTCTTCCTGAGAGGACATTTTTATATACAGATGATCTCTTGACCAAGTTGAAAGACTGGAAGATCATTCCGATGTTTCTTCTCAACAATCTCAATTCTTTTCCTTTTACCTTTGATACATCCATCTTGACAGGAATCTTCTTGATGATGTATTTAGAAGGAGCGATTGCAGTCTTGACTCCGAGTATTTCTTTTCTAAGTTTAATAGCTTCTTCTTCGTTTTTGTTAGTTTCAGCTTCTTTGAGCTTTTTGCTCAATTCAGGAAGTCTCTTCTCATTTTCTTTATAAGCCTGTAGCTCTGCTTCGTAATTTGTGTTGAGCTCCTTTTTATCATCGTTGACATCCACTAAGATTTGTCCTTCCTGGATATCGTGCATTTTGTTTATAGTTCTAAGCAAAGTTGATTTTCCAGCACCGGACAATCCGATGATAGACACGAAGTCACCATCATTGATAGTAAGATTTATTTTTTTTAAAGCTACTAAACCATCGGGATAGACTTTCTTTACGTTTTTAAACTCGATCATATTCTTTCCTTTCCAAAAGAAACCACCAAGCCATTCGGCCGGTGGTTAAGACTATTTGAATAGAACTAATTACTTGTTGTTTCTGTAAATAGTTCTTTCGTTTTCGTAGTTGGCATCGACTCCATCGGCATATCCAGTGTGTGAGTAGATGTTGTAGATAATGTAAGCACCAGTTCCTTCAGTCTTGACATCACCTTGCTTGACGGCGGTCTTGAAGGCTAAACTGACGGCGTCTTTCTTTTCTTTCTCAAGTCCGGAACGGACAGAGACTGTATCGTTGAAGATAGGATCAGTCATAGCGACTGTGTAGGTGTTGGTGAAGACACTCTTGTCTCCATTGTATTTTCCACCAGTTTTGTTGTATCCGTTGGAATAACGAATATCCATGAATCCCCAAACTCCAGCAAAGTTAGAATTCTCGTTCATAACTTCGGCAAAAGCAGCATCGTAACCTGTGATTTCGACACCCTTGATTTCACCCTTAGAAGCATCAGGATCTCCAGAGACGATTGTGAGTCCGTGTTCTTTGATGTAATCATTGTTGAGATATTGTGAATTAGGTCTGAACCAGAGCTTTCTATTAGCTTCATTCTTCATGTTGGAGAGGAAGAGCTTAGGATAGTTGTATCCAGCACCAGAACCTTTGTTTTGGATTCCGACTTGCTTTCCAATCAAATCATCGATGTACTTGATTTCAGTGGCAACACCATTTTCCTTGTGATTTCTGTTAGAAATAAGGATTGAGTTGTAGGAGTTAGCGACATTGACAGCATCTTGCTCAGCGAGATACTCATAATTGTCGATCTCACCATTCATGGCTTGGACTTGTTTATGACGTCCTTCTTCGGTGTTGTTAGGATTCTTGTAATCAGTGGTTTGAACCTTGAATCCACTTCTTTGAGCTGTCAAAAGAACTTCGACACTTCCAGGGTGGTCAACAGTCATTTGAGCATATGAAGTTCCAGTAAGGAAACCTACATCAGCTTGTGAGTTCATTAAAGCAGTACCGGCTGCAGCATAGGTTGTGGAAGTACTAATCTTGAAATGATAAGGTAAATTATTGTCTTCCATGATCTTATCGAGGACAGGCTCGAGTTGTTTAGCAGCTTGACCGAGGGCCTCAGGATCTCTGGAAGGAACGAAGACAACATCGATCTGGTTAGGATCTTTTTTGCAACCGACAAGGCTAAAAAGTACAGGCAATAAAGCGGCACACATCATCATCTTTCTCTTGGAAAATTTCATAATATCCTCCGATGGTTAGTTTTTTCCTTAGAAAGGAACTTTAGGTCTCTTTCCGGGTTAAAATAATAAACATTGTTTTTAAATAATGTTTTGGGATCCGCTTTCAATACCCTTACTAAAAATTAATTTTGCATAGAAATATATCAAATATGATTATGTGTTATTTAAATAATTATATGCTTATGGATTAGTGTAATGTAGAGACAACCTAATTGTGAAGGAATAAATTTTATGATTTAATTATGGATTAAGAAAAAACAGTTTATTTTTTACAATGAAAAGGGGCTGTTGCAAAATCCTGATCCAAAATCAGGTGAG
>ULPT01040498.1_pt1 | contig 66174 bp, 53 predicted proteins | sample 1953751 | NCBI WGS metagenome assembly ULPT01 (sample SAMEA4835636, study PRJEB28245) | human gut metagenome | biome: gut microbiome; material: fecal sample | place: Denmark | collected 2008 | reverse complement strand
ATTGTCTTGTCCTTTGGTCCAATTAGAGGGGTTCAGTACATAATGGCAACAAAGAGAACTGAGATCCCTAACGGAAAGAGAACTCCAAAAAGAATACGTGCATCCCTAGAACCACCTGTGATGAAATAAAGCGCATAGGTTACACCATCCAGTATTGCACAGCCTAGAAGAATCTTCAAAGCATGAACAAAGTTATTATGAGAGAACGAGCAGGAGATGCCGGAAAGAACAAAGAAGAGACCAGAGAAGATAAAATGACAGATCAATGCCCAATTACTGTTCCTGACCTGATAGCAAAGGTTCTCCCTATAGCGGATAAAAGGATTGTTAATGGAAAAGTAGTTTGAATACATCTGGGGAAGAAGATAGCCAAAATCAAACGCAAGGTGATCTAATATCCTAAGAAGCATCGATAGTCCGCGTAAGGCATCAATTTCCCATACACGGAGAGAGTAATCTTTTTTATTCCGTTTTGTTTTTAATTTCATATATGTTAAATATTATAACGCCATGAAGAAACTATGTAGTACCCTTTTCAGTAGAACAAAACCGATGAATAGATTCATCGGGTGGCTAGTCTGAGGACTAGCCTTTTCCGTATGCCGGATGCTAAGATATCGGCATGCAACGGCGCCATTACCCGCATTCGGACTTCGCGAAGGAGACCTATTTCCAGAAGAGCCAGTTCCATGACCGGCTTTGCACTGCGAGAAACGCGGGGTACCCCGTCCTCACCAATTTCATACGCATGCTCTGCAACACCCTGCAGGCACGGAGAGAGCGGGGGCAGACTCGGATCATGGACATCGTCGAGGAGGGCTGGGCGGACTTCAAGAAGGAGAACGCAGCCAAGCTGACCCGGCCTGCGGTCATCGAGGAGACAGAGGCGGAAGAGGAAAAGGAAAAGCACCTGGGCAGAGAGAAAAGCAAAAGATAGTAGACATTAGTTTAGCGTGAAAACATTTACAAATTCCTAAACAACGAAAAAGCCCGTATCCGGGATGGAGGATACGGGATGGAGTATTCTACTTGATTTCTTCGACGAAGGAGACGTACTCGAGAGTAGAGAGGGCCTGTAGGATTTCCTTATGGGACTGTTTCTTTTCTTCCTTGTTGGTCAGGGAGATTGTATAGACACTGAGCCCTGATCCGAGATAGGCATTATTCAGTTCGATATCATCAATCTGAAGATTGAGCTTACGGAGCGTAAAGATAAAGTCCTGAAGCTTGACTTTATCCTTAAGCTCGAGGTGGATTTCGAAGTGATTGGACTTGTCCTTGAGGAAGTCTTCGATACGCGGGAAGAAAGCAAGAATGACAACAAGAAGGATGAAGAGAATTAAGCTGATAAGATAGAAACCGAATCCGGCAAATAAGCCGAGGACTAAGCAAAGCCAGAGTGCAACCGAGGTCGTCAATCCCTTGATCTGCTTTTTCGAAGAGAAGAGAATCGAGTTGCCAGAGACAATGACTGCTCCTAAGACAGCGGCGGCAGAAAGAAGATAGAGATTGTCATGGATAGCGATATCAAGCCTTCCGACGGCACATCCGGCAAGAGTAATCAGCAAAAAGGTACGTAAGCCTGCAGAATGACGTTTGCTGCTACGCTCAAATCCGATAATGAAGCCAAAGAAAACGGCTAAAGCGATACGGAGCAAAAATGAATAGATGTTCAGAGACTGAGACCATTCTCCGAATAATCTTGCTAATGGGTCTAAAACAAATTCGTTCATCTTGATTTCCTCCTATTTATTTAAAGAACCGATGGGTAAAGTAATCTGAATAACCGACTTCTTCGCTTGCTTCAAGGAACGCCTTCTCTTCCTCCGACCTGACATAGTTGCCATGTTCCGGAAGTTCCTTCTGGATCTCCTTGATTTCCTGTATCAGGCTAGCGATCTTTTCTCTTTCTTTCTGCTGTTTTTCAAGGACAGGGTCAACCGGAGCAGAAGCAGCCCTCTGAGGCTGAGCTTCTATGCTCTTCGGACCATAGGAATGAGACAGGTAAAGGGCTAGTTTCGATAAGGCAGGGCCAATCAGCTCATAGAGAACTGAACTAGCTAAGATAATCGTTTCCAGTGCCTTTCCTTCTTCGCCACCGATTGTACGTGCACCTAAGGCAGCAAGGCCGATAGCTACACCCGCCTGAGGGATAAGGGCGAGTCCTAGATAGTTCCGGACTTCCTTCTTCTTTTTTACGCAGAGACAACCGAGATAAGCACCGGAATATTTTCCGGCAATACGGACAAAGAAATAGACAATTCCGATAACGATAATCGGAACGCTTCCGATAGAAGACACACTGACTAGCGCCTTTAAATCAAAGGAAACACCCGAACGGACAAAGAAAAGAAGAAGAATCGGAGGAGTGAAGTAGTTCAGCTGTTTAAAGAGCTTATCATCCTTCGTGACATTGATATAGACCGTCGACCTAGCCCTGCAGCCAAGAAGAGGAGAGACATCAAAGAGAGAGCAGAGTCCGCAGAAGGCAAAGAGAATCGCAATAGAGATAATCAGACGGTTATCCGTCGAGCGTTTCTTTGGCCTCCTTAAATGCCTTAATAGACCAAACAAGCCTCCTAAGACAAGAGCAGCTAAATTAAGTCCAATCGGTTTCCTGATACTTGCAAAGCTGAAAGTATGAGAGATAGAGGCGACAGCGATAGAGACAGCGGCAGAATAGGCAAGAAGTCCGACAACATCATCAAGAGCAACAACCTGGAGAAGGGTTTCAACGAAGTCGCCCTGAGCATGGGTCTGTTTGATTGTCCTTAAGGTAGAAGCAGGAGCAGTAGCAGCGGCTAAAGCACCTAAGACAATCGAGAAGGCAAGATCAAGATGAAGGGCAAGGAAAGTGACCAAGAAAACAAGGATGGATGCCCTTAAGGCCTCAAAGACCGTAATCACAATCACCTTCAATCCGTTTTTCTTCAGTATATCAATACGGAAAAACTCACCCGTTGAGAAAGCAATAAAGGCAAGGGCGATATCCGCTAAGAAGGAGGACCCTTCGACAAAACTATCCGGAATAAGGTTCAGACAGAAAGGTCCGATGATGATACCAGCTAAGATATAGGCAGTGACATTCGGTAATCTCAATAACTTGGTAAGACGAGTCCTTAAGAAACCGCAGAACAGCCTTAAAGCAATAGAAATAATTGATATTGACACATTGGATGTTATTCCGAGCTTTTCATAAATATTGATCATCCCGTACCTCCTAGGATTTTTGAACCGATGCCACTATACGCTTACAATTTGATAATAGACTATTATTGTTTTCGCATTTATGATAAACTTTCTTTATAGGACATAGAAATGATCGATACAAAGCTAATCACGTTGGTCGCTTTGAGCGAAAAAGGGAATTTCACCCGGGTAGCAGAAGAGCTGTCAAGGACTCAGCCGGCTGTTTCTCATCATATCCTTCTGCTTGAGCAGGAACTCGGTGTCAAGCTCGTTATCCGAGGAAAAGGAGAAGCAGTCCTGACAGAAGAGGGAAAAATCGTTGTCAATTACGCAAAAAAGATCATTGGTCTTTATGATAAAAGGGCAGTGGAAGTCAAAGACAGCGAGCATCACTTGACAAACTTAAAAATCGGTATTACTCATACTAGCGAGAGCAATATCAGGATGGTTGTCTTAGCAAAAGTCTCTACTCTGATTGATAAGATGAACATAACGGTTATTACTGATACCATTAAAAATCTTTATGATAAGTTAGATAATTACGAGATTGATCTCGCTATCATTGACGAAAAGGCTAATCCGGAAAAGTACTCTTCTCTATTGCTGGATACCGATTATCTTGTCTGTATTCTGTCTAAGTCTAATCCCCTTTCCAAGAATTCCATCCTCACCATCAAGGATCTGAAAAAGGAAAAGAGGATTCTTCGTCTGAAGGATTCCGCGACAAGAAGGCAGTTTGATTCTTCCTTGATTTCCATCAATGAATCCGTAGATGACTTTAATGTCATCAGGGAAATCGATAACATCGCAACAATCAAGAGCCTAGTGAGAAAGAATCTCGGAATTTCTATCCTTGCCAGAAGCGCATGCTTAGATGAAATCGAGAAAGACAAGCTTAAAGCACTTCCGATTGAGAATCTCTCCATGATCCGGGAAACCAATATCATCTACAACAAGAATAATGATTTCAGCAACATTCTTCAGCTGATTTATAAGACCTACCAGGAAACAAAGAAGAACAAATCGTAAACCTAGCGGGACTGAAAAAGCCCCGCTTTTTAGCGGGGCTAACAACAAAAGGAGTTTTAATCAGAATCAGTTTTCTGTTCCTGATAATCGAGCAAAATCTGTTTCAGCCGCTGTTCTCTTTCCTCTGCTGACTTTTCCTTATCGGAGAGAACCCGTTTTTCTTCGCTGTTCTTTTTTCCTTCTTTTGACTTTGTTTCTTTAACAGGACGGTTTTTAGAAGCCTGATAAGCAGCTTCGTTTGCCTGTGCTTCTTTTTTCTTTTTCTCTTCAAGCTTAGCTGCTTCTAGCTTCTTATGCTCTTCAATCGCTTTCTTTGCTTCCTGAATCTTCTGGTCATAAACAACACCGACAGTCTTCTTTTCATCATCCTGTTCCTTAAGGAGAGCGAAGATCTCTTTCTTAATCCTCTCCGGATCCTTACCCGAATTGTTATTGACTGCCTTAATCTTTTTCCTGTATTGTTTTTCAATCTTATCGAGCTTCTTCTGCTTCTCGCCTTCTAATTCAACATCCAGATCTGAATTAAACCGGAGATGGAGACGGACAAGCAGACGATTGAAGCCTTCCGGAGAGAACCGGAGAATCTGGAAAACAACAGCGATAAGGAGAATGATGCCTTTAATGGTATCGTTCAGGTTAGGTGAAAGATGGAGTGCAGCAATAATCTTATCGATTGTCTGGAAAGCAAGCGCACCAAAGAGGACACCTAAGATATTGCCGCTTCCGCCAGCCATCGAAATGCCGCCTAAGACATTCGAAGCAATCGCATAGAGTTCATAGGACTTTCCGGCTGCCGAAGGATCGATATTTCCACGGATACCGAGCTGTAGGAAAGCGGCAAATCCGATTAACAGACCTTCGATAGCAAAGACAAGGGCCTTAACAGAAGAAACATGGATACCGATTAAGGAGGCAGCCTTGCTGTTACTTCCGACCGCATAGATCTTACGTCCGAATTTTGTTCTGGTAGCTAAGAGATAGAAGAATAAGACAAGGAGGATGAAGATAATACCGACTAAGGAGATGGAAGCGAAGGAGAGGTTGCCCATCGTATAAAGCGTATCGCCTTTTCCGGCATATCCGTCAAGACGGAAGGTAGAAGGATGGCCATCCTGAACCGATAGAGTGTAAACAATGAGGGAACGGTAGACGAGCCTGGTGGCTAAAGTGACAATAAAGGAAGGCCTGTGAAGATAACCGACGAAGAATCCATTCACTCCGCCAAGGAGGAAGCCAAAGACAACCGCAAAGAGCAGGGTAATAATCAGAGCCAAGGCACTATTCTTGCCCATTGCCGAATAAGTGGAGTTATAAACCCTTGCACTAAGACCGGCAACAAGGGCAAAGATTGATCCAGCACTTAAATCGATATCTCCCCCGATGATAATTAAGGCCCTGCCAATGGCAGTAATGCCGATCGTGACAGAGGAATATAGGATATTCGTGCACCTAGCCCAGTTAAAGTTAGAGAAAGCGCAGATAATATAGATAAGGAAGATGAACAGGTTGATATAGACAAAGTTTGCTTTCCGCCAGCTAAACTTAAAGAAACCTTTGACATCTTTAGAGATTTCTTTGCCGTTCTTTGGCCGGTAGAAAGTTTCCCCGGTTTTCTGATAGACATCCTTGATCATAATTGGTTCTCCTTTTCCGGATAATTTGTCTTCACGCCTGTTTCATAGAGCCTTACTGTCGTATCGTTAATTTCCTCACGCTTGAGGTCAGCAGCTATCGTTCCATGGTAGAAGACAAGACAGCGGTCAGCACACTTCCTGATTTCACCAAGTTCCAATGTATGGAAGATAATTGTTTTCCCTTGATTTGCCAATTTCAGAAGAAGATGGTAGATTTCATCCTTCGCGCCGACATCGATGCCTTGGGTAGGATTGTCAAGCAGGAGGATATCGGCATCGGTATGTAGCCAGCGGGCAAGAATCACCTTCTGCTGATTACCACCGGATAAGGAAATAATCGGAGAAAGATAGGATTCTGCTTTTAGATTCAGATCTTTTTTAAACTGAGAATAGGAATCAACCTCTTTCTTCTTACTCACAAGCGGAGAATTTCCGAGGGAGAAGCTAGCCAGATAGAAGTTATTCAGGATATCAAGGGCCGGGAAGATGGAATTCTCTTTTCGGTTAGAAGGCACCCTTCCGACATGGTAGCGCCTGATTTTCTCGGTATCAAGATTGGTCAGGTTCTCACCGTTTCCTAAGAAGGAACCGGATGAGGATTTCCTTAGGCCGAACCTCGTCTGCCTAAGTTCGCTAGCACCAGCACCTTGAAGACCGGTAAAGCCGATGATTTCGCCTTTCCGGACAGAGAGACTGACATTTCGAAACCCTTTCCCGGAGTAGTTCTCTAGGCGGATTACTTCCTCTCCTAAAGGACGAGGCTGATAGAAGGAGGCTCTTGTATAGGTAGGGCCGACAATTTCCTTTGCCAGCCTTTCCGGAGTAGCATCTTTTATCCTTCCGCTTCCAATAAAATGACCATTTCGTAAGACCGTATAGGAATCACAGATACGGAAGATTTCCGGCCTCTTATGGGAGATAAAGATAAATGTCTTACCTTGTTCCTGAAGCATCTTGATGATGCGGAAGAAATTATCGATTTCTTCATTGGATAGAGCCGTTGTCGGTTCATCAAGAATCAGGATCTGAGAATTCGTTGATAGAGAACGGCAGATCTGAAGAAGCTGTTTCTGGGCGGTCGAAAGATTCCGGACAAAATCATTCGCCCGGATATCGACACCCAAAGATTTAAACAGCACGTTGCTCTTTTCAATCCTTGTTTTCTTATCAATCAATGGTCCCTTATGGATTTCATTATTTAGGAAAATGTTCTCGTAAGCCCTGAGATCATTGAACAGGGAAATCTCCTGATGAACAAAGGCAATACCTAAATTCTGTGCTTTCTGAATAGTCCTATTCTGAACTTCGACTCCATCGATACGGATACTTCCTTCATCCCGGGTATAAACACCGGAAAGGATATTCCTCAGCGTAGATTTACCGGCACCATTCTCTCCTATAAGAGCATGGACTGAGCCTTTCTTCACCTTCAGGGAGACCTGATGAAGGACCTTGACGCCGAAGAAGGATTTGGATATGCCTTCCCTAGAAATGATATCGTTTTCCATTCGTCTCTCCTTTTTCAATAAAGCCTCCTCTGCCTAAAAGGCAGAGGAAGCAGGAATTCAACGAAGATTCAGACTATGCTTTGACTTTGCCGCCGAATCCGGTCTTGCCGGCAATGTTGTCTTTCGTGACAGCTTCAGAAGCGATAACATGATCTTTAGTAACGGTCTTGCCAGCTAAGTAGTCAGCCATATCCTGCCTAGCAACGGCCATCATACCTGGATCATAGGTGACATCGACAATGTCGCATTTCGGAAGAGCAGCATTGAACTGAGCAGAGCGAGGATGATCGCCACGGATAACCTGATAGACTTCCTCAAGTCCGCCGCATCCGACTAAACCTTTGACATTCTGAGCAATGACATCTTTTCTATCTTGGGTGATGTTGTTTCCGGTAAGAGCCTGTAAGATACCCATTGTGATTTCAGAATCATGGGTGTAGAACCATTTATACTGCTTAAGTTCCTCAACGCTCTTTCCATTAACGAAGGTTTCAAACAAGGTGATAGAAGTATCACGGGACCAACCGGTGTAATCCGTGAAGGTGATATCGTTCTTGATATCCTGTTCCGACCATCCCTTTGCCTTTAAGGTGTCGGTAAAGCCAGAGGTACGTTCACCAGGAACAGAAGAGTTATCGCCCGGCCTGCCTAAGATCTTATCGCCTTTCGTCAGGCCCTTGGCAATGAAACGGTTAGCGGAAGCCACGCCGGAAGAATAGTTATCGCCTTTAACGTTGGAGATATTGCTCTTTTCTGCAGCCTTAACGGCATCATTGGTGATGATACGGTCGAACTGAACGAAAGGAAGACCGGACTGAGCAATCTTGGTAACCGTAGACTCGGCTTCATTAGAAGAAGGCTGAATGACGATACCGGCAACACTCTTCTTTTTAGCTAAAACATCATCGACACTCTTGGCCTGAGCTTCTGCATCAGCATCGGAATAGACGACATACTTATAATCACTCTGGGCAGCGTTGAGCTCCTTGGCCTTATCCTGGATATCGGTCAGAACAGCACCGGTCCAGCCATGGTCTGCCTTAGGTCCGAAAACAGCAATTTCCTTCGGGCCGGATTCCGGCTTTTTGCAGCCGACTAAGGTTAATAAGGTAACAGCAGCGAAACATAACGATTTCTTAGACATAATTGATTCCCTCCTTTGATTTTAAATATTGGAATCACACCTTTCGACCCATCTCTTCTCTTCTTTGGACTTGATACAGGCTTCCATGAAACGAATTCCCTCAAGTCCGTCTTCACCATGTGGATAATCTTCGTCTTCTTCCGTTAACACCTCCTTTTCCTTTCGTTTCAGAAGATTTGTGACAATAGTTCTATAGTTATCGGCAAACGCCTCATATAAGCCTTCCGGATGTCCCGAGGGGAGACGGCTTACCGAAGCGGCTTTATACTGCCGGACATAATCAGTACCGCGGCACAAGTCCCTAGTCGGCCTTCCCTTTTTGGTGTAGTAGAGGTGGTCCGGATCTTCCTGGTGCCATTCAATGGCGCCTTGAGTTCCATAGATTGAGACGACAATATCGTTCTTATGGCCGAGGAACACCTGTGAGCAGGTGACTCTTCCTTTCAGGCCTCCGGGATATTCGAGCAGGATATTTGCCTGAAGATCTAATTTCTGACCGAAGCAGTCATAATCGGCGAATACCTTTGCTGGGCTCTTGCCTAAGAGATAATGAAGAAGGTTCTCCCCATGTGTTCCGATATCTCCTATGCAGCAGCTTGCTCCGCTCTTTTTCGGATCCAGGCGCCAGATTGCTTTTTTCTCTTCTTCGCTTGTTTCTGGGTCAGCTGCTTTAAGAAGCCAATCCTGAAGATAAGAGACATTAGCACCGAGAAGCTCACCGAGTTCCTTCTTTTCAATCCTCTCTTTAGCCACCTTCACCCTTGGATATCCTGTATAACCGTAGTTCACGGCGAAGAGAAGATTTTTCTCTTTTGCTAGATGGACTAACTCCTCTCCTTCTTCAGAGGTGAAGCATAAGGGCTTCTCACAGACAACGGAGATGCCATGTTCCAAGAAAGTCTTTGCTACCTCATAATGCCTAGAGTTCGGTGTGCATATAATGACAAAGTCAATCGGATCCTTCCGTTTCGACTCTTTTTCTGCCCTTTCCTTATAATCATCGTATCTTCTGTCCTTATCGACATGATAGACATTGGCAGTCAGCTGATGATATTCCGGTACGATAGAGAAGGCCCCGGCAACAAGTCTGACTCTCTGGTCGAAGGAGAGCGCCTTGCGGTGAACTTCTCCGATAAAGGCTTTAACATCACCGCCGACCCTTCCATAGGTAATCATTCGTTCCATAATTGGTTTTCCTTTTAATTCTTGATTGCTGCATCGAAGGCAACATCGGACGGAGCGAAATCAATCTTCCGGACAAATTCGAGACTTTCTTTCCTTCCCTGCTCGCGGTTCCTTCCGCTGTCTTCCCATTCGACAGTGAGAGGTCCCTTGTATCCGTATCGGTTAAGGACACGGATTATGCTTTCAAAGTCAACATCTCCATGTCCGAGGGTATAGAAGTTCCAGCCGCGGCGGTTATCTCCGAAGGGGAGATAGGAGCCGAGAAGTCCGCCTCTTTCGCTTCTGCTCAGTTTGACATCTTTCCTGTGAACCGAATAGACGCGGTGGATGAAGTCTTCAAGGAAGGCCTCTGGACGGATGCCCTGCCAGAGCAAATGGCTTGGATCGAAGTTGATGCCGAATTCTTCCCGGTCATGGAAAACTTCCAACGTTCTCTTTGTGGAGTAGTAGTCAAACGCAATCTCAGCCGGATGGACTTCCAGAGCGAATTTGACCGCATTTTCCTTGAAGGTATCAAGGATAGGAAGCCAGTCTTCTCTTACCTTCCTGAATCCTTCTTCGATCCTTTCCTCCGTGGTCTGTGGATAGGAGTAGAAATATCTCCATAAGGGAGAGCCGGTAAAGCCAGCCTGCACTCTGACTCCTAGCTTACGGGAGACAGCTGCGCTTTTCTTCCTAGTCTTAACTGCCCATTCCTTAATCTCTTCCGGATTATTGCGAATCTCCTTGGGAGCGAATCCGTTAAGGCGCGGATCTGGTAAATCGGAGACACATTGTCCGATTAAATGAGTGGATAGAGTAACGATTTTAAGATGATGCTGATCAAAGATGGACTTAACATGCTCAAGGTAATCCTCATCTTCATAGGCTTTTTCAATATTGAGATGTTTTCCCCAGCAGGCAAGTTCGACTCCGTCATAGCCAAGTTTTTCTAGTTTTCCGGCTAAGGTTTCCCTATCCCTATCGGCAAACTGTCCAGTCGTCAAGGTAACAAGATGATTCATCTGAGTTCTCCTCCCTGTTTTACTGTTTATCTTCTTTCGTACCATAAGGAACAATCGTATCTTTCAGCCTGACCGAATTGACAACATGGATGTCCTTGCACTTCTTTTCGTTCAGAAGCAGATGGCGATAGGCGATTTCAATGCACTTCTTCCCCTGCTGATATGGATGCTGGGAGATAGAGGCAGAGACAAGCCCGTTTTTCAGTCCGAGAAGGATTTCCGGAATCTCATCGACCGTAATGACTTTCGGACGATGAACCTTTTCCTCTTCTACCGCCTTAAGTCCGCCTACCCTTCCTGCTCCGAAGTAGACAAGGATATCCGGTTTCTTATTCTTGATACAGTCCTTTGTCTTCTCGTAGCCGATTTTGTCGTCATCATAGGTTTCAATCGGAGCTAAGGATTCGAATGAGGGACTAAGGGCCTGCTTGAATCCTTCCAATCTCTGCCGATGTCCCTGATGGGAATAGGAACCGATCAGAACCTGAACCTTTTCTCCTGGTTTGATTAGCAGATTGACCCTGTCGGCAGCTAAAGCTCCGGAATTATAGAAGTCGCAGCCGACATATCCGATTTTGTACTTCGCATGGATATCAATGGATTCAGAGATAACTGGTATCTTAAAGGAATCAATCTTCTCCACAATTTTTTCGTTTCCTGCCGCAGAGATAATCAACAGCTTTGTCTTTTTGCTTAAGGAATTAAGAGCATCCCTGACTTCTTGATCATTAAATAAGGAAACAGGATAGACTTTCAGGACAATGCCGGAATACCGGTATTCACCAAGAAGAGCATTCTTCCTGCCCTGGAGAACAAGATCGAAGAAGCTATTGTTGCGATTGGCAACGATTGCAGCAACTTCGAAGGTTGTTCTTACTCCTTTCTGTTTCGTATGCATCTGGAAAACATACCCGGTATCGGAGAGAACTTTCTCAATCCGTTTCCGGACATCCGGTGAAACATTTCCGCGCCCGTTTAGGACCCGGTCAACGGTTCCACGTGAAGTGTTCGCTAAGCTTGCAATTTCTCTGATTGTCATAATTTGTGTAAACGCTTTACTTGAACTGTGTTTTCTTCTTGGCACAATTATAAGCATGAGACGCAATCTAAATTTAATTTGTGTAAAGGCACAGCCTGAAAGCAGGATTATTTTAGAATTAAATTACTGTTTTTTATAGTGTTATCGTTATTTTTATCCATATTTTATTATCATTATTAGTTGCTTTTAGTTAAAATCTAAACTTTTTCAATTTTTTCTTTAAGCGGTTGCCAGGATTATTTTTCAGGCTGTGCAATCTAAAACTATTTGCTGTGCATATTGACACAAGATACAGGCACAAGGCACAGCATAGTGGATTTTATGTTACCCCTTTCATCATTTTGTTTGAAAAGAATAGTGTCTAGTGAGCAGATAGCAATTATGCCAAGCGATTAAAACAGACACTTTTTTCTGTACCGTACTGGAATCAAATCACTTTGAGGATTTGCCTAAATCCTATATTTAGCAAAATGAGAGCTATGATTATCAAAAGAGATTTCTATTCGAACAAACTATTGAAGGATAGTTAATAGGACTTTTAAAATTCTCTGAATAATCTTTCCTTTGGCTCATCCATTTGTAAAAGATATTAATGGAACAAATCTAGCAGTAAAGATCTACCCCCATCCGCGGATACCTGTAATGATTTTCACTAAGTCAACTTCCAAGTTCCCGATTAGCTGATTCATGTATTCAGTCGGAAAGCCATTCATAATATGCTTAGGTCAGAAAAATCCACAAAGGAATTAAAATTCTTTTTCTTAACACAGATTCTGATTTTCTGTTCTATGAAGAAGCGGACTATACCATGGATACAAAAAAAGCGCCTCTTTTGAAGGCGCCTTGCAATTTTAATGGTGCGGACGGAGGGAATCGAACCCTCATGGGAAGCCCACACGCCCCTCAAACGTGCGCGTCTACCAATTCCGCCACGTCCGCATTTGCTCAACAATTATATCCACTTCTAGTCGCCAATTCAAGAAAAATCAGCTAAAATATTTTTTGATGGATAAAAGAACACTTCTGACAAGCAAAGTTTTCACGATGGATGACGGCTATTCTCTGAAAGTCAACGTCTTTCTGAAAAAGGGAAAAAGAGGCATCTTAGCACGAATTGAATATGGAGAACTCTGTCTTTATACGAACAGGGTGCTCTCCGATGAGAAGCTTCTGTCCTTTGTCAAAAAAGTCTATCACCTGAGAAAAAAACAGATTACGCAACGTCCTTTCAGGAAAGAAAACATTTATATTTATCGTCTTGGAAAGAAGTGCTATTTCACAAACGACATCAAGAAGAAAGGGGTAGAAGGGTACTACTATATTCCCGGGAATACAAAAGATCCTCTTACGCGGTACAAAAAGGATTTTCTTTCCTATCTTGAACCACGGGTAAGGGAAATTGGAAAAAGAAGGGGTGTAGATTTTTCTTCTTGGACTATCCGAACCGGACTCTTCCAGTCCTATTACGGATGTTGTGCTCCGAAAAAGAAATGGGTGAAATTTGATTATCGTCTCTTTGCCTATAAGCCTGAAATTTCGGATTCGGTTATTATTCATGAGATTGCGCACACTTATGAAATTCACCACAATGACCATTTCTACAAAATTGTGCATAGGTTCTGTCCAGATTATGATTATCTGCAAGATGAACTAGAAAAAGGTCACTTTGAAGGAGAACTTGACAATTATGTCTATTAAAATCATACAAAGCGAAGAAAATAAAACATTCAAAGACCTTTTTAAACTAAAAAAGGGAAATGCCAAAGAAGGTCTTTTCTTAGCCGAAGGAAGAGATCTTTTAGACGAAGCAAGGAAAAGCGACTCGGTAGAAGCCGTTTTGATTCCAGAAGGCGGGCAGAATCCCTACCCTGAAAAAGACACGATTGTTTTAAAGCAAGGGCTTTTCCGTCAACTCGCCAATTATCAGTCTCTTCCGGAGAGGATTACCCTGTGCAAGAAATGCTATGCGCCACTGTCTTCCGTCGGAAAAAGAATCATCTATCTGGACAAAGTCCAGGACCCTGGTAATCTTGGTACAATTCTTCGAAGCGCTTTATCGTTTTCCTACACTGGCGTAGTGCTTTCCTTTGACTGTGTTTCGCTTTATAATAATAAAGCAATCCAGTCATCAAAAGGAGCTCTGTTCAAAATACCTGTTGCACAGGCCGAACTGAGTGAAATTGATAAGTTAGGTTACCACATCTATCTGACGACTCTAGATGGAGAGGATGAAAAAGATTTTGCCTCCCTTGATGATCCTTTCTGCCTCGTTTTCGGAAACGAAGGCCAGGGGGTTAGCAAGAAAAACCTATCTTATGGAAAGAAGCTCAAAATCAACAGGAGCAATATTGACTCCCTGAATGTCGCTGTGGCTGCAGGAATCTTCAGGTACCGGTTCCGGAAAGGAGATACAAATGGCAATTAAAAAGCAAAAAGTAACCAAAAACATCAATGCTGCAATCAAAATCGAAACACCGGTTAAAAAGACGGTTTTGCTTTGCGCCAATGGGTTCTCCACAAGTGATACCCATGACTCTATCGCTAGGCACGAATATTTCGACAAATCTTTCAAAGAAGAATATCCGACCTGTGATATCGTCCCGGTTTCTCTGTTCCTTCCAAGCCAAAAAAAGACTCATTCAAGGAAGCACTTTGAAAAAGCATATCGTGCGGTAATCGAAGAGTATATCTCGAAAGGCTACGATATCAGGCTGCTTGGCTATTCGTTCTCCTGCGCTTTAACCGCAAAAAGGGCAAATGAATACCAAGACTATGTCAAGAAAGTCATTTTAGTAGCTCCGGTATATGACACCATTGTAAACAACAGGATACCCGGATATATCGAATACGCCTGGAAATTCCATAAGCTTCGCAAAAAATACGGAAAGAAGGTTTCCGGATCTATCTGCCGTGAAACCACAGTCGGCAGGGGAAAAACCTTAATTGCCATCTTCTTCTCCATTCTCTTCAATCGCCGTTATATCCGTAAACTGACGATTCCAACCCTTGTTATCCATGGAACGAACGATGAATTATCCACGGAACACGCTATCAAAAAAGTCGATCGTAAAATCAAAGGGGAGCATGAGCTCTTCATCTATGACAAGAGGACTCATGCGATAAGGAAAAACGTTCGCACCAACGGCATCGTCTTCGAAGACATTCTTCACTTTGCCTTCAATACCCCTTATCTGATTGAGGCGGAATCCACCATCAAGAGGCAGGAAGAGAAGGCAAGGAAAGTTGCGTTAGACGAAGACGGAAATCCGATTCCGACTTTTGGTGAAATCTTCGAAGAATTAAAGCCTTACACAAGCGAAGAAGCAAAATACGGAGAAGAAGAATTCTAATCAAAAGGCGTCATATGACGCCTTTTCTTGGATTTGGTTTTCTTTCCCCTTATAATAAAAAAGTTCAAACAAATCACGGAGGCAACCATGAAACTGAAAGATACTCTTATTAGGCCGAAAGGTTCATTCCCAAGGCGTGCTAATCTACCTTCCTGGGAAGGCAAAATGGCACAGGGATGGGATGAAAAAGCCATTTACAACAAACTCCTAAAGGAGCATGAGAATAAAACTCCTTTCTATCTCCATGACGGCCCTCCGTATGCAAACGGACAGATTCATTGCGGACATGCTCTGAACAAAATCATCAAGGATATCATTATCCGCAGCAAGAACCTGGAGGGATATTATGTCCCTTATACTCCAGGATGGGATACCCATGGTCTTCCGATTGAAAACCAGGTTACGAAATCCGGTGTTGATCGTAAGACAACTCCGCCGGCTTTATTCCGTCAGAAATGCCGTGAATATGCAATCGGACAAGTGGAATATCAAAAGAGCCAAAGGCTCCGCTTAGGTGTCATCGGAGATTATCACCATCCTTATCGTACCTTAGATCGTGACTATGAAGCAGATCAGATCCATATCTTTGCGAAAATGGCAAGGGATGGACTGATTTACAAAGGACTCAAACCAGTCAACTGGTCTTGGTCAAGTGAATCCGCTTTAGCTGAGGCTGAAATCGAATACAAAGACGTCCATGCTACGACTCTGTATTTCAAGTTCCCGGTAGAAGATGGGAAAGGTCTTCTTGAAAAAGGCGATGCAATCCTCGTCTGGACAACAACGGCTTGGACGATTCCTTCTAACCAAGGCTTATGCCTGAATCCAAAGAGGGTTTATGGTCTTTATAAGACCGACAAAGGAAACCTTGTCAGGCTGAAAGATCTATCCGAAGGACTAAAAGAAAAAGTCGGCTTCCAGGAGAGGACTCTCTTAAAGGAATTCACTGGTAAAGAAGCCGAAGGTATTCTTGTCCATCATCCTTATCAAGACCGTCTTGTGCCTTGCTGCGTGGATGATTACGTCACGTCTGATTCCGGCACCGGTATTGTCCACTTAGGCCCTGGTCATGGTGCGGATGACTACCGCGTCGCCAAGAAATACGGACTTCCGGTTGTCTGCACAGTGGATCCGAAAGGCTACAGGATTGATTCTGGTAAAGAAGTAGATGGCAGGTTCTATGAGGATGCCGGAAAGAAAGTCCTAGAGATTCTCAAAGAGAACGGAAATCTTCTTGCCACGGAAGAAATCGTCCATGCCTATCCGCATGACTGGCGTACGAAGAAGCCGACCATTTTCCGTGCCACCACGCAATGGTTCTGCTCCATCAACAAGATTAAAACAAAGCTTCTGGAAGAAGCCGATAAAGTCAAATACCTTCCTGTCTGGGGCAAGACACGTTTCAAGAATAGGCTGAGCGACCGGGACGACTGGTGCATTTCCCGTCAGCGTCTCTGGGGTGTTCCGATTCCGATTTTCTACGGCGAAGACGGAGAGCCTATCAGGGACAAAGTCTTGTTTGATTATGTCGAGAAGCTTTTCCGCGAAAACGGAAGCGATATCTGGTATGAATGGCCGATTGAAAAGCTTAGGCCTCAAGGATATAAGAGCATCCATTCGCCAAATGGCGTCTTTACCAAAGAAAAAGATATCAGGGATGTCTGGTTTGATTCCGGTTCTTCCTTCTTAGCAAGCGATATCAACTATCATCATCCCTTCCCGGCTGACCTTTACTTCGAAGGTAACGACCAGTATCGTGGTTGGTACAACTCTTCCATGATTCTATCCGTTGCTTATACTGGAATTGCCCCGTATAAGAGGATTCTGACTCACGGATTTATTGTCGACCAGAATGGTGATAAGTTCTCTAAATCGAAGCAGAATGGCATCGATCCTGTCGATATCTGCAATAAGTTCGGTGCTGATATTCTTCGTCTTTGGACAACTTCCATCGACTTCACTACAGCAGAAATCAAGCTTTCGATTCCGCTCCTTTCTGTTGTCTCGGATCAGTATCGTAAGATACGCAACACCTTTAAGTTCAGGCTCTCCAACCTGCAGAACGATGATAACGGAGATAAATTCGATACCTCTTATGTTCCTGCCTCACTCTCCTTAATCAATCAGAGGATTCTCAATCGTCTGAAAGAAGTCCTGAAGGACAGGAAGAAAGGCTATGACGAGTACAACTTCACGAATGTCACGACTGCTTTAACCAATTTCTGCGTCAACGATCTTTCTTCCTTCTTCCTCGATTTCTCTAAGGATACCCTTTACTGCGATAAGAAAGACAGCAAGGAACGAATCGATACTCAGTATGTTCTCTTTGTTATCGTCAAGAGTCTTGCCATTGCTTATTCTCCGATTCTTGCCTTCACTAGGGAAGAGGTCTATCAGACCTTATCCTTTGATGGAAAGAAGGAGTCGGTCATCTTAGAGGATTATCCTTCCTTTGACGGCATCGACGAGAATCTCAGCAAGAAATACGCTCTTCTACTCTCCCTTCGTTCCAAGGTCAATACCTTGATTGAACCTCTCCGTAAGGAAAACCAGATTCATTCCTCTAGTGAAGCAAAGGTTCTCTATGCACCGGAAAGCGAAGAAGAAAAGAAATTGATTGAAGAACTCGGAAAAGAAGAACTCAGCCGAATCTTCATCATCTCTGGCTTCGAAACCGCTACGAAGAGTTCCGTCATTTCTCATCCTGGCACTCGTTGTGATCGCTGCTGGAACTATTTCGATGACATCAGCGTCGATGAAGAGGGAAACCACCTCTGCCATCGCTGCGAAAAGATTGTCCATCCGGAAGGAAAATAAGGCATGGAAGAAGCAAAAAAAACAAAGACTCCGCTGATTCAGAAGCTGAAAGCCTATTTTCCGAAATACTTCAAATCTTTGAATTATCCTTTCTATCTATCTAGGATTGCTTTAGCCATCGGATTATTTGTCGTCGACTATTTCACGAAACATATTGCCTTTGACTTCCTTAGCGGAAAGCCGGAAGGCTTCGTGCAGGAAAACTATATTCCCGGTTTGATTGACTTAACCTTAGTTGGAAACAAAGGTGCTGCCTGGGGATCTTTCTCTGGAAAGAGGTGGGCACTTGTGATCATCTCTTCCATTGCTTCCGTCATGTTGACCATCAATCTCCTCTTCCGTTTCACTGCCTATAACAAAGTCTTAAGGATTGGCGTCACCTTGATGCTACCAGGTGCTGCTGGAAATCTCGTTGATCGAATCGGATTCTTAGCTCAGAAAGGAATCTACAAAGACGGCGTTGTTGACTTCCTCCGGTTCCATTTCTGGAAGAGTTTCCCTGTCTGCAACATTGCTGACTATTGCCTTTCTGTCGGTGTAGTCCTGCTTCTTATCGGCTTTGTCAGGGAATTTGTCAAGGAATACAAACAGATCAAAGCGGAAGAAGAAGCGGATAAAAAGAAAGCACTTGCCGAGGGAAAGGAAGTTGATGTGAAAGAAGAAGACAGGAACAAGAAACTGTCTGCCCTTTCTCAGAAAGATGAGACTAAAAACCATGATTCAGAAAAAGGAAGTTCTGGAAAAGAATAGACTCGATGTAGCCGTTGGTATTCTCTTTTCCTTGACCCGTTCACAAGCCCAGAAAGCGATCAAAGAAGGCAGAGTCCTCGTCAATGGCGAGAAAAAGGAATCTCCTTCCTTCAAAGCGATGCCTGGCAGGGAAGTGACACTCGATGCTCTCGATCCAGAACAAATCAAGGTTCCCAAGAAACCAACGATCGATGTAAAACTAGACTTCGTCTACCAAGATAAAGATATTTCCATCCTCAACAAGCCTCGTGGCAGGGTCGTGCATCCGGCACCAGGACATGACAACAATACGATCGTCAACTACCTGCTCAACGAAGATTTCTTTGATTTCGATGTCAATGACAGTGATGATTTACGTCCTGGCATTGTCCATCGAATCGACAAAGACACCTCTGGACTCTTAGCCATTGCAAACAACAAGCCGACTCAAAGTGCCTTATCGGAGGAAATCAAAGAACGCGATTTCCATCGTTCCTATCTTGCTTTGGTCTACGGAAACGTAAAAGACAAACGGTTTAAGATTGATGCTCCGTTAACACGTCCAAACCACACAGAAAGAAAAGCGGTTGTCGATGTCTATAAAGGAAGAGATGCTATCACTCATTGTACCCTTCTTGCTTCTACAGGAAAAGTATCCCTCTTAAAGGTGACCTTGGAAACGGGGCGCACCCATCAGATTCGTGCCCATCTTGCCTATATCGGATATCCCATTGTCGGTGATCCCCTTTACGGAAGAAAGAACGATGAAAAAATTGCTTCGAAAGGTCAGGCCCTTCATGCTTACTCCTTGTCCCTGATTCATCCTGACAATAGGAAAAGAAGGACATTCTATGCACCAATCGATGATTACTTCAAAAAGCTGTTAATCTATTTCTTCAAGACAAACATTTGAAAAAGAGCGTCGCGTGACGCTCTTTTTATTTTCGGTATCGAACGTGGAAAGAAAGAACATCAATATCGCTAGGATGAACGTTTGTAATCTGCCTTGCCTGTCCTAAGGTCTTAGGACGCAATAGGTTCAGCTTTTCTCTTGCTTCCAAGGAAAGACCATCCCTATGAAGATAATCCAGATCATCCGGAAGAGGGAGTTCTTCATATTCGCTTCTTCTCTTAGCTTCTTTGAGCTCCCTTAGAATATAGCCTTCGTATTTAACCCTAGTCTCCGTCTTTAGCTCTTCCCGTTTGTTCAGAAGCGGTAGAGAAGGGAAACAGTCTCTCAATCCCTGATACGTAACGTTCTGTCTTCTTAACGTCTGCTTCAGATTCTCGGCACCATTTGGTTTAGGGAATCCAAGAGAAGAAAGATAAGAAAAGATTTGCTCGTTTGTCTGAATTTTCGTGTTCTCAAGTGTAGAAACAGCTAAAGCAATTTTATTCTCACTTTCCGAGAATTTTTCATATCGATCCTTGGAAATAAGACCAACATCATAGCCATACTTCCTAAGCCGTGTATCCGCGTTATCACTTCTTGTAATTAAACGGAACTCACTTCGGCTAGAAAGCAGACGATATGGTTCTTTTGTTCCCTTGGTCACAATATCATCAATCCTTATTCCGATGTAAGCTTCATCTCTCTTAAGAATCAAAGGCTCTTTGCCCTTGAGCCAAAGACCCGCGTTAATTCCAGCCCTTAATCCAAGTGCGGCAGCTTCTTCATATCCGGAAGTGCCAGCAATCTGTCCACAGACATAGAGACCATCGAAGCCCTTAATTCTCAATGTATGGTCTAATTGACTAGGCTCAATGGCATCATACTCAATGGCATAGGCATACTTCAGGAATCTGGCATGCTCTAATCCACGGATGGAATGAACAATCCTCTCCTGGACATATTCAGGCCTAGAAGTAGAGAGACCATCCACATAGGTGGATTTCCTCTCTAGAGATTCCGGTTCAAGGAACAATTGATGTCTTGTCTTATCTTTAAAACGAACAACCTTATCCTCAATCGAAGGACAATAACGAGGTCCAACACCCTTGACTACTCCACCATACCTGGCAGATTCAGAAAGATGATCTCGAATAATCTGATGGGTCTTCTCATTCGTATAAGTCAAATAACAGGGAACCCTATCATCGACTTTCCTAAAATCCGTTGTTTCATATGAAAAAGCAAGATTACCACCCTGTCCGTATTCTGGTTCAAGATCTTTAAAATCAATGGAATCTGGATCGAGACGAGGCGGAGTTCCCGTCTTAAGCCGAAGCCTATGAAGTCCTAAATCCGAAATAGACTTACTCAAACCATGGCTGGATTTTTCACCATCTGGCCCAATATCCGTAATATTATGTCCGCGAAGAATGTGGGCTTCCCTATGAGTTCCAGTAGCTAAGACAATCGCTTTACACGAAACAAACCTACCATCCTCAAGAACAACACCTTTGGCTTTCTTATCCTCAACAACAATTTTCTTGACTTCTTGTTCAGCAATATCAAGATTTTCTACCGTAAGAAGGAAATTCTGCCTATTGCGAGGATAGCCTTTCTTATCTTCCTGGGCACGAAGACATCGGACACCAGGTCCTTTCGAAGTATTCAGTTCCTTGATTTGAAGGAGAGAGCCTTTCCTATCCGCAATTTTCGCCATAATGCCACCCAGGGCATCAATTTCACGGACAACAATGCCTTTGGCAGATCCACCAATATGAGGATTGCATGGCCTATTAGAGACCATCTTAAAATTCCTGCAGAGCCTTAAGGTCTTCAGTCCCCTTTTTGCCAAGCTATAAGCGGCTTCCGAACCAGCGTGGCCGCCACCGACAACAATAGCGTCGTAGCTTTCCTTAATTTGATTCAGCATAGATTCTAGCCAATACTATCGGTCCTGTCGAATTTAATCAGCTGATTGAGTTCTACAGCGTATTCCATAGGAAGTTCTTTGCTGAACGGCTCTAAGAAGCCCATGACAATCCTTTGAGTTGCCTGCGTCTTCGATAATCCACGGCTCCTAAGATAGAACAGTTGATCTTCACTGATCTTGGAAACCGATGCCTCATGCTCTAGGTAAGAGGAAGAGTTATTCACAACATTGTGCGGAATCGTATCGCTATAGGAATAATCATCTAAAATAAGAGTATCGCATTCTTCATGGACCTTAGATCCGTCGGCATTTTTTCCGATTTCAATCGTGGCACGGAAATTGCTTGTTCCGCCTTGACGTGCAATGGACTTTGAAATAACATTAGCAGAACTATCTTTTCCAAGAAGAATCCTCTTGGCACCAGTGTCTTGGAATTGGCCAGAGGAAGCAACTGCAATCGAAACCGTCGAACCACGGCTTCTCTCGCCTTTTAACACACAGCAAGGATACTTCCTGCAAAGCTTGCTTCCAATATTACCATCGACCCATTCCATAAGTCCGTCATCATCCACCCTAGCACGTTGAGTGACAAGGTTCAGGATTGAATTCGACCAGTTCTGAATCGTAGTGTAACGCCTCTTGGCACGCTTTCCAACAAAGATTTCGACAATCGCAGCATGAAGGGATTCTTTGGAATACATCGGTGCAGTGCATCCTTCGACATAGTTCAGTTCTGCATCATCATCAACAATAATGAGAGTACGTTCAAATTGACCCGATTGTTTATTATTGATACGGAAATAAGACTGAAGAGGTTTATCTAGTTTGACTCCCTTCGGAACATAAATAAAAGACCCACCCGACCAAACGGCAGAATTTAAGGCTGCATACTTGTTGTCCTGTGGAGGAACAAGCTTTCCGAAGTACTTTTTGAAAATCTCAGGATACTCTTTTAAACCAGTATCGGTATCAAGGAAAATAACACCCTTTTCCTCGACTTCCTTTAACCTATTCGAATAAACAGCCTCCGATTCGTATTGAGTTGTAACCCCGGAGAGGAATTTTTGTTCTGCTTCTGGAATACCAAGTTTATCGAAAGTCGATTTGACTGTATCCGGAACATCATCCCAGTTGGAAGCAACATGGTCCGAAACTCGGGTATAGTAAGTATAATCCTGGAAATCAATGAAATCCAAGGAAGGTCCAAAAGAAGGCTGGTGATGGTTGAAGAATTCCTTCAAGGACTTCAAACGGAAATCCAGCATGAACTCAGGCTCATGCTTGATTCTAGAAATCTCACGGACTGTATCTTCCGTCAGTCCTTTCGGAGTCTTTAAGATGCTAACGTCCTTGTCCTTGAATTCGAACTTCGAACGATTGTCCTGATCGACAATATCCTCGATGTTATTTTTCGGTTTTGCATCCATGTTCTTTCTCCTCCTCTTCTGCGAACGCCTTCTTCAGGCCTCGCCAAGAAATATTGGCGCAGGTAATACGAGATGGCTGATTCGAAACGTTTTCAAAAGCCCTGCCTTCTCCGATTTCATCCTCATCGAAGTGTTCACCGGCAAGCCTCTTGTTGTATTCATCCCTGATATGATTTGCTTCTTCTTTTGTCTTTCCGATAACAAGCTCTGTCCTGACACTCGAAGCTGCCGTGGAAACGGCACAGCCAACACCATACCAGCGGCAGTCTTTGATGATATCGCCTTCCCTTAAGAGCTGAATATAGATATCATCAATGCAAGAAGCGGATGCCCTATGGATGGTGACATAGCGGGGATCATCGATTTTGCCGAAATTCTTAGGGTTCTTATAATTATCCCTAAGAATATCACGCCTGAGTTGCTCTTTACTAATGGAAAAAGGCATCTAAGAAATCCTCCGCAGTAGAACAGGCTTTAATCAAAGCCTTGATATCATCTTCCGTATTATACCTATAAATAGAAGCACGGACTGTTCCAGGGGCTTTTAAAATCTCTGGAAGAATCTTCGCACAATGCTGGCCAGAACGAACGAAAACTCCTTTGGATGAAAGATAAGAGGCTACATCCTGCGGGAACACATCTTTGATATTGAAAGTGATGATTCCAGAATCTGCGTCCTCGTTATAGAGAATTGCGTTTCCGTTTTTCTTTAAGCCTTCGATAGCAAGCTTTCGCAGTTTCCTTTCGTGCTCATGGATATTATCGAACCCAACAAAAGAAAGATACTCACAGGCTTTCGCTAAGCCAAGAGCACCAGCAACATTCTGTGTTCCAGCTTCCCTACGATAAGGAAGATCATCCAAAAGGACTTCCCCTTTGGAATTGAATCGAGCATTCCTCTCGCCACCATAAAACGTTGGAGAAATCTTTTCTAAGAGATTCTTCTTACCATATAAGATACCGATTCCAGTCGGACCACACCTCTTATGACCAGAGAAAGCCAGGAAGTCGACATCCAAATCTTTGACATCGATTTTCCTATGGGGAGCCGATTGAGCTGCATCATCGACATAAAGAGCACCGACAGAATGAGCCAAAGAGACTAATTCTTTCACAGGAAGAGAATATCCCCTGACATTACTCACACTAGCCAAAGAAACAACTTTTGTATGGGAAGTAAGAGATTTTTTAAAATTCTCAGGAGTGATTCTTCCTTTTTCATCGAGGGGAACATATTTAATAACAGCTTTGGTAATTTCAGCTACCTTAAACCAAGGCAGAACATTGGAAGCATGTTCTTCCGGAGAAATCAATATTTCATCACCGGCATGAAGAAAAGGAAGAAGACCGAAAGCCACTTCATTCCTACCCCTGGTATCACCGGAAGTAAAACAGGTTTCTTCAAAATCAGCATGGATAAACTCAGCAATCGTCTTCCGAGCATTATCAAAAGCAACATCCGCCTGGTGAGCCAAAGAATAATCACCACGTCGTGTATTGGCAGTGAAATTCTTATAGTAGGCGTTCTCCGCTTCAATCACGGAATACGTTTTGAAGGTTGTGGCGGAGTTATCAAGATAAACTAAAGGTTTTCCTTCAAAAAGGGAATTATGGTCATTGTACCTTGGAAAATCCTTCCGGATAGAAATCGGATCAAAACTCATAGCGTAACCTCACCGAGTCGCTTCTTAGCTTCTTCGATATGTTTCTCATCTTTTAAAGCCGCAAGAATCGGTTCAAAATAACCAAACGTTATTAACTTTTTTGCTTCTTCTAAGGACAAACCACGGCTCCTGATATAGAAGAGCTGTTTTGGATCATAAGCGCCAACCGTTGCACCATGGCTTGCCTTCACATCATTTTCCTTAATAAGTAGAGAAGGAGAAACTTCGCTCTTAGCTTCCTTAGAAAGGTTCGTGATTCTGCCTTCCTGACGAGTTGAACTTCCTTTCGCACCATTCACAATGGTAGAAGCGCCTAAAAAGGAAAGATGCCCACTGCCGGAATTGATTCCCATCCTTTTTACAAGAGAAGAAGAGGCCTTTCCATGATGGGTGACGTTGATTTTATAGATTTTTTCTTCTTTTCCAGATAATAGAGAACCTAAAGAAACCTTTACAGAAGAATCTTTTTCCAAATCAATATTGATTTCCGTTGAAAAAGATGAGGACGAAAAGTCGACAATCGTCCTTTCTAGTTCTTTTCCTTCTTCCACATGAATGGAATAGTTCTTCTGAACCGAGTTCTTCCCAGAAAGGAAGGAAACGATAGAACTATCCTCATCAATATCAGCGGGAAGAGATAAAATCTGGGGATCGAAGCTGATTTCCTGCATGATCCTATTTTCCTTCCGGCTTCCTAACCTGCTTTACAGCACAAGCACCAATAGAAACCTGATTCGGAGCCTTTTCTTCTTTTTCCAGCTTGATGCCATCTTCTTTCTCTAAGAAGGAGTATCCTTCTTTCGAGATTCTCTTTGCTAAAGAGAAATCGCCTTCTTTAGCGACCCGTCCATTGACAATAACGGCAGTGCGGTTTGCATGGACAAGGTCATAAAGACGATCATAGTGAGAGACAATAATGAAAGTAGTGCCTTCCTCTTTCCTCTTGTTGATGACATCCGAAATAATCTTCAGAGCATCAACGTCAAGTCCGGAATCAATTTCATCAAGAAGAGCAAGCTCCGGTTTCAAAAGCAACATCTGAAGGATTTCGTTCCGTTTCTTTTCGCCACCAGAATATCCTTCATTGAGATGACGGCTAGCCATCGAAGAATCCAAAGAAACTTCTTCGTACGCTTTTGTTGTAGCCTGATAAAACTTAAGAAGAGAAACAGGCTTTTCCTGATGGGCATTCCTCCTAGCACGGAAGAAATCCATCGTTACAACACCTGGAACATCCGGCGGATTCTGGAAAGCCATGAAGATTCCTTTTTTGGAACGTTCATCCGTAGACCTCTTTAAAAGATCCTCGCCATCAAAAAGGATTTTTCCAGATGTGACTTTGTAGTTCGGATTGCCGAGAATAACATTCAAAAGAGTAGATTTTCCATGTCCGTTCGGGCCAAGAAGAGCAAGGGAATCGCCTTTCTTGATTGTCAGATTAAGGTTCTTGAGAATCGGCCTGCCATCTGCTTCGCAGCTGAGGTCGATGATGTCGAGTTCTTTCATTTTCTGCCTCCGTAAAATTTGCCGTTATTATTGTAATTATCAATCAAAAATATGTAAACGAAAACGATAACAGAAACGAAAAACTAGTTTTTCCTTTGAGAAGAAATAGTCTGCTGAAGTTTTGTCCTCTCTCCATCCGTTAATTGCCTAGGCGGGAAGTTAAGCTTCAATCCATCGTGATCATACCGAGGGATAACATGAATATGGAAGTGCCGAACCGTTTGACCAGCAGAAGCACCAGCATTAGAGATAAAGTTCACACCAGTTGCACCAAGTTGACTAACGGCAGCCTGAGCAACAAGCTGAGCCACTTCAAAAGCATGATCAAGAATATTCTTCGGACAAGTCAGCCTCGAGCTGAAGTGCTCTTTCGTAATTACAAGAGTATGTCCGCGGCTTGCCGGATTGATATCCAGAAAAGCAAGGACCTCATTGTCCTCATAAACTTTATAAGAGGGAATTTCTCCACGGCCAATCTTACAGAAAATACAAGATTCATTATTCATTTTATAAATCTCCTTTCGGTGAAAAAAGAGAAGGCACGGAGCCTTCTCTTTTCAATGACTAATCTCCGATTTTGATCTTCGGTTCAGATGAATACGGATTATCCGTCTTGAAGACATCATTGTAGTTGGATTTGAGATAATCGCGGAAGCCTTCATCTTTGTAGTTGATATCGAGTCGGCTGAGCCAATAAACGATGCCGTTTGTCTTATACGATCCAGTAGTGGACCTAGTATAAGCGACTTCGCGGGCGACCTGTTCTTTCTTCTCGGCAGAATCATAGACAGAATCCGAGTTGCCCTTGCTTAAGGCAGAGGTATCGACGACATCAAGGATACGAGTGAGATAGTAAGTCTTAGTAGAGGAATCATAGTAGATAATATTGCTCGGGTCGGTGCTCGGAGTATCGGCAACAGTCAGATAACGATAGCCATCCTTTTCATAGATGGTGAAATCGCTCGTCCATTTTCCAACGTTATCCTCAGCTTTCCTCTTATCGATATTGGACTTAGAAGAAGTAAGACGAGGCGAGAAGATACGGCTAGAAAGATCAGACGGAAGAGAGGAAATACCAGAAGAAGATAAATACCAGCCTTTGGTAACCCTATCTTTGGTTGCAATATCATCAATGGCTTTGCGAACACCGGTTTCAACATCATAAGCATAGGTTCCGGTGTAAGTGGATTCTAAGGAAGAATCCAGCTTATTGAAGTCTTCCTGTCCATCTTTGACTTTCTTCCAGTCGGCAAGGACTTTGCCGGTAAGGGTGGAAGAGTAGAGTTCGTCAGAAGCCGCAGTTGCAGGAAGAACGCCATTCTCACGGAGCCAGCTGACTTCTTCATCGGTCAGAACAACAGAAGAAGAATAACGTCCGCTTGTTCCAAGTTCCGTATTGTTAGCAACTTCCTTCGTAATGCCTTTCCATAAACGGGAAAGAACAGAGAAGTCTTTATCCTGACCTGCTTTAGAGCCCTGGACATAATCCCGGACATAAGCATCAAGAAGCTTCTTAGCAGCACCCGGAGCATCGCTACGATCGGTCAAAGCAACAATCTGGACATTACGGGCATTGGAGTTACCAATAGAAGCATAAGACTTCGTGTAGATGTATTCGCTGACCAGATAATTGATACGCCTATCATCATAGACTTCTTTTTCACGATAAGTCTTATAGGTGTTTTCCCTAGCAGAAGAGAAAACATCGGCGTACTGCATTTCCGGAGTAACTAAGAGACGCTTTTCCGCTTTGGATTTATCAACAGTGAGATAGTAATAGTTCTCATCGAGATACTGAGCATACTTATCTTCGTAGAAAAGATTGTCTTTTGAATAGGAACCGCTGCGGACAGCAGAGACCATGGTCTTCTGACCACGGGCTTCAAGGTTGTCAAAAGTGGAAGAGACAGCAGAGAAATTATCAGCAACAGAACCTTCGAAGGTATCGTTCTTGATGGCAGTGACATCGGTACCCTTCTTATCGGCAGTATAGTCATGAGCGACTTTGCTTTCCGCAAGAAGAATCTGATTTAAGGTCTTTTCATAGATAGTGCTCGTGGAAGCGACGTTATCGTAGTACTCAAGCTTTTGGTTTCCGACAACACCAGAAACAAGATCATCATGGTTCTGGCCTTTGGCACCATCGAGATTGTACCTAGGCTTATCATAATCGACCGGATAGGTCTTATGTTCGTTCGTGCATCCGACTAATGCGATGCAGGAAAGAAGAATCAAACCGAGACTTTTTTTATTTCTTGACATGGCAGAGATCCTCCGTTACTCCATTGAAGCTTCCGCTTTCGAAGGCAGAAACACAGGCCGTAGGAAGAATACGGGACTGGGCAGCTTCTTCCTGAACATTCAGCTTCTTGACATAGGTTTCCCAACTGGTATCTAAGCTTTCCTGATTATCAGAAGCGGTCTTGTCAATGGTCTTCTGAATATAGGCTGCAATATTATCGGCGACTTCTTTGCCTAAGATATCTTCAAAGCTCTTTCCGTTATATTTGGACTTGAAGACTTCGAGGTTATGCTTGAACAAAGTATAGTCCTTGTTAGCATCTTCGTTATAGATAGCAGCTTTGACAGTAGTAGAACGGGATGCATAAGAAGAGTTGGAATTGACATCAGCTTTGATGAAGTTGATGAAGGACGGATTCTGGGAATAATCCGTGCTTTCCGGACTTTTAGCATCGGCATCCTGTTTAGGAATGTTGGTACGCCAATATTGATAGTTCTTGACGCCGTCTTTATAATTGACGAACGGATCACGATTGACAACAATGAAGTGGATTCCCTGATAAGAGGAGGAAGCAGCACGGGTCACAAAGACCGGGGTCTGGCTTTCCTTCGAAGCAACCAGAATCTTAACGCTGGCGCCATCTTCGACTGGATTCAAATCCGTTTTCTGAGCAACAGCTGTCGGATCGCAGTAGTAGTTCTCAAGGTTGTTGCTGATGCCATCGATGGTAGCGAACTTGTTAGCATCGATTGCAGCAAGCTTAGTCTTGACATAATTGTATTCAGCAAGCTTGCTCTTCAATCCTTTTGCTTCGGCGTGAGAAATAAAGTCATTGATATCACTGAAGCTTTCCTTGCCCCTAGCATTGACTTCCTTCAGGAACTTTGCATCATAGTATGAACTGTCATCATAGATGAAAGAAGCACCTTCGTAATTGAAATAGTTATTGAAGTAGATGTTGCGTGGATACTGAGTAGCAGTTGCATACTGAACGCTCTTGCCAGTTTCCGGATCGGATTCTAAGTCAGCAACATAATCCATGGTGAAGGCAACAGAGAGCGGAATACCAAAGGCCTTGCCCTGACCAATTAGAGTAGACTGAATCTTGTCAGAGACAGAAGTCTTGTTTTCATATTTGTATTCGTTGTAATCGTCTTTGTATTCGACAGACTTTCCAGGAACACGGAGAGAAGCCTTGACAGCATCATTGTCCTTGGTCTGCGGATTCCTATAAGCATCATATGCGTAGAGTCCGAGTTTGAACTCATTGACATAGGAAGTGGTCTTTTCCCTAGCAACCATGGCAGAAGAGGATTTTTCATCCGAAGCAACTGTGTAGAGTTCACCATAGGTCTTCTGGGATCCCTCATCATCGCTGGAGCGGAAGGCAACCGAACCGAAGGATTCGCTGCTTGCTAAAGCAGAGACAACAGAGCCAATCTGCTTGGCATCGTCAGAAGAAATCTGACCATCCCATAAGCCGGTTCCGTCTCCGGAAGCATCAACCTTAACTAATAAATGGGAAACATGATACGGAGCTTTGTCAGAGACATACTTCTTGGTGTAGTCTTCGCTGATCTCGTAACGTTCCTTGGAATTGGTCGTACCATCGGCTTCCTGATAGAAGTCGGTGCTGTTTTCGCTGACCTGTTCCTGGCTGATAAGCTTCTGACGAAGCTCTTCCACGGTATCGACTTTCCTTTCCTTAAGGGTCTTTTCCCGTTCTTCCTTGACGGAAGTCTTATTGGTCTTGGAATTGTTCTTCCAGGTCTTTTCGTATTCATCCCTCTTGGAATCAACACGGGAAAGAATAGCTCCAGAACGTTCCGTGACTAACTGAGCAAGAATATTGCTTGCAACATCGTATTGAGCCTTAGATGCATCCTTGGTGCCGTCAAACCTCTTGTAGATTTCATCGTACGTATAAGTTTTACCTCCGGCATCGACAACTACGCCATCTTCCCAATTTGCTTTGGGATAGGTGTAGTCCTTACTGGCGCATCCAGCCAAGAGAGACCTAGATGCCAATAAGGAAAGGCTGATGGATAGGCTACGTTTGCCTTTATTCATATGAATCCTCCTCATTGAATAGCTTTTACACACAGTTTAAGCACTAAACTAGTTTAGTTGTTAAAGCAATTGTTTTCAAGAAAAAGAAGTACCTGAAAAACAAAAAACGGTGTTTCTTTTCCGCTTTTCACAGCAAAAACCATGTGTGAAGGGTTTTTGCTGCTTTATTTTACATCATCCAACGAAAAAAGAGAAAAAGGTTTCCTCTCTCTGGTGTAGAATAGAAAGGCTATGAAACAGATTATCGCCATAACCAACCAGAAAGGCGGCGTTGGAAAAACGACCACCGCCTATAATCTTGCTGCGGCTCTTGCACGGTATAACAAGAAAATCCTTGTCATCGACAGGGACCCTCAGGGCAATTGCTCGAGTGCCCTTGGAATTGATTCGTCTTTAAGCAGACGGACAAGCTATGAGCTGCTCACCTCGCAAGTTGATTTAAAACATGCTATCCGGCGTACTTCCTATAGTAATGTTTTTCTTATTTCCGCAAACCTTTCCTTGGCAAGGCTGGAAAGCCAGCTGAGGAAGCAGGGAAAATCCAAAACAACTCTTCTAAAAGAAAAACTAGACTGCAAGGATGCCGATGCCTTTGATTTTATTCTCATTGATACACCACCGTCCCTTGGTTTTCTATCTCTGAACTCACTGAAAGCGGCAGATAGTGTCATCATTCCAAGGCAATGCGAATATTTCGCACTCGATGCCTTAGCACAGCTTCTTTCCACGATTGCCTCTGTCCAAAGAGGAGACAATCCAAAACTTGAGATTGAAGGCATTCTTCTTACAAGGTTCGATTCCCGGACGAAACTAGGACTTGAAATCTCCCAGGAAGTCCGCAAGAATTTCAAAGACAAGACTTTTACAACCACGATTCCACGCAATGTCTCGATTCCAGAAGCCATCAGCAAAGGTATCCCCGTTTCCCTTTATAAGCCTCTCTCTGCTGGATCCTTAGCTTATCTCTCCTTAGCACGGGAGGTTATGGAATATGCCGAAAAGAAAGAACTCAACTGATCTTTCTTCTTTAATTAAAAAATATAAAGGTCTTTCGGTTGTCAATGAAATCGAAAGTAACCTGAACAAAGAGCCGAAGACAGAAATCAGCTTGCAAAGCCTAGTTCCTTCTGACCTATTTGATGAGAAAAACTATCCAAAGGAAACCTTAACGGAATTAAAAGAATCGGTTGAACATTATGGTTTCCTCAGGCCTTTGATTGTTGTAAGAAGAAAAGACGGAAAGAACGAAATCATCAACGGAGTCAAGCGCTACCTTGTCGCCAAGGAAAGGAACAGGAAGTCGATTCCTGCTCTGACCATCCCGCTAGAAGAAAGAAAAAAGCACGCTTATATCCTTGGAATTATGGAAAAAGAGGAGAAAGATCCTTTAGTCAGGACCCATGCTTTAAAAAGGCTTAAGAACAAATACGGATATCAGGAAGAGGAACTCGGACTCCTGACAGACTGCTCCATCAGTCAGATTAAGAACCTATTAAGAAGGGATGAGCTTCCTTACGAAATCAAGTCCCTTGTCCACCAAGGGAAACTGAGCTATGGGCAGGCAAGAGTCTTATTGAATCTTTCCAAGGAAGAACAGAACTCTCTCGTAACAAAAACAAGGGAACGAAAGCTCTCCGTTCGTGCCAGGGAAAAGGAAAAACGGGAAAGGAAGCATTCCCAGCGCAAAAGAAAAGTCACTGTCAAAGGAAAAACAGTGACCATCCTTTTCGAAAGCGAAGAAGAGGCAAAAAAGAACTACCCTAAAATCCTTAGTTCCTTTTCGGACTGAGTCAGTTCCTTGCCTTCTGATATTTTTCTCTTAACCGCTTCTTTCCGTTCCAGCAAAGAAGGAATGCATCCGCAATAGCCTTGGCGGTAGAGATGATACTCCCGGCTGATCTCGATTCCCTTGAGCTGTCCGTTTTCCTTCTTGAAGTCGGAATAAAGATATTTTGTGGAACGATATTTCTTTTCAAGAATCTTTGCGATTTCATTCAGTTCCCGGCTTGGCTTCTTACAGGAGACCGTCCTGACCGTGGTGAAATAGTCAAAGTGATGAAGATAGGCATACTTGTAAGCAAGTTCCCTGCGGTAAGCGTGGCATTTCAAACAAGTGGCACCGCCTTCTCTATCGTTATAACGTTCCTTGAAAAGAGAATCGTATTTCAGGAAATCTTCTTTCTCAATGACAAAAGGAACTTGGATATGGTGGTCTTTCGAATAGCAGGAAATAAATTCTTCCCTTGTCTTCCTTCTTCTCAGATATTCCGCTTCCGGAGCAATATTCGGATTGAAGTATCCGACCGTCACTTGGAAATAACGGACTAAGACAGAAAGAGGATAAGTAAGACAAGGTCCGCAACAAGCATGAAGAAAAAGAGTCGGCTTTTCCTTACTCGAATCGACTCTTTTGATTTCGTCCTTGAATTCCTGATTGAAATCCTCGTGTTCCATTTTTAATGGAGGAACCTAGCATCGCCGAAAGAGAAGAAACGATACCCAGTCTCAACGGCATGCTTATAGGCATTCAGGATATTGTCACGGCTAGAGAAAGCAGCAACAAGCCTGACCAAAGTGGATTTCGGAAGATGGAAGTTCGTAATCAGAGCATCAATCGCCTGATACTGGAATCCAGGATAGATGAAAAGCTTCGTATCTTCAGCAGTGGCACGGAACTCTCCGTATTGATGATAGATGGTTTCCAAAGTACGAGTAGAAGTCGTACCGATCGCAATGATTCTCCGGTGCTCCTTTTTTGCGAGATTGAGCCGGTCTGCCGTTGCCTGGTCCCTGTGAATGAATTCACTGTGCCTATCATGCTTACGGATATCGTCATCTTTGACCGGACGGAAAGTTCCAAGGCCGATATTCAAAGTCACATCAAGGACTTCAACGCCTTTTTTCTCTAAGCGGTCAAAGAGATCTTTTGTGAAATGGAATCCAGCGGTCGGAGCGGCTGCAGAGCCTTCAATCTTAGCATAAACCGTCTGATAACGGCTGTTGTCGCCAAGCTGAGCATGGATATAGGGAGGGAGCGGCATTTTTCCCAAGGAATCGAGAACTTCCCTGAAAATTCCGTTATAAAGGAAATGGAAAACGCGGAGTCCTTCTTCTTTGACTTCCACGCATTCTGCTACCAGCTGCTTATTGTCTCCAAAATCAACCCGGGTGCCGACTTTCACGGTATGGGCATTTCCGACAAGACATTCCCAAGTATCCTTCTTCTCGCTGCTTTCCTTAAGGAGAAGAAGCTCCACATGGGCATTGGTTCCTTCCTTTGATCCAAGCAGACGGGCAGGAATGACCTTGGTGTTATTTCGGACAAGGACATCTCCTTTTTTAAGATAGTCCTCAATCTTATAGAAATAAGGTTCGTCCGTCAAAGCTCCGGTCTTTCTATCCCTGACCAAAAGACGGCTCTCGTCCCGCTTCTCCGCAGGAGACTGAGCAATCCGGTCTTTTGGAAGATCGTAATTATAAGAATTCAAATCGTAAATATCGTAATCAAAACCTGGTGTATTCATAATGTGATTAACAACCTCTTGGTGAACCGAACTCATCGAGCCGCCTAGCGGCATATTCGAGGAAGCGGTCATTCTTAATTGCTTCTCGTGCCTCTTCCCTTGCTTGAATCAGGAAGCGGATGTTATGGATGGAACAGAGTCTTGCACCCCTTCCTTCCTGGCATTTCCTTAAGTGATGGATATAAGCCTTCGTATAATTGCGGCAGGCATAACAGTCACACTCTTCATCTAACGGAGAGAAGTCATCTGCATACTTGCCTTTCCTGATATTGATTCGTCCATGGTGTGTCCTGATTGAACCATGTCTTGCAAGACGAGTCGGAAGGACACAGTCGAACCTATCCACACCTTTCCGGATACCATCAAACCTCCTATCCAAGGAGCCGATACCCATTAAATAACGAGGCTTATCATAAGGAAGATAAGGAATCGTCAATCCGACTTCATGGTATTCGGTCACACGAGGTTCGCCGATAGCCGTTCCGCCGATGGAAAAGCCTTCAAACGGAAGCTTTGTCAATTCCTTGGCACAATATTCACGGAGATCCGCATAATCGCCACCCTGGCAAATACCGAAAAGGGCTTGATCCGTTCTTGTCTTAGCAGCCAGGCCTCTCTTAGCCCAGCGGATGGTACGATCAATCGAATTCTTCCTATACTCTTTCGTACAAGGATAAGGAGCACATTCATCAAAACTCCTGATAATATCAGCGCCGATATCTTCTTCTAATCCGATAACGCTCTCAGGAGAAAAGAAGTGAGTGTCTCCGCTTAAAGGATCCTTGAAACGGACGCCTTCTTCCGTGATTTTGTCACGGAGTTTGGTGAGAGAGAAGACCTGATAGCCTCCAGAATCCGTCAACCTAGGTCCTTTGTAGTTCCTGAACTTCTGAACTCCACCCGCCGCTTTCACAATCTTCGTTCCAGGACGAAGAGCAAGGTGATAAGTATTGGCAAGTACAACGCCAGAACCCCTAGCGGTAAGTTCTTCCGGGGAAATCCTTTTTACGGTAGCCTGGGTTCCAACCGGCCTGAACCTAGGGAGTTCCACGACACCATGAGGAGTATGGAGATACCCATAACGAGCACCGCAATTCTTATCCTGATGAAGGATTTCGATGTAGAAATTATCCGACATGGGTTTCCTCACTGCTTAGTTTGTGAAAATAGGATTCATACCTCTCATAGGTCATCCTATAAATGTATTCCTGCTGCTGCTGAAGAGTATAGGAGTCCTGATGGAGACAGAAGAAGGAAATCCTTCCCGTCAGAGCCGAAGAGATATGGCAGCAGAATAAATCAAAAGGAATCCCCTTGATATGATCGCGGTAATTCAAAAGCAGCTTCTGCCTATCCCGATAGTAGAAAGCAGACCTTCGGTCAAAAACGGCAATTCCAGTGTTCGATTGAAGAATCTGTCCGAAAACATCATAATGTTTGGAGAATTGCTCAACGCTGGTATAGACGAAAAGCTTGCAGACTTCTGCAAAGGACAGGTCTTTACGAGCCCTGATTTCTTTGACTTTCTTGCGAATCGGCTCTTCGAAAGCAACAAGGAGATTAAACACAATCTCATCCATGGAGTCGAAATTGTTATAGAAAGTTGCACGGCTGATTCCAGCTGTATCACAAAGATCTGAAATCTTAATACTGTACAATGGATGCTCTTTGAGCTGGACTAAAAGAGCATTTGTGAGTTTTGCTTTCGTCTGAATGACGCGTTTATCGTTGGATCTATGCATGGTAGTCTCCTTTTTATTTAGATGGCCGAGTGCAGACACCGATTTTCTTGATGATTTCCTCTTTCGCTTTGGCAGGATTGGCTTTGCCGTGGCTAAGCTTCCTGACTTGGCCGACAAGGTAACCTAGGGCATGATCTTTGCCGTGCTGGTGGTCATAAACAACCTGAGGATTCTTTTCAAGAACTTCTTCGACAAGCTTAACGATTTCGTTCGCATCGCTGATCTGAACCCTGTTTTTCTCTTGGATGACATCAAGCGGATTCTTTCCCTCGTTCAACCTGATTTCCAGAATCTGCTTTGCCTGTTTGGAATTGATCTTGCCATCATTCAAAGTGTTCACTAAGCTCACAAGATATTCTTTCGGGAACTTAATCTCTTTCAAAGTAAGGCTGTTCTTATTCAGATAGCCAAGAATATCGACCCTGAGATAGTTCCAGAGAGTCGAAAGAGACTTCACTCCGAGAGCAATGCAATCTTCAAAGTAGAGAACGAATTCCTGATTCTTCAAGAGCTCCTCGGTTTCATATTCGCCAAGTCCCTTCGCTGCTAACTCGACACGGTACTGGGAAGGAAGCTTGTTCCTTGAATGAATGGCATCATAGATGAATCCCTCATCGAGATCAATCGGGACAATATTCGGTTCACGGAAATACTTATAGTCGACAGCATTTGTTTTCTTACGCATCAGAACTGTCTTCTTCTGTGCTTCATCGTAACGACGGGTTTCCTGCTCAACCTTTCCGCCATTCTCAAGGATTTCCGTCTGACGTTTGATTTCATATTCAACGGCAGCTTCAATATTGCTGATCGTGTTAAGGTTCTTGCACTCTGTCTTAGTTCCAAGAACAGAAGAACCCTTCTCACGGAGAGAAACATTGATATCGCAACGCCTCGATCCGTTTTCCCTCTTACCATCGGAAACACCGAGATAAGTGACGATTTCGCGGATGGCTTCCACGTATTTCCTTGCCTGCTCTCCAGAATGCCTGTCCGGCTCAGAGACGATTTCAATCAACGGAGTTCCACAACGATTGAAGTTCAATAAGGAAATATCAGAAAGATGGACCTGCTTTGCCGTATCTTCCTCGAGATGGGCGTTATTGACGCCAACCTTGATATCCTTTCCATCGGCATGGATTTCCACATAGCCGTTGGTTCCAATCGGATGGAACTGCTGAGTAATCTGGAATCCTTTTGGAAGGTCAGGATAGAAATAGTTCTTACGGTCAAAATACAGGGTGCGGGCAATATTCCTATTTAAAGCCTGGCAGACCTTGATACCGAAGCAGACAGCTTCTTTGTTGACAACCGGCCTAGTTCCCGGAAATGCCAAATCAAAAGGAATGGTCTGGGTATTCGGTGCTTCTCCGAAATTACAAGGAGCAGAAGAGAACCTCTTGGATTTTGTCTTCAGCTCAACATGGATCTCAATACCGATAACTGGCTCGTATTCCATTTTACTTTACCTCCTTGACGACAAGGTCTTTCCTGCCAGTCAGTTTCTCCCTATCACTTGCCAAAGCAAGAACTTCTCCGTCTTCGAAAATACGACCGGTAATATTCCTTCCAATCGGCCTCCCTTCTTCTTTCCTGAACGGAAGAGTAAGAGACGGATATCCGCCGAAGTTACCGATAGTCAGAATATTATCAAGGAAGTCCGGATGGGTAGACCAAGCAGTGGAAAGCTCACGGACATGCTTAGGAAGCGAATAGGCGGCAGGAGTAACAAAATAATCGAAGGAATCAAAGAAACGATTCCTTTCATTGACAATCAGACGACGGGCCTTTTGTGCACGGGCAAACCTTTCATCCTGGTTTGCACTAAGTAACGAGAAGGAGCCAATAACGAAACGGCGCTTAATCAAATCAGAAAAGCCTTTGGTTCGTGCTTTTGTCCTATACTCTTCCCAAGTCTTAGGATCTCCATCGGCTTTCGGTCCGAAGCGGATGCCATCAAGGTTTGCATTGTTCGAACCAGCTTCAGCACAGGAAATAATCCTATAAGTCGGATAAAGAGCATCGAGAAGGTCAAGAGGATAATCATATCCTTCGACTTCGTATCCCTCTTTTTTCCTCTTTTCCAATAAATCAAGATAGTTCTTCTTAATCAAAGGATCGCTGATGCTATCCCTGACGCCCTTGAAGTATCCGATTCTCTTAAGAGATTTATGCTCTTTGACATACAGCGGATAATTTTCTTTCTTCCGATAAGAAGAAGACCTATCTTTGCTATCATGACCGGCAAGAGCAGAAAGAATGTAGGAAGAATCTAAGACATTACGAGTGAAAAAGCCCACGGTATCCATAGACGGTGCAAACGGGAAGAGTCCGTAACGGGAAATCCGTCCCCAAGTCGGCTTGAAGCCAACCAGACCAGCGTGGCTGGCCGGTTTACGAACAGAATCACCGGTATCCGAGCCAAGTGCCCTTGGTGCAATGCCCTCTGCTAAGGCAGCAGCCGAACCGCAGGAAGAACCGCCGACGATACGAGTCGTATCATAAGGATTCAAAGTGTTTCCTTTTCGTCCCGTTGTTCCAGTGCCGCCCATGGCAAGTTCATCCCTTGTTGTATGAGCGACCTGGATCCTTCCTTTGTTATGAAGCTTTGAAACAACAGTTGCATCATAAAGAGGAACATATCCATCCAGGATATGACTGGAAGCGGAAGTCTCAACTCCTTTTGTGGAATAGTTGTCCTTGGCAAGATAAGGAATACCCTTGAGGATTTCGTCCTCACCGATATCTGTAATTTTCTTTGCTTCTTCTCTTGCTTTATCGAAATTCGTTGCCTCAAAAGCATTGCATTTATCCTCTTGAATGCCTTGGATACAATCCTCAACAAGTTCAAGCGGTGTCACTTTCTTCTCGACTAAAAGCTCATGGAGCTCGCTGATGCTCTTATTCCTCAACTTTGTCATTGCTATTACCTACGACTTTCGGAAGCTTAATCTGTGTACCAAGCTTCGTATTGCTGTTTTTTAATTCGACTTCTGCCTTAATCGGCTTAGAAGGCTTATCTTCCCGCCTGATTTTCTGATGTTCCGAATAGGGGAAGGTCCTAGGTTCGGCATCATCGACTCCCTGGATTCCCTTTAAGAAATCAATCTGGGCAAGAATCGTATCGAATTCGGAATAGATCACATCGTCCTGGCCCTTAGAGAGCTCGAACATAAGGTTCTTTGCGCATTCGTTGATTACGTCTTTTGTAACTTTGATCATCTGTCCGCTCCTTATTCTTATTTATATAGAAATTCTACAGCTAGTAATTATACTCTAGTCTAATAGAAAAAACAGAATAAACTTCTACTGCTGCTCTTTTTCAGCTTCTTCCAGTAAAGGAAGGATTTCCTCTTCGGTATAAATCTGAATACCAAGAGATTTTGCTTTTTCGTATTTGGAGCCAGGGTCTTCGCCAACAAGAACAAAGTCCGTTGCCTTCGATACAGAGCCAGAGCTCTTACCACCGAGGGCTTCAATCCGTTTCGTCCTTTCATTCCGGCTAACAGAAAGAGCGCCGGTTAAGACAAACTTCTTGCCTTTGAAATAATTATCTTTAGCTTCGACAATCGGATGAAGAATCGAGAAATTAACCCCAAAGCCACGAAGCTCTTCGACAATTTTCCGATTTTCTTCGTTTGCAAAGTATCCAAGAATCTTATCAGCAGTAATTTCACCGACATCCCTTAGTGCAGAAAGTTCTTCCTTCTTTGCTTTCCTAAGGTTATCTAAGCTTCCAAAATGATTGGCAAGAACAATGGCAGTCTTCTTTCCGACAAGAGGAATCGCAAGGCCACATAAGAGCCTATAAAGATCGTTTTTCTTTGACTTTTCAATGTTATCGAAAAGACTCTTGCAAGTCTTCTCTCCAATGCCGTCCCTCCTCCTTAAGTCTTCCTTATGGTCTTTGAGACGATAGAAATCCGGGATTTCACGGACAAGTCCTTCATTAAACAAAGACTCGACAAGCTTCTCACCGATTCCATCAATGTCCCTTCCCCTATCCGAAACAAAGAAAATAAGATTATTAATCTTACGAGAAGGACAATGATCATTAACACAATAGGTCTGACCCTGGATACGTTCCAGTTTTTCATGACAATACGGGCATTCATCCGGGAAAGAGTAAGGTAAAACATCCTTTCCTCTGCGAGAGAGAATGACTTTCTCGACTTCCGGTATAACATCCCCAGCCTTATGAAGGGAGACGTAATCTCCAATCCGGATATCTTTGTTCTTGATGTAGTCTTCGTTATTTAAAGTGGCACGGCTGATCAAAGAACCAGCGACACGGACAGGTTCCAGAACCGCAGTCGGTGCAACACGGCCCGTTCTTCCTACCGAGATTTCAATATCCATGACTTTTGTAATCTGTTCTTCTGGCGGGAATTTATAGGCGATTTCCCACTTTGGAGTCTTCCTTGTGTAGCCAATCGTGTCATACAAAGTCCTGTCGTTTACTTTGATAACAAGTCCATCGATATCATAGTCGAGGGTAGGACGTTTCTCATGATATTCATGAACGTACTTCCTGACTTCCTCAATCCCATGGACAAGCCGTCTTTCCGGATTGGTACGGAAGCCAAGAGATTGAATGTAGTCAAGTGCATCCGAGTGTTTCTTGAATCCAAGGGACTGGGCATCTGGAACATAGTACCAAAACGCATTCAGTTTTCTCTTCGCCGTAACTCTTGAGTCCAGGTTTCTTAGAGAGCCTGCAGCTGCATTCCGGCAGTTTGCAAATAAAGGAAGACCTTGAGCAGCCCGTTCCTTATTGCAGCTTTCCAGAGAACCTTTCGGCCTGTAGATTTCACCACGCACTTCCAGTTCACGTTCTTCTTTGATATGGGTAGGAATCGTTGGAATCGTCAACGCATTCTGAGTGACATCCTCGCCGACACTTCCATCTCCTCGAGTAGAAGCAATCTCAAGATTGCCGTTTTCATACCTTAAGGAGCAGGCAAGGCCATCAATCTTAACTTCACACCTATACTCAATGGTTTTCAATCCGGTCGCTTTGCGAATCGAGGCATCGAAATCATAGAGTTCATCCTCATTGAAAACATCGGAAATAGAAAGCCTGTATTTCTTATGCGTCACCTTCTTGAATCCGGTCAGCCTGCCTCCTCCCACACGGCTTGTCGGAGAGAGCTTGTCTTTCAGATCCGGACGCTTTCGTTCCAACCGTTGGAGTTCTTCCCTCAACTGATCGAATTCAGCATCGGAAACAGAAGACTGGTTCAGAACATAATATTCGTAAGTATACCGGTTCAATAGGTCCGTCAGTTCCTTGACCCGTTCCTTATCCTTATCAATCGGTTCCATATTATTCTCCTTCCTTCCTCTTCCGGAATGCTTTGAATCCAATCCTCAGCTTCTTGATTCCATAAGGATCTTTGAACTGGACCTTAATGGATTTGCCTTCCACTTCCACAACCTTACCAACACCGAAGCTCGTATGAACAACTCTATCTCCAATGGAATAGTTATTGTCGGCAGAAGAACTCGATTGGGCAGTAGATTGCATCTTTTGTCTAAGCCTCTCCTGAATCTGCTTTGCTTCATCAAAACGAGGACGATTTGCGCCGATGTATGCGGAATAATTGATTTTTTCCGTTTGCTTGTTGCCCTTAATAGCCGGAATATCGATTTCCTTCAAGAACCTGGAAAGACGATTGTTCTGTCGGGCAATCCTATTCCTTCCCGTATTACAGGAAAGATAAAGTCTCTTTTGTGCACGGGTCCTGCAGACATAGAGAAGACGACGTTCTTCTTCAATCGAGGAACGGAGTCCTGATTTCCTGGCATGGCTTGTCGGGAACACGCCGTCTTCCAGGCCAAGAATGAAAACATACGGGAACTCAAGTCCTTTGGAAACATGTCCGGTCCTGAGCCTGGCTTTATCATTATCTTCATTCCTAGTGTCCTGATCCGACTGGAGAGCGACATCCCTTAAATAATCAATCAAGGTCGGAGAAACCGGCTTTCCCTCATCATCCAGTAATTCACTGTCGAAATAATTGCTGATGGCACGGAAGAATTCGTTGACGTTATCCCTCTTCCTAGAAGAAGTCTGGGCCGTCCTGCTCTTTTTCTCAGCATCTAAAACATCCTGATTATGGACATAATCAAGGAAGCCTGTATGTTCAAAATAGACGTGGATAGCATTGAGCAAATTGTTTGGCTCTGGTTCCGAAAGATAAACTTGATTGAATTCGTTGAAGGCATCGTAGAATTTCTTTAAAGCAACCTTTGTATTCGTGCGAAGTTTCAGTTCATCTTGATGATCTTTGAAAATATCAAATAAAGAATCTCCCGTTTCTTTCTGAAGCTGATGAGCCATCGTCCTTGTCACATCTCCGATGCCTTTTGTCGGAGCCTTCCTGACACGTTCGAAAGAAATATCATCGGGATTCACGGCAAGACGGAGATAAGAAAGAGCGTCTTTGATTTCGGCGCGTTCGTAGAACTTCCTTCCACCATAGATGACATAGGGAATCTTATACCTGGTCAACTGTTTTTCAATCGAACGGGAAAGATAGTTGGAACGATAAAGAACAGCCCTATCCTTAAAAGGAACGTTTTCTTTCCGATGCAAACGAATCCTCTCCTGACAGATGGCATCGGATTCCTGGATATCATTGGCGTAGCAATGATAAGAGACTTCGTTGCCTTTCTGCTTGCTAGCTGCAACAAGGTCTTTCTTCCTTCGGTCACTGTTGTGATTAATGAGCGAATTCGCAGCATCCAGGATATTTTGAGTCGAACGATAGTTCTGGTCGAGAACAACAGTCTCTAGGCTTGGGAAATCCTTCTGAAGGGAAGAGCGGATAATGGCATTCTTGGCGCCACGCCAAGTATAAATTGTCTGGTCGGGATCACCGACGACTGTCAAAGATGTTGTTGGAGAAAGGAAAGCTTTGACGATATCATACTGAAGAGTATTGGTATCCTGGAACTCATCCACGAGGAACCTATCGAACTTGCGCTGCCAATTCAGGCGGACGGCTTCGTTGTTCTTCCTGATTTGATAGGTGAACCTCAGAATATCATTGAAGTCCCTTAAATTCTGTCTTTTCTTTGCTTCCTGATAAAAATAGTAGACTTCCCGTAATTCGTTGATTGTATAAATTGCATCTGTTGGAATATCGCTCGGGGTAATTTCATCCGGAAGAATATTATCGGTCTGAAGGGATTCGATTTTATTCGTGACTGCTTTTGTGAAATCCTTGGACTTTCCCTTATACCTAGTAGAAAACTTCTGCTTAAGAATACTGGCCTGATCATTATCATCTGCTATCTGGAAACTTTCCGTAAAGCCATTTAAGCAAGTGACTTCTTTTCTCAAAAAACGGATAAAGAAGGAGTGGAAAGTCGAGATCCGAGGTGCACGGCTGAACAATCCTTCCTTTTGCAAAAGGGCATTGGCACGGTTTTCCATCTCTTTTGCGGCCTTGTTCGTGAAAGTCCTGGCAACCCTTCGTTCTGGTTTCCTGCCTTGTGAAATAAGATAAGCGATGCGGCAGGTCAAGGTCTTTGTCTTGCCTGTTCCAGCTCCTGCAACAATACGAAGATACTGGCTTTGGCTTGTTGCGGCCTTGTATTGATTCTGATTTAAAGTGTCTAGGAAGTTCATTGATGTTCTCCTTCGTCCAATCTATAAAATTATACCAAAAACTACCCCTTCTATCCGGGAAAGTAAGAAACTTCCATCCTCCTATAAGGTTGCTTGTTCCAAAGTATAAAAAAGATAGGAAATGTCTTAGCAGATAGGGGAAAAAACAAAGACAAAAAAAGTCCGCCTTTTTCAGCGGACAATAAGTTTCAATGGCTGGGATACTTGGATTCGAACCAAGGCATCACGGTTTCAGAGACCGTTGTCTTACCGCTTGACTATATCCCAAGGGCGTTAAATAGTTTAGAGATTCTTTTTCTTTTTGTCAATTCTTTTTTTAAAAAACAATCAAAGGAGGCCGCTATTTGTCGTAGCTTTCTCCAGAATTGATTTTCCTGGCCCGGTAAACCTGCTCTAAAACAAGAAGCAATGCCCTATAGTGAGTAAAAGTCAGGTTCGACAAAGAAAGGGAAGAATCGGCGCGTTTCCGAAGGGAATCATCGAGTCCCCTTGAAGATCCAAAAACAAAGTCGATGTTGCCATTACGGCTTGTTGCTTGGCTAAGAAGAGAAGCAAACTCTCTGGAAGAATATTCTTTTCCATGGATATCGATCAGGAAGACATAATCGCTCTCTTTAATCTGCTTCCTCCTACGATCTGCTTCCTTGTTCAAAGCAGCTGAAATTTCCTTAGCACTTGCTTTCTTGCCAAGAGGCTCTTCCGGAAGAGAGATAATTTCACATTTCGCATATTTAGAAAGACGCTTGAGATATTCCTGATATCCAGAAAGAAGGAATGCTTCCCGTGCCTTTCCCGGAATAAGAAAGCGAAAGTTCATTCGTTTCCTCCCTTGGTTTCTGTTCTATCATTGGCACAGACAATTCTGCATTCTGGAACATAACCAAGCTGACGAAGCAAAACACTCTTTACCGTTTCTAAAGCGATATCCGGAGTATTGCACTCATCGGAAAGATGGGCTAAGACAACCTCTTTTGTGCTCTCACTGACAAATAAAGACAGGTAGTATCCAGCATCACAGTTGGCAAGATGTCCTTTATCGGAAGTGATACGTCGAATCAGATAATCCGGACGTTTTGACTCGAAAAGCCTCTTTGGATCATGGTTCGATTCAAAAATGTAGTAAGTCTTACGTACCAAGTATGGAAAATCTTTTTCGGGAACAAATCCAGTATCGGTCCTATAGACTAAGGATTCTTCTCCATCCTCAACAAGAAACGCAACTGGATTCGGAGCATCATGACTGATAGGAAGAGGGGTCAAAGTAAAGCAACCAACCTGAACTTTTTCAAATGGAACAAGAAGATGGCTCCCTTCAATAACGTACTCAATTTTAGGAAGAGTGCGAGTACTAGCATAAAGTTTTTCCTTCGATACATTGAAAGCATTGCTGACATGATCGGAATGATTGTGAGTGATAAAGACAGCAGACAAGGAATCAAAATCAAAACCATAGTCCTTTAAGGCCTTCTCGATTCTACGCTTGGAGATGCCAAAATCAAGAAGAATAACCTGCCCCTTCGAAAAGACAAGGGTCGCATTTCCTTTCGACCCGGAAGAAATTACATCGTATTTCATTTAGAATCCGTCATCCGTTGCGTTATCGTCAAGCGCAGTAAAGGTCTGATGTTCCTTATCGAACCTGAAATTACAGTTGCCAGTCGGTCCATTACGGTTCTTCAGAAGCCTAATAATTGTCTTGGAGAAAGGAGAAGATGGCTGCTGCCTAGGTGGCTGTGGTGTGTTCTGATCACCTTCCTGCGGTACACCAGGTTTATTGAAATAATCTGGACGGTCAATCATGAAGATCCTATCCGCATCCTGTTCAATAGAACCGGAATCACGTAAATCGGAAAGCTGCGGAGTATGGTCTGCATTTCGTTTTGCCGATTCACGGGAGAGCTGACTTAAGGCAAGGACCGGGACATCAAGGTCACGTGCCATTTGTTTGATCTGGCGCGAAATCTCAGCAACTTCATTCTGACGGTTATCCTGCGCACGCTTAGATGAAGAGGTGATTAAACCTAAGTAGTCGATTGCAATCAGACCAACATTGTTAATCTGGTTCTTTAGCTTCTGGCAGCGTGTGACAATATCATTCCTTTTCGAGGAAGTATTGTCATCAATATAGAACGGCCTATTACGAAGCGTGTTCCTTCCATTCTGAAGCCTCTTCACTTTGGAAGTAAGATCCGGGTCACCATTCGTTTCAACCAAAAGACGATTCTGGGTAGATCCCGGCTTGAAGATCCTAGAATTGATTTCGTTAGAAGACAGTCCACTCGCAATCTGAAGAAGACGGGTGTTAATCGCAACAGAGCTCATTTCAAGGGAGAAGAAGATGACAGGAATTCCCTGCTCTGCGATTTTGTAAAGAAGGTTCAAAGCAAAGGCGGTTTTTCCAACCGAAGGACGAGCACCGATGACGATCCTGTCTCCGCGCTGGAAACCACGGGTAAGTTTATCCAGGTCTCCATAACCGCTTCGGATACCAGTGATACCATCGGGACGGATGCCTTCTTTTTTGAATCGCTCGGATTGAGTGACAAGCTTTGTAACAAGCCTATCATTAATATCACTGAGTTTAAACGCCTGTTTGATTCGACGTTGATGGGTGATATTGAGAATATCGACTTCTGCTTTACCGATAAAATCAGAGACATTCGAAATCGGCTTTACTTTGGCATCATTGATAATTCCGTTTAGAGTCGATAAAAACGTATTTAAAAGAGAGCGGTCACGGATAGCATAGACATATTGATCGATTCCAGTGAACCGGACCATCTTGTTTAGGATGGTGTCGAGATAATCATCACCTCCGACTTCATCAAAGACTTTTTTGTTAACTAAAGCATCCTTCAGAGTTGCCTCATCCGGTTTGATGTTGGCGATTGTCCTCTCCTGCCTGGTCTCGAAAATAATCCGATTCCGTGGGTCCGAGAAATCATCTGGACTTAGGGATTGGCTGGCTGTGAGCCTGGCTTCATTCGAGCTATCAGCAAGAATGTTGCCAAGGACAGTGACTTCGCTGAGATTGATATTATCCTTCTCGGAATCCGACAACTTACTTGCTCTCCTTTAGCGAGACATGAATACGAAGCTGGGCGATAACACCATCAAACAAATCAACTTTCAATGTTGTTAATCCAAAGCCATTGACAAGAACATCTTTGTCAATAAGCCTGTCTTTGCTGAGGTTGATTCCGTATTGTTTTTTCCTGGCTTCACTTGCCTTTTTGAAAGAAACTGTACCAATCCTGTCTCCATTCCGTCCAGCGGGTGCTGAGAATTCCAGAGTGATTGTTTTCCTCTTTTCGGCAATCTCTTTGGCCTGCTCGACTTTTTCGTCATGGATTTTCTTTTCTTCTGCTTGTTCCTTTGCGAAATCAAGCTGAGCCTGTTTGGTAAAGAGAACACCATATCCCATTGGGATAATGTAGTTTGCGCCGTATCCATCCGAGACTTCAACGACTTCTCCTCTCTTACCGACCTTACGTAAATCGCGTTTCCTAAGAACTTTCATGATTGTTATTCTCCTTTCGAATAGTTTTCGTCTTTGACACGGGATGAATCTAAGTTTTCATCCAGAACATGATAGAGTTTTTTCTTAACATCATCGACACTCATTTCATTAAAGACAGCTGCAGCCCTGATCAAATGACCACCGCCACCCATTTTTTCCATAATAGATTGACAGTTCACTGTTCCATCGCTTCGAGCCGATATTTTGATCTCATGCGGGCTCGTACGTCCGATTGCAAAGGACAGAGAAACTCCGCGAAGACAGATTGCCCTGTTTGCAACCTTGGATAACGTAACAGAAGAAACAATGTCATCATCGGAAGAAACGGAGACAACCGTTCCGTAATAAGGAGTTTCGGAGTGATTGAGAATGGAAATTTGAAGGCGATAATCTTCGAAATCATCTTTCAGGAAGTCAACCGACTTCGCATTGCTTGCACCATAGGTCTGGAGAGCGGCAGCAGCTTCAAAAGTGACATCAGTAGTATGTTCCTTGAAATTATGAGTATCAAGAGAAATACCAGTGAGAAGGAAGGTAGCTGTTCTAGAATCCATTTTGATATCCTTCTGGTTGTACCTGAAGAAGGTGGTAAAGATTTCAGAAGCAGAACTAGCAGAGGTGTCAATATGGCTGAAGACAGCATTATTGACCATAACGGAGCCAAGACGATGGTGGTCGACAACTGCAATCTGCTCGAATTTCTTAGCCTGTTCCGGGAAAATAGAACGCCGAGGATCCGAATGATCGACTAGCACAAGCAGAGTACGATTGGTAATCAATGACGAGACGTCTCGCCTAGAAACAAAGGTATCTTCCCTTTCTTTTTTATCAAAGGAACTCTCTACAGCAATACGGGCTTTGTCCTCAACGAGCTGGTCTTCCCAACAGATTTTGCAAGGTATTTTCTCAATCTGGCAAAGACGGAAGACAGCAAGGCAGGAACCGATAGCATCGAAATCCGCGATACTATGTCCCCTGACAACGACTTGACGATAATTTTTAAGAATTGAGACAAAAGAGTTGGAGACAGTACGGATTTTGACACGGTTTCGAGAAGGAAGAAGCTCGCTTTTTCCACCGAAATACCTCCTCGGCTGAGAGAAGGGGAAAACCACCGTTTGATCGCCGCCACGTGACAATGCGACATCCAGAGCAGAAGAGGCCCTCTCTGCCAAACGGGAATAATCCGGGAATCCTAGACCGATGCCGATGGATATCGTGAAAAGATTCGGAAATTCCTTTCGGACTCTATCTACAATCGAGAACTTATCCTGATACATCTTGAGATAGTTTTCTTTTGTCGTAATGAAGAAGAAACGATCATCACGAATGGTACGAAGCCTGGCTCCGAAATTTTCTGCCGTTGAAGAAATAAGGTTCTGAAGACGAGTGATGCTATCTGCAAGATGAATATCATTCTTAAAGGAATCCTGAACATCATTGAAGTTATCTACGACAATGTACCCGACCACTGGAGATTGCCTGGTGTTGTAGTTATAAATAGCCGCAAAGTCGGTCACATCCCGGAAAACAAAGAGTCTTGCATCCGGAATCAGCTGGACATCATAGGAATAGCTATCAACATCAATGCGAATAGGGCTCCTGTCCTGACCAGCCGCAAAACGGGTCAAAGACGGGAAAGCCTGATAAATGTTTTGATCAACAAGATTGTCGAATCTCTTTCCGAGAAAATCGTTTACCATGAGAACAACGTTCTTATTGTCACAAACAGCGATGCCGATCTGCCCAAAATTATAAGCATCATTAAAATCGGCGCCAATGATTTCACTGGCTTTCAAATCACTCTGGCCTTTTTTATGAAAGAAACGGGCGTTAAAGGCAAGATTAACAATAAAATCAAAGAATAAAATAAAAAGTGCAAAAGCAAAGGCAATGTAGAAATAATACGGGAAATCCGGGAATAAAGACCAACAGACGACGAGTGCGATTCCCCCTAAGGCCTCCACAATCAGAGTTGTGGTCAGCCTGATACGATGAATTTTCAATAGACGGTTCATACTAAGCCTCCGCAATTCCAAACATGGATATTATATATTATACAGAGGTTATTAGATAACCCTTTTTAGTCTTGAAGCTTTAATCCCGAATTAAAATTATCCATTAAAATCAGGCCTTTCACTTTCTCAGGTCTTTGCTTCCGCCTTTGACTTAATGCAGCAGAAAACGTAGACCCGGAGGTGAAAACATCATCGAGCAGGAGGATTTTCTTTCCTTCAATCCTCTCTTTTTTGCCAACGAAAAGAATATCTTGAACATTTTTTCGATCTGCAGCAGTTTTCTCTTTTTGCTGTTTATTCGTTGTTTTGATAAGGCAAGAGCAAAAAGAAAGGCTTACCGCTTTTAGCCTTTCTTCAAGATGGATAAAGCCACGCCTTTGGTTTCGTTTTTCAGAAGAAGGGAGAGGAACAATTAAATAGCCATGGAAATAGAGACGTATCCAAGGAAGGAAATAAAAAAGGAAAGCTTTTGCAAGAGCGATATCACCATACTCTTTATATCGCATCAGCCTGTCTTTCATTAAGCCATCGTATTTAGAAAGAAACAAGATGTCTGTTTCATAATGATTTCTCCAAACAATATCTTTTTCAATCTGTTTAAGACAATCATCACAAAGTATAGGCTCTTTTTCAAGCCACAAACGATAGGGAGATGTTCTCCTCTTTTTGAAGCAGTTAAGACAATAAGCTGCGGTTGTATTTTTCAATATCATGAATCGCACGTTCCCTTTCCCTTGTTTTGTCTTCTGCAATAAAATAGACTTTTCCTGTTTCCGCATGAATTTTTCGTCCAACACGTCCAGAGATTTGAACCAAACTAGCGCTATCAAATAGAACATGATCAGCGTGAAAGATAATAACCTGTAAGTCAAAGACAGTAACGCCTCTTTCCAAAATAGAAGTCGTCACAAGATAACGATATTCTTTTCCTTTGAATTTTTCGATGATCTGTCGCCGTTCCTCTTCTTTAGAAGAAACAAATGCTCCGCCTTTTAAAAGCAAGGAAAGAAAAGAATATAGACGTTTCCCTTCCTCAATCGTTGGAGAAAAGACAAAAACTGGTTTGCCTTGATCTAGAAAACTTTTTAATTGTTTATAGCAATGATAATAGCAACCAGGCAAAGAGGAGAGAATCCTTTCCGGAACCGGAAGAGGGAATCGATGATAACGAGAAAAAAGTTTTAGAAGAATACCATTATCTTCCCTAACTGCTTTTATCTGTGCTTCGCCCGGAGTCGCCGAGAGAAGAATATATTTTCCTTTTATGCTTTTTCGGAAAAATGATTCTAAAACAGGATTATCTTTAAATGGAAACGCGTCTATCTCATCCAGAACTAACAAGTCAAAATAGGATGGATAACGATAAAGCTGGTGGGTAGTCAAAACGATAATATCCCCGCTTGTTTTTTCACTATGCCCTCCGTAAACAGCAGTCACCTCAGCACTAGGAAATGCTTCACGAATACGGGGAACAAGGTCTACCACAACATCTTTTCTTGGTGTAGCAAACCCAACATGTTTTCCGTTTTCAAGCCTCCACTCCATAGAAGCATAAACAAGTTCTGTTTTCCCTGCTCCTGTAACAGCATGAATTAGAACATTATGTCCTTCCTCCAACGCTTTCCTTGTGTCCTTACTAATTGTTTCTTGTTCTTTACTCAATGGATAACTTAATTTAAGTCTTATATTACTGTTTGGAATATAATTGACATCAGCAACTTGTCCTGTAAATGAAATACATCGACGGCAATAGGGAATGCCGTTCTTATAAGCGATATATGGTGGCCCTGACGCATGACAAATCGGGCAAATATAAAAACCTGGATTGTTTCCCATCTCACTCCATATGGGAATTCAAATCCAGGTTTTTCCTTTTTAGCGATAAAATTTCGCTTTGAAGGATAAAGTTCCGTCTTCTTTCCTTCCTTTGACTTCTTGAACTTCTTCTTTCTTAAGAAGAGATAAGGAAAGCTTTTCTCCTAACCTGCACTCTTTTTCAAAATTGATTTCAAAGGAAGAGAAAGGAATGTCAGTAACTTCTTCCGCTAATCCTAAGTAGACTGTATTATTCCTATGTCCGTTTGAATCAATATCCTTTTCACCCACTTTATAGTCTAGGACAGGGGAAAATTCATCCTCGCTCCTGTCGAGGCCCTTCAAGCGTTCGAAACCGGGCAAAGGTATCCTATTCGCAATTTCAGGTGCGTTTTTCCTAACCTGATCTTTCGCCTTTCTAACAGGTTTCCTCTTTCTTGTCTTGGGATCCCTGTAAACCCAAAGAGTTGATAAAGCGAAGACAGGCATATCTTCTTTGTCAAGCAGATAACAATAACGTTCGCTCTGTATTAAAGAAAAAGCACGAGGGTAAGTTACCAGAAGCAAAGACTCATTTTTCTTCACAGGGCGATAGAAGATTCCTTTGACTCGGCAGACGACATAAAGAAAGTCTTCTTCTTTTTCGAATTTTTCTCCCCTGTTGAGTTTTTCAATCTGAATACCAGCTGCATCCTGCCTACGGTGAAGCAGTGATTTTAAATCAGGGCGATTCAAAGAATCAGTTTCAGCTTTCCACTCCAGCCTCTGGTATTCTTTTTGCTCTTCTAAAGGATGTGGATAAGATGGGGTCATTTTAGAGTCCCAATTCCTTGATTAAGTCCTGTTTGATTTCATCATAGGACTTTACTTCCATGAACTTCCTTTCTTTCCTAGCTGGGAATTCCGGAAGAATATAAGGTTTATTGTTCTTATAGTTCAGCCAATAGGATTTCTTAAATCCTGCATTAAAGGATCCAAAAGCATCTTGAAGATAGGCATCACCAATATAAATCGCATTTTCCGGCTTAACATTTGCTATTTTAAGTCCTGAAAGGAAAAAATAAGGATTCGGTTTCTTCACAGCAATATCAGAAGAAGCTAAGACAAATTCAAAATGATGACCTTTGATTTGGCTAAGAATTTCTTTCCGAGTATCCGCTTCGGTATATATCGTATTGGAAAGACATGCATAGCGGATCTGATTTTTTTCTAAGAAAGTCAGGAAATCATCAATGCCATCAACTGGTCGAGGACAAAGATAATGAAGAGTCTCAGAGTCCGCAACCTCAATGGGGCAATCCAGTTTAATAGAAAACAAAGTAATTACAAGCTTAAAGAACGCATAAGAAGTGATTTCGTAAAGACTATGAGAAGCATAGTATTTGTCTGCAAATTCCAAAGCAAAAGCATAGGCCTTATCCCAATCCACCTCGTCCTTATTAATACAATGATCATATAAGGGGAGAACCGTCCAGCGTTCATCCTTTTCCTGGAAACGGATCAAAGTATCCCAGCAATCAAAGAAAACCATCGTTTTATTCATTAAAATAACCTCCGTTTCTTATTTTATCATTCCATTTGAAATTTCAGAATTGATTTAAGGTCTTAAAAGATAAGCAGTTTCATTTGCCTTTGGAAAAGAGAACGATTAAACTATACTTGTTTAAAATTGATAGTTAATTCTATTGAATAACACACAGGGAGACCCGGCTGATTCTTATCTGAGCAGTCGGGTTTTCTTGTAAAAAGGAGAAAGGAAAGGCAAGCATTTTAAAAAGTTCTGTTTTTTTCTCATTGTAATGAGCTTTCCTAGAGTGTTACAATATTTTAGAAATAAAGAGGTTTTTATTTAATAAGGAAGGGGGCCACTAAATATGGCAAAATCAGAAACTGTTGTTGCTGCAAAAAAGCGAAATAAGAAACCGAAATCAATTCTCGTCTTCGATATTATCTTCATTGTATTAGCTATCTTGCTCGTTGTCGGTGCTTTATTCATCTTCACTCCAAGGAACAAATTGCTTAGGTCACTTCCGAAGAGCTGGGTTACGAACCTGTTTAACTGGGTCACTTGGCACGTCCTCAAACCGTTTGAAAGGACGATGAAGGTCGGTCCTAGTGGTGTCTTATCCCAGGGTTACACTGCTGCGTTCTACCTCTTCGCTATTGCCTTCTGCTTAGTCTACCTGTTCTATCTCCTCTATCAGCCATTTGTTGTCTTAGCTAGCAACACTGCCAAAGGAAAAACCCAGAAGTATCGTAAAGTCCTTTGCTGGGTCACCTTCATCATCAATCTCATTGCTACCTTAAGGCTTGCCTCACTCATCTATCAGTATCGTTGTGAAAAAATCTTCGGTGCCGCTTATGCTTGGTGGCCGAACTTCTTCAATCGGATTGCTCACAGTCTCCAGTTCGGAAAACTCAAAGTTCTGAATCTCAGCTTCATAGCATACAATGGTGCCTTCAACGCATTCGCTTATGCAGGCATCGCTAGGACCGTGTTCGAAATCATCAGGTTATTAATCGCTGGATGCGGAAAAGCTGTTAAAGTTGCTCCAGCAGCTGTTGAAGAAGTCAAAGAAGAAAAAGCTGTCGAAGCCGTTCCGGAAGCAGCACCTGTTGCAGTACCGGAAGTTAAGCCAGTCATGGCTGAAGAAAAAGCTCCGGAAGTCAAGCCGCATGAGGTCAGGTATCCGACCGTTCGTGATCTTGAACTCCTCGCTTCCTTAGAGCCGATTCATATCTCCGACTAATCAAAAAAAGCAAGCCAGGGTTCAACCCTGGCTTTTTCTGTGCACGGATATTTAAAAACGATAAAAGCTTACCAATTATTCAAAGTCTTCGTTCAATTCGAAATTTATAATAAAAGCAACTTTTTTCGTAGCATATTGTAGTTTGATAAATACGCACTCATTTTGCAACTAGTTTATGCTCTTGTTCATTGAAATGACTGACTTTAAAGCAGCCTTACTTGTTGTACCTATTAAGATTTAATAAGTTGTTTCTTGTTCTTTTTTTCAAAGTCAATTAGAAAATTGTTGAACTAGAATTTAATAGAGTGTTAAAATGTTATCAACTGAAAGGATTGTAGTTTTTCAGTAAATAGGAAGGAGGCCAATTGGGAAATGGCTAAATCCAAAACGGTTGCCAAGAATGGCACCAAAAAATCAAAAGCGCTTTTCGTTTTTGACATCATTTTCATCATCTTGGTTCTTCTTGCGGTGGTTAGTGCAGTTCTCCTTTTTACTCCGCTTCAGAATTCACTTCCTAGCCCTGGCGAGAATCTAATGTCGACTTTGTACACATGGGTCTATTACCACGTGCTCAAACCCTTTGATAGGGGTATCCGCCAGAATTTGAATGGTTATCCGTCAAAGCCCTTCACTGTTGCATTCTTCCTTTGGCTGATTTACCTAGCTGGTGTACTATTCCTTTATAGGCTTTATCAGCCATTTGTTATCAGGGCTAACAACAAGGCCAAAGGAAAAACTCAGGTTTATCGCAAAGTCTTTTCTTGGCTTACCTTCGTTGTAATCCTAATCTGCGGACTTGCCCTCTTCTCCCAGCTTTATCGTAATCGTAGGGAAAAGATATTCGGTTCTGCTTATTCTTGGTTCAATCAATTAGTCGATAAGGTTGCAGGAAGCTTCAAGAGCGGAAAACTCTTTGGATTAAAGCTCTCGCTTATCAGTAAGAATCCATACTTCAACGCATTTGCTTATGCTACCTTTGCCTGCATCTTCTTCGAAATCGTTAGGTTGAGGATTGCCGGTTGCGGAAAGCCAGCTAAAGTTATGGAACCAAAGAAGGAGTTGGCAAGCGAGCCCTCTAAAGAAGAGCAGTCTATTAAAGATATTCCGGAAGCCGAAGAAAACAGTGATACAGAATCCGTTCCTTATATTCCTCCAAAAACTATCACTGCTGAACAAGCTCAGGAAAAGGCAAGTACAGAAAGAGTTGAACCCACTTACCATGATGTCAACCTTCTTAACCGCTTAGAATGTATCCATTCTGAACCGATTAAGGATTTGCCAGGACTGAATGAGAACGATCTCCAAAAAGTCCGATTAGAACTCGGACCCGATGGCATCTATCCGATTGTTGATACTGCAGGAAAAGTCCTCTTAGAAAAATTAGATACGGTTTCCATTGAAGTCCGTGTTCTTCCAGGCATTGATGAGTGGAACGCCGATCCTTGGACAGTTGAACCTAGGGAAGCTCCAGTCGAAGAAAAAGAAGTCGATTCTTCCAGGTTCGAAATAATCAAGTCAGTTGAACAAGACATTGTCATTGAAGAGCCGAAAGAAGAACCTGTAGAACAGGTTGAAGAAACTAAGCCGGAAGAAGTCATTGAAGAAAAACCGGTGGAAGAGAAGCCTGTTGAAGAGCCAATCCAAGAAGAACAGAAGAAAGACGAACTCACCGACCTCACTGCTTCTGCTGCTCCAATTCCAAGGAACGAGGCTCCGATTACGGATGCTAAACCTGCCGAACCTGTTGAAGAGGAAGCAAAAGAAGAAGAACCGGAAGGTCCAATCACACTTGCTATCAACGATGATTTGAATGATGGCAAGCGTCCTCAGGAAGAAAATAACGACAAGGTCGAAGAAGAAAACAAAGAAAGCCGTTCTGAAAGGAAGAAGACTATTCCTTATAATAGCCATAAGGAAATCGTCACCGATCCTGTCACTTTTGACAGTGAATGGCGTCTCCCGAAGTATGTCGCTCCGAAAGTCACAGGTCCAGTCACCACATGCATCAATCAACTTCCAAAGGATGGCAAGCGTCCTCAGGAAGAAGATCATGCTAAAGTCGAGCAGGCGATTGGATTGAATCGCATCGATAAGAAAGAAGTCATCAAAGACAATTCTCATCTCCCGATTACAACCCAAACCACTCAGATTGACAATACCTGGATTTTACCAAGGTATGTTGCTCCAAAGCCAAGGGGCACTGTCAAGAAAGTCGATTTAGCTCCAATCAACAAGCCGAATGGAATGCCGAAGCCTTCTACCAGGAAGCCAATCACTCCAATCAAGCCAATTGCTCCTATTGTCGAACCTGCTCCGATTGAGCCAGTCGAGGTAAAGAAAGAAGAGCCGAAGATCGTAGCTCCGTTAGCCGGTCCGCTCCACTCCACTGAAAAGTCCAAGCATCAGAAGATTGAAGCTGTCAAAGCACGTCGAGTTCCGTTTGTTCTTCAGAACTATCAGCTTAAGACCTACAAAGGTGACCTTACTCCTGAACAAGCCTTTGCAAGGGGTGTTACCAAAGTTCAGCCGACCGCACGTCCTATCTTCGCCAACCAGGGCAATGAATCCAGTTGGAAACAGAAACGCCGTGAAGAAGAAATCCGTAAGAACGGATATGCTGATGTCACAAAAGTCGAGAAGCTTAGCGGAAAGGTCGAACCTTCTACTGTCCAAGCTGCTCCGAGCGGAAGCTCTATCCGTGAATTACGCGCTTCCTTAAAAGCCGAGAAGGCGAAAGCAGAAGAAGTCAAGACGGAAGAAAAGCAGACTCCAATCAAACCGATGGCTCCTATCAAGCCAATCACTCCTATCAAACCTGTCAATGCCGAAGAGAAGCCTGCTGAAGAAAAGAAGGTTGAACCTTCTCATCCGACAACAGCCAGCTTCTTCCATCCGCTTGCTCCGATTGCCAAGAAGCCAGGGAAACGTCCAGAAATCAAGCCGGTCGATCCACTCAGCAAGAAGAAGTAAATTCGCTACACAAAAGAGGTCTGGCGCAAGTCAGACCTCTTTTCTAATCGAAAAAGGCAGACCTTAAGTCCGCCTTCTTGTTTTGCTATCGATTATCTATTTCGCAGTAGAAATTGCAATCAACCTGAGATCAACACCTGTCGAACTATCGAAGGAAGCAGATACTGTTTGATTTCCTTTCGTAGCCTTCAAACTTGTCCAGGTTTCCGCAAGCGTAACATTATAGCCAGCAGCTGTCAGCTTCTTGTTGTATTTAAGAATCAGATTCCTGTGATAAGAATTTACATTGGTTGCATGTTCCGCATCCGTAGGCATCTCAATCGTAGACACGTTATCACCCTGCTGTTCTGTACCAAGTGTATCACCATCCAGAGCATATTGATCCAGAACATCCTTATCGCCAGAACGAATGACAGCTTGGCAGAGAGTCTGTCCAGGAGTCGGGATGGCATCAAGAGCAGCATCCCCGCCAACCAAAGTAGTCAAGGCAGAATAGTTGGCATCTGACTTGAGCCTGTCGGACCAAGTCAAGTCATCGCAGGTAGTATGAACCTTTGTCGGATCTGTAGGATCAAAATCAGGAATTACAGTATTGTAACTAGAGTAAGTGGACTTCACTTCAAAATCGAATTGAACAATAGAAAGATCAATGGTGCACTTGCCATCAAAGATAATATTGTCACCATCTAAAGTGACATTAAGAGAGGATACGGCTGGGAAGCCACCCAATAGGCGAGAAAGCTGTTCACCAATTCCTGGGCCAAAGGCATAGGAATAATCTGTAAGATAGGAAACAACATTAGTAGACTCGCCTGTTTTAATGGAATAGCTGCCGTCTGTGTTCTTATCAAAGCAAAGAGGAGATGCTTTCTTCACTGCTAATGGAGCTTCCAATCCGTATACATACTTTCCCTTTTCTTCATAGTCATTGAGAAGATAATATTTATCCGCTGCAGAACGATAGATATATTCGGTCTCCGGAGTGCTGCCTTCTTTTGTCTGTTCAGTATCCTCTACGAACTTCCTAAGATCTGGTGTGACATAATTGTCAAAGGATTCAGTCCTTGATTCTGTTCCACTAGACCTCGTAAAGTCTACCCGCTCTTTAAAACTTGTCGCTGTATTCAGCTTATTTAAAGCGGCAGATAAGTCTGCATCCGGGGTACCTTGTAAGGCACTATGATAATCGTCTTTGAAAGTCGTCTCATCATTAGAAAGAATCTTTCCGACATAAGAATAAGTGTTAGAACTATTCTTATCTGAAGCCACCCTTTCTAGCTTATAGGAAACAATGGAATCCGCATTAATGTAAAGCTTAAAGGATTCAAGGCTTTCTTCATAATGATCCAAAGCAAAGAAACGACGAAGGGAACGTTTTGCGTTCTTCGTTATTGATGTTAATTCATAGCAAGCAAGCTCTGATGTCGATTCTTTTGTATTCTTATCAAAATCATCTTCAGAAAATTGTGAGAAAGGATTACAGAACGTATCAAAAGAATACTTATTCTTTGAGACTTTATAGATAGGAGTATTATCAATGCTTACGCCTTCAGGATAAGCGACATAATATATCTTCTTCTTTTCATCATAGATTCCAGCACGCCTTTCCTTCGTCTTTACTTCATCTTTGGTTGGAACAGCTGGTTCACTAGGATCCTCATAACTCGTGCCTGCATATTGAATATAAGTAATCGTTTTGTCCTTAGTAGCTGCACCTTCTATGCTGTAAGCAGTATAGCTGTTTTTGACTTTCTCATATTCTGTTTCTTCAAAAGAAACACTATCGGCATATTTTTTCAGCCTTGCATCCGTTAATTCAATCTTCGGAGCAACACTGGGCTTAACCGTTGCAGATGGTTTATCGGATGGGGTGACAGCCGTATCACTCGGTACTTCCGACGGAATCTGAGAAGGTGTCTCATTGGTTTTATCGCATCCAGCTAACAAAGTAAGCATCAGCAAAGGCAAAATATATTTTGATTTTTTCTGCATGAATATTCCTCCAAAATCATTTTCCTTTTCACTAAGAATAGGAACAATTCCATTTTATTCTCTCTTAAGACAAGTAATCTTTTTTGAATAGATTAACCAACTGAATTAGCCAAGGAAAGCGCTTACCAATTTTAATATATAATCCAAAAAAGGAAGGGCGAACCCTTCCTTTTTTTAGCAGTAGACTTGTATTAGAAGCGGAGAGAAGAAAGACGGGAAATTTCAACAGAGCTAGCAGAATCGCCAGTAGAGGCGGCTGCCTTTTCAGCAACAGACGGCATAGCAGCAAAGTAATAGGATTTAGTTCCACTAGATGAGGTAGAAGAGATGAATCCATAATTTACAGTCAACACATAGGTCTTGCCCTCTTTCTCAAATTCTTCCGTAGCGACATATTTGTCAGCATCAACTGTAAAGCCAGCTGCTGTCAAACGAGTTTCGTAAGTCGTAAAGACGCTGTTGACATAGTTCTGGAAGGTTGCTTCATCAGCGAAGCTGCCATTGACACCAACATCCCAGTAAATAGCAGCCTTGAGAGAAGCAGAAGAACTGTTGGCATAGTAAACAGAAGCAATGTTGAACTTTCCTCCGTAGGTCGGAACCTTATTCAAGACGTCTTCACCGCCGAGGTAGGTGACTAAGTTCTTGTAGCTGCCTTCCTCTTTCCAATCAGCTAAGATGTCCGTCCTGAGAAGGTCATCACCATTCGTCTTATAAGTTACTCCACTAAGAGCAGATGCAGTCGTTCCGATTGCAGTGAAAGTAGTGGTATAAGTTGCAGGATATTTTGTGCTGCTAAGAGTAGCAGTTCCGATTGTCTTAAAGGTAATGGTATCATCTGAAATCGTCACAACAAGATCAGAGACAGTCATAACGGAACTGATACCATCAAAGCTTGCACCGATGGAATACTCTAAAGGATCAAAAAGAACACTGCTAGAACCACCTAATGTATAAGTGCTACCGCTCTTGGTGAAAAGCAAAGAAGAAATCGAATAGTCCGGAATTGAAACATCCCTATCACCAACGAGGTAATAGCCCTTTTCACCAATTTCAGCGATTTCAGACCAAACACCGTTTTCAATGGCGAATAAACCGGAGGAATATTCCTTCATCGAACCATCTTCATCTGCTTCAGAAATCACAACCTTAGCATCAGCAGCAGTGTGATTAGTAACGACAGAGGTCAGCGGGAGAACCTGTCCGCTATACTCAACAGAGAACTCACTGGTTTCCGTATAATTGCCAGCAGCAAGCTTTTGCCTAGCGGCATTGAAGGCAGTATCCTCTGTACCAGTCTTAACAGAAAGGAATTTCTTGGCTACTTCTGCATCATCAATACTGTTAACCTTTCCTTCGATTCCAAAAGCAAATGTGTATTTGACACTGTTCTGGGTTGCACTGTAATTGACGGTAGCAGAGTAGGAAAGAATAGAAGTAGCATCAATCGTAAAGGAGAAGGAAGCAATAGTACCGCCAGTAATTCCACATCCAAAGAAAGCATTCCTCTTAGTCAGAAGAGAAGAGTCTTCCGTTGTAACCTGCTTGATCTTCCTATCATAAACCTTCTCGGTATCCGTAGAAGCTTCCGCATTACGCTGGAAGTAAGAGTTCTTCCTAGTTGCAAACGGATTAGCAAATCCCTGGGCATCCCATTTGTAGCTAGTGCTTTCGGAATGAATCTGGTTATCTAATCCAAGATAGTTAACGGCGACATATCCGTTATCATCTTTTTTGTACTCATACTTAGAATCAACAACATCAGAAACCGTTGTAGGAACAACAGTAGCATACTCGGTCTGTTCGTATTGAGTGATGCTGATTGTATCATCTTTAAAAGCAGCCTCGGCTTTACCATAAGTGTTCTGAGACTGACTCTGGGTACCCTTCGTTGCTTTAAGTTTAGAATCGATAGTGGAAGTAATAGAAACAGCATGTGCATACTTATCAATCCTAGCCTGAGTCAGAAGAATCAGCTTAGGTTTTGCAGTAACATGATTGGTTGTACTCGGAGCAGGTTCCGTAACTTTTTCGCTCGGTTTCTCCGTACTCGGAGCAGGTTCCGTAACTTTTTCGCTCGGTTTCTCCGTTGCCGGAACACTAGCAGAACCGCCGTTATCGCAGCCGGCTAATCCAAAAACAAATAATAAAGGAAGAATTCTCTTAATTGCTTTCATTTTTAATCTTTCTCTTTCTGCGTTTTATTAGACAAATAACGCGCGTATTAATTTTATTTCAAACTACCGCTCTGCTTTTAACAAAAGCAATAAAGAATAACAGAAATAGCTATGTAAGCGGTTTCCAGTGAGAGGCTATCATATCTATTCCTTTATTCCGACAAGAAAAATATCTTGCATTCCTGTTTTCAACTGAGTATAATTTTTAAGCTGATATTGAGGCGTGGTGCAGCTTGGTAGCACGCTTGGTTCGGGACCAAGAGGTCATGGGTTCAAATCCCATCGCTTCAACCATTAAAAATAAAAGGGAGTCCTTCAAGGACTCCTTTTTTGCTATTTCAAATCGGATATAAGGATTTCCTTCACGCCTTGGTTCTCAACTTCGAATGCGCGATTGAAAGATATTTTATTCGATAGCCGATGAGTGATAGAGATCCTCCTTCTGTCTTCCCCGGCTTTTGCCAAAGCAGATAATAGTTTTTGTTCTGTAGCTGTATCAATATTGCTGGAAAGCTCATCAAGAAGCAGGATTTTGGGTTCGTTGACAAGAGCTCTCGCTAGATTCAGAAGTTCAAGCTGTCCTTGTGAGAAATCGCCTGTTTGAAACTTAGCCAAGTAGCCTCCTGGTATATGGTTCCTGACATAGTCATCCAAGAAACTATCCTTCCTGGCTTTTCTGGCCTGTTCCAACGTGATGGAAGAATCCCGTAAAGTGATTTGCTCAAGAATAGTACCATTGATGGGCTTAAATCCCTGGCTGACATATCCAAAGATTTTCTTTTTGATTTGATCTGGTATTTCAGACCTTGGAATTCCATTTAGGAGCAATTCACCCCCTGTCGGATATTCCATGCCAAGCAGCCTACGGAAAAGAGTTGTCTTACCAGCTCCTGTACGACCAAGCAGAAGGACTTTATCTCTATAGTTGAGAGTAAAGCTGACATTCTTAAGAAGAAGTTCATCGCTGTCTGAATAATGGAAAGAAAGATCATAGGCAGAAAGAGAAAGTTCTTTCTTATCCTTAATGATATCTTCCAGCTTCCTGTCTTTCTTGACAGGACATTTTTCTTCTAGATTCCTAAACTCCATTGCCCGTTTCACACCAGAGGTTCCTTCCTGCATGACCTGGATTTCCTGACCGAGGTCCTGAATCGGCTGAAAAAGGTTCGAAATCATGGAAAGAGCAGCAGCAAAAGTACCAACGGACAGTCCCAAAATTCCATCGGTACTGCCACGATAAGAAAAGACAAGCAAAGTCACAAGAGAAATCCTAGCTGCTCGAAGCGCCCTGATAATCGGAGAGAAAACGGCATCGTAAATGGCGCTCTTATCTCTTAGCTTCCTGTTTTCCTTCAGAATCCATTCAAATCTTTCCTGTTGGTATCCTTCTTTATTGAGATTCTCAATCGTTTCAAAAGAAGAGAGGCTTTCACTCAAGGTATTGGAAAGCTGGTTTTCCTTTTTACGAACAGCAACCTGTTGCTTCAGCATCCGTTTACGGAAGAAGAGAATGATAAAGAAAACAATCGGTACCACAAAAAGAAGCCTAAGTCCGAGAAGCCAGCTAAAGACAAAGACAGAGACAAGGATGGAAACTATCTTTAATGCGGAGACAATAAGGGAGACGATTCCATCTGTGAATAAGGTCTCAACCGAAGCAACATCATCCCTAATCCGACTAGAAAGACTTCCAGAACCATGGTGCCGGAAATAAGAAGAAGGAAGAGAATGCATCTTTTTCCTCCTATCCCTACGAAGAGAATGAATCAATTTGGCTCCCAGTGTGTCAATCCTGATGCTGTTGAGAATATCAAAAACAGAAATCAGTAAATAGGAAAGCAAGTATAGGACCGAATAAATCCATAGTTTTCCTTGGTCCCTCTGGAAAGAAAGTCCTCTTTGAAGAACATCATCAATCAAGCGTTGAAGAATCAAAGGCGGGACCAAAGAAGACAAAGAAGATAGAACCATTGTCAGAATAAGGAAAACAGTAAGCAAAATATGATTCTTAGAAAAACATTTCCTATAAGATAGAAAGGTCTGCTTTTTCATTTATTGTCTCCTTTCTGTTTCAAAGAACAGTAAAGAGAAGAATTTTTCCTGTCTTCTTCCTTTCCGATTTCATACTCTCCATCCCCATGAAGGAGAAGAATCTTATCCATCTGGCTGAAGTTATCTAAGCGATGAGAAATCAGCAATACCAGGGATGCACTCCTTTCCTTTTCAAGATTCTTTAAGATTGTATTTTCGGTTGAAAGGTCCACCCTATTGAAAGGATCATCCAGAATCCTGATTTTCTTTTGATGATAAAAGGCTCTCGCCAGACTAAGACGTTCCTGCTGTCCGCCAGAAAGCTTGATTCCTCGGTTTCCGACAATCGTATTTTCCTTTTCATTCCTCATGTTCCTGTCTTCCATGAAATCCACTTTTTTAAGGTATGGCATAACATCTTTGTCATCGCCAAAGGCAATATTATTCTGAATCGTATCGGTAAACAGATTTGCTTGGTGTCCCCTATAAACAAGATAAGAAGAAAGCTCCTCTCGTGTCCTGCTAGATACTTCCTTGCCATTGATTGTCAAAGACCCATCATAAGGAATTTCTTTTAATATCGCCTTCCTTAAAAGAGTCTTTCCGCTTGCAATAGGGCCTGTGATTCCGAGTTTTTCACCATCCTTCAAAGTCAGGTTCAGGTTCTTGATCCTGATCTTATCTTCGCTCTTCAAAGTAAAGTCTTTAAACGAAAGAACAACCGAACCTTTCTGTGCATCTATTTCAGTATAGGGAGTTATCTTCTTCCTAAGAGGAATAATCCGCTGATAGGAGGCAAGTCCGCTTTCCCTGGAAGAAAAAAGCTTTGCCGTATGACAAGCTTTCTTGCTCAGAAGCACAAAGGTCTCAAGATAGGTGGTGAAAACACCAATGGTCCAATAGTTTTCGCTTGTACCGATAACATAGGGCGGAAGCGTCTTACTTTGCCTGACATAGCCTGTTCCCCTATACCTAAGAGGTAGAAGTCCAAGTAATCCAATCCTCTGACTGATAGGAAGAGCAACATCCGATAAGACTTGTGCTTTTCGTGATGCTCTCTCATAGAAACAAAGCTGCTTATCGTAATTCTCTTCGTTTTTCTTATCCCTTCCATAAATCCGATAAAGAAGAGCATTATCCGAATAATCATAGGTCAGCTGATTCAAGATTGCGTTTTCTTTTCTCGACTTATCACTTGCCTTATAAATGATTTTTCGGAATAGGAAAGAAGCAAGCACAGCAAAAACAATGGAAATCAAGGAAAGCAGAGTAATCTTATAATCAAATAAAAACAAATAAACAATATAGACAAAGAAAAGGACAACCGTATCAAAAATTTCCGTTGTCACCTTCCGCCTGCCTTCTACTGCCTTAGAAACATCTCCCATCCTCTTAGAAGAAAGAATGCCAATGTCCTCCTTCTCAAGTTCCTTGGTCGTCTTATGCCTTAAGGTATTGAAGATACAGGCACGCCTTGATGCAATCGTCTCAAACGCAAAACGGCGCACATAATATCGTTTCAAGGCACGTGCTAGCTGAATCAACAGAATGGCAGAAACATAGGAAATCAATAAAAATCCGATGGATTTCCTTGTACTATCCTTGGATTCTATTCCGTCAATGAGTCTGCCTAAGAAAATCGGATTGGCAAGCATTCCGACATTGTACCTGATTCCAGTAATCGCAATAAGCACTAGCACCGTCCATCGGAGGCGGAAAAACGAGGAAAGCTTTTCTGGGTTCTTTGGAATCTTAATGGTGGCATTTTTCATAAACGATAGCCTCCGTGCTATGGTTTTATTATAATGATTCCATAGAAAGTAGGAGTAGCATTTATGGATATTAATATTGATCAGGATGGAATCCGTGTCTCAAAAAGCAGCACAAAGCAAATCAGCGACAAAGCAAAAAAGAGAAAAAAATATGATCTCATTGAAAGCGTAAGGACATCTTCAAGGACTGGTCTTGCTATCGTCATTTATATTACGCTAAGCCTTGTGTTAGCAAAAAGCAACTTCCCATCCGGACTTAGTTCCTGGGCAGTCTTCTGGCCGATTATCTTTTTAGCTTTTATACCTTCCGGAATCAGGCATACCATTGTCCGGAAACGTTTCTGTCAGTTTCCAATCTGGGCAATCAGCCTCTTTGCCTTCCTCTTCATTGGAGTTTACTTTGGACTTTGGAATCCATACTGGGTCATCAGGCTTGCCATCCCTGCCTATTATGCTATCTTTTCTCCTTTTGACCGTATCATCATCGCCAAAGAAAAAGGGGAAACCGATTAAATACTCAAAGAAGGCCTCCCAAAAGGCCTTTTTTCTATACACTAAGTCCAACTATATACAATACAGATGAAAAAGGTTAGACATTTTTGTATCCTTGCTTTTTTCTAGAAAAGGATTTCAAAAGAGAGGCTCTACTTTTTCTAGATGAGATAATAGAAAAAATACAGAACCGAGATCCGAATCTTGAAATTCTCCCCAGGAAAGGAAACCAAGATGACTATGACATCAGGGAAGGAATCGAATAAATTTATCGATTCTGATATATTTTTATTCTGTAAACCGAATTTTGGCTTTCCATATTCCAGATAATCAGTTATAATTTATCTGTTGCCGGCGTGGCGTAATGGCAGCCGCGTTGGACTCAAAATCCAATGCCAGTGATGGCGTGTGGGTTCGACTCCCACCGCCGGCACCAATAAGTAAATATAGATTTGATACAAAGTAAATAGCGTATCAAGCCTTTTTTTGTACTTCAAACGGCTATTTTTTTGACATTTTCAGTTTTTTTGAGCCTTTTGTTGTAAAACAACATTATATTTAGAATATTGTACAGGAGTGATTGGTTTGCCAGAATTAGATAAAAAAGGAGTGGCTTTTAATGCAACTAACAAGAAGCATCAAAAGCTATATGACCATTACGTTGAGAATTTTAAACAGGAACCATTTTTTTTGCTTGAGACTTAAGAAGAATGTTCTATCCAATGAAATGAAGCCAATTACTACTCTTGTATTTGAGCCCTCAAAAGATATGCCATTCTGGAAACTATGCACGATTGGTGCTAGTGACTACCTAATGCCTGAACGTGATATTGGGTGGGGAAGAAAGGCAAATCAACGCAACGAATACATGATGCTTATCGATCCCGAAGTCGAAATAAGCCAAGAGAAAACGGAATGGCTATCGCTCAACTCATTGCTCTGGGCAACCGCTGAATACGCATTTAATGCGAAAGAAAATATTACGGTTTCCGATACCATTGACATGAAAATCAAAGGCAAATACTGCGGAACTGTATTATTGCTCCCAGAAATATTTAAATCTCTAAGCATAGTTAAGTGTTTTGTTTCCAAACATAAATTCATAAGTATATTTCAGGTAATGCCGATCACGAGAGAGTTGCTTACAAAAAAACTCAGAAAGAAAGCCAGCGGTATTTATTGGCTTATGGAGCAATTTTATACTCACGACGACGATTACAAACTTATATCGTCTAAGCCGTTTGCAACGTTATAAAATAGGAGACAATATGAGCACAAAGAGCGATAAAATAAAAAGATACGAACGGCTCGCCGTAAAAAAGCCGAAGTACTACGTTCCTATCGGCGATTTATATTCCGATGACGGCGATTTCAAAACC
>ULPT01035171.1_pt1 | contig 66760 bp, 63 predicted proteins | sample 1953751 | NCBI WGS metagenome assembly ULPT01 (sample SAMEA4835636, study PRJEB28245) | human gut metagenome | biome: gut microbiome; material: fecal sample | place: Denmark | collected 2008 | reverse complement strand
AATTTCATCCTGGCTTCGCCTTGATGGCCTGGCGGTGATCAGGATAAGACCTCATATGGATTAATTCTCCATTTCCGGTCTCACCTAATATGGGAACGGAAATGGTGTTTTTTGAAATTTAAATTGAAAAAAGTACCTTGAAAGTTCCAGAACCACGCCTTATTCAAACCATTGATGGAGGCTGATTTCCTTCTTTCCTGTTTTGGTTATTAAAGTGAAAATAAAACTTAGGGCCATACTTGTTTGATCGACTTCAATTGGGCAGGCAATCTGCTTGCGGATTGCCTTTGGATTCCATGTTTGGTCAAAATAGCACTTCTCTTTGTCTGTTATACGGATTTGGATCTGGTAAGGAGTCAAAGATTGTAACTCTAGGACAGAGAAGTAGAAGGAATAGACTTGGTGAATCTTGTCATAGAGTTCTTTTGGTATCTTGACTGTTTTCTCAAAAATGATCTTTATGCTATGGTCATTATCTTCTAAGAAATAGGTAGGCTTTCCTTCTTCTAACTTCTTGCTATCTACATCTCTCCTATGGGAATCATAGAAGGAATAAGTAGAGGCGATTTTATCTTGCTCTGACAGGATGCAGTTCTTTTTATAAATGCATTGGAGGAATTTGTTGTAGAGATTTATCTCGTGCTCTGTTTGCTCTGTACTGAATGCTTCTTCTGTTTCAGAAAAGAAAACCTTCCTCTCTTTCTCTAGTTCTCTGTTTGGAAAAAAGAAGAATAAGAAAAAGAGATTCTCTTTGTCTAAGCTTTCTTCTATGACTTTGTTTTTCTGTTCTCTAAGAGAAAGACTCTCTTGGTCTTCCGATAGGATTTCAAGTGTCTTAAGATAACAATTGGAAAGATAAATGAGTAGCTCTTTCCTTTTCTCTGTTCCAGGAAGATGATTTCGAATCAAAGAGAGGTAAGCCTGTTTCTTTTTCTGGAAAAGAGGATCGTCTTTCCTTTTTCTAGCTAATGGATTCCTTCCGTAGATGAAGTTCATTCTGTTTCTTTGTTTAAGAGATCCCTAGCGACCTTGTATCCGATGAGATATCCGGCGACTGGTGGAACAAAGGCGGCAGAACCAGGTATATCTTTTCTGCGCTCTTTGATTTCTTCGCCGATATATTTCAGTTTATCTTCCCTCTTAGGCTTGATGGGAAGCTCTTTGGAATAGACAACAGTCAGATGGTGGATTCCTCTTTTTCTTAGTTCTCTTCTCCTGACTTTGCAGAGAGGATCATTTTCGGTTTTATAGAGATCCGTGATGACAAGCTTGGTTGGATCTAAACGATTTCCGCAACCCATGGCTGAAATGATTGGAATATTCTTGTTCTTTGCTTCCCTGATGATATCAATCTTGGCTGTTATGGTATCAATAGCATCCACAATGTAATCAAAAGAAGAAAAGTCGATATCCTTTTTGTTTTCTGGGAGGTAGAACCTTTTCTTTAATGTTACCTTACAAGCGGGATTGATAGATAGGATTCTTGCTTTTGCAATTTCAGTTTTCTCTTTTCCGATAGTGTCATAAGTCGAAAGAAGCTGGCGGTTGAGATTGCTTTGGGAAAATACATCATTATCTACAAGGGTGAAGTTACCGATACCCATTCGTGCTAAAGATTCGACGGCACCTCCACCGACTCCTCCAAGTCCGAAAACTAAGATATTCGCATTGTTGAGCTTTTCCAGGTTTTTATCACCGATTAGAAGCTTTGTTCTTGAAAATTGATCCATGACAAAATAATTCTCACACCAAAAGAAACAGAATGCAAATTTTCTTGTTGATAGTCTTTTGAACTTGTAAAATAATTGCGAAAGTTGAGGAATTGTTGTCATGGATTTACCATTTGTACTATCGAATCTGGCTTCATTGACTGGACTACCAGTCCGGAGGGTAAAAGACGGAGTCCTAGATGAGAAAATGTATTCTGTTGTTTCCTTTCCGGTTGATCCTTTTTCTTTTCATTTGAAAGATGCAAGGAAAGGAACTGCCCATATTTCATTTTTTAACACTGCAGACTTTTTCTATTACGGGATTTTAAAGAAAGAGAAGGAAGCTATTGTGATTGGTCCGACATCTTCTGTTGGTTATTCTTCCGATAAATTGAAAGAGATTCTCTTCCGCATCGGAATCACAAATAGCGAGATTGAGTCTTTTACACAATCTCTTTCTGCTTTGCCATGTTTTCCTTTTGAAGCTAGGACAAGAGTGTTATTAAGGGTGAACTATATTTGGAATGATGAAAAGCTATCTTCTATGGATGTTCTGATTCAAGGTGAAGAACAGATCCGGATTGGTGAGAACAGGGCAAAGGAAGAAGATTCCTCAGAGAAGGATGGTAACGACTTTCCACACAATACCTATGCGATGGAAAAGAAAAGGCTGGAATTCGTAAAAGAAGGGGATGTGGATTCTCTAAAACAGTTGTTTGAATCGGAAAGGCCGTTAAGAAGCGGAACGATTGCCCAGACTCCGATTCGTCAGAGGAAAAACACTAGGATTGTTGCGGTCTCTCTGGTGTCAAGAACCTGTATCGAGGGAGGAAGGGGAGTGGAAGAGGCGTTCTCCTTATCCGATCGTTATCTGCAGGAATGTGAAAGGAGGAATTCAGCTGCAAGGATTCAGAATCTTACTTATCATAGGATCAGGGATTATGCTAGCAAAAGGAGTGAAATCAAAGGAACGGATCAATATAGCCGGACCATCAAGAGTGCTATCGCGATTATCCAGCATCATGTAAATAAGAAAATATCGATTCAAGATATTGCAAAAGAAGTCTATCTTTCTCAAAACCGATTACAGATCCGTTTCAAGGAAGAAACGGGAAAAACAATTCATGATTATATGATAGAAGTGAAAAGGAAGAAAGCGAAGCGCCTGCTTCTGGATACCAAGCAGACCATTGAAGAAATCTCCGGCTATCTTTGTTTCTCTTCTCAGTCTTATTTTCAGAACGTATTCAAAAAGGAAACAAACAGGACACCTCATCAGTTCCGCGAATACTACCAGAAAGAAGATAAATAGGAAGCAAGACTCCTCTCCCGGATGCATCCATCCAGGAGTTTTTTATTTGGATAATATCGGTGTGAAAATACAATAAATAAAACAAATCCACAAGAATAAGCGCTTACATGAAATTTATAATAAAGACATCTAGGAGAACGGTATTATGGATATTTATGAAAAAACAAGTCTGCTTGGTGGCCACGAGAACTGGAAAAGCCATTTTATTCCGAAAGAAGGCATTAAGCAGAGGTTTTTGACGGATGGTCCGCATGGACTAAGAAAAGCATCCGCGTCTGGCCAGTCTACTGGATTAAGCGGATCGGAACCATCGACTGCTTTTCCGACAGGAAGCTGCCTTGGAAATACGTTCAATCCCGAGCTTGCTTATTTAGAAGGAAAAGCAATCGGAGAGGAATGTCGTTACTATCAAGTCAATGTTCTTCTTGGACCAGCTGCTTGTTTAAATAAGAACCCGCTTTGTGGACGGAACTTCGAATATTTGAGCGAGGATCCTCTGCTATCGGGAAAGATGGCCGCAAAATGGATTCTTGGTGCAGAAGGTGAGAATATTGCGACTTCTTTGAAGCATTTCATCTGCAATAATGAAGAAAACTATCGTTTTAGGTCAGACTCTGTTGTGGATGAGCGTGCTCTCCACGAACTTTATTTTCGCAATTTCGAAATTGCTGTGAAAGAAGGAAAGCCTGGTTCTATTAGGTGTTCTTATAATGCCGTGAATGGAACTTATGTTGCTGAGAACAAGTATCTGTTGACGGATGTCTTGAGAAAGGAATGGGGATATCAAGGAATCGTCAGGACCGATTGGGGTGCCAACCATAATCGTGTGGAATCTTTAAAGGCAGGAACGGATTTGGATAGGCCAGGAGACTACATTGCAAACCGGAATAGTCTGATTGATAACTATAAAAAGGATGAAGAACTGAGTCATGCCATTGATGTCTCTTCCAAGCGCAGGGTTGATTTCCACAAGAAATACCAGGATATCAAACCTTTGGATACATTAGATGTGGATGGCCATGCTTCTTTGGCTCTTACGATTGCCTTAGAGGGTGCTGTATTACTTAAGAACGAGGGACAGGCTCTTCCTTTAAAGAAAGAGGGAAAGTACTGTGTCATCGGGGAGTTTTTCGAAAAGAGGAGATATCAGGGAAGTGGTTCTTCTTTGTTGGTACCGATTAAACTTGTGACACCGAAAGAGGCGTTTGACTCTCACTCTGTTTCTTATGCTTATGCAAGAGGATTTTCTTGCTTGTCACCGAAAAAGAATCCAGCTCTTAGGGAAGAGGCATTAAGTCTTTCAAAGAACTATGACTCTGTTCTTCTTTTCCTTGGATTGGACGAAATTTCGGAAATGGAAGCACATGATCGTGAGAACAGGAAGCTAAGACAAGCGGAATATGACTTGGTTTTGGCTCTTCTCAAACAGGGCAAGAAACTGAACATTGTTCTCTATACGGGCAGTCCGGTGGAACTGATAGACGATAAGAATATTCTTAGTATTTTGGATAGGCAGCTTCCTGGCGAAAGGGGAGGCGAGGCCACCTATCGTCTTCTTTTCGGAGAAGCGAATCCAAGTGGACGTCTTGCCCAGACTTGGCCGAAGCGAACAGAGGATATTCCTTTTGTTGACAAATACTCGACTTCCAGAGTCGAACTATATAAGGAAGGTATCTTTGTTGGGTATCGGTATTATCTTTCTCATCCGGATGAGAGGAAGTATCCCTTCGGATATGGATTGAGTTATACCACCTTTGAGTATTCGAATCTTGAAATTCAGACGATGGAAAACGGAAACATATCCGTTTCGGTAAAGGTTAAGAATACAGGTTCTGTTCCTGGAAAAGATGTTGTGCAAGTCTATCTTTCAAGGACTCAATCGAGAACGTATCGTCCCTTAAGAGAACTAAAGACCTATCAGAAAACAAAGGAACTCGCTCCTGGCGAAGAGACCGTTCTGACCAGGGTGATGGATAAAGAGAGGATGAAATACTATGAGACTTCTCTTCACCGCTATGTCTTAGAAAAAGGGGAATATGTTATCCAGGTTGGATGTTCTTCCGATGATATAAAACTATCAAAACAAATATTTATAGATGGAGAATGCGTTGAGAATCCGCTTAGCATTCCTTCTTATAGAAGTAGAGATGTAAAGAATATCACCGACTCTGAATTTGAAAAGCTGATTGGAAAGAAGATTCCTGAAGCTAAGGTGTATACCAAAAAAGATAAAATCACCCTTGATACTCGAATTGATGAATACCATGGCTTAAGGGGAAAGTTCACACGCTTCTGCAGGATAGCCGGTGCAAAAAGCAAAATCCGTAAGGCAAGGAAGAAAGACGATGATCTTCTCTTAATGGATGGCTGGTTTGTTTATCATATCATGCAAAATAGTTCTCTTCGCTCGCTTTGCAGGTCTTCCGGCGGAATAAGGCAAGAGCATAGCAGGTATGGAAGGCTCTATTTGGCCAGAGGCAATATCTTTAAATCCATCTACTACTTCCTAAAGAAGGAAAAGCCGTATCCGTATCCAGACGGGTCAAAAAAATAGAAAAGAGGAATTCTTATGAATCAGGTAGAAACAAACAAGAAGAGGAAGATGTCAGGGAAGTTTTTCCATTCGCGGGTTCATTCCAATCATGTTCAAGGAAAGGAAAAATGGCTCGGATACCTTTTAGGACCTAGGGGTGCTTTGAGGCTGAACGCTGTATTTGCAACCTATTTAAATATCTACTACACCGATGTCCTTGGATTATTATCCGTTGGCGGCGGAGTATTTCTTAGGGTTTTTCCGATTATTTCTAAGATTTTCGATGCCATTACCAATTTGGTCATGGGATGGGTTATCGACCGGACGAAGACAAAGCAAGGAAAAGCACGGCCTTGGATTCTTTTTTCTGCTTTCCTTGTTCCGGTTTCCGGATTCCTTCTTTTCTTAAGTCCATCCAATGAGATCCTGAAGCTAATCTGGGTTGTGTTTACCTATAATCTTTTCTATAGTTTTGCCTATACGATTTATAACAGGGCTCATTCTAGGATGGTCCCTCTCTCTACGCGTAATACCATTGAGCGTGGTAGTCTTTCTGTCTTCACACAGATTTCCAGTGTCAGGGCAACCGGTATTATTGTCGCTTTGGTCTTCCCTAGGGCAATCAGGCCTTGGGCAGCTGCCGAGCCTTCTCGTTGGTTATTGATCAGGGGTGTTGTTTCTGCTCTTGCTTTGCCTCTTACTCTTTTGGAATATTACTTTACAAAGGAACGTATTACAGAAGAAAAAGCAAATGTTTCAGAAAACGGAAAGAAGATTCCTTTCCGCGCACAGAGGCGTGCTGTCTTTACCGATCGTTATAGGGTTCTTCTTCTTGTATACTCCTTTATTTACTTTGTCGCTTCTCAGTTGAAGAATCAGTCTCTTGTTTATTACTGCAACTATGTTCTTGGAACCTATCAGGATGGAAGGACTCAGACTAGGATTTCGGTTCTTGGCGGAATTCCTATGGGCATCGGAATCTTTGCTGTCTGGCCATTGGCTCGTAAATTCGGTAAGAAGAATGTCACGGTTGCTGGTTTTATTCTTTATTCTCTGGGTTCTCTTATTTGCTGGAGGAACCCCTATAGCATGCCGCTTGTCTTGGTTGGTCAATTCATCAAGAACATCGGAGGTCTTCCTTGCGCCTATATCTTCAGGGCACTTTTCGCTGATATTCTTGACCATGAGGAATGGAAGAACGGATTCCGTGTGGATGGCTTTGCAACTTCTCTTTATTCGGTTATTACAACTGCTTCCTTTGGTGTCGCTCAGGGTATCTTCAACCTTGCTACTTCCAAAGCAGGATATCTTGCACCAGTCACTCTTAAGAATACGACAGAAGCGGTCAGGAAAGGATATAGGGAAAACGGATTCTTCAACGGAAACTCAATCCAGAAATATACCTTTGCCGCCGAGAGCGGAAATGGTGTTCTGATTTTCAATCAACCTGTTTCGGTACAGAATACGTTTACGTTTTTCTTTGTTGGATTAGAGACAATTACCGGTATTCTCTGTGCCCTTTGTATCTTCTTTATCACTGTTGAAAAGCATATCGTGCAGAAGCAGGCTCAAATTAAGGAATTTGATAAAGCCGCCTGCATTCAGAGAGGGGAAGAATATATTGATCCAGAAATCCGTGCAAAAGAAGAAAATGAACAATTTGAAGAGGAGATTGAAGAAAACTTCAGGAAGAGGCTGAAGTCCAAATGTGAGAAAAAAGGATTGGAATTCGAAAAGGAAAAACAAAAACATTTCGATAGGAAAACTGCTAAGAAGGAAAAAGCAGATAGTAAGAAGAAAGCGGCCGATGATAAGGCTGCTTTGAAAGCAAAGAAAGTCCAAGATAAGCAGGATGCGAAGCTGAATCAGATGCCGGAGGAAAAGAAAGCAGCTTATCTTGCAAAGCAGGAAGCAAAGAAGGAAAAAGAAGAAGCAAGCTGGAAGAAAGAACAAGATGAGGCAATCAAATATCGTCAGAAGATGGCCGAAGTGTTCCGTCTTGACTCTTGGGGAGTATAAGCATGAAAGCTGTTCACATACAGACGGAGTATTTGAAAAATCCACTTGGTCTATCCATTTCTCATCCGCGTATTTTCTGGAATGATGAAGGCGGAGAAAAGCAGACTGCCTTTGAAATTGAATTTACCTCTTCTCTAGGTACCCATTATTCAACAGGCAAAGTCTTCTCATCCAATAGGCATTATGATGTTCCTTTTGATTTGCATAGCCGGGAAAGAGTTTCGTTCCGGATTAAGCTCTATGATGAGAAGGATAGGGATGATGATTACAGTGAAGAAAACTTTTTCGAAAGGGGACTTTTGAAGAAAGAAGATTTTTTGGCTTCCTTCATCACCGGAGACTATTCGCCGAAACGGAAGACTTCCTACCCAGTCGATTATTTCAAAAAAGTATTTCATCTGAAGAAGCCTGTCTTAGCACGTCTCTACGCAACTTCCTATGGATTATATCGTATTTTCCTCAATGGGGCAAAAGCAGGAGACTTTGTTCTTGCTCCAGGATCTACCGACTATAAGCATCGCCTGCAAGTACAGGCTTATGATGTTACGAATCTCCTAAAAGAAGGAGAAAACACCCTTACAGCAGAACTAGCAGATGGTTGGTATCGTGGCCACAATGGCGCAAAGGGACGACAGAATACTTACGGAAAGCAGACGAAGCTTTTCTATCAGCTGGAGGTCTTTTACCAAGATGGCTATAAAGAAGTCGTTCTGAGTGATGGTACGGAGTGCTGGAGTAAGGATGGTCCGCTCTCTTTTGCAGACTTAAGAGATGGAGAAGTCTATGATTTCAATAAGAAACCAAGCTATCAAGGCAAAGCACGAAGAGTCAACCAGTTCCAAGCTCCTTTTGCTTTTTCGAATAATGTAGTTGTCAAAGAAAAAGAAACTTTTGCTCCGGTTTCTGTGGTAACAACCAAGTCTGGGAAAAGGCTTGTGAAGTTCCCGGAGAATATTGCTGGCTATGTGGATCTTGTCATCGAAGGAAAGAAAGGACAGAAGGTCGATATTGCCCTCGGTGAACTTCTTGATGAGGATGGAGAGCTGACATTGCGTAACATTCAATGCCACTATAAAGGAAAGCCGACTCCTCTGCAGGAAATTCATCTAATCTTGAAAGAGGGTGTGAATCATTATCACACTGCGTATTTCTTCGGTGGTTTCCGCTATGCTTCTATTGTCAAAGAGGAATCAACCAAAATCTCCGAAAGGACTGCCATTGCCGTTTATTCGGATTGTGAAGTAACAGGAAATTTCCAGTGTTCGAATCTTCTCTTAAATATCTTTGCACATAATACTCTTCGTTCTAGGAGAGGCAACACGATTGATATTCCGACCGATTGTCCAACTCGGGAAAGAATGGGATGGACAGGAGATAGCCAGGTTTTTTTTAATACCGCAAGCTATAGGACAAACTATGCTCCTTTTGCTAGAAAGCATCTCAATGATCTTTTTGACGAACAGAGAAAAAACGGAAAATTAGGACAGATTGTTCCCTTTTCCAATGAGGACTGGTTCAGGGTAACTAGGAATGGATCGGTTGGCTGGGCAGATGCTGGTATTTTGATTCCTTACCGTTTCTATAAGAGGTATGGAGACGAGCGATTGCTGAAAGAACTTTATCCAAAGAGGAAGAAGTATGCGTCCTTTAGGATTCATCGTATTGGAAAATGGGGAGGCCTTTATCAGAAGCCTTTGCATCTTTCCCATAAAGACCGGAAGTGGGCTGTTGCAAAAGGGCAGTCCTATGGAGAATGGGCAGAGCCTAATGATGTCTGTGCATTCAACTGGGTTGATTTTGCCTCTCCGCATCCAGAGGTTTCCACGGCTTATACTTCTGCAAGGAGGAAATATAGGAGCGAGATTGCTCTGATTCTAAATGATAAGGAAGCTTCGGATTATTATCTTTCAATTTCAGAACACGTTAAGCATTCCTATCAGGCGCTTCGTCATACAAAAGCCTATCCTCTTGATACGGATCGCCAAGCAAATCTTGTCCGTCCTCTTTACTTTAATCTTTTCGATGAAAAAGACACCGAATTTGCTAAGAAGAGACTCATTCAAGCCCTTGAGAACTATCGGTATCGTTTAGGAACTGGGTTCCTTTCGACTCCCTTTATCCTAGAGGTTTTGGCAAAGTATGATTTAAACGCTTGTTATAAGCTTCTCTTGAACGAAGAAAGGCCGGGATGGCTGTTCATGGCTAAGAATGATACAACGACGGTCTGGGAAGGATGGGAAGGACCAAAGTCCCAGAAGGGAATTGCTTCTTTGAATCACTATTCAAAGGGAGCTAGGGTCGAATGGCTGTACAAAGGAAGGTGCGGAATCAAGGTAGAAGGACAGAATCATTTCTGTATTGAACCGAGCATCGGTCCGGGTATTGACTATGCAAGCGCTAGTTACCATAGCATTTATGGAACGGTTTCCTCTTCTTGGAAGAAGATGGGAGGGAAGAGGCTCTTTACGATAAATGTTCCATCCAATACGACTGCTGAATTTGTTTATCAAGATACGAAACAGACCTTAGGGCCTGGCTTGCATGAAATAGAAGTTGAATAAAAAGGCGTTTAAAATGAGAGTGATTTCCGTTGATATTGGTGCGACTTCTGGAAGAGTCAGGGTTGTTAAGGAAGAACATGGCATCCTTTCCTATGAAGAAATCCGCCGGTTTTCGAATCATACTTACCGGGATAAAAATGGAAGTCTACGATGGGATTTCTCGTTCCTTTTTTCTAATGTTGTAGATGGAATCAAGAACGCACTTAGAAAATATCCGGATGTCGCTTCTGTTGGTATTGATACCTGGGGTGTGGATTACGGACTCTTGGATAAAGAAGGAAAACTGATTCAGGATCCTCTTTGCTATCGGGATGAAAAATCGATTCAGAGTCAGAAAGAACTGCTGAAGAAGATAACTTATCTTGATATCTATTCCGTAACCGGAATACAGAACAGGCATTTCAATACGATATATCAGCTCTATCAGGAAAAGACCGATTTCAAAGATGTCAGCACTCTTCTGTTAATTCCGGATTTGATTGCTTATCTTCTGACAGGGGAGAAAAGAAGGGAAGAAACGAATGCTTCAACGACTGCTCTTTATGACCAGAAGGAGAAGAAAATATCTTCTGGACTTTTGAGACAGATAGGCGTTCCAGAGAGCATCTTTCCAAGAAGGATTTATCCTGGAGAAGTATATGGAGTCAGGAAGAAGGCTTTTCTTCCCAAAGACAGGAATCGTTCTCTTCCTGTTCTTGCTGTTTGTACCCATGATACGGGAAGTGCAGTGCTTGGCGCAAATGGAAAGTATCCGTTTGCCTATCTATCCTCTGGAACATGGTCCCTTCTAGGAACAGAAATAAAAACACCAATAAAAAACGAAGATACATATAAAGCCAACTTTACAAATGAAATAGGATACGGGTCTAGTATTCGTTTCCTGAAAAATACGATGGGAAGGTTCTTGATTAACGAAACAAGAAAGGATTACGAAAAAAAAGATATTCCGATTTCCGTTCGTGAAATCAAGGATCTAGTTCTTAAGGCAGGGGATATGGATTCCTATCTTGATGTGGATGATCCGCTTTTTGAAACACCAGGTGACAGGCTAAGAAAAATTGATTCTTATCTTGAAAAGACGGGTCAGAAGAAGCCCTCCTCTCCTGGTGAAAGGAGGAAGAGGATTTATGTTTCTATGGCACTTGCCTATAAGACAATCTTCGATAAGCTTCTGGCTCTGACAGGCCAGGAACTAGATTCCCTATTGATTGTCGGAGGTGGGAATCAAGCCTCGGTTCTAAATCAGTATACGGCGAATTCTTTAGCTAGAAGAGTAGTGACTGGTTCTAGTGAGTCGACTGTTCTTGGAAATAGTGTATGTCAATTTCTTCATCATGGTGTCTACAAAAACAGGGTAGAAGCCAGAAAAGCGATTGGAAGGTCTATTGATAGCCAGGTCTTCTATCCGGAAGATGTTGAAGATTGGAAACAAAAATATGAGTCTTATCAAAAAGTAATTCATAAAGGAGAATAAGAATGAATAAAGAACAGATTGAGAAGAATTACCAGGAAGCAAGGAAAGAATATGCTGAATTCGGAATCGATACGGAGAAGGCGATAGAACGTGTCGCTAAGATTCCGGTCTCTGTTCATTGCTGGCAAGGCGATGATGTTTTAGGATTTGATGGTTCGGATTCTCTTGCTGGTGGAATCCAGACAACGGGAAATTACAAAGGACGTGCCCGGACACCAGAAGAACTTAGGGCAGATATCAAAGAGGCTTTCTCTTTAAGGCCAGGTGTTAAACGCTTGAATCTTCATGCTTCCTATGCCTTCTTAGGAAAGGATAAAGGAAAGGTGGACCGTGATGAGTACAACATTGATTACTTCAAGCCATGGATTGAGTTTGGAAAGGACATCGGCGTAGCAGGTTTAGACTTTAATCCGACTTACTTTTCACATCCGATGGTGAAAGATAATCTGACCTTATCTTCTCCGAATGAGAATGTCCGTGAGTTTTGGGTTCGGCATGGTATTTCCTGTCTTAAAATCACCGAGGAATTTGGAAAAGCGTTCCATACCCAGTCCTTAATGGATATCTGGATTCCAGATGGCTATAAGGATGTTCCTGCGGATCGTTTGAATCCACGTCTTCGTTTAAAGAAGTCCTTAGATGAAATTCTTTCTTATCCTTATGATAAGAAATATGTTCTCCCGGCTGTTGAATCGAAGACTTTTGGTATTGGGCTGGAATCCTTTACGGTCGGAAGCAACGAATTCTATCAGAACTATGCTGCTAGGAATCATATTTCCTGTCTGAGGGACAGGGGACACTATCATCCGACAGAGTATGTCTCGGATAAGATCTCTTCTCTTCTTGCCTTCCATGATAAGGTTGCTCTTCATGTTTCACGTCCTGTCCGTTGGGATTCCGATCACGTTGTTCTCTTTGATGATGAATTAAAAGAAGTCGCAAAAGAAATCATTCGGAATCATGCGGATCAGAGAGTCATTATCGGACTGGATTATTTCGATGCCTCTATCAACCGTATTATTGCATGGGTCACTGGCGAACGGTCTAGGCAGAAAGCACTTCTCTATGCTGCCACACTTCCCAATGAAGAGAGGAAAACCCTTCAGGATGAAGCAGACTTCTCGAAACTTAGGTTCCTACAGGAAAGAGCAAAGAGGCTTCCCTTCTCTGCAATCTGGCAGGAATATCTGCTTCGCCAGGGATTAGAAGAAGACTACTATACGGAAGCAATTCGGTATGAAAATGATGCCTTATCGAAACGGAGATAAAAAATGAAAGATATTTTTAAAGCACCTTTTTTAGTCGAATTTGAGAAGACGGCATCGAATAGGTACCGCCTTGGATGGGATGAAAGAAATGGTGGAAATATTTCCTATCTGTTGAAAGAAGAGGAAGTAAAGGAATACTTGGATTTGAATCAGGTTATCCGTGTGATTCCTTTTGCTGGCGTAAATCGTTCTTCTTTAAATGCAAGCAAACTAGCAGGAAAGATTTTCTTAGTCACAGGTACAGGAAAGTATTTGAAAAACATCGAAGGAAATCCGGAAAACAATGTTGGAATCATCCGCATTGCCAAAGACGGACAGAATGCCGAACTCTTATGGGGATATAAAGATGGCGGAAGATTTACTTCCGAGCTTCCTGCCCATTTGATGTCCCATAGGGCACGTCTTGAAAAAGATCCAGAGCATCGTGTTGTCAGGCATTGCCACCCGACGAACCTTCTTGCAAGGACCTATGTCCATCCACTGGATGAAGCTAAGTTCTCGCATACTTTATGGCAGAGGTCTACCGAATGCATCGTTGTTTATCCAGAAGGTGTTGGTGTTCTTCCTTGGATGCTCTGTGGAACCGATTCGATTGGTCAGGCCACTGCTGAAAAGAGGAAGAGCTTCCGCATTGTTGTCTGGGCAGGACATGGTATTTATGGAGCAGGTAAGACTCTGGATGAAACTTTCGGTTTGATTGAAACTGTTGAAAAAGCAGCACAGATCTACAACCTGATTGGCGAACGAAAAATTATTAACACCATCACGGACGAAAACAGGTTAGAGCTGATTCATCTCTTTAAACTCGAAAATATTGTTCGCTGGGATTTCCTGTCTGTAAAAGAAAATCATTAATAATCGATAGAATACGATGAAACACAAAAAGGCCGCCTCGTAGGGCGACCTTTCTTTCGGTGATGATTGGCTAGTCTTTGTTGACGAACTGGATAAAACGCTTTATGCCTTCATATCCTTCTTCGTTTTGCTTATAGACACCTGCACATTCAAGGACATGTTGGAAGGTATGACCGATTTCCTCTTCTAAGATAGAATCGATTTCTTTTAGGCTTTGTTTTCCGTTGAAACGATCCTGGAACTGGTTTAACCAAGAAGCATGCTTTGCAACACTTGGATTCTCGTTCAGGTCTTTTCCGTTTTTGACCCTTTCTGCAACGATTTTCCTTTCCTCTTTCAGACGGGAAGGAAGAATCGCACGGCCCATGACTTCGATAAGACCGATATTCTCTTTTTTGATGTTCCAGTATTCCTGATGCGGATGGTAGACACCTAATGGATACTGTTCTGTCGTGATGTTGTTTCTCAGAGTCAAATCCCTGATGAACTCCTTTCCTTCTTTGTGAAGAATCGGAGTAATGGTGTTATGTGGAGTATTTTCGGTTTCTGCTAAGACAAAGGATTTCTCATCGGTATACTTACGCCAGCTGTTCAGAATCTTGTCAGAGAGATTGATGAGTTCTTCTTTGTTTTCTGCTTTCAGACGGATAACGGAAAGAGGCCAGTACAGATAGCTTGCCTTAATGTTTTCATATCCTTTGAACGTGAAAGAGAAAACATCCTTTGCTAAGAACATCGGGAAGATATATCTCCCGCCTTGGTAGTGATCGTGAGTCAGGATACTTCCACCGACAATGGGCAGATCAGCATTGGAACCAAGCCTGTAATGCGGGAACTCATCAACGAAATCAACAAGGTGCTCGAAGGTCTTACGATTGACTACCCTTGGAATATGCTCTTTGTTGAAGACAATACAATGCTCTGGATAGTAAGAATAAGGCGAATACTGAAGATAATAGTCTCCGCCAGAAAGCTTGAGAGGGATATAGCGGATGGTTTCTCTTGCAGGATGGGTCAGTGTTCCTCTGTATCCCATGTTCTCTTTGCAGAGGAAACATTTCGGATAACTGGTCTGCTTCCTTAATTTGGCTGCTGCAATGGCTTTCGGATCTTTTTCTGGCTTCGAGAGATTAATTGTAATATCGAGATCTCCATAGGGAGAGGCGGTCTTCCAATGAAGGTCTTTCTTGATTCGATACGACATGACATAATCCGAATCAATTGAAAGATTGTAGAAATAATCAGTTGCTTTTTCGGAACCGACTTTCTCTAATTCCTTGAACTTGCGGATGACTTGATCCGGACGTGGCGTAAAGCAGTTCCTGATTTTAGCAGTCAATAAATCACGATAGACGACACTATTCTCTTGGATGATTTTCTTTTCGAAAGCGTAGTCTAGGATTTCATCAAGAGTCTCTTCCAGGGAAACATTTTTATAGTCTTCTCCGTCATCTTCGAACTCATCTAAGTCAAGCGCATCCAGAAGCAGATTGATGCTATAGGAATATTCCTCTTCGGTAATCAGCTGTTTTTCTAAAGCGTAGCAGGCAAGCTTTTTTATACTCGAGTGAATATTCATTTAGAGTCTCTTTCCTCCGTCACCGACATCGAGCGGATTGAAATCAGCATGGAGACCGGTTTTCTCGAAGTAGGCGTCTTCCACGTTCTTCCTGAACAAAGCGACTTTGTCCTCTTGGACAATAGAAATGGTGTTTCCACCCCATCCTCCACCAGTCTCACGGGAGCCTAAGCAACCTTCCTGTTTCCGTGCTTCTTCGACAAGGATATCGATCTCTTTACAAGTGGCATCATAATCATTTTTCAATCCGTCACCAGAAGCATTGATAAGCTGACCGAACAAGACAAGGTCATCCTTCTTTAAGGCTTGGACTGCTTTCTTTGTCCGTTCTTCTTCTTCGACAGCAAAGCGTGCACGCCTTTTACAGATCGGATCCTTGATTGAATATTCATACTTCTGGAATTCCTCTTTTGATAATTCACAGAGGTTTTGAATCGAAACGACTTTCTGAAGATCAGAAAGTGCTCTTTCACATTCTTTTCTTCTGTCGTTGTAATGGGAAGTCACTAAGGAATGAGGCTTATTGGAATTGGTTACGATGATTTTGTAGCCTTTGAGATTCAATGGAACATAATCGAACTTAAGAGTTGCGCAATCTAAAAACAATGCCCTGTTCTTCTTTCCGTTTGCCGACGCGAACTGATCCATGATTCCGCAATTCCTTCCACAGAATTTGTTTTCGGCTTCCTGTGAGAAAAGTGCAATATCGGTTTTGCTGACTCCAAAGGAAAAAGTATCGTTAAGGATGGTGGCAATCAGGACTTCTAAGGCAGCACTGGAAGACAATCCAGATCCAGGGATATTTCCTTTCACATAGATATCAAATCCATGTGGTATTTCAAAGCCATGGTCAAGGAATGCCTTGATGACTCCTTTGGCGTAATTTGACCAGCTGTCTTCTTTTTTGTATTGGATTGAATTCAGTGAGCAAGACAGAATTCCGGCTTCTGGGAAGTTCTCACTATAGAAACGTATTTCTTTGTCTTCCCGGTCTGTGACAGCAGCATAATTGCCTACGCTCAGTGCACAAGGGAATACATGTCCTCCGTTATAGTCGATGTGTTCTCCAATCAGATTTACTCTTCCTGGCGCCCTATAGCAGCGAGGCTCTTTTTCAGAAATGAATGTTTTTTCAAATGATTCTTCCAACTCTCTCAAATCCATCGAATGAATCCTCCGGATAGAATTATAAAATAGCCCTTTCATTTTTTTCTGCTTATTGTCATTTTGTGTATTTTTATTGGCAAGATTAGATAATTTTCAAATTTTTATTTCTTTTGTTCTTTTACTAGATGATTAATGATAAAGGCTCGTCAATTTGTATATAATGGTATAAGTAGTTCACCACACCAAAGGAAAAAAATGTATCGCGTAATCATTGCAGATGATGAAGAAGCCGTCCGGAACCGCTTAAAATCCATTCTCTTGAAAAGGAGTGATTCTTTTGAAGTGGTTGGTTGCTTTGAAAACGGATTCGATGCTCTTGAAAACGGTATTTCTTTGTCACCGGATATTCTGATAACGGATATCCGCATGCCTTATATTGATGGAATTGATTTGATTAAGCACTTTAAAAGGGAGTTTCCTCTTCTTCAATCCATTATTGTTTCTGGCTATGATTCTTTTGACTATGCGAAAGAAGCCATTTCCCTAGGTGTTGTCGGTTACCTGACAAAGCCGATTTTCAAAGATGAATTCATTGCCACTTTGAACAAGGCAAAAGAAATCCTTGATAATCAATATCATAAAGACAGGAATAGGAAGAACTTGGAGCAGAAAGCAAGGGACTCTGTCCGTTTTCTTCAATCCGAAGACTTGAATCTTCTCATCAAAGTAAAGGAAATCAGTACGAACTTTGATGGAAAACTTATCGAAGACGGAATCGATTTGAAACATCCCTATCAGAGGATTATTGTTTTTGATTCTGATAAGGAAGATCTGGAGTATGAACAACAGGATGTCTTTTATTTCATTCTGAAAAAGAACATCGAAAAGGAATTTGGAAACGACTCTTTTGTTTATTATCAGTTCTTGAATGACAATCAACTTGTTCTGCTTCTTGAAAGCGACAAAGCAGTGGACAATGAAAGACTTAACCTTGCTTTGAATAGCATCCTTGCCAGGGTCAAGCGCGGAGCTAACATCTCAGTTTCATGCGGTGTAAGTGACATAAGGGAACAGCCAGTTAACTATCGGAAGCTTTATCGTCATGCCAAGCGCTCCTTGGAATACCGGACAGTTCTCGGACAGAACATGGTCTTTTCTTTCCCAGACCTTGAAAAAGAAGATACCGATAATCAGACAAGCGGAAAAGTCGATGAAAACGAATACCGGAATCTAACCTATTTGCTTTCTTACGGAAAGAAAGAGGAGGCAAAAGAGAAAATCAAAAAACTGATTTTTCGGATTTCCACACCGCAATACAAAGAAAACTATAGTTATATTCTATCCAATATCTTGGATGCCATTCTCAAAGCATGTATTTCTTTGAACGACTTTTATCTTGGATTCGAATCCCATATTGAAATCAGGGATACGATTTACCGGACCAAGACTCCTGCTTCTTTGGTCGAGTACTATTATTTGCTATTGGATCGTATTATCAAAGTAAATGAATCTAAGCGTCTCTCTGGCCTTGAGTCTTCTTATGAGCGTATCTGTCAATATTTAAGTGCAAATTTCACTAATTCATCTCTTTCTATAGAAGATGTAGCAAAAGAATTGGCTTATTCTGTAAGCTACATCTCTGCAATACTAAAGAAAAACGGAACGTCTTTCACGAAGATAACAACGGATTTAAGAAGGAAAAAGGCTTTAGAGCTTCTTGAAAATGCCAACAACCGGATTATCTCTATTGCCCGAGATGTTGGCTATGCAGATCCTTACTATTTCTCTCACTGCTTTAAGAAATATACAGGAAGGTCACCGGATGACTACCGGAAAAAGAAACTTTCATAATCGGCTCTCTTTGAAGAGTGAGCTTTTCGGTGCGTTTGTCTTAGGCTTTGTCTTTTTCCTTGTGGGCAGGCTTTTTCTTGTCTCTTGGACTTATTCCGGGAACGTAGAGAGAACTTATATTGAGCAGGTTGTCTCAACCTCGGAACAGGCTGTCTCTAATTATGCGACCTATACAAGCGATGTTGTTAATGTTTCAGATGCTATTCAGAAGAGACTAGTTAACGAGAACGATACGACAATCAAAGAAAAAGCAAGTGACTTCTTCGATGATACAAGGATTCTTTCGCCATCCATCGGGTCGATTTCTCTTTATGATGGGAAGGGTGTTTTCATTGCTGGAAATAGTAACTATCTAAATGATCTTTCTCCTGCTTCTGTGGTTTCACAGTCTTGGTTTTCTTCCGCAAGGACTAGTCCGTTGATTAATATTTTCTCCCGCGTTGATTCGGCTTCTTTCTTTACCTTGTCAAAGCTGTTCACTTATGGGGAAGAACAGAAAAAGGCAGTACTGAAGATTGTCTATGATTTCTCTGGGATTGAGTCTAGGATTGATGAGACAAGACTTGGGGATGGTGGGCATGTCTATATTTTCGATAACGATCTGCATCTTGTCTATTCCTCCGGTGCTATTGGAGATAAGGAACCGGAGATTATCCAGGAGACAATTATCGGAAATAAGATTTATGAGGAAAACGGGAATTCGTATTTTCTTTTCCTTTCAACCATTCCTAAGACAAGATGGCGGGTCGCTATTGTGACGAACATCAATGAACTTTATCTTACAAAGAAGAATTTCTTCATTAACTGCATTGTCTTCTCTATTATTGTCTTAGCTTTATTTTTACTTGTTTTTTATCATATCGCTTCTCAGATTTCGACTCCGCTTGTCCGACTGCAGAAAGAAATGGAGAAGGTCGAGAATCTCGACTTCCAGGTGCAAAAGAGGAAAAACATTGGTGGCACGAAGGAAATCCAGTCCCTGAATAATTCCTTTAATCTCAGGAGGCAGAAAATCCACGATCTCGCCAAAGAGGTTGTTCAAGAGCAGAAAGAAAGGACAAAATCAGAACTGAAGGCTCTTCAGAATCAGATTAATCCTCATTTCCTGTATAACACTCTCGATTCCATCATTTATAGGATTGACGAAGGTAAGAATGAACAAGCCCAGGAAAGGATTGTTGCTTTATCCCGTTTCTTCCGTATCTCGATTTCCAGAGGAAAGAATATTATTCCGGTCAAGAGCGAACTGGATCATGTGAAGTATTATCTTCAGATTCAGAAGATGCGATTTGGTGAAACCTTTTCCTTTGATATTCAGGCAGAACCGGAAATCCTTGATCTTCCGATTATTAAGTTGATTCTTCAGCCAATTGTGGAAAATGCTATTGTCCATGGATTTGGCGAGAATGCACGAGAACAGGCTGCCATCCATATTCATGGAGGAATCAAGGATGATTTCCTCGTCTTTGATATTATTGATAATGGCATGGGTAGGCTTCCAGAGAAGCAGGAGGAGCTTCTTGCGTCCTTCAAGAACAAAAATATCCATCAAGGCGTAGGACTATCGAACGTTTATCAACGAATTCATATTTTCTATGGCGAGAAGGCAGATATTGGCATCGAGTCGAAACCCGATGCGGGAACGAAAATCGAAATCCGGATTCCGTTATCGGAGGTAAAAGACAATGAAGAATAAATTCTTGGCTAGGAGTTCTGTATGTTTCCTCCTTCTTTCCTCTTGTAATGAGCAAAAACTGACTGCGAATGTTTTCGTTTATGATGAATCGGATACCTTTATCCATGCTAGGAGCAATTCCTTGATGGAAGGACTATCAGAGGCTGGATATGCATACCAGGTTTCCTATGCTTCGAATTCCCAGATTAAACAGAACGAAGCGATTGTCAGCGCCATTGATGAGGGCAATCCAGCAAGGATGTTTATCAATCCGGTTGACCGGATGTCTGCCTCTGCCATCATCGACAAAGTATCGAGGAAGGATATTCCTGTTGTTTTCTTCAATCGTCAGCCTCTTGATTTCGATAGGATACGAGGAAGAAAGAAAAACGACAAGATCTTCTATGTAGGTACCGATCCTGTTTTTGAAGGGAAAGAACAGGCCAAAATGGCAGAAGCCTTGTTCCAAGGCGACAGGGGATTGAATCCTGTTTATGACAAAAACGGTGACGGAAAGATTCAGCTGATTCTCATCAAAGGCGAAATCGGACATCAGGATACCGAAAAAAGAAGCGATTCTGCACTCTCTGCTTTTTCTGCAGATGGATTTAAAACGGAAACATTGAATTCGGTTTATTGCAATTGGAGCAGAAGCAAAGCCAAGGCGAGCAGGAAGAATATCAGGGAACAGTTCGGAAACAAAATCGAAGTGGTGCTTTCCAATAATGATGACAGGGCTTTGGGTGTAATCGATTATCTAAAGGACAATGGATATATCGATGAAAATACCGGGAAACTTCCTTTCCCTGTCTTTGGTATTGATGGAACAGAGGTGGGATTGAAATCCATCCGGGAAGGATATCTGAGCGGGACAGTAAAGAATGAAGGAAAGAGCCAAGCAGATGCCTGCGTTGAAATTGTCAAAGACCTGCTTTCCTACGGAAAGCTTGCTTCGGATTTTCCTTATCCAAGGACAAACGAATACACAATTTCTGTCGAAGGCAGGAGAATAACGTTGGATACAATGAAAGCGAATTAACGCTTCTTTCTAATATATAAAGATAAAAGAAACAGCACTGGAAACCCCTTTTTCTCCATCTAGAGTAGAGAAAATTCAAAAAACAGTGTATTTTTTCCCATTTAGCTTCTCCTTTACACGAATTAGAATGTAAACGCTTAACAAAATTCTTACGCGAATTTGCTAGGCGATTCATAAAAATCCAAAAGGAGGATGATTTCATGAAAAAAGTTTCTGTTTCTGTTCTTGCTTTAGTTAGCCTTCTCTGCTCTTGTGGCGGAGCCGCCAAGAAGTGGGATGCTGCCAAAGCCTTCGGCGATAAAGAGCTTGATTATTGCTTGTTGATTGGCCAGATTGACCATAATGATTCCGCTGCCCGTACTGCTGGTATCCGTTCTGCTCTGCACACTCGTGGCACAGCTACCACAAATGCCAACACCGAAAAACCGGTCGATGGCAAGCTTACCTTAAACGGAACGGAATATGCCGTTAAGGAAATCGAACATCAGGAAGCTAAGAATACTTCTGGTGCAACTTGGGATGCTCAGACTGCAACATCTCTTGCCCAGGGATGGTTCAACACCCATGGCGACAAGATTGATTTCATCGTTTCTAATAACGATGGTATGGCTGAAGGCGCTGTTGCTGCTTCTAACTACATCGAGGGTACGCCGATTTTCGGTTATGACTCCAACTCCACTACTTTAACCGCTATTAAGGAAGGCCGTGTCAGGGGAACTGTCAATCAGAATGCTCCTGCTCAGGTTGCTGGTATCTTAAGGCTTGCCCGTAATGTCATTGACAAAGTCGCTGATCCGATTGCAAGCGGCTTCACGACTGCAGGTGACTATGGAAAGATTTCTTCCACCTTCAATTATAAAGAAGACAGCCACGCTTATCTTGTTGATAACTTTGCTATCACAAAAGAGAATGTCGATCAGTATGCTGGCAAATCTGCTGCTGATTTAGTTGATAAAGGTGTTACCAAGAAGGCTGGTGTTACCACTAAGGCAAATGTCTTCCTTAACTACTACAACTCTTCTGATACCTTCCTTAATGCCACGGTCAAACCGCTTGTTCAGGCTTATAAAGATACCTTTAATAGGGACATCAACGATAGCAACGCTGGTGATGGAAACTCTGATAGCTCTGTTCTTGATAAGATCACTTCGAAGTACGACGCTTACATTCTGAATACTGTTAAGACCACTGCTGCCTCTGCTTATCTTGATAAAGTCGCCACTGTCGAAGGTGCTACTGCTGCTAATCCGTGCCAGAAACCGGTTATTTTCTATAACCGTCAGGCAACGAAAGCTGATAACACTGTTGATACCGAAGTCAGGAAAGATTCTCGTTTCACTCATATCTATTATGTTGGATTCGATGCCATCCAAGGCGGAGAAGTCCAGGGCAAGAGGATTGTCGATTACCTGACTGCTCAGGAAAAGGCAAGCAAGTAACTTAGCTGCTACTCTTACTAAAAAGGATTCGGGGGCAAAACTGCCCCCAATCCTTATTTTGTTACTAACGGAGGGAAATCAATGGAACAGGAAAAATATGTTCTGGAAATGACCGGCCTTTCCAAAAGCTTCGGAAAAAACCATGTCTTGAGAGATGTTTCCTTAAAAGTCCGTCCAGGCACTGTTAGGGGTCTCAGGGGTGAAAACGGTGCTGGTAAGTCCACGATGATGAAGTGCTTATTCGGCATTTATTCCATGGATTCCGGTGAAGTCAAATTAGATGGCGTTAATGTCAACTTCAATTCTCCTAAAGAAGCACTTGAGAATGGCATTGCAATGGTTCACCAGGAACTGAACCAATGCTTGGATCGGTCCATCATTGACAATATTTATTTAGGTCGTTATAGGACACGGGCTGGAATCATCAATGAAAACGCTAGGTATTATAAGTGTCTTCAGCTCTTCAGTGATCTCGGCAGGAACTATAACCCGAAGACGATTAGGAGAACCATGTCGGTCTCCCAGCGTCAGATGGTCGAAATTGCCAAAGCCGTTTCTTACAATGCAAAGGTCATTGTCTTAGATGAACCGACTTCTTCTCTTTCCGAACGTGAGGTGAAAAAGCTCTTTGAAATCATCAACCGCTTAAAGAAAGAAAAGAATATCAGCTTTGTCTTCATTTCCCATAAGAGGGATGAAATTTATGAAATCTGCGATGACATTACCATCCTCCGGGATGGTGAAGTCACTCTTCAAGATCTGGTTAAGAACACGGATCTGAATATCCTTGTTAAGGCGAGGGTTGGACGTTCCCTTGATAATCGATTCCCGCCGATGACAAACAAGCCAGGAGATGATATTCTTCTTGTTCATAACCTTTCCACAAAATATAAACCATATCTCAAAGACATTTCCTTTAATCTAAAAAAAGGTGAGATTCTTGGCATCTATGGTCTTGTGGGTGCTGGACGTACGGAACTTCTGGAATCCTTATTTGGTATCCGAACCATTGCTACCGGCGAAATCTTCTTTAACGGAAAACGTATCTTCTTCAAGAATGCCAATGAAGCAAGGAAAGCGAACTTCGCATTTGTTTCTGAGGAGCGTAAGGTTCAGGGTTTGTTCCCAATGGATGATTTGACCTTTAATACCTGCATTGCTGATTTGGATAAGTATAAGAAGTTTGGAATTCTGTCCAATGGCAGGATGCGAGATGCTGCAAAACGGGAGATTTCTTTAAGGCACACAAAGTGCAATGATGAGAACGATAAGATTTCTTCCCTTTCCGGAGGTAACCAGCAGAAGGTTATCATCGGGCGATGGCTGGAACGTACTCCGGATATCTTCCTATTAGATGAACCTACCCGTGGTATTGATATCATGGCCAAGTATCAGATCTATGAATTAAGGATTTCTCTTGCCAATCAAGGAAAGTCCGTCATCATGGTTTCTTCGGAAAGGCCTGAGATTCTAGGCGTCACGAACCGAATTCTTGTCATGTCCAACTATCGGATGGCTGGTATTGTTGATACGAAGAGTACGAATCAGACAGAACTCAGGAAGCTCTGCGCAAAATATTTGTAAGGAGAAAGGAGATAAACAATGGCAAACGAAAACTTATTGCCTGCGATGGATAACAGTCCGTATTCAACGAATAAGCAGTTTGATGAATATCTTGATAAGCTGGACGAACTTCGGAAAGACGGAGAAGCCAAAAGGCGTGCTATCCGGAACGAAAACCAACAGCTTAAGTTGAATAAGCAGATTGATGATGAGTCGAAGCAGAAGAGGATTGAGGAAAACAAGGAGTCCTTAGCAATAGCTTCTAAGATCAAACAAGAGAAGAAAGCGGAAGTCCAGGCGATTGCTAAAAAGGCTCTACAGGAATCCGCAAATGATTTCAAGCCCTACTATCAGAGCGTAACAGAAGAAGCAAAGGACCTGATTAAGAATGCTCAGATGAAATATACCGCTTCTTATGAAGAGCTGAAAAACGAAAACGCAAAGAAGATTGCTGTTATCAAGGCAAGGACTCCGAATGACAATGAATCTCAAGCGGATAGGAAGAAACGGCAGCAAGTCGAGCTTCATGCCCAGAAGGTTGCCTTCAAGTCCAAAGTCCTGGAACTCCGGAATATCCGGGATGATGTCATTTCCAAAGCAAAAGACAGTCGTTTCCAGGCTTACATGGAAAAATATGGATATGAAGGCAAGGTCCGTTTTGATAAACACAGCCCATTAGAAAGGCTTGAATTCAAATACCGTCATTATCTCTATACCTTCAAAGCAAGTGACTATTTCCTTCGTAACGCTATTTACTTCGTTCTTCTTCTCTTCTTCGTTGTCTGTGTCTGCAGGAAACCAGGTCTGTTATCAAGGAACCATTTGATTGGTATCTTAGGACAGTCTTCTACCAAGGTCTTCTATTCTCTTGGTGTTGCTGGCTTGATCTTAATTGCTGGTACTGACCTGTCCATTGGACGTCTGACCGGTAGGTCTGTTTCCTTGGTCTGCTTAATTAGGTCTCAGCAAACATACCACTTCAATCAGTCTGTCGGTTATGGAACACTAGACTTCACTCATTGGGGTCTTGCTGGCTCGTTTATTGTCGCAAGGCTTGCTTCTATCCTAGCCTGTGTGCTCTTCACTTCTATTGCCGGCTTCTTCACTGCTAAGTTCAAGAGGCATCCGTTCATTACAACTCTTGCAACGCAGCTTGTCTCATTCGGTCTTAGGATGGTCCTCTTTGCCGATACTCCGGCCTTTAACAGGAAGTCAACCTGGGCTAAGGCAATTCAGGGACAGAATTCTGTCAACCTTATCATCTATGCCGCTATTGCAATTGCCATTGTCTGGTTCATCTGGAATAAGACTAAATTCGGAAAATACAGGTATGCTGTCGGTGGTAACGCAGAAGCTGCCAATGTCTCTGGTATCAATGTCTTCTGGGTCACGATGGGTATCTTCATCAGGGCTGGTGTCCTCTATGGTCTTGGCGGTTTCTTCGAAGCAACTCGTGTTGGATTAGGAAATCCGTCGACTGGTACAGGAACGGAACTTGATGCCATTGCAGCCTGCGTTGTCGGTGGTATCTCCTTCAATGGTGGTATTGGAAAAGTCAAAGGTGCTGTTATTGGTACCTTGATCTTCACCGCATTGACTTATTGTCTTACGGTTTGCAAGATCGATACAAACAGGCAGTTCATCTTCAAGGGTGTTATCATCAGGGCAGCTGTCTGCTTAGATAGCATCAAATACCTTAAGAAGAAGTAAATCAAAGACTTCAAATAAAAAAAGATTGTCAGAACGTACCGAACGCCTGGCAATCTTTTTTTGTGTTTCTTATTTATCCGACTAGTTCGCTGGTGTTATAAGCAAGATTCAGACAAGCCGCGATTCCGTTTGGAGTTGTGTCTTTTCTTACAAGGATGATATTTTTCTTATATCCGTAGAGCAGCCTGCCTCCGGAAGTAAGTTTTTTATCGACGGAGGCGTTGAAATTATCCATGAGCTTTTTGATGAACAAGCCACCGAATTTAAACTGGAAAGAGGTATTCCTGCCCTTTTCAAGGTATTCATTATAGACAGTAACGCCTTGATTGATTCCAGATATGGTGGATTGGATGACCCTTGGGTCTCCGATCAGAATATCACAATCCGCCTCTAGCCTTTTCAAAGATCCGATTTCACCTTGGAAGGATGAATCCTTTTTCCTTTCGGCGATAACCGATTCTGCCAGTTCGTTCTTGCCAAGTCCAGAGGGGAGGAGAAGCTTTGAGGATGGGCTCTTCTGATTATTTGTTTTCTCTAAGATTGCTTTCCTTTCGGATAAGTAATTTAGGTAATCTTCTTTGGATGGATTGATCTTGTATCCAAGGTCGCCAAGCAGAGTGAATTTTCCAGTGTATGCATTTGGATAAGAGGAGACAATCAAGGGAGACGGGGCAGAAACTTCCAAGCGTTTTTTGGCTGCGTTTGCCCTCTGTGTCTTGTTCCGGAATGTCACAATACCGGAACATCCTTTTTCTTGTGCTGAATTGAAAATGAAATTCAAAGTTGTTTCTTTATCTTCGGAAGCATTATATTCAATGATTTCAATTCCATCTATGGAATCTATGGTTAATAGATTCTGAGTCTTTCCTAGAATGTGGAGGACGACTTCCTTCTTTTTGTGCTTGAAGAGTTTTATTCCAAAACCGGCCTGATTCTGTTCCTCATCTGTTAAATCGGTTAGGTCAATCAGAATGTGATTCATTTTTTTCCTCCAGAGATAGAAGCAGTGGCTTCTTTTCTTGTTTTATCCTTTATAATATTAGCATGAAAAATAAATTAATTTATTCTTTTCTTCTTACGGGACTATGCTTCCTCTCTTTATCTGGATGTTCCAGGAATTCGAGTTCTCCGAAAGAGAATATTATCACTAATTCCGAGCATCTGAAAGTGGACGATAGTGCTTTTCAGAAAACCTATGAGACGGGAGACAGCGTGGACTTTTCTTCGCTGAAAGCCACATTCGATTCTTTATCCTTGAGTTATGGTGAGACTATCAATGAAGATGCGAATCATTTCTATGTGATTGATAACCCATCGAATCCAAATAGTGCTGTAAAGAACGGAGCTTCTGTTCAGACGACTAAGAAGAGCTCGGAGACTCCAATCTATGTTGCTTACCGGACAGAAAGCAATGGGGATGTTGTCTATTATGTCAGTGCTCCTATCACTTTGACGATTCACAATAGCAATGCTCTTAGCCCATGGGTTCTTTATACTGTCACTGGAGTAGTGTTTGTTGCCTTGATTGGCTTTTCCTTCTGGAAGAGTAACAAGATTAAAAAGCAGGGTCAGGTTATATCTTCTCCTTCTAAGACACAGGAACCAAAGGAACCTGTTTTGCCTCAGATAGAAAAGAAAGAAAACAAGCAGGATTCTTCGTCTGATGATGAGGAAGTCTAAATAAGATTCGAAGAATGGCATATAAAGTACACGGAATCGAGTTCCAGAAAGAAAAAGAAGATACCCTTGTCGAGATACGGCAAGGTGGGGTTGATTGTGTCTATAAAAGGAAGCCAACCCCTTTCCATAAACCCGTTCGTTATGTCAGGATGGATCTGGATGGGACGAGTGTAAAGAGCGAAGAGTTCTGGATTTCAAGGATTGAGAAAACAAGGCAGGTGGTTTCTCAGAATTCCTCTTTCCGTCTTACGAAGGAAGATTTTCCTTTTGTCTCTGGTTTTACAACCCAGGAACACCTTTCTTATTGCTTGAATAAATATAAGATTCCTGTGTCTGTGAATAGGGCCCTAGAGAAATATCATGAGCTTACAAAAGAAGAGCTTTCGGATATTTTAAGTGGAAAGAAGAAAACAGATTCTTTTAAACCACGAGAAGGATTAAAGGATTTCCTTCTTTTTTTGAAAGGCAAGAACATCAAAATCGGATTAGCAACAAGTGGTCTTGACTATAAGGCAAGGGGAGAGATTGAATCTGCTTTTTCTCTTCTTGGTCTTGGTAAACCCACGGATTTCTATGATTCGATTGTTACCGGAGGAAGAGAAAAAAAGAAAGGCAGGTATGGAACAAGGGGTGAGCTTGTCAGTAAACCGCATCCCTGGATTTATTCGGAACTTGCATTAGGTTTATCCATCGAGGATCCAAGTAATGCAGTTGTTATGGAAGATTCTTCTGCTGGTGTCATTTCGGCACGTCTTGCTGGATTCAATGTCATTGGGTTTAAAGATGGAAATATCTATCCATCTGGATTAAATGATCAATGTGTTTTGATGGCGGATGGTTTTGATGAAATAAAGGAATTTATCCAATAGGGTGTTGGATGAGATGTGTTTTGAAAACAAATCTAGTTTGTTTAATGGAAAGCTTCTTTAAGAATAGCATTATTGTTCTTCTGAGTTTAAATTAATATACCAACCTATATTACAGAAAACAGCTTGCCTGTTTCTTAGAAGAACAATTTTTCGTTACTCTAGATATTAATTTGTTTCTGAATTGAATTTGTTTCTCTTCAAGATCAATAGAAGAACAAAGTAAAGAATTCCACCGATGAATAGCCTTAAGGACCAGAACTGACTTGGACTGATGCCAGGAATAAAGCTTCCTCGATGGTCTCCTCGAAGATATTCTATGAGGAAGCGGAAGATTCCGTAACTGATCCTATAGATAGAAAGAGTATAGCTACTATGCTTTTTAAAGACGAGATAGAACAAGATAGAAGCTAATAGGAGGAGGAAGATACACTCGAAGAGATTGGTCGGATAGACTTTCACGGATGTGGTATGGAATTTGATTCCTATCCATGCAAAAGGTGAATTCTCTGGAACTGGCTTTCCGTAACAGCATCCGTCTAAGAAGCATCCGATTCTACCGATTCCGTGGCTGAATGGAATACATGCTCCGGCTAAAGACAGAATCGGACTTAGTGACTTCGGATATTTTTTCCGTATGACGAAATAATACCCAAGAAGAAAACTGCCTGCTCCAAAGAGCAATCCCCCAAAGAAGGTCATGGACCAAGTAAAATGATAGGTATGCGGATTCTCGATAAAATCGTATAGGTTCTGCCTTAGAATAGCTCCGACTACACCAAAAAAGGCTGCAATAACTAGATTGAGTTCAAAGGCGATTGCGTTTTCTTTTCCGTATCCGTTTTTACGGAAATAGAATTCGATTAAGAACACATCGATGAGGATTGAAAATGCGATAAGGAACGGATAAAGATCAAAGTTCAGGTTGAGCATGTTTTTTCTTTCCTTTATATTTTATGAACCAAAGCAAGAGGTAGAAAAGAAGCAGGATGAATCCAAGGATGATTGAGAATATAAAATACTTTGGTGTAGTCTCGATCTTAAAAAAGGAAGTAAAAAGAAGGCTGTTTAGCAGATTGAAGAGGAAATGGAAGAGATAGCTGAGCATTGTGGAAGAATAGAGAATACTGTAGCTGGTTAAGAAAAGAGAGAGGAAGAAGGTATAACCAATTTGGGATGTGACAGAGAGAGGGTCGTTTCCGTAGTAGTTGATGGCATGCCTTAGTCCAAAACAGATGGAAACAAAAAGGATGGTGTAGACTTCTTTGTGCTTTATTGGCTTCCTTAGGTTGAGAGTGAAAACAAGAAGTAGCTTTCGGAACAGGACTTCTTCGATGCCTGTTTTTATGAGGGTTAGGAACAGAGAAGAGAAGAAGACAGAGGATTGATAGGAAACATTGGGAGAAATACGGAAAAACAGAACATAAAGGAAATTGGAACAGCAAAGAAGGAGAAAAGGAAGAAGATAGAAATAGGAGGGCTTTGTTTCTCTATCTGGGATTTTCCTGTCTTTTGAATCCAGGAAGAGAATCAAAAGAAGAACAAGATAGATTCCAGATTGGATTAGATTCACTGCCCAAATGGGTTCCACCCATTTCTGGATAGGAAGAAAAGAGATTCCAAGATAAAGCAGCAAAGAGGAGAAGAAGGAAACCAATGGCAAATACTGTTCTTTTTTCATGATTCCATTCTATTCGCTCTTGGTTTTCCTTTCAATAACACTGCAAAGAAGGAAAAGCTGGTTTATACTTATAAGGATGGCATTATACGCACTTGGAGATCTTCATCTCAGCTTCTCAAATCCGGACAAATCAAGGGATAAGTTTGGAAAAGCCTGGGTTAACCATGAAGAAAAAGCGAAGAAGAATATCTCTTCCTTAGTAAAGGAAGAGGATACTTTGGTGTTGACGGGAGATCATTCCTGGGGAAGAGATATCGAGGAAGCAAAGAAAGATCTTGATTTCATTCTTTCTTTGCCAGGAAAGAAAGTGCTTCTACGAGGCAATCATGATCACTTCTGGTCTTCCAATAAGACCTCAAAATTAAATGAACTCTATAACGGAAGACTTTTCTTTCTTCAGAATAACTTTGCCGTTTACAAAGACTATGCCCTAGTTGGAACGAAAGGATTCACTTTCGAGGGACCCTTCTATGTGAACCGCCAAACCAATACGATTGTTGGATTTGATGAATCCCAGGAAAAGCAGAGTGAGAAGCTGATCAACCGGGAAATTATCCGCTTGAAGATTTCATTGGATGCTGCAAAAAGCGCAGGTTATCAGAAATTCATCAGGTTCCTTCATTATCCTCCGACGAATATCCTTCAACAGGATTCTCTCTTTACGAAGGTAGCCGAAGAATATCATGTCGAGCAGGTTGTCTACTCTCATTGCCATGGTGAAAATCACTTCCATGACTCGATTCAAGGCAGGCATAACGGCATCCTTTATACCTTCGTCTCTGGCGACTACCTCGACTTCATGCCGGTTAAGATTCTAGATTAAAAAACGGAGCCCTTTTGGAAAGGAACTCCGTTTTTTCTTTAAATGATGTGGAAGAGCAGATCGCCGTAGGAAGGAACCGGCCAATCTTCCTTGCTGACAAGCAGTTCAAGCTGATCAATCGGGGAACGAAGAGCATGCCTTGCAGGGAGCAGCTGATCACGGCTGAAGATTGCTAAGTCACGGCCATGGAAGTTTTTGGCTTCTTCCAGGAGGCCATCAAGAGCATCTGTTGCTTTTCCTGCTTCTTCAAGAAGAGCAGAAATCTTCTTTGCAGTATCAAAGGTTGTAAGAGGAACTGGGATGCCAGCTTCTTTTAGATCTTTGATCTCATCCGCCAATTTTCCAAGATACTTATTGATGCTTGGGAGGTATTGCTTCCGGGCCCTGTGAGACCTTGTCTTGCTATCGATGATAGCTTGATTTGCATACCTTTCGTATTTGATATTGGCGCGGCTTAATAACTCCGTTTCGCTTAATACCTTAGAATCCCGGAAGAGGTCTTTGACCTTCTTTTCCAGAAGGACATCAGTGGCTTCGACAGTCGTCTTGAGATTCGGAAGTCCACGTTTTTCCGCTTCTTTGACCCAGTCTTCGGAGTATCCGTCACCATTGAAGAGGATACGCTGATGTTTTTCAAGATTGACGCGGATCCAGTTATTGATTGCCTTGTCTTTGTCTTTTGCTTTTTCGACGGTATCAGCAAACTCTTTGAGCTCATAACCGGTGATGGTGTTAAGAACCATGTTCGGAGTTGCAATGTTTTGTTCGGAGCCGACCCTGCGGAATTCAAAACGCTTTCCAGTGTAGGCAAAGGGAGAAGTACGGTTTCGGTCGGTAGTATCCTTGGATAAGACCGGAAGGGATTTGGCACCGGTAAGAAGCTTGCTTGCTTCTTTGCCTTTCTTGTCCTTCTTCTCAGAAACGATGTCTTCGACAACTTCTTCGAGTTCATCCCCTAAGAAGATGGAGAGGATTGCCGGCGGGGCCTCATTGGCTCCTAAACGGAAATCATTACCATAGGTAGCAACAGAGCTTCTTAATAGACCAGCGTATTCATCAACGCCTTTGATGACGGCGGTAAGGAAGACTAAGAAAAGCTTATTGTCTTTCGGTTTGTCTCCAGGACGGAAGAGGTTGATGCCGGTATCGGTGTTGATAGACCAGTTGTTATGTTTTCCAGAGCCATTGACTCCGTTGAACGGCTTCTCTCCTAATAAACAGATAAAGCCATGCTTTTTGGCAATCTTCTTTAGAATCAGCCTGACCCTTTCGTTCTGATCGGCAGCGATATTGGTCTGGCTGAAGATCGTGGCTAATTCATGCTGGCTAGGTGCGACTTCGTTATGTTCGGTCTTGGCCGGAATACCAAGAACCCAGAGGTTTTCGTTGACTTCCTGCCTGAAGGAAATGATTTTCTCACGGATTGGACCAAAATAATGGTCTCCCCTTTCCTGTCCTTTCGGAGAAACAGCTCCAAAGAGTGTTCTTCCCGTGTAGACAAGATCTTTACGCTTTTCATAAGTGTCGGCATCCAGAATGAAGTATTCCTGTTCCGGGCCTTCACTTGTGAAGACTCTTGTGGTCTTGTCGTCTCCTAAAAGACGCAGAGCACGGATTGATTGATCGTTGAGATAATCCATGGAACGGAGAAGCGGAGTCTTTTCATCCAAGGCTTCTCCTGTGTAAGAACAGAAAGCGGTTGGAATATAGAGGACAGCTCCGTATTCGTCATGGATGACAAAGGCGGGAGAGGTGCAATCCCAGGCCGTGTATCCACGTGCTTCGAAGGTGGCACGTAATCCACCAGACGGGAATGAGGAGGCATCCGGTTCTCCTTTGATCAACTCTTTTCCAGAAAACTCCATCCTGATCTTTCCGTTTTTATCCGGGACGGAAATAAAGGAATCGTGTTTTCCTGCGGTGAGCCCGTTCAATGGCTCAAACCAGTGGGTGTAATGGGTGGCTCCTTTGCCTAGAGCCCAGTTCTTCCTTCCTTCTGCTACATCATCGGCGAGCTTAGGATCCAGAGCAGATCCTTTTTCAATGGTTTCTTTTAGTTCCTTGTAGACGTTCGGAGAGAGGAAATCCTTCCTTGCCTTATCGTTGAAGACATCGATGCCGTAATTGCTGACTACGTCGAACTTCTTCTCGCTCATATGGCGCCTCCTTTGTTCTAAACGGACTAAACAAGAAAAAAGATATTCTTATCGGGTTAAAAATACAAGAATTATTTTTGTTTTGAAACAATAAAATCAATTGTTGTCTTCTTCTTCGAAACGAAGGAGCTTCTTGTCAATATCTTTCCTGGTCTTTGTATTTTCGATGATAGAAAGGACAAGGACGAAGATGCCAAGAAGGAGGGAAACAAGGAGGTCAGTCAGGAAGACGGTTCTTGTTAAAGGAGAAGCACTGCTTCCTTCTTTTAGAAGCTCTGTACTTACAATGTATCCAGGAAAGGTATAATTCGGCATCCTGATTTTTTCACTGTATTTGGTAATAAAGGGTAAAAACTGAATGAGAGTTGCTAGAAACGAAGAAGTCCTGGTTCCTAAGACAATCAGATTGATTTTACTAAACCGGATTTTCTTAAAAATCAGCCTGATTAAGGCAAAAAAGAAGGCTAAGAATACTAAAATAGAGAAAATGGATAGGGATGCCATGTTCTTTGTGAAGAGGAGCTGAATGACCTCAAGAATGGAAATCAGAATACCTGCATAAGCAGTGTTAAACGCGGTTTTATAGTTACCAAGATCCGGAGTGTTCCTTTTCTTGACTTCATTTCTGATTTCTTTTATCAGCTGTGCCTGGATTTCTTCTTTTTCCCTTCCTTCGTTCTGATATTCTTTTTCCCGTTTGGTATAGAAAGCAGACCTTTTCTCTTCTAGGATAGAAGAATCGTTAGGATGTTCCTTTCGTTGTTTTTTCAGGAATTCTTGCCAGTTTTGTTCCATGTCTTTCGCTATACCATGTTTCTCATTCGTTGAATCCATTTATTAGAAAACGCTTTCTTAAAAAATGGGTTGAAAATATATATTTCGATTCCTATAATACCCTTCCATTCTGATTTGGACGACAAAGAAGATATGACGACGTCTTTTTCCGTATCCGTAGATGAATGGCACATCAACAAGGAGGCTACAAGATGACAATCAATGAGAAAAAGGAAAGCAAGAAAGCCTTATTTTTAAGCTTAATCTATGCTCACATTGAAGCCCTGTTCAGCGGTAACGCACTCGACTTCTAACAAAACAGGCAGGTTCGCTGGGCCTGCCTGTTTTTCATATTCCTGAAATAGAAGTAAGATTCTTCTTCCATGTTTGAATCCTTGTTCCTTCTTGGCTCTTTTCTTTGTTCGAACGAAATTAAAATTTCAAATCGAAAAGATGGGTCAAAGCAGTGCACAAATTTATACGGATGCCTTGCTTCCTGATTTTCTTGGATTCAATCTTAACTCAATCCTATGTTTTGACTATAATTGAAACTATGCCAGTAGATAATTTATCTTTGCAGATTATTTCGGACTCTCTGAAGACAGAGAGGGTCGGAGCGAGAATCGGACGCGCTCTTAGTTTGAACGCGAAAGATTATGCGCTTCCTTATGTCCGGGAAGAAGAAAACGGACTCCATCATGGCTCCCTTATTTTTTCTAGGGATCCTGTGAATCCTTTTGTGTGCTATTCCTTAGGGCGGTTCAGTAAGATTGAGGACACGAGTCCTTTCTATAATTCCTTAAAGAAACTTTATGGTGGAACTGTCCTTGATGTTGTCAAACACCAGGGAGAACGAATCATTTCTTTTAAGATCAAAGCAGATAGGAGTGACATCACCAACGTCAATTCTGGGTATGATCTTATTTTTGAGCTTTTCCCGAATCGGCCGAACTGCTATATCATTGCCTATCCCTATGGAAAGATTGTCTCTCTTTATCATGAACATACCGATATTGAAAAAGGCATCTATCTGACTCGGAATGCTATCTATAACTATCCTTTGACCAGAAAGCCTCTTCCTTTGGAAAGGCAGGATCCAGAGGAGGCTCGGCCTTATCTTCCCAATGCGACTCTTCGGTATCTGAAACAATATGTCCAGAAAGGGCATGATTTGAAGGATACGTTGAAGGCAAGGAAGGAATCTTCTTCTCTCTATGTCTATAAGAAGGATATTCTTTCGTTTTCCTTTGGATTGGAAGGAGTGAAGGAAGTCAAAGTCGAGGATCTTTATTCCTGCTTTGTTCAGGATCAGAAAGAGGTTGCCCGGCTAGAAAAAGTCAAAGAGCTTCTGAATCTGATTCATAAGGCAATCAAGAACAACAAGAAAAAGGAAATTAATCTAGAACAGGATCTGAATACTGCCAAAGACAGAAGGAAGTATCTTACCTACGGGCAGAGGATTTATCAGTATCAAGCAGAAATCAGCAAAGGAGATAAGGTCTTAGAAAGAGATGGGGAGAGCATTCCCTTGAATCCGAGACTGGATGCTCCTCATAATGCGAACTACTACTTTAAGAAATATCAGAAGGCAAAAGCGGCTCTTGTGATTCTTAAGGATCTGATTGAGAAGTGCAAAGAAGACTCTCTCTATCTGGAAAAGAAGGAAAGGGAGATTGTGGATGGCACTCCAAGAGATATCAGGGAACTTAAGAGCGAGCTTTTGGAAGAAGGCTATATCAAGGAGAAACAGGGTCGGAATACGGTCTATAAGGTATCCAAGAAGCATTCTTATGATCCACATTATCTGATTGTTCCGGAAGGAAAGATTGGTTTTGGAAGGAACGGACTTCAGAACGAAGAACTGACCTTCAAGCAAGCCCGCAAGGAAGATACCTTCCTCCATGTGAAGGACTATCCCGGTGCCCATGTTGTGATATTAGAAGGAAAAGGAGACGAAATCCTTCGCCTTGCCGGTGAACTCTGTCTCTACCTATCTCATCTTTCGAGTGGGACAATCAGGGTCGCCAAGAAGAAGGATGTTAAAAAGAATCCAAGCCATATCGGACTTGTCAACATTCTGAAGTACAACACCAGGGAAGTGAAATTTATCCGTGAGGAATCCTTGGCTCTATTCAAAAAGACATTGAAAAAGAACTAAGCGGTGACTATCCTTAAATAAGAAAGAGGCTCATTCCATGAAAAGAAACACAAAACTCTTTGTCCTATCGCTATCTGTTAGGATTTGCGGGCTGTTCAGGTTGACTAGGACTGCTAGGGCTACTGCCTATTTAAATAATATAGATACTTATATAAATACACTTAATGCAATTGCAGTCTTTCTAGCTTGTGGAGGATTTATATCTTCTTTAGTCTTTGCTCTTTTAAAAAACAAAGAAGAGAAAAAGTGACGATTCCCGGAGAAATGGTATCTTTATCCTTCCAAATCAAAGCGCCTTCTTGCCCTGAGAAGGGCTAAACTTATATATATTAAGGATATAAAGTCAGGAATTAACAGAAATTAACCTTCCTTTATTGACTTTGGCGCTTTGATTCAGTATATTAATTGTCGCTGTTATTTTTGCCCCCTTAGTTAAGTGGTATAACGGATCCTTGGTAAGGATCAATTGCTAGTTCGATTCTGGCTCGGGGCACCATTTAGTTCAAAATAGTCGTATATAGATGTCGATTCGTAGGTGTGTGTTATATCGACGGGAGGACCTTCAATGAGTTCTAAGGATAATAAGAAAAAGGGAGCCGGCAGAGCTCACGCGGTTGCTGCGTGGGAATGGTTTAAAGAGGCTGCTTGGTTACAGGTTTTACTTATTGTCGGACTTGTTGTCGGTGTTGTTGTTGCTATTCCGTATGCTGTCAAAGGCATTTCCGGAAGGGTCAACAATAGCAAATCCACCTTCTTCTCTTCTCATGCTATCACTTACGAACAGCTGAACAAAAAACTCGATGGAACCGATAAATCCGGCAAAGCCGTCGGAGAAGATAAGAATAGCTTCTCTGTCAGCGATGACAAGGATGGCTTCGTTGTCCTTTTCTACAAAGACAACTGCGATGGCTGCGATTCTATGCAGAGCCATGTCGAGACCTGGTTCAACAACTTCAATAAGAAGAATGCCCAGATTGAGTTCTATTCTGTCAATGTTTCCTGGAAACCGGGAGACACCGATGAATGCAACAAGAACCAAGGACAGTATGCTCTCTACGATAACAGCAACATCACCCTGGAAGAACAGAGGGATGTCCAGAATGCTATTCGTGATGTCTATCTCGACAATGACGAAAACCATAAGAACAGTGAAGTCACAGAAGAAAAGCTGAAAGCGGATCTTACTGCTGAAAAAGATGGTGGAACACTTCCGACTCCTTTCTTCGTCACCTTCACCAAAGCCAAATCTGCTACTAACTACATCACCGATGTGGATGGTTACAATGCCGATAAGGCTGCTGGTAAGAAGAACACTGCCTTCATCCGTTCTACTCCTAGCCGCGCTATTGTTACTCCGTTTGCTTCCTTATCTCTCACCTCTGCTACGGATGTCGCTTCTATGAGGCTCGACATCTACGGATTCCAGCGCTACGTTAAGTAAATAAAAACTTAGGGCTGCTGAAAAGCAGTCCTTTTTTCTTTCCCTATTTTTTACCGATCAGCCTTACTAAGTCGATAAGACAAAGAAGGATTATCTCGATATTCGAATGCAGATTCTGTTAGGCAAAAAATTTTTTGGCTGTGTCCTTGAAATCAAGAGACTATCACACTAAACTAAATACGAAGCTGATTATCGCTATTGGATCAAAGCAGCTTTTTTCAGCTTCACCCTGGCGGTTGTCAGGATAAGACCTCATATGGAAATGCCTCCGTTTCTGTCTCATATTAGATGAGATAGGGACGGAGGTTTTCCATGATAAATATAAATGTTCAAGAAAGCACTGTTCTTCCTTTTTGTTTCTGTCTTTTATCGTCTTTTTTCTCGTTGTGTTTCTTATGAAATCTAGCCGGATTGGTGTTGCTGGGGAAGATTAAGCACGAAAAAAGGACTGCGAACCCTGGCTTTTAAGCCTAGGATCTTAAGCAGTCCTTATTCCTTTATTTTCGGATTGTTTTCTCGATGTTTTTATAGAGGTAATCGGCTAAGGTATCGATACCTTTATCGAGCTTTGCTGAGACGGCATAGATGACAGCATTTGGATTCCGTTTCCGGACGTTGAGATTGAACCTATCGAAGGAGAAATCAAAGGCGGGCAGAGTATCCATCTTCGTAACGACGACTAAGGGAGCGACTTGGAACCTGAGTGGATATTTCAAAGGTTTATCAACTCCTTCTGGCACGGATAATAGGACCCTGTTCTGGTTTGCGCCTGTATCGAACTCAGCTGGGCAGACTAAGTTTCCAATGTTCTCAAGGAAAACGACATCAACATCATCTAATCCTAAGGCCTCAATGGATTCTTTTGTCCTTTGTGCTGTCCTGTGACAGGCTCCGGAAGTATGAACTTGGATTACTTTGGCATTGGTTGTCTCTTTGATGGTGTCCCTGTCTTCCTTGCCATCGATATCGGCTTCCAAGACTCCGATTCTAAGACCTTTTTTCTCTAAGCAAGGAATTAGTTTGGATAACAGGGTTGTCTTACCAGAACCAGGAGACGACCTGACGTTGACGAAGTAGACATCATGCTTCTTCAGTTCTTCTCGGACAATCTCTGCTTCTTCTTCATTCTTGGCTAAGACGTTTTCTTTTACGACTAAGACTTTTTCTTCTTCGTTCATTTTTATTTCCTCCGCTGCTGTCTTTTTTGCTTCCTAGCTTCTACGACTGGCTCTGGAACTAAACGAGAGATATCTTCTCCATGGAAGAAAATCTCTTTGATATTACTGGATGAGACAAAGGACTGATCCTTATGTGCCATCAAATAGACCCTGTCGATATCCGGTTCAATGAATTCGTTGACTTCGTGCCTTTGGTATTCGGCTTCATAGTCAGTGACTGCACGGAGTCCGCGAATCAAAGCCTGCGCATGAAGCTTCTTTGCTTCTTTGACGACGAGTCCTTGGCAGGAGACGACCTTGATGTTTGGATAATCCTGGAAGATCTCTTTTGCTAGTGCAACTCTTTCTGCTGCTGTAAAGAGATATCTTCCTTCTTTCTCTTTGTTGTCTGCAACCCTGATGATAATCTCATCGAAGATTCTTGCTGCACGTAAGGCAACATCGACATGTCCGTTTGTTAAAGGATCAAAGGATCCTGGGTAGACTGCGATTTTCATTTCTGTGTGGCTCCTCTTCGGTAGATTCCGACATGTTTCTGACCATAGCGGTATTCTTTTAAGGCGAATCCTTCTATCCTTGGATTTTCGATTTCCTGTTCGGAAACAATCAGCGCATCCTCACTTAGCCTGTTCCTATCGATCCTCCTTTGAATCGTATCGTGGTTGATTTCCATCTTGTAGGGAGGATCTAAGAAGACCAAATCGAATTTGACATCTTGGTACTTCTTTAAGAAGAGGCGATAGTCGCTGAGAGATAGAACGACACTTTCTTTTTCGGGATTTAAAGAAAAGATGTTTTCTTTCAGAATTTGGAATGTCTGTCGGTTTTTATCATTGAAATAAACAACTTTAGCACCTCTGGATAGTGCTTCTAGTCCCCTAGCTCCGCTGCCTGCGAAAAGATCAAGACAGGTTGCACCGACGACTTTGTCTCTTATCGCGTTAAAGATAGCCTGCCGGACTTTATCCCTTGTGGGACGGGTGACTTTGCTATCCGGAATCTTGAGAAAACGTCCTTTGTAAATGCCTTGTATAATTCGAATCATAACCTGATTTCCTGTGTTAGTTTTGCTGTCAGATGATTGAGGATTCTCTGCCTCTTGTTATAGTAATAGAGATATTCTTTCCTTTTCTTATTGTTTCGAAGAAGACTGTCTTTTTCTTTGGCTTCCTGAATGACTTTTTCTTTTTCTAAAGAGTCTGTCCTATTCCTTGCCTTAGCAAAAAGATCATCTCGTTCCTTGCTGAGATTCTTGAGTTCCTCGTCCTTGTCAATCTCCGCTGAGAGAGACTTGATTTTGTGATAGAGGGCAGATTGTCTTACTTGATAAATGAAATCAAATTCTTCTGCCTCAAATTCTTCTTTTTTCACACGTTGATTATAGCATTTTACGCCGAATATTCGGGAGATAATGGTATAATCTTTTTCACAATGAAACTATTTAAAATTTATACTTACAAAGATGAAGTCCTTCATCAGAAGGCAACAGAAGTCTCTCTTCCAATCAGCGAAGAAGAACGTAATAGGCTCCTTGAAAGGGTCGAATATCTGAAAAAAAGTCAGGATGATGACTTTGCAAACGAACATGGTATTCGCTCTGGAGTCGGTATTGCTGCTCCTCAGATTGGTGTTTCGAAACGTAGGTTCGCTATCTATTTCGAAGACAGCAATGGTAAGAAATACGAATACGGATTAGTGAATCCTAAAATTGTGTCTTCCAGTGTCAAACGTGCTTATCTTTCTACGGGAGAAGGCTGCTTATCGGTTCCAAAAGATGTCCCGGGCTATGTCTATCGTTATTATCGAATCACGCTAAAGGCTTTTGATGTTGTTTCCAATAAGGATGTCACTTTGCATCTTTCCGGTTATCCGGCTATTGTCTTCCAGCATGAGTACGACCATCTTGATGGTGTTCTCTACATTGATAAAATCAATAAAAAAGATCCCTTCTATAAGGATCCAGAAGCAGTTGCAATCTAGAATTCTTTTCGGATTCTTATCAGTAAAGCGTTTTTTTGAGTGTTTCCCCTTGTTTAATAATTTTGACTTGTCTAAAATAATAAAGAAAAACAGACGAATAAACTTAATTTTCAGCTATTCGGCCTTTTTATCTTTGCAGAGGTATTATTTATCATGGCTCCAACCAAAAAGAATCTATCTTCACCTGTCGAAATCTATGCTTTAGGCGGACTGGGCGAAGTCGGTAAGAACCTTTATTGTATCGAAGACGAGAACAACATTCTCATTGTCGATTGCGGTGTCAGGTTCCCCGATGCAACAAGGCCTGGAATCGACTACATTATTCCAGATTTTACGCACCTTGTTCAAAGCAAATCCAAAATCCGCGGCATGGTCATCACCCACGGACACGAAGACCATATCGGTGGTATTCCCTTTTTACTCCAGCAGAGGGATATCCCTGTCATTTATGCTCCGAAACTTGCAGCGACCTTGATTCGTCACAAGATTGCCGATAACAAGATCCGTACCACTACCGCTTTGAAGGAATTTGATGGAGACTCTGTTCTCCATATCGGTGATTTCAAAGTCGAGTTCTTCCATGTCACGCATTCCATTCCGGATGCTTATGGCTTATATATCACCACTCCTCAGGGCACTATTGTTGAGACTGGTGACTTCAAGATTGATTTGACTCCAGTCGATGAGGATTTTGATTTATCCAAACTTGTTCATTTCGGAGATCAGGGAATCGATTTGCTGAGGGCTGATTCTACGAATGCCGAGAAGGAGGGGTATACCCGTTCTGAAAAGACGGTTATCCAAGGCATCGAGGATGTTTTCTCGGAAGCTCCCGGACGTCTTATCATCTCTACTTTCTCTTCCAATATTTGCCGTATTCAGCAGATTATTGAAACAAGCAGGAAGTTCCGCCGTAAGATTGTCATCTTCGGACGCTCGATGGAAGCCAATGTCGATGCTGCCCGTGAATTCGGTTATATCAAGGTTCCGGATGAATATCTTGCCGGACCGGATCAGCTTCGTACTCTTCCTCCGAATGAAGTCACGATTCTCTGTACTGGTAATCAAGGAGAGCCGAGGGCTGTTCTTTCCCGTATTGCACGTGGAGAACATCGGTTTATCCATGTTCTTCCTGGTGATACGGTTGTCTTCTCTTCTTCCGTTATTCCTGGAAACACAGCTGCTATCAATGCGTTAATTAACGGATTGGAACGTTTAGGAGCTCAGGTTATCACCAATTCGGTTCTGAACAACCTTCATGCTTCCGGACATGCATCCAAACAAGAGAGGCGTCTTCTTCAGAAGCTTGCCCATCCAAAGTATTTTATGCCGATTCACGGTGAATACCGCAGGCTTAAGCTTCATGCACGTATTGGTGTTGAATGCGGACTTAGGAAGGATCATACCTTTGTCTGCAACAATGGCGATGTGTTAATGCTTGTCAATCACAAGGTCGTCAAGAGCGATATTACCTATCCGGGAGAAAATATCTATATCGATGGAAATAATCCGGTCGGTATTACCAATGCCGTCATTAAGGAACGTACGACTTTAATCAACGAAGGAAGGGTTTCTGTCTTTGTTGTCATTGACCCGAAACGGAACAGGCTGGTTTCTTCTCCAGTTGTTGAATCGAAAGGATTCATCACTTCCAATAAAAAATCAAGGCAGAAAAAGGCCAGTGAGATTATCGGTATTGAGGTCAGCCGTGTCAGGCAAGGACAGAATAAGCCGAATTATCCGGAAATTAAGAATGCTATCCGTAACGTCACGTCTCATTTCCTTTATCGGGAGAGCAAACGTCATCCGATTATTATCCCTGTCGTTTTGAACTATTCTCCAGCTGAAAAGGCAGAATAATATGATTATCTTAGCAAGTCAGTCTCCACGGAGAAAAGAACTGCTCGAAGAAATCCTTGGTGATATTCCCTTTGAGGTCTGTCCTTCTTCCTTCGAGGAACGGAAGATTGAAAGCAAGGATGTCCGCAAGCTTTGCTTAAGGGAAGCACAAGGCAAAGGCTACAAGGTATCTCTATCTCATCCGGGAGATTATGTCATCTCTGCGGATACTAGGGTATCCTTCAAAGGTCAACAGCTCGGAAAGCCGAAGGATGAAGAAGATGTCTTTCATAGGCTTCGTGAACTGAGCGGAAATACCCATGAAGTCATTACTGCCTATGCTATCTATCTGGATGGCAAAGAGCTGAAACATCGAATCTGTCAAAGCAAGCTTTTCATGGAAAAGAGGGCAGACAGGGAAATCCAGGAATATATCGATACGGGATCTCCGTTTGATAAAGCCGGTGCCTATGGAATCCAAGACAAAGACTTCATCAATGCAAAGATCATGGATGGAAGCTATGAGAACATCAGGGGCCTTCCCGTTGATGAACTCGAGGAAGACCTTGTCGACTTAGGAATCCTGAAATAAAAATCCGCCTCTATGGAGGCGGATTTTCATTTTGCTAAGAAGTTGTTTCTGCTACTTCCTATTCTCTTCTAATAGGGTTTTGAATTCTTCAGACCTGGAACCGATAATTAACGTTACCTTGTTTCCCCTATACCTGGCGTCTTTGAATTCCGTATTGATTTTTTCTTTGTCAGCTAAGCTAGGATCTTTGAGCTCAAGTGTGACTCTGGAGCCTTGTTTCGTGATGGAAAGGATGTTTGCTTTTCCTCCGAATGCCGTTGCAATTGTCTTTGCACTGTCTTCGACTTTTTTGTTCGCTTCTTCATTCGATTTACGAATCTTCTTTCTTTTTATGGAACTGCGGATGATGAAGAAGATGGCAACTGCTAATAAGAGAGCGGCTACTGCAATGATAATAATGTAGACATAGGTCGGCATACCGAATATCTGATTTTCATTTTTTCCGTTCATTTTCCGGATATCCTTTCTCTTAACCGGATGACTTCGTTTTGCTTCCGGAAGTGGAGAAGAATCAGAGTCTTCTCTGACTTAGGAGCAAAGACGAATTTGTTATCCCGTAAGCTGCCAGCTGAGATTCCATCTAATACTGGAATCCTTTTTCCCCGCAGTTCGATAGACAGAGTTTTCTTATTACTGATGATTGCCTTGTTGATTGGATTGAAAGACAAACGATTGTAACAAGGTGCGATGGTTGCGAATTCATAGACATCTGGGCTTCCGATCCTGAAGGGAGAACCGAGGCTTGCTGCATATCCGGAGGAACCAATCGGCGTAGAGATGACGATTCCGTTTCCACGGATTGTTGTCAGGATTTCATCGTCAATCCGTGCTGTGACCCAGCAGGTTTTCAGCCCTTCGATGCAGACGTCATTGAGGAAGTAGTCATAGTTACCAGTGGAATTGGTGATTTTTCCTAGAGGAAGGACTTCCTCTTCCGGCTCTTTTTCCAGAATGGCATAGAGGAGTTTGTTTGCTTCCTCAATGCTGAATTCGGAGAAGAATCCGAGATGTCCGGTGTTTAATAGCACAAAGCGACCATTGAACTTTCGGTTCCGCACTTCTCTTAAAAAGGTCCCGTCTCCACCGACTACGATGACAAGGTCTGGATTCTCATTGTCGAAAGTAAAGCCCTTGCTGATCAACTGGGACTGCCTTTTCTTCCTCAGTCCTTCGTGATGTTCGTATTTCTTGGAGTGTATGGTAAAAGTAGTTGCTTTCATCTTCTCTTAGCTTTCTATTTTCCTGCATTTATTGTATCATATAGAGGTGAGTTACGAGGTATATTATGGCAAGCAACAAAATTGAAATTGAATCGAAGATTCTGCTTTCGAAGAAGGATTATGAACGCTTAGCTAGTAAGCTCGGCTTCAGTGAAAAAGAAATCGTTCAGACGAACTATTACAGGGACAGCACAGACCGTAAGCTGAAGAAGTATGGCATGGTTATCCGTCTCCGTAAGACTGGTGAGGAGTATGTTTTAACAAGGAAAGCTCCTCTTTCCGAAGGATTATTGGAGAAGAATCAGCATCTTTCCCAGAAAGATGCCGATAGCTTAATCAGTCATAACGTCTTCCCAAGAGGCGATATCGCTGATTTCCTTGTTACCCTTCATCTTCCTGCAAGCGAGCTTAGAATCCTTGCAGAGCTTACGACTCATCGTCGCGAAGCTGTTTACAAGGATACGGATCTTGATATCTCCAAAAATGAATACGGTAAGAAGGTTGATTATGAATTAGAGTGTGACTCCGATTCTGCCGTTAAGAGTCAGAACACACTTCAGGAAATCTGTGAGAACTACGATCTTGAATTCAAGCTCAACACTCTTTCCAAGGAAACACGTGCTATTAACGCAGCTTTAGAAGGAAAATAATCGATTCAAAAAAAGCAGGGCTCTTAGAAGTCCTGCTTTTTGATTGTTCGCTAGAAAAAAACACTGCCAAAGACATCCTTTGACAGTGCTTTGTTTATTTCCCGCAGTCTCCTTCGCACTTTTCCATTGCAGCACGCTGGATCCGATCTTGAAAGCGATGGATACAGTTCTTGTATTCGGGGCAGTTCTTTTCGCTGCAGGTTTCTTTTGCAATTTGACGCGCCTTCTTGTAAGCCCGTTTATCCCGCTCGAAGATTTCGATTTCATCGGCGTTGTATCCGACTTGGATAGAAGTATCATTGACGATGATGGGACGTTTTAGGATAGTCGGATTCTGTTTGATGAAGCTAAGAAGTTCCTTGAAGGACATGGAATCGATATCGATTTTCTGCTCCTGGATGACTTTGGAACGGGTTGAGATGATTTCATCCGTTCCATCGAGAGACTTGTTCAACCTGTCTTTGAGATCGTCTTCGGTAAGTTCGTGTTTTAGAATATTGACTTCCTCATACGGAATATCGTGTTCATTAAACCATGCTTTTACTTTTCGGCAGCTGGAACAGCTTGGTGACCTATAAATTCTGATCATTGTTTTCTCCTTTCGAAGAGATTTTGCTCTTCTTCAGTATCTTATATTCGAGATGGATATATCCGATTAAGGCTAGAGTGAGGAACAAAATAGCGACGGTAGCTAAGGAATCAATGACTTGATGTTGCTGGTAGAAGGAAGAATTCGCAAGCATCGGACCGGCAAAGAGAAGAACACCAAGCCTTAGGTAGAAGACGAAGGTTGATACTTTCCCGTACCATTGGGCCTTTCCGAAACTCTGTTTCTTCCTCGCCCTATGGATGTCCTGTCCCCTGAGGGTGAATTCCTTGAGAAGGAAGACAGCTAACCTCGTATCGACGGCTGCAAACTTATAGAGCTTTGCAACTAGGGCACAGGCAATCGCAGCCTGGAGAAGCTTATCTGCCCTAGGATCAACGACAGATCCTAAAGGAGATTTCCTGTCATAGGTACGGGCAACAAAGCCGTCGATGAAGTCCGTGTAAGCAGCGATAGCAATCACGCCGACTGCTAGATAGATATTCGCATATTGGTTGCCTAGGATTGTAATCGGATAGAAATAGAAGACAAGGAAGACTGCAATCAGGGCAATACGGAAATAACAAAGAAGATTCGGAATCAGGAAAATATCTTCCTTACGGAAGTAATGATGCCAGACCTCTTTGAAATTTTGTTTATGTTCAGTATCTTTTTCCATAATCAATATTTATTATATCAATTTCCCTAAGGCTGAAGAGGAATTCTTTTTCTCTTCTCGTCCATAATCGGTTTTCCATAGAATGAGACCTTTTGCCTCTGCCTTATTCTTTTGGTAGTTTGCTGCTTCTCCCCTTAGAAGAGACTGGATTTTATCAAGGGATATCTTCCCTTCTTGGTATTGAATGCATGCTCCGACCCTGCAACGAATTTGATAGCGAAGGAAGGATTTTCCTTTGAATGTCATTACTAACCTGTTCTTCTCTTTTTTCCTTGTTGCTTTATTCAGTTTTAAAATACAGCGGTCATCTTCTTCTGGAACGGAAAAAGAAGAAAAATCGTGGATGCCTGGAAACAGAGCTAAAGCCTCTTTCCTTTTTTCTTCGTTTAGCTTTCTTTTTGGAACAAAGGTAAAAGGAGTGAAGAGAGGATTCACGATATCTTCATTCTGAATCAAATACTTGTAGGTCTTTTCTTTAACGGAGTATCGTGCAGAGAAACCATCCTCTTTCTGTTCGATGGAAAGAAGCACAACCGAAGAAGGCAGCATTCGCTTCAGATAATAAGCAAGATAGCTTAGAGTATATTTATCATTTGGTGAAAAGAAGGTAAGACCAAAATCTAATGCGGAAACAAACCGGTCAAGACGGGAAGAAATTGTTACTTTGATAGGCGTGTTGTAGATTTTGGATAAAAGATCTTCGAAGAGCCCTTGGATGGTAGGCTTGTCTTTCTGTTTCTGTGTTCCATAGAAGTCTGCACCATGGAAAGCGATACGAAGAAAAATATTCATCTTAGCTGATTTTCGGGAGATTGATTCCAAGATAGGCAAACCTATCGTATTTCCTTATGGCTAGATAGATGATGGATCCTAACCTAGCAGCTAGGAAAATAACTCCGAGAGTATCCCGTGTAGACCATTGGAAGGCACGGTATTTCGTACGTTTGGCATTTGGATCATATCCTCTCGATTCCCTTGCATCGGCAAGTTCGCCAGAGATCGAAAATGCAGACATGAAAAGAGGAATAATCAAAGAAATCAGGGATTTCCTTTTATCTTTTATTTTTCCTTGGTGGAAGTCGACTCCACGGCTTGCCTGTGCCTTCCTGATTCGATCCGTCTCTTCGGTCAGAGTCGGAATAAAACGCAGGGCTAAAGAGATAGACCTTGCGATTTTATGGACAGGTACAAAGAGAAGCTTTAGAGGTGCTAATAACCATTCCCTTGCATTTGTCCTGTCCCTAGGCTTTGTCGTAGCGGTGAAAATGTTTGTCAGCCTGAGAACCAAAACCAAGCGAACAATGATATAGACGATGTTGATAATTGCGGCATAAGTGACTGGGATGGTGTTGATCCTGAAGGCGATAGCTAAACCTTTTTCCTCAATCTGTGCCCTTGTGTATTTTGGAAGGAAAATGTTGATGACAACAAGAATCAACACCATCCTCCAAAGGACTTTCAAAGAAGAAAAAAGACGGCCAAAGCTTGCTTTGCCAAGCAAAGACAGAACCATCAGGATGATAAAGAGACCAAGCCTGACGATTAGACCCCTGTATTGGTTTCCGTAAGATAAAAAGACGGAAACCATCCTGATAATCCTTCCGACTAACTTGATTCGAGAATCCATGCGATGAAGGAAGGTATCGTAGGAATTATATTTTCCTAAAGGAAGCTTCATTCTATTTGCCTCCTTTCAAATGGACAATTTCTTCAGCAAGAGAAGAGACGTCTTTAATTTTATTTAAGTCAATATCGACTCCGTTTTTCTTAAGCTCACGTGCAAAAGAGAATACTTTTGGTGGTTCGAGGAAGGAGTCGTTCCTAAAAGCTTCATCCCGGAATAGTTCGAGTGGAGTACTGTCCTTTACGATTTTTCCAAAGTTAAGGACAATCGCACGATCACAGTAGGATAGAACAATATCCCTGTTGTGGGTAGCTAGAATGATGCTTGTTCCGTTTTCGTGCAAAGAGGTGAGCAAAGACCTTAAGTCTTTCTCTCCTTTGGCATCCAGACCGACAGTCGGTTCATCTAGGACTAAGACTTCCGGTTTTAAGGCAAGGATACCAGCAATCGCAACTCTTCTCTTTTCTCCGCCAGAAAGTTCAAAGGGTGAACGCTCTTCGAAGGATTCATCGAGTCCTACCATCTTAAGTGCATTTTTCGCTTCTTGGATGGAATCTTCTTCGCTCCTTCCAAAATTCTTCGGACCATAGGAGACATCTTTGATTACGGTATCTTCGAAGATCTGATACTCCGGGAACTGGAAAACAAGGCCGACCCGTTTTCGAAGAGACTTAATATCGGCTTGTTTCTTTTTGTGTTTCTTTTTCCTTTTCCGAACATCGACTTTTCCGTTTTTCTTGTATTCCAAAGTCCTGTCGATGACATAGCCGTTGGCATCGATGATTCCAGAATCCGGAAGCAGCAATCCATTCAGGTGCTGAATCAATGTCGATTTTCCAGAGCCTGTCCGACCAATTAAAGCGGTAAAACAATGATCCTGGAAAATAAGGTTCCTATCTTCGAGGGCTTCTTTCTCTGCCGGAGTGCCTCTGTCATAGGTATAGTAGACGTGCTTTAATGAGATTGGCATATCTTTTCCCTCAGTTCATAGTCGTTTTTGACTTTTCCGTAGTCCAAGCCAAGCTCTTTCAGTTTCTTGTTCAGCTTGTGTGCAAACGGGATATCCAAATGGATGGAAGCAAGGAAGGCATCATCCTGGAAGACTGCCTCTGGTGTTCCATCTAAGACAAGCTTGCCTTTGTTCCTGACTAAGACACGGTCGGAGTCATAGGCTTCATCGATTTCGTGAGTGATGTTGAGAATGGTCAGATTCGGATCTTTCTGTTTCCGTTCGTAGATGATTTTCCGAATTTCGTGTTTTCCTTTTGGATCGAGCCTGGCACCGGCTTCATCCCTGATCAGGATTTCCGGATGACGGGCAATGCAGTCTGCGATGGCAACTCGTTGTTTCTGTCCACCAGAAAGATTCGAAGGTTCTCTATCGAGATACTCTTCCCTTCCGACTTCTTTTGCACTTTTTTCGATAATGGTGTTCCTATCTTGTGTCGGAATGCATTCGTTCTCAAGTCCAAAGGCAATATCATCCCGGACGGTAGCTCCGATGAACTGGCTGTCCGGATTTTGGAAGACAAGTGCAATCTTTTTTCTTAATAATAGTGCGTTATCATCATTCCTTTTGATGCCATCGATGTAGATTTCGCCTTTGTTCTGGACTAGGATGCCATCAATCAGCTTGGAAAGCGTAGACTTTCCAGAGCCATTATGTCCGATGATGGACACATATTCTCCTTTTTTTATCGAGAAGGACACATCCTGAACCGCTAAGGATTCATCATCATACCCAAAAGAAAGATTCTCGAGGCAGATCTCGGAATCATTGGGTATATGGTCATCTCTTTTTAGGAGTTCATTGGTTTTATTTTTTGTTCTCATCTTTTCTTGTGCGGATAAATTGAATAATCTGTCTCCTCCAATAGGCAAAGAGCCTCAGGAAGAAGACGACTCCCCAGACCAAGACAAAAATCCAGGTTTTATCGGGAATGTTTTCGTTCTTTACGATTGCATAGAGTAGTCCTAGGACCATCCTTGCACAGAGCAGGATAACAACCGATGCAATCAGACATCGTTTCAGTGGAAAACGGGTATGGTAGTTACTATTTTTCATTCTTAAAGGAAATATCCGGGATTCTTCCCGTGTACTGCTCATAGGGAATCTTTGCCCTGTCTAGCCTTTTCCGAGCCGCGATTCCACTATCGGAGTCATGGTATTTGTCATCCAAATAGATGACTTTCTTGATTCCGGATTGGATGATTGCTTTTGTGCATTCATTACAGGGGAATAGCGTGACATAGATGGTCGAGCCAACTAGCTCATGGGTGGAGTTCAAGATTGCGTTTAGCTCAGCGTGGCAGACATAAGGATACTTGGAATCTAATAGACTATGATCTTTATCCGTTCTTTCCCAAGGGATTTCATAGTCATTTACACCGATTGGCATTCCATTGTATCCAAGGGACAGGACCTTATGCTCAGGAGAAACGATGCAGGCTCCGACCTTGGTATGAGGATCTTTGCTGCGCAAAGAAGAAAGGAGTGCAATCGACCTGAAATACTCATCCCAAGAAATGTTGTCAAATTCTTTCATTTTGGAGACCTCCTAAGCAGTAACATTATAAATTTTCTTTTCGTTATTGAAAAGGAAAAGGGCTGCCTTAGCTTTAGTAAAGCGGTTAAGACAGTCCTTTGCTTTCTTATCGGTTCGAATTCTTGACCCGGATTCGATTGATAGCACGTTCAAGACGAATCTGGAATTTTGTTTCTTCGACGAGACTAAGCTTCTGTTTGAGCCTGTCTTCTGCATTCTTTTTTGCTTTTTCCGCACGGACCATGTCAATGTCTTTGTCTTCCTCAAAGGATTCCAGGCAGAGAACAGCCTTGTTTTCCTTTTGACGGAAAGAGAGGGTTCCTCCGCCGATGGCAAAGAGGTGGAAGGCACCATTGTATTTGACTTTCCTTTCGGAAATGACGAGATTGCTAAGCCTATCGATATGATGGCTGAGAATGCCAAGTTCTCCATCTTTTGTTTTGACAAGGAGCTCTTCGACATTGTCGATTGTCAGCTCACGATCTGGCTCTAATAGGACAAGAGTGAACGTATCCATAAAGAACTATTATGCTGCTTTCTTATCAGCTTCTTCCTGAAGCTTCTTCGCTTTTTCGATGGCATCATCGAACGTTCCGACGTAGGTAAAGGCAGCTTCGGGAAGGTTATCACCTTCGCCGTTAAGAATACGTTTGAAGGAAGAGATGGTATCCTTTACCCGGACAAACTTTCCGTCGAAACCATTGAATTTAGCGGCAACATAGAAAGGCTGGGAAAGGAAGTTACGGATACGACGTGCACGATTGACAACGAGCTTATCCTCATCCGATAACTCATCGATACCTAAGATGGCAATGATATCCTGGAGGTCCTTGTAGCGCTGCAGAATCGATTGAACGGCACGGGCAACATCATAATGCTCCTGTCCGACAACGTTTGGATCAAGGAAGTTAGAAGAGGAAGCAAGAGGATCAACAGCTGGGTAAAGACCTAAAGAGGCAATCTTACGGTCAAGAACGGTCTTGGCATCCAAATGGGAGAAGGTTGTAGCCGGAGCAGGATCGGTTAAGTCATCGGCAGGGACATAGACAGCCTGGATTGAGGTGATAGAGCCATTCTTCGTTGAGGCGATACGTTCCTGGAGCTGACCCATTTCCGTTGCCAGAGTCGGTTGGTAACCGACAGCGGAAGGCCTACGGCCAAGTAAGGCAGAGACTTCGCTTCCCGCCTGGGTGAAACGATAAATGTTATCGATGAAGAGCAGAACATCCTGATGCTGGACGTCACGGAAGTATTCAGCCCTTGTCAGACCACTTAATCCAACACGCCTACGGACACCAGGGGTTTCGTTCCTCTGTCCGAAGACAAGAGCAGTGTTTGAAAGAACGCCGGTTTCTTTCCTTTCATAGTAAAGGTCATTTCCTTCACGGGAACGTTCACCGACACCGGCGAAGATGGAGATACCATGCTTCTCCGTAGCGATATTATGCCTAAGTTCCTGAATCAGAACGGTCTTGCCGACACCGGCACCACCGAACAGACCGACTTTTCCGCCTTTGATATAAGGACAGAGAAGGTCGATGACCTTGATTCCAGTTTCATAAATCTCCGCTTTCGTGGATTGATCCTGGAATTTCGGAGGATCATTGTAGATGGAATGAGTTTCCTTTGCGGTGAAAGCAGGTCCATCATCAATGGTCTCACCTAAGACATTGAACCTTCGGCCGAGAACTTCTTTGCCAACCGGTGCCTGAATCGGTTTACCGGTGTTTTCGACTTTCAATCCACGCTGGATACCCTCCGTGGATCCCATCGAGATGCAGCGGACAGTATCGTCGCCGATATGCTGAAGGACTTCGATAGTCAGTTCCTTTCCGCTTTCCCTTCTGACTTTCAATGCGGTAAGAAGCGGAGGAAGCGTCTGTGAGGAAAAGCGAACGTCTAAGACAGGTCCGATAGCCTGGACCAAGGTTCCATACTGTTTATCTTCCATAGGTTGTTCCTCCTAATCTTCTTTTTTCTTTCCAGCATTTGCACCAGCAACCACCTCTGTGATTTCTTGTGTAATTGCGTTTTGACGACTCTTGTTGTATTGAATCCTGAGCTCGCCTCTGATCTGCTCTGCGGAATCGGTTGCGGTTTCCATTGCATTTCTTCTTGAGCAAAGCTCTGAGATTTCGCTTTCGATTAATTTCTGATAGATCCTAGCATCTAGATAATGCAAGATGGTGGTCGAGATGACCTCCCTCTTATCCGGTTCAATCAGCGGAGGATAAGCTTCTTTCCGCTTTTCGACTTCTTCCTTGTCAGCCTTAAAGGGAAGGATGATCTCATCTTGAGGAATGAAGTTCAAGGAGTTCTTGTAGTGAGTATAAACCAGGTGGACTTCTTTATACTTCCCGGTTCGATAGAGATTGACGATTTCATGACGGAGGTGTTTGACCTGTCCGAAAGTGAAATGGTTCCTCAGATTCGAGTAATCTTCTTTCCTCTCGTAGTTTTTGTTTGTGTAATGACTGATTCCTTTGGAACCAATCAGAAGAAGCTCATCGTCCTCTGTCAGTTCTTTGTCTATCCTTTTGAAGACATTGTAGTTGTATGCACCGCAGAGTCCTAACGTTGAAGTCCTGATGATGTACAATTTTTTCTTTGCTTCCTTATGCGAAACCATGGCATCCGGAAGTTTGTCTTTTTCATTCAGACAGCCGAAAGCGGTGTACCTGATTTCCTGCCTTGCCTTTTCATAGCCAAGATTGGAAGTGTACCTCTTTTTCCAGCGCTGGTACTTGACCGAAGCGACGAGTTTCCTAGCCTTAGTGATTTTTTCGGTGGAACGGATGGTGTTAATTCGACGCTTGGTATTAATTAAGGATTCTGCCATGATTACCTTTTATGGAAACTAACGGGCTCCGGATAAAATATCGGAAACGGATTCATCGATTTTCTTCTTTGTTTCGTCCGATAATTTCTTCGTTTCTTCCCTTTCCTTCACTGCTTCCGGGTGGCTGGAATGGAAAGACTGACGAATCAAAGAGAGAGTCGAAGGAATCTTATCTAATGCCACATTATCGAGTGCCTTCGACTGGGCAACATAGATATCGATGATTTCATCGATCCTGGAAAGAGGATCATATTGTTTCTGTTTTAAGACCTCCCTTAAGACGGAGCCATGCTTTAGAACGTTCTGGGTGACGGAATCAAGATCCGATCCAAAACGGGAGAAGTCAAGCCTCTCATTGTAGTTGGCAAGTTCGATCTTCAAAGAGGAAGCAACGGATTTCCTTGCTTTCCATTGGGCGGAGGAGCCAACACGGGAAACGGATAAACCAGAATCCACAGCCGGACGCTGGCCTTGGTTGAATAAGTCGGTGGTTAAGAAAATCTGGCCATCGGTGATGGAAATAACGTTGGTCGGAATATAAGCGGAGATATCGCCTGCCTGAGTCTCGACAATCGGAAGAGCGGTGATAGAACCACCTCCGTATTTATCATCCAGCTTGCAGGAGCGCTCTAAGAGACGGGAATGGAGATAGAAGATATCGCCCGGATAAGCTTCACGTCCTGGAGAACGCTTTAACAGCAAAGACAGGGCACGGTAACTGACTGCGTGCTTGGAGAGATCATCGTAGACGATGAGGACATCCTTGCCTTGATTCCTCCAGTATTCTGCCCTGGTTGTTGCAGCATAGGGAGCAACATAGAGCCTAGGTGCAGATTCGCTCGCGGAAGCGTTGACAATGACTGTATATTTCCTAGCATCGTAGGACTTCAGTTTGCTTTCAATCTGAGCAATCGTAGAATTCTTCTGTCCGATTGCACAATAGACGCAGATGACATCTTTTCCCTTTTGGTTGATGATGGTGTCGATGGCAAGAGCGGTTTTACCGGTTTGACGGTCACCGATGATTAACTCACGCTGGCCTTTTCCAATCGGAATCCTAGAGTCGATCGCCTTGATACCGGTCTGAAGAGGTTCGTTGACGCTCTTACGCTTCCTAATTCCAGGAGCTGGGGCTTCAATTGGATCATAACGGACGGCTTTGATTTCACCAAGACCATCAATCGGCCTTCCTAAGGCATTGACGGTACGTCCTAAAAGAGAATCGCCGACTGGAACAGAAACGACTTTTCCAGTTCGTTTGACACTGTCTCCTTCATCGATGAGGATATCTTTTCCTAAAAGAACACAGCCAATGCTGTCCTCATTCAGGTTCCTGACCATTCCGTAGACGTCATGCGGGAAAGAGAGGAGTTCACCATACCTTGCCTTATCAAGGCCATAGATTGTGGCGATTCCATCTCCGACGGAGATGACGCTGCCGACATCGTCGGTTTCGATTTTGCTTTCGTAGTTCTGAATCTCTTTTTTGATGAGATTACTGATCTGATCCCTATCGGTCATTTTTCTTCTCCTTCCTATGCTTTCTGATTTAAGAGCGACTTGCGGACAGCTTCTAGCCGCGAGTCAACGGAGTTATCGTACAACGTATCTCCGATATAGACTTTCCTTCCACCAATCAAGGAAGGATCTAAGAACTGAGTCAGAGTGACTTTCTTCTGGTATTGCTTAGAGAAGCCCTCTTCTAGTTCTTTCCTTTGTAAATCGCTAAGTTCGAACGCTGTGTAGACACGGCCTTCCCTAACGCCGGTGTCTTCGTTGTAGAGGTGATTGTAGGCTGAAACAATGGAATGGAACTCTTTCCTAGCCTTCCGTTTCCTCCTGATGAGGAGAAAACCTTCGGTTGCTTTGGACAGCTGGTCTTGGAATACGTCTTTCCTTGCCTTTTCTTTTTCGTCCCAAGATATCTCGGGTGAAGAAAGAAAAGTCAGGAAAGAGGGGTTTTGCTTGAAAACCTGATCCAACCAGTTCCTTTCATTGCGGTATGCTTCTTCTTTGTTTTCTTCTTTGGAAAGTGAAAACAAAGCATAGGCATAGTGCTCAAGAAGGGCTTTATCCATTCTTTTCTTCTTTCTTCCTTTCAGAGAGGAAATCATCGACAACCTTATCGTTATCTTCCTTGCTCAGCTCACGTTTCAGAATTGCTTTGGAAGCACTGATGGCACCATTGACGATCTCATCATGGGTCTGCTTCAAAGAATCCTGCTTAATCTGTTCGGCATCTTTCTTTGCTTGTTCACGGATAGCATCCGCTTGGTCATTTGCCTTTTGGACAATCTGATCAGCTGATTCCTTGGCGGTCTTAGAAGCTGCCTGAATGATACGGCTTGCTTCTGTTTTTCCGTGACGGATTGTATCCTGGCAGATTTGTTCACTGTTGCTGACAGCTTCTTTTGCCTGCTCGGAGTCTTTGATATTGGATGCGACATAGTCTGCTCGCTGTTGCATCTTCTTTTTGATTGGCTTATAGGCAAACACAAAGAAGATAACTACCCTCACTAGGAAGGCAGCTAGCTGAGCTAAGCTGATCCAAAGGTTCGGAAGTGCGCTTCCGACTTTATCCGAGATGGTTCCGGACCTACTGTCCGTTTCACAGGATGTCAGCCTTAGCAGGGAAAGAGATAATAAGGAAGCTGAAACTAGCTTCTTCTTCATTTCCCGTTCCTTTGGTTACTTTACTTTGTTAAAGCAATCGGGTTAGCAACGAAGATCAGAAGAATTGCGAGAACAAGACCGTAGATAGCGACAGTTTCGCAGATAGAAGAACCTAAGATCCTGGAAGAACGTAACTTTCCAGTGGCTTCCGGATTGCGTGCCCTACCTTTGACTGCGGTTGTGACAACCCTTCCTTCTGCTAAGGAAGAGAAGCCCATAGCAATCCTGATGATGCCGATAGCGATGTACCTTTGTCCTAAACTTGCATATTTGGCTGCTTCGGCGGTTCCTTCAACTAAGAATGTCAGATTGGATAAGAAATTCATAAATTTGCCTCCTTGACTTGGCGATTTCTGTTCTACCTGTGTGCCTTTAATGTCCTTGCTTTCGCTTGCTCTTCAACAGCTTCGTTTTCCGGAGCCTGCTGAGCGATGTTCCTCCTGGTGATCCTGACAAATACCCTTGTCTGGACAATACCACCCCAGGCATCGAAGTAAGCGTGTATGAAAGGCCTAAAGACAGGCGCTAGAACCAAACCGAAAGAATGACCGATGGAGTTGAATACATAATAGAGAAGTGTTTCAATGCAGAATCCTGCAAATGCATTTCCGAAGAGACGCCTTCCTAAAGAAAGCATGGGAACTAAGTTTGTGGCTAACGGAAGAAGCGGAGGGAAGGTGAAGATGAACTGACGATAGTAGTTCCATTTCTCATTGCGGAGCTTTGTTAATTCAATGATGACAACGGTTAGTAATCCGATCGATAAAGTAAATGCAAGGTTGGTGAACGGAGGAGTAATCTGTGAGAACTGGTTCGTTTCATTCCTCAGATAGCCCTCGCTTGCAGGACCTAATACAATAAGATTTGGGAAACCCGTCCTGCCGACAACGAAACCGATAAAGATATAAGCTGCTAAAGGAATGATGTATCCACCGAAATTTGAGAAGTATTTCGGATGTCCCCTAAGCTCATTGACTTGTTTGTCTCCGAAGTCAACGATGATTTCAGCGAAGTTGACGATTCCTTTTGGTTTGTCTTTGTAAGAGTATTTTTTCTGCTTGAAATAAACGACAAAAGAAAAAACGATGATGATCAGCCTAGTGACCATACTCGCAATGAACTCGGTGGAAATGTTACGGGCGAAATTGCTATCCCTTAATCGGCTGAAGTCCATATCATCCTCTTGTTATCATTTAGTTTTTTCAATCATTAAGGTTTCTGGAATAATTAACCTATATAAGATTAACACTTCCGAGGGTGGAATGAGTAGTGAAAATCCTTGTAAAGCAGAGAAAAAGAACGGCACATAGGAATATAAGAGAGCAGGAATCAGGATGGCAAGAATAACAAGAAGGTATCTTAGAAACCTAAGTAGGTAGTGAGGGGCCTTCTTTTTTCCTTGGTAATCCCGGCTTTTTATAAAGGTCAGCCAGATTGGATAAAGGAAAAGCATTGGAAGAACAACAATGACGGAATATGCCCATTTCTGCAAAGATAAAAGAATAATAGTGGCCAGAATAATTACAAAGTAAACAGGTCCAAGGAATAAAAGAGAGTATTTTGGTTCTTTTTTCATAGGTTCATCATAGCAGAAAAAAGATAGACAGCATTCTTTTTCTGGCTTTTGATGGAATCAAAAACACCGAAAATGAAGAAAAATAAAAAAAGTGATTGACAATCAGCTGTCAAACTTATAAAATTACTTACGCTTTGGGCGTTTAGCTCAGCTGGGAGAGCATCCGCTTGACGTGCGGAAGGTCATAGGTTCAAACCCTATAGCGCCCACCATTAAAGCAAAGAAGGCCATCCCAGACGATGGCTTTTTTTCTTTCTCAAATCGTCTGGAATAAGATGGAGCAGTACCCAAGCGGTTCAAGGGAACGGTCTTGAAAACCGTCAGTCGGCTTATAACCGAGCAAGAGTTCGAATCTCTTCTGCTCCGCCATCGAAAATAGCACGGAGAAATCCGTGTTTTCTTTTTCAATCATTTGACGTGCTGGATAATGTACGTTCATTCCTGTTTAATCATAAAGAGGTGGAAAGTATGAGAACAAGAAATGTTACTGAATTAAGAAAGAACCTGTTCAATACCATTGATTCCGTTATTAAATACAACGAACCGGTCCAAGTGACTACAAAAAATGGAAATGCAGTTCTTTTAAGTGAAGAAGATTACAACGCACTTTTGGAGACGGTTTACTTGATGTCTCAGCCTGGATTGGTTTCTAAGATCGAGGAAGGGGAAAAGGAAAAAACGTCCGAAATGGCTAAATTCAGTCCCAATGAGGAATGGTAAATGTGGACTGTCCTTTTTACCAAGAATGCTGAAAAAGACAAACCAAAATTAAAAGCAACCGGTTTAGAGAAGAAAACCAGGGTTTTGCTGACATTGCTATCCGAAAACCCGTTTCAGACACCTCCTTCTTATGAAAAAACTTGTTGGAGATTTGAACGGATACTATTATCGTAGAATCAATATTCAGCATCGGCTTGTTTATCGTGTCGATTCTCAAAAGCATATCGTAATCGTTCATTCCATGTGGTCACATTAGGAGCGATAAGGGGTTCGGTGTTACCATCAAACTTAAGTCTAGGAATGAAGTTCCTGAGGATCTAGAAGGTAAATAACGAAAGAATCACCTCAGAGATGTGGCGATTTTTTTATTCCGTACTCCAAAACTGGGACCGATTCGGGATATGTTCTTTAAAGAGCGCCGGAATGGATAGAATCGTAAAAAATCAAAAGTTGTTGATGAACAGGAACGAAGGAGACAGTCACCATGAAACTGGATTGTAATTCAATGTCAGGTAGGATAATTAATGGAAAAGCATTCCCATATTAGTATTCTATGATGGCGAGCCTTTTGTTTCGCACAATTGGATGGCGAAAAAAGTTAGAAACAGCAATAGCTAGAGTACTCGCTCTTACAATTGGAGTACACAAACCTCTGCCGTAGTTAACAAACCGCAGGTTGTGATTGATTCTGATTTTTCTGAAAATGAATTTGTTCTAACGGAAAACGATAAGTAAGCTTTTTGCTTTCGTTTCTGTGATTGATATTCAATAAAATTATCAACCTTGCTTTTGCTCTTACTTTTTCAGGAATCTGATATAGAATAAAGGTATGAAAAAAACTTTATTTTTTGACTTCTTCGGCGTCTTCGTCGAAGAAACGGTTTCGAAGTATTATCAGAATCATCACTTCACCAAAGAACAGCAGGAAGAAGGAAACAAGGTTTTCCGTCAGGGAGATTTAGGAAACATCCTTTATCCGGAAGTCAGGAAAAGACTAGGTGCTATTGATGGAACAAGCCCTGAAGATGCAGACAAAGAATTTTTCCGTTTCTCTAATGCAAACTATGACACGATTCATGCTGTCGAAAAATTGAAAGAAGAAGGTTATAAGAGGTATCTTCTCTCCAATGCTTCTACTGGTCATCTTCGCCCGCTTCTTGAAAAATATCATCTGATTCCATTATTTGACAGAATGTTTATCTCTGCAGAAGTCCGTCGTGCAAAACCGGATGTCGGATATTGGCTCTATGTTCTTGATGAACTAAAGCTGAATGGCAGAGATACTGTCAGGATTGATGATCGTATCCGCAATGTCGAGGCTGCTGAAAAAGCAGGGTGTTATGGAATCCAGTTTAAAAATGCAGCTCAGAGGTACTCGGACATTCATTCTCTGGATTAAATCCCCTTTTTGTCTTCTTTGTTTATCGTTATAATATTACCCGGTCTAAATCACGGAGGTATTAATTATGCCAAGAATCATCCTAATTGGTGGAGGCTCCTCTTCTGGTAAGAGTTATGTTGCAAGAAATGTTATCAAGAATGTCGGAGAAGAGAATGTCACCCATATTACAAGGGACGATTATTACCGCGATCAGACGAACAGGACAAGGGAAGAACGGAATGCAGTCAATTATGACCATCCTAAGGCATTTGACTGGAAGCTTAGGCGAAAGCAAATTCTCGATCTAAAGAACGGAAAAACTATCCAGAAGCCTAAGTATGACTTCAAAGTACGGAATCGTAGGACAGAAACCGAGACCATTGTCCCACGGAAACTGATTGTCATTGAGGGCATCATGGCTCTTGTGGATAAGGAAGTTCGTTCTAGGGGCGACTTGCTTGTCTTTATCACTGCTTCTCCGGAAGTCCGTTTCCTTCGCCGCTTTATCCGTGATCACGAAGAGAGAGGCCGTAGCTACGAAAACATTGTTTCACAATATTTGAATACCGTTGCTCCGAGGTATTCGGAAATCATTGCTCCTAGTTCGAATTATGCGGATAGGATTGTTAATAACGACAATGTTTCCAATCATTCCATCGAAGTCTTGACCTGCGTCTTTAAGGATGAACTGAAGAAGGCGGAAGATCCGGACTTTGTTGAAAAAGGCAAGACAAATGAGTTTAGCGAAGACATTCTGAACCGTGTGTTTCAGAAGTCTGTTAAGCTCTAAACCATAGTTTTCGAAACAAAAAATCGATTTCTGTTGACTCTCTGATAAAAAGGGGATAAAATGATTTCCGCCTGTTAAAAGGCTATCATTGGGGCTGTAGCTCAACTGGGAGAGCGCCTCCATGGCATGGAGGAGGTCGCGAGTTCGATCCTCGTCAGCTCCACCAATAGAAATTTAACCCGAGAAATCGGGTTTTTTGTGTTTTGTAATAGCAAAACCAATCCGGTCTTTTATAAAGTGATTCTTGACCTGCTATTTGTGCTTTCTTTTAACTATAATTATGGTGAGGATTCACGATATGGTTCAAGACATTGGTTCTAAAATCTATAGGTTACGACGAGAAAAGAAATTAACACAAGAAGAGCTTGCTCATCAGAGGAAGGTCTCTGAAAAAGAAATCAGGGACTGGGAAAATGGTGTTTCTGTACCTTCCTTAGCTCAGGCGAAGGAACTTGCGGATTTTTTCTCTGTTACCATAGATGATTTGATTGGCGATGAGAACACGGAAGAAGAAAAAACTTTTGTAATAAAGGAAAAAACCAAAGAAAAGGTTCCTTTTATTAATCTTTTCTATAGGTTCTATCCGTTTATCCTTCTGGTCCTATATAGTGTGAAAATCCATGAATGGAATAGGAATAACGGGGTTACGCTCTATCAGAACGCTTATGATATCAGGCGCTCTTCTGGACTAGGGATTTTCTTCCTTGTCAGGATCATCCTTTTTTCCTTAAGTGTTAGGATTACTGCTATTCTTTCTGTTTCTCTTCCTGCGATTCGAAAGAATTCTTTGGATGCGGTTCTTCTTTTCTTCAGGACTTTCGGTTTAACTTTGTTCCATGTTATTTTCTGCTTCTCGGCAGGAATCTTTGATAATAGGAACCTCCTTCTTCCTTATATTTTGATTCCGATTTTTGCAACACTCTTTTCCTTATCTATGCTGCTCTATGCTTTCCGTCCAGGTTCTTTCCAACGAGTAAAGTCTCATATCAGGAATACAAATTGTGTTTGGATGTTCTCTCTACCCCTCTTCTTCTGCATTGAATATTTCATTGTTTATCCTCTGTCTTCTTTCTGGACTCCGAATGGAGAGGAAAACTTATGGAACAGGTTTTCCCATATTGATGCTTTAGAAGCTACCTTGGCGTGGGTAGGATTCTTAGTCGGAATCGCCTGCTTCATCTGCGGATTTATCTTTTTCCTTCTTTGTAATCCAAAACGTGAAAAAGGATACAGGATTGCATTAAGGACACTCCGCGGCCTTTCTACTGCTCTTACCATCACGCAGGTTATCTTAAGGCAAGGAGAAGGTGTTGGAGTCTTCTCTAGCGTCTTCTTCCCTTTGTTCTTTAATGCGCTTGTAGTAGGCTTTTACTTTATCAGCAATCGACTTGTTAAGAATTGCTCACAGCTGAATAATATTCAATAAAACAGCGACTGATATTATAGAAGCAACCTGAGTTGCGTACTTAAAAGACTTTCATCTGACTGATTTCAAAGAAAGTGTCCTGTTGCATACAATACTTTTTAATTGCGCTATTTTAAATCAGGCCTTTCACTCACTTACTTGCTGCTTTTCTGCCTCTTATGGGAAGCATCTTCTAAATAGGTGATATTGAGAATAAATCCGAGAATTATAGTTTTCTTCCTTGCATTTCCTTAAATTTATTTTTATGATTAAAATACACCATGCAGAGATAAGGAGGAAAAAGATATGGCAGAAGAAAAACGCAACACAGGAAAGACATACATTGTCTCAAAGCGGGAATCGGATGGAAAGTGGCAGTTGAAGTATACGGGTGGAGAACGTGTTATCAAACTTTTTGACACAAAAGCAGAAGCACTGGAGTTCGCAAAAGCACGTGCCGAAAACAACGATCGTGCTGTTCTTGTCAAAGCAAGCAAGGGACAGTTCAAAGGAAAATTCCGTTCTAACTAAAATAAGCGCTTTCACAGGCACAACCGAGGAAGAGGAAAAACCTCTTCCTTTTTTCTTTTGCCTTTTTGCAAAGCGAAAAATAAAAATAAGGCACCGAAATTTGCTCTAAATCGCCTTAGGTTCGCTGTTTTACTCACTATTTTCTGTTCAACTTCGCTTTAATCCTTCTTCTTGAAACGAGGGCTGTTTTTTTCTATATTAATATTGTGTTATTTCAATTAAATAGGAGGTGAAACATGGTAAAACCCGAAAAAGCCAAAAACTTGACCTATTCCTTCCTCGGAAACGACTCTGAGACTAGGAAATTTTCGGATGATGACCAGCAGCCGCCGAAGAAAAACGACTCGGATGGCAAAAACTCTTTTGGACAAAGCAATAACAACAGCCAGAAGCACCCAAAAAGCTTTGGCGGTATTATTGCCTTGACCCTTGTTTTTGTTGTCATTGTTTCTAGGAGGATTTATTTCTTCGGATTTAAGAGGCGTTCGACTGCTTTGTCTTATTCAAATGCGGATATTTACTATTCCCTGGATGTAAACAAAGACAATATTCCAGATGAAAAGACAGCGGATGGTTATCCGGACTTCTCTAATTATGAAGCACTCGAGAAGACGGAAGACATCAAGACCCTAAGCGAAGTCACGACAAATGAGGGAGCTTTAGCTAAAATCCTTCTCAATCCGTCTAGCGTCAACAATCTTGTCATCAATATCATTCAGAGCAATGAGAGGTCTAATCTTTATTATCTGAATGGTACTTTCACAAAGGACCGGGCAAGCTTTTCCTTTAGTGTTGCCATTAGTTCTGCGGAGAAAGAACATTACATCAGGCCGATTGTCAATTACGTCAGAGTCGAAAATTCTCAGAAGACATACGTCAAATACTTTACTTCTGGCCTGACTTATTCGAGCTCTCTGGAAAAGACAAGCAACCTTTCCTGGATCAGGCCTGTTATCTACCTTGTCCTCATCTGTGCACTCTTCTTCTTCCTCTTCTCCCGTAGGTCCAAAGGAATTGGACAGGGTGGAAACCCGATGGGAGGCTTTGTCGACAATCTCGCACGGAAGACATCGAAATCCAAAGTCCGTTTCTCGGATGTTGCCGGATGCGATGAGTCTAAAGCGGAACTCGTTGAACTGGTTGATTACTTCAAAAACGCTGATAAATACACACGTCTTGGCGCTAAACTGCCTCATGGTGTCCTTTTAGTCGGCCCGCCTGGAACTGGTAAGACCTTACTTGCTAAGGCCGTTGCCGGTGAAGCAAACGTTCCTTTCTATTCCATCTCAGGCTCTGACTTCGTTGAAAGGTATGTTGGTGTCGGTGCAAGCCGTGTCCGTTCTCTCTTCAAAAACGCAAAAGCAAATGCTCCGTGCTTAATCTTCATTGATGAAATCGATGCTGTCGGTCGTCAGCGTGGAGCTGGACTCGGCGGCGGAAACGATGAACGTGAGCAGACTTTGAACGAGTTACTCGTCGAGATGGATGGCTTCGAAGACAACTCTGGCATTATTGTCATTGCTGCTACCAACCGCTCGGATGTTCTCGATCCTGCTCTTACTCGTCCAGGACGATTCGACCGTACCATTACCGTCGACCTTCCGGACCAGGCAGGACGTGCTGCTATTCTCCGTGTCCATTCCCGTAACAAGAAAATTGCTCCGGATGTCAACTTCGATTCGATTGCTACTCGTACCGTTGGCTTCTCTGGTGCAGACCTTGCCAATATCAGGAACGATGCTGCTATCTTAGCAGTCCGTAATAATCGTACTAGGATTACGACTCCGGATATCGATGAGGCTATTGACCGCGCCATTGCTGGCCCAGCCAAGAAATCCCATCTTGAACCTGCTGAGAAACGCCAGGTTGCTTACCATGAGGCAGGCCATGCTGTTATTGGTATCTTCTTACCTTATTCTGATAAGGTTCAGAAGATCACTATCGTTCCTCGTGGACGTACCGGTGGTCATGTGCTAAGGACACCGGAAAAAGATCGTTTCCTTTTGACGAAGAACCAGAGGCTTGCTCGTATCACGGGTTACCTCGGCGGACGTACGAGCGAGGAAATCTTCTTCGGTGATGTTTCTTCGGGCGCTTCCAATGATATCGAAGTCGCTACGAATATTGCCCGAAGCATGGTAACCGAATATGGTAGGAGCGATTTAGGTCCTATTCAGTACGAAAAACCGGAAGGAAGCGTCTTCCTTGGCCGTGACTACACTTCTTCTAGTGCCCATTATTCGACTCAGGTCGCTTTCGAAATCGATACTGCTGTTCGTAAAATCATCAATGATTGCCATGAACAGTGCCGTAAGCTATTAGAAGAACATCGGGATGATGTCACTTTGATTGCAGAAACCTTAATCAAGAACGAAACCATCACCTCCGACCAGATTGACTACCTTCTCAAGAATCGGAAGCTTCCGCCTGTCGATGAACATAAGATGGAATCGAAAGTGGAACCGAAGAATCCGAAGGATATCGTTCTTTATCCAGGATTTGATTACTACTACACAGCTATCGACAAAGTCTTAGAAGGAAATCCCTCTCGCCTTGTCCTTGTCATTGCCACTAGCCATGGCAGCCCAATTGGCGAAGAGGAGTTCAAGGAAGCCTGTGTCAAAGGCGCCAAGGATCCAAGCCATATCGGAAGGCTGTTCCTTGACTATGGTAAAGTCAGGAACGTCTCTAGGTCGATGGAATCCTTTGCAACCCACCTTGAATCCTATGCTGGTGTGCCAGTTCTCTTAATCACAACGGATGATGAGACCGTCCATAATCTGGAAAAGAAGTTCTCTTTCCCTGCTAAGAGCGAAGAAAGTACTTCTCGCCCAGGAGTTGTAAAGGAAATCCTTCCTGGCGATAAGAAAGACGAGACGAAGAAGAACGACGATCATAAGGAATAGACAAAAAGAATATTTGCGTTCGATTTCATAGGAGGAAAAACAATGGCGAACAAAAAATTCACCAAGCACGCTCAGCGTGTACTGAACCACAATCCGAATGTCGTTAAATGTACGGAAGGAAAGATTATCTTTACGGAAGAGTTCATCCAGAAGGTAGTTGAGGCTTTAAAAGCCGGAAACGATCCGTACCAGGTCTTCGAAGACAATGGCATCTCCGTCCGTGTTTTAGGTAAGAGCCGTGTCTCGGGAGCTATCGGCTTATGGAAATCCCGCTATGAACTTGAGAATCTTCCACGCCGGAAACCAGCTGCAAAAGAAAAGAAACCGGTTGAAACCGCAGCGGAACGCCGTGCAAAGAACCTTGCGAATGCCATCAGCTATTGTGATAGCCTCATTGCCGATCCTTCTTCTTTAGGATTAGAAGAAGGAAGCGATGCCGAAACTATTCGGTTTGCTGCTATCGAAAAGACTTTCAATACGCAGAAGAAAGTCATTGTCAAGGACTTATGCGCCCACTACGGATATCCTTACTCCAAGTACTACGCTTATCTTCAGAGCAAGAAACCAAAGAACGAATTCATCAACATTCTCAATCCCCATCAGCGTAAGCGTGCTTAGATTATGCTGATTCTTTCATCGTTTGAGAATCCAAAAGCAAGAGAAATCTTAGAAAACGGACATGTCCTAGCCTTACCGACGGAAACCGTCTATGGGCTAGGAATCCGTTTCGATAGTGAAAGTGCGTATCACCAACTCGATTTAGCAAAGGGACGTTCCCCGGCTAAGCCGATTGCTGTTAGGTGCGGAACCAATTTCCCGTTTGATGAGTATTTCGAGATCACGCCTTCCATTCGACGGGTGAGGGACAAATTTCTTCCTGGACCTTTGACAGTCTTAGTCAAAGCAAAGGAAAAAGCCCCTTATCAAACTCATCTCGGCACCTATGTCGCTGGCATTCGTATCCCAGGCAAAAAGGAACTCCTTGATTTCCTTTCCACCCTGCCTTTCGGACTCCAGGTGACAAGCGCAAACCTTTCCGGTCAGCCTTCTGTCAAAACGAAAGAAGAAGTCGAGAAGATCTTCGAAAACTCTCCCTATGTGGATGGCTTAGTAGAAGGAGAATGCTTTAGCGGAACTCCAACTACAGTCGTTGACCTTACGAAGGACGAACCTATCGTTATTCGTCAGGGAGATATCACCAAAGAAGAGATTGAAAAGGCGTTTTTCGGAAAATAAGAAATAGGAGCCAAGACAATGAAAATAGCATTTGCTTGTGACCATGGAGGATATCCTAGGAAAGAGCCTATCCTAAACCATCTAAAGGAAAAAGGATACGAAGTCCTCGATTTCGGAACCGATAGTGAAGATTCCTGCCATTATCCGGCTTTTGCCTTACCGGCAAGCGAAGCAATCCGGGATCATAAAGCAGATAAAGGCATCTTCGTCTGTTCTTCCGGAGAAGGAGTGGCTAGGGCAGCGAATAAAGTAAAAGGCATCCTAGCAGGTATTGGCTACAATGATGAGGTTTCCCATCTTATTGTGGAACACAATCATGCCAACGTCATCACCTTTGGCGCAAAATTCAGGACAAAAGAAGAAATTCTTCGAAGAATCGATATTTTCTTAGCAAGTGAACCTCAGCCTGGACGTCACGACATCCGTGTCGCTAGGATGAGGGACTACGAAAAGACTCATTAATCGACAGACCCGGTCAAAAGCCGGGTCTTTTTTATTCCAAAAAATATCCTATATAAAAGAAAAAAGTATCAAAC